>ENA-UEYI01000437-UEYI01000437.1-human-gut-metagenome-genome-assembly--contig:-NODE-437-length-42111-cov-13.751915_pt1 | contig 42111 bp, 35 predicted proteins | sample MGYA00242900_ERZ507916 | MGnify/ENA primary metagenome ERZ507916 (study PRJEB26167, sample SAMN06115521) | human gut metagenome | host: Homo sapiens | place: China:Chongqing | collected 2015-09-02...
GGCCAGTGGAAACATGTACACAGTCCAGTGGACGACAACTAATCAGCATTCATAATATGACAAATTACGATAAAGAAAATGGCTAATCGTGGATAAACAAACGACTAACAAGGCGTTGTTTTTCACATTTCGCTAACATTTTATTAATTTTGTAGTCAAATTGAAAGAGAAAGATACACTTCAATATAAATAAGAACACAAGAACTAAACAAAAGACGAATATGGTACAAATAATTACGCTTGATATGCTCCAAAGCGCGGGTATCGGTGCTATAGCCTTACTGCTTGGCATGTTTATGACGCGCAAGATTGCATGGTTACAAAAGTTCTGCATACCTTCACCTGTTTCGGGAGGCATTGTTTTTTCACTATTGACCTTAGGTATCTATAAGATATGTGGCATAGAGGTAACGTTTGACGGAACACTGAAAGATGCCTTCATGTTGGCATTTTTTACCTCTGTGGGTTTTCAATCCAACCCCAAAGCCATTCGCCAAGGCGGCAAGACTTTAGGATTGTTGCTGATGCTCTTAGTAATGATTATCGTACTTCAAAACGCTATACCTTTGGGCATAGCCAAACTGATGCACATCAATCCACTCATTGGCATGGCAACGGGTTCTATCTCAATGGCAGGCGGACACGGAACTGCTGGTGGATTTAGCGCGGTGCTCGAAAGCATGGGGCTGAATAGTGCGCTCACCATATCAATGGCCGCTGCCACTTTTGGACTCATAGCGGGTTCTGTTATCGGCGGTCCAATAGCTGAGCGCATTATTCGCAAGAAGTTGACAGAAGAACATCTCGAGCCCAAAGATTACGTAATTGACCCTGCCATGGCGGGCATCGAGAGCGAAGAATCAACCCCTGCAGGACACGCCAGCCACATAAGCGACAATGAGCACGAATTTCAACAATACGCGAAGGCTACTTATTCTCTCCTTATCGTTATGGCTATAGGCACTGTGGCGAGCAAACTACTTTCACTTACGGGCATAACTTTTCCTACCTACTTTGGAGCACTCATCGTCGCAGCCTTAGTGCGCAGTTCGGCTGAAATGCTGCACATGGGCGATAAGTTAGAAATGGATAAGATTGTCAGCGTTGGCAATATTTGCCTCTCTATGTTTTTGGGTATGGCTATGATTTCTCTCAAATTATGGGAACTTGAACAATTGGCTGCGCCCTTGCTTATTATACTGACCACACAAGTAATCGTAATGGCACTATTGGCATGGTTTGTAGCCTTTCCTCTTTTAGGGCGTGATTATGATGCCGCAGTTTTAGTAGCGGGTGTGTGTGGATTTGGATTAGGTGCTACCCCCAACGCCATGGCCAACATGAGTGCCGTTTGTTACAAGTATCACTACACGCTGAAACCTTTCTTAATCGTTCCTATCGTAGGTGCCATGTTTGTCGACCTGATTAACACGGGGTGCATTACGATGTTCTTGAATTGGATTTCGTGATAAACGTCAATTTGTCGAACAGAACATGAATGAACATTAACGAATAATTAACGAAAAAAAATTAATGAAATAATTAATGGATAATTGACGATAATTAATGTTCAAAACAAAGCGCAAAGCGCGTAACATAAATAATTAACATTTATATTTAGACACGCTTCGCGCTTTGTTTTGAACATTAATTATCGTCAATTATCCATTAATTATTTCATTAATTTTCTTCGTTAATTATTTCGTTAATTTCTTTCGTAATTTATTCGTTCATGTTTATTCTTGTTCTCTACAAGTGCAACCAATATTGGCGTTCGTCCTCATTCATCTTTTCTATGGCATATCTTAACGTTGTACGCGACATTGCTGCATGATGAGTTGTTAAGTAATTACGGAGCAGAGCCAAGTTACGTTTGCCGACCTCTCGTAACATCCAACCTACGGCCTTATGAATAAGATCGTGCTTGTGGGACAACAAGCGCGTAGCTATACGCAATGTATCGTCAAATTGGTTGTTGCGAATCAATAGAAGAGTTGACACTATTGCTATGCGCTGCAACCATAGGTTGTCACTCGCGGATAGTTCATCAAGCACCTTCCTATCAGGCATTGTGCCGTCAGGCGAAGGATAGAGTAGCCACTGCCCTACGATGTAACTGCATGAGAGGTCAACCAAGTCCCAATTATTGGCTCGACGAGCATGTTGTAAGTAAAACGTTGCAATTTGTTCACGACGCGCAGCGCGCAGTGCGTTCTCTTGCTGCAAACTCTCTGACTGATATTTAAGTGCAGACTTAGGCCGAACTGCATTCATTTCCTCAACCAAAAGCAGTAAGCCACAAAGTCGAGCCTCGTGCCATGGTGAGTAAAGTAATTTCTCTATCTCCGTCAAAGCCACCTTCCGACGAACATGCTTTACGACCATACGAGTTTGCGGAACCTTTAGTCCCATAAATTGGTCGCCTTCACCATATTGTCCCTTTCCCGTCTTGAAGAAACGCTGCAACTGTTGGCGCTGCTTCTCATCGGCCATACTCAGCAATGCCGCGACAATATCCTGTGCGGTTGCATTCAAAGTATTCTCGATTTTAATCGTCATAGCCCATAACCTTTATCTCTGATATATAACGTAAGGGTATTCCTTCTTCTTCGCCTTGCAATAGCAAGCACTTTTTATAATTGTTTACTCCCTCAAATATGCCCCTTGCGCTTACATACTTTCCTCCTTCCTTTCGCAAGTCGGGCACAAAATAAGTCACTTCGATTTCTATCTTCTGATTGGCTTTTGCTTGCAACAAGAGTTGCTGAACGAGACGGTCTAAGTGCGCCAGTTCATCTTCTCCAAGATGTCGAAATTCCTCTGTCGTTCGTTCGCATTCTGCCAACGCTTCTTTAAAACCTGAGAGAGCAGCGAAGGGGGCAAACTGTGCGGCCCGTTGCCGCATAGATAAATGTGGCTCGTGTTTGGTATGCTGATAAGTCATGTGAAAGATGTCGGCATACCAGCATTCTGCACGCGTTTTTCCGTCAAAAGGATCGTCACGATAGTCTTCCATATTAAACAAGCTTTTCAATTTAAATGACTCTGCGAGTTGAACTAACACTGCTCTATGTCAACAGCAAAGGTCGTACCCTGCCCCACTTCACTCGCAAGCACATAGATGCGTCCGTGGTGATATTCCTCAACGATGCGCTTGGCTAATGAAAGCCCAAGCCCCCAGCCACGACGCTTTGTGGTAAATCCGGGTTTGAATACACGCTGAAAATGATTTTTTGCTATTCCCTTCCCCGTATCGCTCACCTCTACTCGCAAGTAACGCTTGCGCTTCTCAACGATGGCGGATTCTTTAAGCGTTAAGGTCAAGTTGCCTGCCCCTTGCATGGCATCAATGGCATTCTTACAAAGGTTTTCAAACACCCATTCTAACAAAGGAGCATTGACACGCGCTGTTACTGCTTGTGACGGTACAGACACCGTTATCGTTACACGCGACGAAGTGCGATGTCTAAAATAGGCTCCTACTCGTTGCACGATAGGGCAAACGTCTTGTTCGGTGAGTTCGGGGGCAGAACCTATCTTCGAAAAGCGTTCTGCGATGAGTTGCAAGCGCGCTATGTCTTTATTCATCTCTGGCAATAAGGCATCGTCGGGGTACGACTCGCGCAACACTTCGCTCCAAGCCATAAGCGACGAGATAGGGGTGCCCAATTGATGTGCCGTTTCACGCGAAAGGCCTACCCACACCTTGTTCTGCTCAGCACGCTTTGAAGCCAACAAGGCCACAATGGCTACTATAAAGAAAATGGCTACTACACCTAATTGTACGTAAGGATAAATGGTCAACTGGCGTAAGAGCACCGACTCTTCATAATACACATATATATAGTCCTTCTTTCCGTTGACCGCTGTCGATAGCGGCACGCGCATTTCTTCCGCACTTTGTCGAAACTGCGCCACTGCCTTTTGCAATTGCATCAAAGAGTCTGGTCCCGACGGGTCGGGACGCAAATTACGTTGAGCCAACACATTGCCATGCGCATCAATCGCAATAACTGGGATTGTATGGTTGCTATTGATAACTTGCAGCACGAGATTGAAGTCTGTCTTCTCGTCAGCCGTCGTAAGCGAACGCATTGCCTCAGCCCACACGCCCATTTTGGCCACCTCTTCTTTATACAAGTCGCGCGTGAGCGAATGGGAATAAATGAGTGAGGTGGCCGACAACAATAAGGCGGCAAGTATTAATGCCGCCCTAAACTGAGGCAATTTAAAGAAAGAGAATGACATACAAATCAATACGATACACTAACCGAGTATGCTTTTATTTACGGTGTCAATATAATCAAGAAAGGCTTCACGTCCTAAGCCTGTGCCACTACTGGTAATGAAATAAGGGGGCAACTCTTCCCACTCTTCCTGCAAAGTGGCTAAGAAGCGGTCTACATTCTTTTTCAGTTCACCACGCTTGGGCTTATCGGCCTTTGTAAAAATAATGCCAAAAGGCACTCCGTGTTCACCTAAGAAGCGTATAAACTCAAGGTCAATCTTTTGAGGAGTAAGGCGTGAGTCAATCAATACAAAGAGACAAGTCAGTTGTTCGCGATCTAAGACGTAATGTTCTATCAACTTCTTGAGTTTATCGACTTCACGGCGTCCACGTTGTGCGTAACCATAGCCTGGGAGGTCGACTAAGTACCATTCATCATTTATCACAAAGTGGTTGATAAGCATTGTTTTACCTGGCGTTGACGACGTCATAGCCAAGGCCTTGCGACCTGTCAGCATATTAATAAGGCTACTCTTGCCCACATTGCTTCGACCAATAAAGGCGTACTCGGGTTTATCTGTCTGCGGACACTGGTCGGCACGACTATTACTTATCAAAAATTCAGCTGATTGTATTTTCATTGTTTCTTTTTTACATTATATATTAATATTTGCATTATATATTAATAACCATGCCCTCCTGCGCTAACGTGGTATTCATAAATACCTGTTGTGCTTCATTGAGCAGCACTTGTTCATCGTCATAACGTGACGAGTAATGTCCTATCACTAAGCGTCCTACCCCTGCAGCTTTTGCCAAGCTTGCTGCTTGTGCAGCGGTAGAATGGAGCGTCTCAATGGCGCGAGGCAGGTTGTCTTGACCAAACGTTGCCTCATGATACAACACATCAACTCCACGCAAGAGGGGAATTAACTGTGGCTGATAACACGTGTCGGAACAATAAGCATAAGAGCGGCCTCGCTCTGCGGGAAAAACTAACTCTTGATTGGGCACTACGCGTCCATCGGCCGTTGTCCAATCTGCCCCTTGCTTAATTGAGTTGATAGCATAATAGGGAATTTCGAGATAGTCAATCATGTCACGACGTATGTGTGGCAAAGGGGCTTTCTCACGAAACAAGAAGCCACAACTCGGCACGCGATGACACAAGGGTAAGGAATACACCTCTACCGACCTATCCTCATATAATAAATGGGATGCCTCATCAGTGGGCAGGGCATGTATTACTACTTCATAAGCTATCCCTTTGCAAAAGAAGTTAAGCCACGGACGTAGCAATGTTTCGAGTTCGGCATGCGCATATAGGTGCATAGGCTGTGTGCGCCCTGCCAACGACAGGGTGGAAAGCAAACCTATGAGGCCAAAAATGTGGTCGCCATGTAGATGTGATATAAAGATGTGTGACAGTCTTGAAAACTTTTGACGCGAACGACGGAACTGCACTTGTGCCCCTTCGCCACAGTCGATCATAAAAAGTTTCTCACGCAGATTTATCAGCTGAGCCGAAGGCCAATGCTTTAACGTGGGCAAGGCACTGCCACACCCTAATATGTGTACGTCGAACTTTTCCATAGCGCAAATTTAGCCAAATCAGTAAGAAAAGTGTAATTTTGCGTTTAGTTTTTACCAATTATGCCACTAACTTCATGGCAAACAATGCTATTCTTACTACACTATGAGTGAAAATATCACATCTAACAATACACGACGTGCTGAACAATTAAAGGCTTTTGAACGCCTACTCGACGTGCTCGACGAACTGCGCGTAAAATGTCCGTGGGATAAGAAGCAAACAAACGAAAGTTTACGTCCAAACACAATTGAAGAGACTTACGAACTTTGTGATGCCCTCATGAAGGACGACAAGAAGAACATCTGCAAAGAGTTGGGCGATGTGTTGCTTCACGTTTGCTTTTACGCCAAGATTGGTTCTGAAACGGGCGATTTCGATATTGCCGACGTTTGCAACCAACTGTGCGACAAACTTATCTTCCGCCACCCTCACGTATTTCCGCCGAAAGGGAGCGAAGACAAGCACATCGAGACTGCCCAGCAAGTGAGCGAGCAATGGGAACTGTTGAAACAGAAAGAGAAAGACGGCAACAAGTCTGTCTTAGCTGGTGTGCCTGCTGCTCTGCCCTCTCTTATTAAGGCTTATCGCATTCAAGACAAGGCACGCAACGTGGGGTTTGATTGGGAAGAGCGTTCGCAAGTATGGGACAAAGTAAAAGAAGAGATCAGCGAGTTCGAAGCTGAGGTGGAGCACATGGACAAAGCGAAGGCTGAAGCAGAGTTTGGCGATGTGATGTTTAGCCTTATCAATGCCGCTCGCCTGTATAAGATTAATCCTGACAATGCGCTTGAACATACCAACCAAAAGTTTATTCGTCGCTTCAACTACCTCGAAGCACACACCATGAAGCAAGGGCGCAACCTTACGGACATGAGCCTTGACGAAATGGACAAAATCTGGAACGAAGCGAAAGCGTTGGAGAAATAGTTGAAGAGTTTGACAAGTTAAATCGTCTACCTACGAAAAAAGAAAGTTATCAAAACGATTGTACTCTATAAGCTGCCGCATAGTCAGCACTACACGCGCATCATTAGTGAGCAAGAGGCCTTGCCACTAACGTCAATACACGACGTACCTTTAAACGGAGGGTACGTCGTTGCCCCCTTTGTACCTACGAAGGACTCTCCTCTGCTCTTTATCCAGCCTACTGAAGTCAGCGAATTTAAATTAAAGTCGCCAGACCTTTCAACGCATTCCTCCACAACGAATCTAACGACGGACGAGACGGAAGAGAGACTGCACTATACACAATCCTTTCAGTTCATCAAAGAGCATCTTAACTGTGGTGTTCTGCAAAAGGTGGTTCTTTCACGAAGACTAAACCTCACAGGATTGAAGTTCAACGATGCTGAAACTTTATTTTTCCGCGCTTGCCATTACCGCCCCAACAATTTCGTGGCCTATTGGTCTACGCCTCAAACAGGACAATGGTTGGTAGCCACTCCCGAACCACTGCTTGAGATGTGCCACCACCAATGTTCTACGGTAGCCTTAGCGGGTACACTTCCTTGGACTGAAGGCGAAAGGCCTCAGTGGAACAATAAGAACCGCGAAGAGCAAGCCATCGTTGCGCGCTACATTCAAGCTAACTTAGAAGCCTGTGCGGCTAACGTCAAAGCCTCCGATACATACACCTTTCATACGGGAAACATTCAACATCTACGTACTGACTTTGCTTTTACGCTCAAGGATAACAGTCAAATAACCGAGGTGTTGAAACGCCTTCACCCCACACCTGCCGTGTGTGGACTGCCGCGCAATGAGGCATTGCAAGCCATATTAGAAGCGGAACATTCGCCACGACGTTATTACGCTGGATTTAGCGGGCCACTACTTCTGAATGGCGACACACACCTCTACGTAACGCTTCGTTGTATGCACTTCTCGACACACGATGCCACTCTCTATGCTGGCGGAGGCATCATGCCCGAAAGCCAAGAAGCGGAGGAATGGGAAGAGACCCAACGAAAATTAGCTACTATGATGTCTATCTTATAATTAAGGAACTATGTACTGCGACACACCACAAGTCAATCAACTCACCGCACTACTTGAAGCGCACCACATACGCCACATTGTCGTGTGTCCTGGATCACGCAATGCTACGATTGCTCACAATCTCAACGAAAAGGGAGAAAACTGCTTTACGTTACACCCCGTAACCGACGAACGCAGTGCTGCCTTTGTTGCCATAGGCCTTATATTAGCTACACAAGAGTGTACCGCTGTATGCGTCACTTCAGGCTCTGCACTTATCAACTGCATACCAGCTGTGGCCGAAGCTTACTATCGCCACCTACCTCTACTCATCATCTCGGCCGATCGCCCACAGAATTGGATTGGGCAGCTTGACGGACAAACGCTACCACAAAGCGGAGCCTTACTTCCCTACTGCCCTACTTACACGTTACGAAATGACGTCAACGCTGAAAACGAGTGGTTTAACAATCGAAGTATTAATGAGGCTATTCTCTCGCTCTATCGTGAAGGAGGCTGTCCTGCCCATATCAACGTGCCGATAGCCGAACCTATGTTTCGCTTTACGACGGAACAGTTGCCTCACGAACGCAAAATAAGCTTTTACGAACCTGCGAGTGATGTTCCTATTCCACCACACGTAATCGACCTCATCGCGCAAGCCCAACTGCCAGCACTCATCATAGGACAGTACGAACGTGGTGACATTCGTCATGAAGTTGAACGAATAGACCGCGATGAACAATTATTAGTATTGCCCGAAGTGATAGCTGACGTTAAGGGTTCGTTCCGCATGAATGCTTTTGACGCATTACAAAGTGACGAAGCGATTACGCCTGATGTCGTTATACAAATTGGTGGCAACTTTATTCACAAACGTTTCAAGGCACTACTTCGTTCGACTAACTGCAAGGTGATACGTATTAGTCCTTCTCCACTCATAGCTGACACCTTTTGTCATCTTGATGCGCACGTCATGGCATCACCTGCAAAGGCACTTGCACAATTAAGTATCGCCTTACCCCGAAATAAGCAAGGCATTGCACAAGCGAAAGCCTTACTCGACCATAAGTGGAACGAACAGAAGAACTTGCTAATTGCGCATTCAAGAACGCACTTCGACATGCACCACGTGCTCTGCACATTAAAGCAATCCTTAGTACAATACGAACAATCATACACCTTACACTTAGGCAATAGCACCACAGTAAGAGTAGCAGGGCAAGTATTTGAAGGCGGCGAGGCTCCCATTTTCTGCAATCGAGGCACGAATGGCATTGAGGGTTCGCTCTCTACGGCTGTGGGATATGCCATTGGAATGTGGGGATTGAGCATCTGCATCATTGGCGACCTTAGTTTCTTCTACGACTGCAATGCCTTGTGGAACACACAATTGCCTAACAACCTCCGCATTCTATTACTGAACAATCATCACGGAGGCATCTTCGACCATCTACCGGGCCTTTCACAATCACCTGCACGCGACTCGTTTATTGCAGCGGGACACCAATCCTTTACAGCCCAAGGCATAGCTGAAGCCTACCACCTTAACTACTTCAAAGCGACCGAAGCGAATAGTCTCACCTCTGCTCTACACGAATGGCTAAAGCCAAGTAGTAGCGCACAATTGTTAGAGGTAGAACTACCGCAATAGCAACCAGTTCTACCCATAACGGGACACTCTCTTCTTTAAAAATCTTTTCTGTAACGACGCACATGACAAGCAACAACGTTCCACAACGCATCAATACATTTCAAGGCGCACGATTTATCTTTGTTCTATTCATCTTTCTGAGCCATTGCGTCATGGCCAATCTCAATACCTTTGAGTTTGGAGGAGAATGTGGCGTTGCCTTCTTCTTTACGCTCAGCGGCTTTGTGCTTTCATGGGGATACGGAAGGAATGTTCAAGAAAGAACGTTCCACCACCGACGCTTCCTTTGGCGTCACCTTAGCGGTCTATATCCACTCCACTTGCTACTCTTCATCATCGTCTTAGCCTTCGACCTCAAAGCGGACTATCACTACGATGCCGTTCAACTTCTCACCAATTTATTACTACTACAAAGTTGGGTGCCTTCTGACCATACACTGTTTACCATTAACGGAGTCTCGTGATTTTTATGCAACACTATCTTCTACTATCTCGTTTTCCCTTACCTCTATCGACTTGTAGCAGTTCTCATAAGCAAAAGACGTTTTTTCGTTTTCTCTTTATTCTTTGCCTTACTATATCTTGTCCTTGCACTCTACATTCCTAATAGTTACGTCAACTGTACGCTCTATGTCAACCCTTTACTCAGAATACCCGACTTTGCGTTAGGCATAGCGGCTTGCCTACTTTACAAACACATTAACACGTCCGCCAATAACTTTGCCTTGAAATGGCTTAGACTACCTTTATTAATAGACGTCATAACGCTGCTACTCACCTACTTTATCTATCAACATCTTTTGCCTAATCTCCGTTGTGCAGCACTATTTTGGATTGTTATGCCCCCGCTGATTATGAAATTGGCTTATCATAATCGAAGCAACGATATGACGGCACGCTTACTTTCGTCAAAGCCGCTATCGTGGTTGGGCGGCATCAGCTTCGAATTCTTCATTACGCACACTTTAATACTTCGCATCGTTCGTCATTTCATCCCTAACAATGGTAGTTTGGAAAGCGACAGTATATTTCTTCTCTTATCCTTACTCATAACCATTACAACGGCCACACTATTACATAAATACTTCGTACGGCCTATAGCTCAAGCACTTTGCAAGAGGTGAGAACGAGAATGGAACATCAAAAAGAAGGTGTGTCAAAACGCATTAATCGAAATATCAATTAATGCATTTTGACACACCTTCTTTTAATTCTTTCGTTAGTTCATCAGCCTTCTGTCAAGACCAATACAACGGTCTCATGGGGCTGAACCTTACCTTTCCACATGCGTGCTTTAGTGGCAACAGTCTTGTGTTGCCAAACATTGCGAATGGTATAGCGTTTATTCAAACCCAATGACGCAAAGTTTGCTGTAAGCGTAAGCGGTGCATCAGAAGTGTTGAGCAATGCCACGGCATGACGATTGCCCGAAAGCGAACGAACGTACAACTGATAAGTATCCGTATTGACCTTACGCTCGGCTGCCCTACCGAGTGAGTCTTGATTAATGGCAATCACCTCTTCGTTCAGCAAGATGCGACGTGCCTCAGGCGTTAGCTTGCGCAAGTCGTTACTCATAGCCAAAGGTGATGAAAGCATGCACCACATACTCATTTGCGTTTGATACTCTATGTCGCTGCAGCCATGTCCGCCCAAATCGCTTGAGGGGCCACCTTTACCATTGAGTCCTACGACAAGCATGTCCATGTCGGGCCATTGACTTGCCGAAACTTTCGGTGCGAGTGGCGCTGTAATGTTGATGATATCGAGAATGCCCATGCCACCTTGGCCGAGCGTATCTTTCCACATATCGCGCACATCGTAACTTGTGCGCCACAACTGTCCGCCTACTTGTCCACACCATTCTTCTGCTTGACGTTGTCCCCACTCGCATACGCCTAATACGATATCGCGCCCTGACTTTTGAAGTGCATCAGCCATGGTATGGTAGCGAGCACGTGCCGTGGCTCTATCTTCAGGTGCATTGCAATAATCATACTTTAAGTAGTCAATGCCCCATGAGGCAAAAGTGCGCGCGTCTTGATACTCAAAGCCTAAACTGGCGGTTGCTCCCGCACACGTTAACTGCGCTGCATCAGAATAGATACCGAGTTTCAGTCCTTTGGCATGTACATAGTCGGCCAATGCCTTTATGCCCGATGGGAACTTCTTCGGATCGGGTATGATATTATTCTGTGCATCGCGGCCGCCTTGCCACAAGTCGTCTATAAAGATATACTTATAACCAGCAGCGGCGAAGCCTTCTTCTACCATAGCATCTGCGGTTTGGCGAATGAGTGTTTCGTTGATGTCGCCCTTAAATAGGTTCCACGTCATCCAACCCATGGGGGGCGTTGGTGCTAATTGACTGCGAGGCGTTTGTGCATGAGCCGTTACGCCTTGCATGCACAATAGCGAAAGGACTATCGTTTTGAATAGGTTCATTTGTTTGTTATCTTTTCTGTATGAATATTTAAAAGTTAGAGTTTTAAGGTTACTCGTACTTTGTAACCTTAAAACTCTAAGCAATGACTAACTTAACGTGCTACAGGAGTAATCACAAATGAGAAGCTATGGTCTGCATAGGGAATTTGATACTTCTGTAATGGCCAAGCGCCCCAAGAGTCAATGCAGCCTAAGCCCATCTGACGCTGTGCAATGTGCAACACGGTGAAGGGACGTGGCGTAAGATCGCCCGCGTGCATTTGGTGCTCTTCCTTTACAGGACCACCGTCAAGGTCGGAAGTGAGATAGTTGAGCGCTGTCATTTCTAACGGCTCTGGAGCTGTAAAGGTTAAACCATCTGACGCTGCATTGCTAATGCTCCACCAACGAATGTCGGTCTTGTTACCCGTCTCTTGAGGACGAATGTAGGGTGAGAACTGCTCTGCTACGCTTTGCGTGTATTCACCTAAGAAGGTGGAAGTGTGACGATCGACGTAGTTTTCGATAGGGCCACGGCCATAGTAATGAATGGTTTGATAGTCTTGTGGCATTACCATTGTCATACCGAAACGAGGCAGTACGGGCTTGGCCTTTGCACCTTTGTTAACCGTTAATTGTTGTTCAACTACAAGTTGTCCCTGTACGTTGAGCGTATAAGTAAGCGTGAGCTTTGCTTTAACTTCGGGCATATCATAAGTAGCAACAACTTGACGATTAATGCCCTGCTCTTTCTCAGTGAAACTGGTCAAGTTCAACTGTGGATTGCGCCATGCTTGCAATGCCTTTTGAATGCTTGCTCCGTAGTCATTATCCGTCGGAGCACGCCAGAAGTCGGGACGAAGTGAATAACCTTCTTCAAACATTGCATGGCCGTCAACGTCAAGATAGTCAATGAGACCTGTTTTCTTATTAAAGGTAACAGAAGTAGCACCTGCAGAAAGTGTAAGACATGCCAATTGTTCTTCCTTCGTCACCTTTGGTGTTGCAACCTTTTGTCCTACCACAGCAGCGCGAATGGGCACTACGCTCTTCACGCTCGCGAGTGTAGGATAGATGTAGGGTGAGAGCACCATTTCTTGGCGAGCTACTACATAACCAGCCTTTAATAAAGGTTCGTTCTTCTTCAAACGATAGTCAAATTGAAGCACGTATTCTCCCTTTTGCTGCGGCAGTTTAAAGCCCTCCAACTGTACTATAGAACGAGACTGCGGTGCAACGTGAATGTCAGCCACGGTGCCTGCTGCCACTTGTTGACCATTGCAGAGCAACGTCCAATTGAGCGATAAGTTGTCAAGCGTGCGGAAGAAGTTTTCGTTATACACTTCTACCACGCCTTGTGTGCTATCCTTGAGCGTTGTCCACACGTTCTGATAGTAATAGCGTACTTCGTCAGCATGTGGGTGGGCTTCGCGATCGGGATTGAACAAGCCATTGCAATTAAAGTTGTGGTCAGTAGCAGGATAGCGTCCGTAGTCGCCACCATAAGTATAGATTTGTTTGCCTTGCTTATTCTTACCGCGTAAACCTTGATCTACAAAGTCCCAGATAAAGCCGCCTTGGAAATGAGGATACTTACGCACCAAATCCCAATACTCACCAAAGCCGCCCTCGGAATTGCCCATTGCATGTGCATACTCACAAAGTATGAGCGGTTTTGTAATGTCTGTACGCTTAGCATAGTTTTCGCAATACTGATAGGGCAAGTACATCTCGGCATAGATATCTGTACCACGCTCTAAGATAGCTCGTTCATACTGCACAGGACGTGACGTGTCGTAGGCCTTTACCATATCATAGGCCTTCTCGAAGTTGATGCCGTAGCCGCCCTCATTGCCCAAACTCCAAGTAACAATTGAGGGGTGGTTCTTCAGCACATACGTATTGTTGATATTACGTTCAAGGTGCGTCTGTTCGTAACGCGGCACTTTAGCTAAAGTCTTTTCACCATAGCCCATACCATGCGTTTCGAGATTGGCCTCTGCTACGACGTAGATACCATACTTGTCGCAAAGGTCGTACCAACGTGGGTCGTTAGGATAGTGACTGGTACGAACAGCATTGATGTTATACTCCTTCATAATGCGTATGTCTTGCAACATACGATCCATGCTAATTACGTAACCTCCGTCAGGGTCCATTTCGTGACGGTCGGCACCTTTAATAAGCACGGGTTGGCCATTGACGAGGAATTGAGCATTGCGAATTTCAATCTTACGGAAACCTACGTTCTGCTCAATACTCTCCAACACTTTATTACCGTCAAGTAGGTCAATGCGCAAGCGGTAAAGATTAGGAGTCTCTGCCGTCCACTTCAACGGATTACTAATGCTCCACTCTACATCGGCCTTGGCTGCCATCGGGACGGTTTGTGTTTTTACCACTTTATCATTTGCATCGAGTAAGGTAAGCGTAGCCGACTTTCCTTTACACTGAGTGCCTTGCAATTGAACGCGAAGCGTACCGTCGGTGTAGTTATTCGTTAAATCGGGAGTAATGAACACATCACTGATGTGGCTTTGCGGACGTGCATAAAGATATACCTCGCGCGCAATACCCGTGAGACGCCAAAAGTCTTGTGATTCAAAGTAAGAACCGTCACACCAACGCATCACTTGCATGGCAATCAGGTTTTCCTTCCCTGGAGTAAGGTAAGGCGTTACATCGAACTCGGCAGCAGACTTTGAGTCTTCGCTATAGCCAACGAACTTGCCGTTTACCCAAACGCTCAAGTTCGAAGTGGCCGAACCTACGTGTAGATAAACCTTCTCGCCCATCCACGAAGCGGGAACAACGACTTGCTTACGATACGAACCTGTATAATTGTTTTTCTCTTCTACGAACGGCGGATTTGACTCAAACTGTGTGTCCCAAGCGTAACCTACATTACGATAAACGGCATCGCCATGACCATTGAGTTCGAACAGTCCAGGTACTGGGAAGTCTTCCCACGAAGAGTCGTCGTAACCCTTAACAAAGAAGTTTTGCGGGGCTTCGTTGTGGTTCTTTGCAAAGGAGAATTTCCACTTACCCTCAAGCGAGAGGTAACGCGACGACTTCGTCTTATCGCCCTCTTGTGCTGCCTTTACTGTTTCAAAAGCAAAATAATCTGAATGAGGCGCTACCGTCCCCACTCTATTCATAGCAGGGTCTAACCAATAAGGCGTTTTGGCCTTTTGAGCACTACAAGCCAATACGCCTGCAGTGACTAAACTTAATAATACGACTTTCTTATGCATGATATTTATTTTAAGGATTTTCTTAATTCTTAGTAATCGTCTTCAATAAAGCATAGGCCTTATACAAGCCTAATTGTCCAGCCTTGCTTAAGTCTGTCTTAGCCTTTTCTATCTGCCCTTCTCGCTTGTAGAGTATGGCTCGATTGTAATACGCCTCGGCCAATCGACTATCTGACGCTATGGCTTGTGTAAAAGCCGCAATTGCCTCAGCGTTAGCATTTTGTAGAGCCAACAAGCAACCTATATTATAATGCAAATAGGCATTCTGCGGTGAGCGCGATAATGCGTATCGTAAATCAGCTTGCGCTAAAGCCAAATGTGCCTTGCGTTGTTGTGTCTCAATAGTTGAAGCATTTGCACTATACACCAACACATTGCACCGTTGCATTCGCGCTACCACTGAAGTCGAGTCGATGCGTAAAGCCTTATTTGCCTCATTCAAAGCCGAGGCATAATCGTACTTTTCGAGCGAAATAGACGAACGAAACAAAGCTCGCTGCAGGGGAGAACACTTGTTTTCTATGCGTTCAAGTTGTCGTTCATCGTTTTGCGCGTTCTGCACACCATTTGCTTCTGCTTCAGCCGTAAGTCCATAGACACGATACGCTGTGTCAGCCTTCTTGAACTGATTCATTTCGGGCATAAAACCTACCGAATGGTATCCTTGCACATATAAATTATGGAAGGCTGGTGCATACATACTGAGTAGTTCTTCAGCAATGTGTTCGTTTTGCACTTTGCCAAAGAAACGACCAAACACATTGCGGACGGTGTCGGGGTCTTCTTGCACCAATTGTTTGTACTTATCTAAAGCATGGTCGGAGCGTAAGCGAACTTTCTTTTTATTCAATGGACGCGCGTGTCCCATAGCGAGGTCTAAATTACGCTTTGCCACCACCGTCTCGTCATTTTGCGCTCCTCTCACATCGCCTAACTTGCGACGCAAGGAGGCACGCTGCAAGTAGCCGTACATAAAGTTAGGGTAGGCTTTGATTAGACTCGTGTAATCTGTTATCGCACCACGATAATTGCCTACTTGCGCACGTAACTGCGCTCTATTATAAATGGCCAGCGTATTGTTTGGTTCAACGCGCAGTACAAAGTCAAAGTCTTGAATAGCTCGATTTAAGTCGCCTACAAACGAGCGCAACAATCCACGATTGTAGTGCGCCACGAAATGTTGTGGTTGCAACTCTATGGTGCGGTCGTAATCGGCTATGGCTAAACCAAACTTGCCCAAAGCGTGTCGCGCTTGCGCACGTGCTACATAGAGTTCAAAGTCTGATGGTGTTAAACGTATGGCTTGCGTTAAACAGGAGTCAGCTAAGGAATACTTCTCCTTTGCCAATTCATAACGGCCTTTAAAGCTCCATGCATTGCCCTCATTCGGATTTTTCACCAATAGGGAGTCTATCCACTTCATCGCTTGCAACGTATCCTTCTGTTCCAAAAGGCTTTGCGCCTTCACCATATAGGTGCGGAAGTAGGTAGGCCACTTTGTAAGCATATAATCAAGGTCGGCATCGGCCTGCTGATACTGATTGAGTTGCAAGTAGCACAAAGCGCGATTATAACGTGCCCCTTGATCGGTGGGTACATCAGTTATGACACGCGAATAGTCGGCTATCGCCCCTTGAAAGTTGTCAGCATGGATACGACAAAGGCCACGCAATTGATACACTTCAACAATGAAGGGGTTGAGCGAAATACTTTTATTACAGTCAGCCTCTGCCCCACTATAATCCTCAAGCGTAAACTTAGCGTAGGCTCTATAATAATAAGGCGATGACAAAAAGGGCTTGCTCTCAATCGCTTGGTTAAAGTAATGAATAGCTGTCAAATAATCATCAACACTCAACGCATTACGTCCCATATTCGTCACCATTTCGGCATCGATTTGAGCATGAATACGCAAGGGGAACAACGCCACAACAAATAACAATACGGCAAGCGCATTCAACGAACGCTGCGTTCTGAATGCACTTGCCGTAGTGAAATGTTTTGACAGAGAGAACTTCATAGTAACGCTATGTTTTCTTGTCACAATAAAGTTGCTACTTTTATTTAGGACACTTTACCTTATAAGCGCAACGGAATTTACCTTTAAGCATTTGATTGAGCTTACCGCGAATCATTTGTTTGCGGAGCGGTGAGATACGATCTATGAATAAGTGAGCGTCTAAGTGGTCAAACTCGTGTTGCATCACACGTGCTAAGAAGCCTTCCACCCATTCATCGTGTTCTACAAAGTCTTCGTCTAAATATTTTACATGAATACGTGTCGGACGACGAACGGGTTCGTTAATTCCTGGCAAACTCAAGCAACCCTCGTCCATTGACTTTGTTTCGCTATCATCAAACTCCAATATGTGTGGATTGATGTAAGCCTTATTAAAGCCAGCATACTCGGGGTAATCGTCCTTTAAAGCGTCAAGCGTAATAACCACCACGCGAATGGCTTTGCCAATTTGTGGGGCTGCAAGTCCGACACCATCACTGTGGTACATAGTCTCGAACATGTCGGCTATGAGTTGCTTCAAGTCTGGATAGTCAGGCGTAATGTCGACCGATTCCTTACGAAGCACTGGCATACCGTAAGTATATATTGGTAAGATCATTTTAAGATGTTGCGTAAATAATAGATGTAAAAAGGATACTTATCAGAAACGTCCCTCCATATAGTTTTGCAGAATAATGCACGCACTAATCTCGTCAACCAGTCCTTTGTCCACTTGACGACGCTTCTTACTTATTCCGCTATCTAATATGGCACGATGAGCCAACACCGAGGTAAAACGTTCATCATATAGTTCGACAGGAATCTGTGGAAACACTTTTTGCAGTTTTTCTACAAAGGTCAACACGCGCTTTTGATTTTCTGAAGGCTGACCATTAGGCTGCGTTGGCAACCCAACTACAAACCGTTCCACCTCTTCGCGCGACACATAGTCCTTTAAAAAAGTTATCAAGTTTCCCGTATCGACCGTTGTCAATCCGTTCGCTATGATTTGTGCAGGATCGGTCACTGCTATTCCCGTTCGCTTCTTTCCGTAGTCAATTGATAGTATGCGCATTGCAATCAGTTGCAAATGCGCTAATATGCCTTTTGTGTTAACATGTTAATGTGTAACGCACACATTAACATATTAGCACTTTGGGCTATTAGCACATTATTTAATCATATCACAACCCATGTAAGGCTGCAAAGCCTTTGGAATACGAATTCCCTCAGGAGTCTGGAAGTCTTCAAGCAAAGCTGCTACAATACGAGGCAAAGCCAAGGCTGAGCCATTCAGTGTGTGGCACAAGTGAATCTTCTTATCTGCACCACGATAACGGCACTGCAAGCGGTTGGCCTGATAAGTGTCGAAGTTTGAAACAGAACTTACCTCTAACCAACGCTTCTGTGCTTCGCTATACACCTCGAAGTCATAGCAAATAGATGAAGTAAAGCTCATATCACCACCACAAAGGCGAAGAATACGGTAAGGCAACTCTAATTTCTGCAACAAGCCTTCAACATGTGCCAACATCTCCTGGTGTGATTGCTCTGAATGTTCGGGTTTATCAATGCGCACAATCTCTATCTTTGAGAACTCATGCAAACGGTTCAAACCACGAACGTCCTTACCATAGCTACCTGCTTCGCGGCGGAAACACTCGGTGTAAGCACAGTTCTTAATAGGAAGTTGGTCTTCGTTAAGAATGACATCACGATAGATGTTCGTTACAGGCACCTCGGCCGTAGGAATCAAATAGAGGTCGTCCACTTCGCAGTGATACATCTGCCCTTCCTTGTCGGGCAACTGACCAGTACCGAAGCCTGACGCTGCATTCACTACTGTAGGAGGCATAATTTCGGTGTAACCTGCTTCGCGAGCTTGGTCAAGGAAGAAGTTAATCAAAGCGCGTTGCAAACGAGCCCCCATACCTATATATACAGGGAAGCCTGCGCCTGAAATCTTTACACCTAAGTCAAAGTCAATTAAATTGTACTTCTTCGCCAATTCCCAGTGAGGCAGTGCGTCCTTAGGCAATACCGTGTCGTGACCACCTGTCTTTACGACCAAGTTATCATCAGCACAAGTTCCTTCGGGAACGATGTCGTAAGGCACGTTAGGAATCGTATAGAGCAAAGCGCGCTTATCTTCCTCAGCTTGCTTCATTACATCTTCCAATTCCTTACTTCTTACCTTAATGGTTGCCACCTCAGCCTTTGCAGCCTCAGCTTCTTCTTTCTTACCCTCTTTCATCAAGCCACCGATGCTCTTTGAAAGGGTCTTAACCTTTGCGTTCAAGGCATCTAACTCAACTTGTGCCTCTTTGCGCTTATTGTCGAAGGCCAACACACCATCGATTGCTTCGCGTGCGCCTTTAAAATGCTTCTTCTCCAAGCCGCGGATAACGGCTTCCTTATCGTCTGTAATTTGTTTAATAGTAAGCATAGCTTTCCTTATTATTGTTTTGTTATGTGCGCAAAAGTAGTAATTTTTTTTTAAACAACGTATATGTAGTACAAAACGCTTTTACTATAAGGAGCAACCAAAAAGTTTTTACAAACTATAATAAAACAAAAAAGTGCAGGCTTTTAGTGGCATCGCATTGATTAAATTCGGACATTTACAACATCAATGACTATTCACCAGAACTTGTACGAGTTCACAAAACGTAAAGCCCTATGAAACACGAACTCCCTACCCTTCCCTACGCGTTGCACGAATTGGCACCACGTATGAGCCTCGAGACACTTAACTTTCACTATGGCAAACACTTACAGGCTTACCTCGATAAAGTAAACCAACTGACGCAAGACACCGAGTTGGCCGACCTTCCATTGAAGGACATTATCAAGCAGCAACCCGTAGGTCCATTGTTCAACAATGCAGCACAAGCCTACAACCACATCCTCTTCTTCAAGCAACTTACGCCGCACCCCACCAACATGAGTGCTGCACTAAGCCAAGAGTTAGCTGCACGTTTTGGCAGCGTTGAGGATTTCAAAGAAGCTTTTACTCAAGCCGCTATCAACCTATTCGGTTCGGGCTGGGTATGGTTGGCACGCGACAACAACAATGTTCTACAACTTCTCTCTTCGCCCAATGCCGACAATCCGCTTGTTCACAACATGCGCCCATTGTTATGCATTGACGTATGGGAACACGCTTATTACTTAGATTATCAGAACAGACGCGCCGACTACATTAATAACTTTTGGTTTCTCATTAACTGGCAACGGGTTGAGTCGCGTATGCAAAACGACTGCTTGTTGTACTATTAATTCCCATTACGAATAATTGCGGCCTCACCTTATAATAGGGTGAGGCCGCAATTATTATATCAACATCTTATTTACGTAACGCATCCTGCATAATAAGTCCTGCAATGGTAAAGCCGAAAATAGCTGTAATATGCGAGAGACTACCATTAATCTGTGCCTTAGAGCTGCACCACTCATGATTCAGCAACTCGGGGTCGCCAGGACCATTCTCTGCCTTCGGACACAAACAAGCTGCCGTGCCACAAGCATGACTTTGACCTAAGTTGGGCAACAATTCCTCACTATAAACGCACTTAAACTTACGCGAAGGGAAAGTCTTGTCACGCTTAAAGCGGCGACGCAAAGCTGCGCCTAAAGGGCAACCTTTCACCTTCCAAAACTCAGCCACCTCAACCTTTGTCGGGTCTAACTTTAAGGCAGCCCCCATTGACGAGAAGAACTTTGCCTTTGTTCTGCATGCCCTTAATATAAGGAGTGCTTTGTCTTGCAAAGAATCTATGGCATCGACAATGTAATCATAATTCTCAATGTAAAACTCATCAGCTGTGCTTTCAGTGTAAATCTTCTGTAAAGCAGTAATATCGGCCTTTGGATTAATACTTAATAGGCGTTCCTTCAATGCTTCTACCTTTACCATACCCACCGTTTTCATCGTGGCCATAATTTGTCGGTTTACATTCGTAATGCAAACGCGGTCGGAGTCAACGATAGTAAGGTGTTTAATCCCCGAACGCACCAGGCTCTCGGCACACCAACTACCCACACCGCCAACACCAAATATAATCACGCGCTTCGTTGCCAACACTTCCATTGCATCAGCACCCAATAAGCGTTCCGAACGATTGTATATTGCTTCCTCTATTCCTGCCATGTCGTTGCGAGTTGATTAAAATGATGAGCTAAAGCCGTCATTGAAGCAAATAATGTGTTTGCTCCTTCGCTGGTTAATGCGTCTTCGGGCAAGGGACCTGTATTAACAGCAATCGTAAATATGCCTGCTGCTACGGCTGCCCGCACGCCTAATGGCGCATTTTCGACTACCATTGCCTCTTCAGGCTTTACCCCAGCCTTCTCCAATCCCATAAGGTAGGGTTCAGGGTGAGGCTTGCCATGCTTTACATCTTTACTCGACACGATTAGCTCTGGCTTGAAATATCCTGGGAAATTATGATTTAAGCGATTGAGCAACGACTTCTGTCCGCTCCCCGTCACAACTACAATCGTCAGTCCTGCCGCTTTTACTGCTTGCAACACTTCCTCTGCGCCTGGCATCTTAGGAGCCTCAGGACAAGCATTAAAGAGGCGGCACTTCTCTTGATATATTTGCTCGACCTCCTCTGGCGTTGCCTCACGATTCCAATAACGATGTGTCAGCAAGTTAATCGTTGAAGCTCCAGTACGCCCTTCGTTCATATATACCTCAACAGGATCCATTGGCAAGCCAAACTCTGTGCAAACCTTTGCCCACGATGTGGCATGGTGAGGCATGGAGTCGAACAGCACACCGTCCATATCGAACAACACCGCCTTTAGCGTAGCCTTGCCCTTGCCCGTCTTTTGCCGATAAGCATCTATTTGCTGCTTGAATGTCATATACAATACATAATATAACAAGTTAACGAGGTTACAAGTTAACAAGTTGACGAGTTAACAGGTAAGTTACTCCTTATATATATATACTAACTTACCCGTTAACTCGTCAACTTGCCAACTTGTCAACTCATCTACTTTTCGACTCGTTACAAGTTCAAATCAATTACTTCAACTTAGCTTGAATAGCCTCAGTTTCCTTTTCGTAACCAGGCTTACCAAGCAAAGCAAACATATTCTTCTTATAAGCTTCAACGCCAGGTTGGTTGAAAGGATTTACTTCAAGCAACAAGCCGCTGATACCGCAAGCACGTTCAAAGAAGTAAATCATCTGACCCAAATGATATTCATCTAAGCGTTCTACGACCAAACGCATGTTAGGCACGCCACCGTCAACGTGAGCCAACTGAGTACCCAATTCTGCCATCTTGTTCACCTCGTCAACGCGTTTACCTTCAAGGAAGTTCAAGCCATCGAGGTTCTCGTCATCGTGAGGGAAGAGTACCTTGTGTTCAGGAGTCTCAACCGAAACAACTGTTTCGAAGATAGTACGTTCGCCCTCTTGAATCCACTGCCCCATAGAGTGCAAGTCTGTCGTAAAGTCAACTGCTGCGGGGAAGATACCCTTGCCTTCCTTACCCTCGCTCTCGCCATACAACTGCTTCCACCACTCGTTCATATAGTGAAGTTTAGGTTGGAAGTTAACCAATATCTCCGTCTTCTTGCCCTCAGCATAAAGAGCATTACGCACAGCAGCATATTGTTCAGCAGGATTTTCTGCAAAAGGCACTTCTGGTGCAGTCAATTTCTCCATATCTGCTGCGCCCTTTACCAAAGCCTCAATGTCGAAGCCTGCACAAGCGATAGGCAACAAACCTACGGGAGTAAGGACAGAGAAACGACCACCCACGTTGTCGGGAATAATAAAGCTCTTGTAGCCTTCCTTATCAGCTGTTACACGAGCAGCGCCCTTCTTCGCATCTGTTACGGCTACGATTACCTTACGAGCCATTTCGATGCCGCGTTGTTCCTCGCACTGCTTGCGAAGCAAACGGAAAGCCAAAGCCGTCTCAGTGGTCGTACCACTCTTTGATATATTGATAACGCCAAACTTGCGGCCTTTCAAGTATTCAGTCAATTCATATAGATAGTCCTCACCAATGTTATTACCTGCAAAGAGCATAACGGGGTTCTTACCATCATTTGTCAACCATTCAAAGCTATTACCCAAAGCTTCAATCACAGCACGCGCACCGAGGTAGCTACCACCGATACCAGCCACAACGATTGTGTCGCAGTTTTCGCGCAACACAGCAGCCGTAGCCTTCAAGTCTGCCAAATGTTCGGGGGTGATGCTTGATGCCAAGTGCATCCAGCCAAGGAAGTCATTACCTGCGCAAGTACCCTCTTCGAGTGCTTTCTGTGCAGCCTTTACACGTGATTCGAGTGCTTCAACAGCACCATTAGCTACAAACTGTGTAGCCTTGCTTACTTCTAAGCGAATATTCTTGCTCATAATATATTATAAGTATGTGCTAGTTTGTTTCGGGGGACAAAGTTAGTGCAAGGCGAGAGAAGTGCAAAAAGAAAATCAAAAAAAATTCTTTTTTGCACTTCCGAGCCGCAGTCTAACTTGCGAAATGCGCCTACGTAACGCGCGCTTTCCAGCACGCATTACGCAGGACCACCCAATCACAACCTATCCAACACCTAAGCCGTTTTTTGCCACAAATGACAACTTTTATAGTATCGCCCTTTCAAATCTCTATAAATAGCATCACCCCTGCTGACATTACTTTTGATTCTATATTCACGCGTTGCTTACACGCTCACCACACCTTTTTCAGAACGGGAAGAGCAAAGGCAGAACTATTAGCATAACAAGTCCCATTATTACTTGAAGCGGAATACCTACCTTTATATAATCCATAAATGAGTACCGCCCCGCTTGCATCACCAACGCATTAGGAGGCGTAGAGAATGGAGAGGCAAAACACATACTTGCTCCTAACGTTACGGCAAACAAGAAAGCATAAGGACTTATCCCCATCTCTGCCGCCGACGACAAAGCGATAGGTGCCATGAGAACAGCCGTAGCCGTATTGCTAATAAATAGCGTGAGCAGCGATGTGGTGAAATAAATACCTGCCAACAAAGCCACAGGGCCGACCGCTCCCAAACCGTCTACTAAGGTATGCGAGAGTAAAGCCGAGGCTCCGGTCTTCTCTAAAGCTACCGACATGGGCATCATAGCAGCTATCAGCACCAAACTCTCCCAATTTATGGTCTTATAAGCCGCCTCAACATTTCGGAAACAACCACACAACACCATTAACACCGCTGCCAACAATACTGCCGTAACTGGCGCAACGGGTATAAAATCGAACACCATCATAGCCACCATGAGCAATAAGATAGCCCCAGCCAAGGGAGCACGATAAGTGAGGGTCACTTGTGCAGCTTCAGCAAGTGGTTGCCCCAATACGACCCAATCGTCCTCCTCACGCTCAAGGCGTGCTATGTCACTCCAATTGCCTTGCACCAACAACACGTCACCCACCGAAAGCACCTCGTCGGCCAATTCCTCGCGAATGTACTTACCCTTCCGACGAATGGCCAACACATTAATATGATACTTCGCACGCAAAGCGGTGCTCCGAATCATGCGTCCCACTAAACGTGACCCTTGCAACATTACCAACTCCGCCAAACCTATATCATAGAATTCTAACTGCGTCTCACTACTCTCGTCTTTGTCAGCAACCTTCAATTCATTCAGTTGATAGTCAGCGAAAAATGTTTTTAAGCGGTCACGACCGCCCGACAGGTAAAGCACATCACCAGTCTCAAACACCGTATTGGCATCAACCGTAGTCTGGCTCACGTTCTTCATCAATCGCGTTTGCGCCATACGTTCTTGTCGACGTTCTAAGATAGTCAAGCCGTACTGATTGTATAAGTCGACATCAGCCATTTTCATACCCACCAAGCGCGATGTTGTATCCAACTGACAACGCGTCAGTTCTATGTCAAGACCATACTCTCCTACGAGATCATTTAGACTCTTACGGCCACGACTCGTCTCCTCCGCTTCATCTCGTTTCGATAAGAAATACTTACTCAACGGCCACAAAACAAGCACACCGACTATAATGCACACCACGCCAACGGGTAAAAACGAGAAGAACGACAGTCCTTCATGTCCAGCCTCGATCAACGCTTCATCTATCACCAAATTGGGCGGTGTACCTATCAATGTCAACATACCTCCCATACTACTGGCAAAAGCCAAAGGCATAAGCAACGTGCGAACGTTCGTCCTCGCACTCGCTGCAATACTCACTACAATAGGCAGCATCAGCGCCACCGTACCCGTATTACTCACGAAGGCTCCGATAACGGCTGTCACCAACATGACCAACAAATAAATAGATCCACTGCTTTGCCCCGCCAGCGCCATAATGCGACCGCTCATCATCTTGGCCAACCCCGTCTGCAACACGGCACCACCTACGACGAACAACCCCGCCATCATCACTACCACAGGACTTGCAAAGCCTGCCAATGCCTCTGCAGGCGTCAACACGTTCGTAAGTACCAACGCTAACAAAGCACAAAGTGCTACCACATCGGCACGCACCCGACCGATAGCAAAAAACACAGCCGAAACGGCTAATACTACAATTGGAATAATCATAATGTATAATAGTCGTTTTATAGCCTCTCCCCTCCCCCTCCCCGACCAGGGAGGGGATTAGGGGGAGAGGCTGTTGTTATTTCCTTTCTATTTCCCGATGCACTATCCTCATATCCTTGATAATCAAGCGCATTGCACTTTAATCGGTACGGACGAAATTTCAACATTTAGCCGAACATTCTCAGAAAGTTCAAATCCTTGATATTCAACCGTTGCACATATCCTGTCGTACCACGCTTATTCTTTGTACCATTTGCGGTAGCTCTGATATGGCAAAGGTAGTTATAATCAATGAAAATCAAGCAGAAAGTAGTTGGATTTTGATTGTAGAGCCTTGAATTGGTGCTATTTTGTTTAAAAATAGATGTAAAACGCAATAACATGGATGATTATTTCCGTAATCTTTCTTGATTATCCAAGATAATTTTTACCTTTGTAGACCAAGAAACACATGAAAGGATATGGCAAAGAAAGATATCAATCGCATCAAGATAGTATTGGTTGAAAACAAAAGGACAGCCAAGTGGCTGGCAGACGAATTGGGTAAAGACCCTGCAACAGTGAGTAAATGGTGTACCAACTATTCGCAACCAAGCCTCGAAACACTTGTACAAGTGGCAGAGGCACTTGATGTGGATGTCCGCTCACTCATCGTGCAGACAAAGAAAAGCCGGATTGAGATAGAAGCAGAGAAACTTCTCAATATCTCGGCAAATCAGTAGAACGAATACAATAAAGTGATTATGACAACAAAGGAGATTGACGAAAAGTCGTTAGATAATGCCCACCGTCTCTTTGAGTCGGGCGATATAGACAAAATTCCTGTAGGTACTACGGCAGGGCTTCGACAGATACATCATTATTTGTTTGAAGGCTTGTATTCTTTTGCTGGTGTTGTTCGTGACAAAAATATCGCCAAGGGCGGTTTCCGCTTTGCCAATAGTCTTTATCTTGAAGCAGCCCTCGCTGCCGTAGAGAAAATGCCTGAAGATTCCTTTGAGCATATCATTGAAAAATATGTTGAGATGAACGTGTGCCATCCTTTCATGGAGGGCAATGGTCGTTCCACCCGCATCTGGCTCGACATGATGCTCAAACGCTCTCTTGGTAAAGTGGTCAATTGGCAGTATGTGGACAAAGACCAATACCTCTCGGCCATGGAACGTTCTCCCATCAACGACCTCGAACTGCGATATCTGCTCTGTCAGAACCTCACTTCCGACACGGACAACCGTGATGTGATATTCAAGGGAATAGAACAGAGTTACTATTATGAGGGGTATGAGAAGTAAGCTGCACGCAATTGAATGTACGTTTAGCCAAAGAAAAATATGATAACAAAAGACAACATTAAAAAGGTACTTTCCTTTCTCGGCTTTGAAAAAGAAACTGTAGGTGAGAAGATATAATTATGGCTGACAATAACAAGCAACAATACATAGACTTCGAAGCCTACGAGCGTGTGGCAGAGCCACATAAGCGTGAGAGGGCTTCGGCTTGGCGCACGGCTATCGGTCTGCAAGATGTTGACGGACTGAAGGTGTCTGACTATCTGAAAGAGACGGCTGTCAGACACATTGAGGGCGATATTACCATTGATGATGTGCGCGAACAGTTGAAGTCGTATTATGTCAACAAAACTACGCATGATGAGGACGATGCCGAAAAGGAAGAGGCCGACCGTGTGGCTGCCAATATAGCCAAACTACTGAGCGAGAAGTCTTTTTCGTTTACAGCATTGGAATTTCTGAATATCCATAGGCACTTGTTTGAGGGTGTATTCAAACATGCTGGTGAGGTGCGCCCCTATGACATCAGTAAAAAGGAATGGCTGCTGCAAGGCGATAGCGATCAGTAAAAAGGAATGGCTGCTGCAAGGCGATAGCGTTGTGTATGGCCGTGCTGCCGACATTATGATGGCGTTGCGATATGACATTCAGCAAGAAAAGGACTTTAGTTATAAGGGACTGTCAACGGATGAAATTATCAGTCACATTGTAGATTTCGTCACCTTGCTATGGCAGAACCATCCGTTTCGTGAGGGTAACACAAGAACAACGGCGGTGTTTGTCATCAAATATCTGCGCTCTATCGGTTTCAAGGTGAACAACGATTTGTTTGCCGACAACTCTTGGTACTTCCGCAATGCCCTTGTTCGTGCGAACTATCGCAATCCGTCAAAGGGTATAGAGCCCAACAAGTCATTCCTCATCAGATTCTTCCGTAATTTGATGTTGGGCGAACATCATGAACTGAAGAACCGTTATATGCTTATAGGGTATAGCGATACTAAAGAACCCCATACAAGTACCAATACAAGCCCCCATACAAGCACCCATACAAGTTTTGACGAAACGGCATCTACGTTATCTGAAAATATAAAACGTTTACTTGTTGCGATTGGCACAGATGAAAAGAGCGTAAAGGAAATGATGGAGGCGGTCGGTTTGAAGAATCGTCCCAATTTCCTTGAATATTCTCTTACGCCAGCCATTACTGAAGGCTTGGTAAAAATGAAATATCCAAACTCGCCTCGTCATCCTCGCCAGAAGTATTTGCTGACAGTGAAAGGATTGGCAACTTACAATGAATTGGGAAAAGCGGTGAGATAAACTAATCATCAATATTCTAACATGGATTTATCACGTCATTTCATATTGCTCAACGGAGAGCCTAAGACTTTGCAAATCGAGTCAATCATAAGGAATGGGGCGAGTGGCTATCGTGTGCGGTTTAAGAACAATGGGAAGAGCTATAACTATGGAATAGACAAAGTTGTATGGCTCAGCAATCCAGAGTGGCTTGCCCCTACAAATAGCCATGTATTTATCGGAGGCTCAAAACAAAACGATATCAAGGAAATATGGAAGTTCAGTTGTGGCACGAATTGCTATTGGCGAATAACACACCTCAATGGCTATGTGCAAGAAGGTGATGAAAGTAAAATTGTCGTCGTGACATCTTGCCTGGCAGAAGAGACAAGTAGAGATACTCTTGCCTACTTGAAGAATGTGGCCATCATCAATCCTCTTGGCAAGGATAGAGACCATGAGGGCATCTTGGCTGACATATACGCCCAAGTGGAATTCGTTGACACGAAATCTGCAGCAGCTTGCTACCTTAACCCCAAAGCGCACAAGTCAAAATGTTTGACACATGGCGACTTGATCTATCCTTTTGGATGTAATGCAAGTCAAAAGAAAGCTGTTGCCGCAGCTTTTGAACATCAGATGAGTGTGATACAAGGCCCTCCTGGAACAGGCAAAACACAGACTATATTGAACATCATTGCCAACATTGTATGTCAGGGGAAGACCGTACTGGTGGTGTCAAACAACAACTCGGCAACAACCAATGTAATGGAGAAGTTGGAAAAGTATGGCACTTCATTTATTGTCGCTCCTCTTGGAAGCAAAGAAAACAAAGAGGCGTTTATTGCACATCAACCATCTGTCCCTACAGAATGTGGCACATGGGGAATGCCAATGTCAGATTCTATAAATAACAGACGAAGGCTGCACGCAACTTCACAACAGCTTGACAAAGTATATGACTTGCAGAATGAGCGTGCTGTATTGTTGCAGGAACAACAGGCTGTTGAACTGGAGTGGAAACACTTCTGCATGGACAACCGCTTGGATAATAATGCGATTGGGCAAAATCATATAAGTTCCAAGCGCATAATATCGCTATGGCTGGAATTTCAAGCCTATACAAATGGGGAAAAGCCAGAACCAACTAATTGGTTTTCAAAATGGAAGGAGAAGATAAAGTGGTGGTGGATGAAATGGATTTGCAGGCATAGGCTGCATATCGTGAGTTTGTTTGATAAGAATGACCTCACACCGCTTATCAAGGAATTGCAAACTCTTTACTATCAAAATCTGCTTGAAGAAATAAAGCATAGGATAGCTTTAATAGAAAACAGGCTGGCTTTGTATGACTCAAAAGACTTGACAGAAACGTTAACGGGCATATCTATGTCGCTGTTCAAATCCACTTTGTGTACCTACTATGCGAAGCATGAACGCATGACTTTTGCCGACACCAAAGACATGAGAAGGTATGGGAAGGATTTTATGCAGCAATATCCGGTTGTTCTGAGTACAACATTTTCTGCCCGGTCGTGTATGTTTACAGACAAGCCTTACGATTATATCATTATGGACGAGGCTTCACAAGTGTCAATAGATACAGGTGCTTTGGCTCTGACTTGTGCAACTAATGCTGTTATTGTTGGGGATGTGCTGCAACTCCCAAATGTTGTGACAGATGAAGACAGACTGAAACTCGATGCCGTTATGAAGCAATATCATATTGCTGAAGGTTATGATTGTGCCAAAAACAGTTTTTTACAGTCTGTATTGGATGTGACAAAGGATGTTCCTGAGACTTTGCTGAGAGAGCATTACCGTTGTCATCCTCGTATCATCAATTTCTGTAACCAGAAGTTTTATGGCGGCAACCTGCTCATCATGACAGAGGACAAAAGTGAAGGAAATGTCCTTACTGCCATAAGGACAGTCAAAGGCAATCATGCCGTCAATCACTATAATCAGCGAGAGATTGATGTAGTTAAGGAAGAAGTTATGCCAGCTCTGAAAGATTATGACAGTATTGGTATTATCTCTCCATACAATAATCAGGTGGATGCATTTAACAGACAGATGGTTGGAACTAAGGCTGGTACCATTCATAAATATCAAGGCCGCGAGAATGATGCTATCATCATGAGTGTGGTGGACAATCAGATTACTGACTTTGCTGATGATGCCAACATGCTAAACGTGGCTGTGTCAAGAGCCAAGAAGAAATTTTGCCTTGTGATGACAGGCAATGAGCAGGAAAAACACGGCAACATTATGAATTTGCTTGATTATATAGTTTACAACAATTGTGCGATAACAGAAAGTAAGTTAGCTTCCATTTTTGACTGTCTGTATGAGCAATACACAAAGCAGCGTATGTCATTCATCGAAAATCATCCACAAGTATCTGAATATGTTTCAGAGAATTTGACTTACGCTATGCTCAATGAAATTATTTCATCAGACAGTAGGTTCAATGTCCTTAAAGTATTGTGCCATGTTCCACTTCGGCAGGTAGTGAAAGACACTTCGTTTATGAGCGAAGAAGAACTGAGATATGCTGCAAACTATAGCACTCATCTGGACTTTTTGATAATCAATAGAGTCACTAAACTGCCTGTTCTTGCTATAGAGACTGATGGATATTCATATCATAACGACCAAACCAAGCAACATCAACGTGATTTAATGAAAGATCATATACTTTCATGTTATGGTCTTCCTTTGTTAAGACTTTCAACCAAAGGGAGTGGTGAAAAAGAAAAAGTGTTTTCAATGTTACAACAATTGACATAAAACACCCCTATTCTGCCAGAGCTTGCTCCCCGAAGGCGATCAGCCGAGGAACTCCGAGGATGCTTGACTTGTACAAGAACTCCTTTTGGAGAGGCAGCCTGATGCGGTTTTCAAAAACCGGTAATTAGGCTTACCGATTTTTAAAATCGTTGTTTTAGCGGCATCGAGATATCTCGTTGGAAAAGTAAAAAGCCAGTGCTCTTTGTGCATCTTATGTGAGGTGCGCATTGAGCATTGGCTTGACATTTATGAACAATTATTGTTTCTTAGCCTCTGTATGAGCCATTCAAGAAAGGGACAATCTCGATTGTCTCTTTCAATCGGTCACCGATACGCTTGCCGTACACCTCTGAGGATGGTTGCGATATTCCACTTCAGCCGAGATGGCTGCTGTCAGATACTGAGCTGCCAATTCGCTGTTCATCGGCAACTTAAAACGAGCCTTCATAGGCTTGCGGTGAAGTAGCTGTAACTTCAATACTTCGTTTACTTTCATAATTTCCCGATGCAGAAAGGTTACTTTCCGATGCAAAAGTGCTTAAAGATATTGCCTAACACTTGATCAGTTGTCACCTCGCCTACGATATCGCTAAGGTGGTAGATACACTCGCGGAGGTCTTGACTTACGAAATCGCCCGATAGACCTTGGTGTAAGCCTTCAATTACGCGATCGGTAGCTGCTAAGGCGGCACTGAGGGCTTCATAATGACGCAAATTGCTCACAATTGTACCCGTCGAATTGTTTTCAGCCTGGAGCGTTGATAATGAAGCAGCGAGTAATTGCTTTAATTGGTCAAGGCCACTACCACTTTGTGCACTGAGTGTAAGCAGCATTGGTGTTGGGACAGCATTGTTCAGCTGACCGCTGATGTACTGTTTTGCTTCGTTGATTGTACTCTCGCTGACCAAGTCCGTCTTGTTAAGCAAAACGACTAAATGCTTGCCTTGTACTTGCGCCCCAATCTTTTCGGCTAATTCATCATACTGCGCTTGATAAACTGTGAGGTCTATCAACCAAAGTACGATGTCTGCCTCAGCCATTTTGTCGAAAGTGCGCTCTATGCCCATACGTTCTACCGTATCGGAAGTTTCGCGAATGCCAGCGGTGTCGATAAAGCGAACAAGCGTACCACCTACGTTAACGGTCTCTTCTATCGTGTCGCGTGTGGTACCATGCACATTGCTTACCAAGGCACGTTCTTCGCCCACTAAGGCATTCAGCAAAGTAGACTTACCCGCATTCGTTTCGCCCACCAGTGCAACGGGTACGCCACGTTTCAGCGCATTTCCCAATCGGAAGGACTGACAGAGGGTACTGATATGGTTCCGAATGCGCTCCGCCAACGCAAGGAGTTCAGGACGTGAAGCAAACTCCAATTCTTCGTGGTCGGAGAAGTCGAGTTCGAGTTCCAACAACGAGGTTATATGAAGTAATTGGTCGCGCAACGTGCGCAATTCTTTGCTAAAGCCTCCACGCATCTGCTGCATAGCCATGCGATGATTGGCCTCGGTAGTAGAGGCTATCAAGTCGGCTACAGCCTCCGCTTGGCTGAGATCCATCTTACCATTTAAGAAGGCACGTTCGGTATACTCTCCGGGGCGCGCCATGCGACAACCTTGCGCCAAGAGCAGTTCTACTACCTTGTTCAATATATAATACGAGCCATGACAAGAAAACTCGACACTATCCTCGCCCGTATAGGAATGAGGGGCACGGAATAGGCTTACAAGCACTTCGTCTACCGCTTCGTCTGTCTGAGGGACTACAACATTACCGAACGTGAGCGACGAGGCTGCTCGCTGACTCAAGGGAGCACCTACGCGAGGCCGAAATATGCGGTCTGCAGCCGTAATGGCCTTAGGACCCGACACACGTATAATACCCAGTGCGCCACCTGCAGGAGTGGCGATAGCACAGATTGTATCCATCTTTTCTTTCTGATTAATCATTGTTTAAGGCATAATAGGGAGAGTTTGACTTGCCCAATTTGACGATAAGTCCTTTTTCGGTCAACTGACGTAGGACACTACAAGCTTTTGCACGGCTACAGCCCAATTCGTCTTGAAATTGCAGACGATCGAAAGTGTGAACTGGCGAGACGGCACACAACTTACGTATTATTTCTAAAAGTTGCTGATCGGTATGTGAAATACGTTCCAGAACCAATGGTTCTGCACGATGAAATGTAACATCTTCCATGCTATTCATCAATGACTTGCATGGTCTAAAGTCGATTGTATCAATACGAAGATGGCGAGCTATCTGTCGATCGCTTACATCGGTGATAGGTTCATCGCTTACAATAGATGGTGCAAAAATGCCTATTCCAGGCAGTTCAACACGTCTACCGCAACTTATATTATCAGCTATCAGCTTTGCAACACTTACCATTACGCCCAACACATCGCCCTCGGTCAAGGAACAACGTTCGTTAATAGCGTGGCAAAGCTGATCTCCTGAGATTTTATTTCCGTAAGCCACCACGGGATAGTAACTTTTTGCTTCTTTGCCTTTAGGGCGTGGGGCTTCTTGTAATTGAAATTGTATGGTTGACATTGTTATTATAAGCGTTTTAAATTTATTATTACGCCTACTTCAACGTTTTCGTATCAATGACTATCTATTACGAAATCGGCGAAGAGCTGTCATCCACAAGCCAGTGTACATGTTTCCACTGGCCCGTGGACGTGTTTCCACTAAGCAGTAGACGTGTTTCCACTGGCCTGTGGACGACAATACAAAGGTAATAAGAAATTAGCCGAAAGGCATAGATTAAGTGGTTAAATGTTATGAATCTGTGATTTTTACTTTTCTTATAAACTGCAATTAGGCAGTCAAATTGCAGTCTTTTTTAGTTAATATTGCGTAAATCCGATGAATTAGTAGTTCACTTTTCGTTACCTTTGTCTATTCATTACAACCACCATAAAGAGAAATAGAATATGGCAAGAAGGGAAAAAGATTTTACATCACTCCTCTTTGCACTCTTTTGCTGCTCTCTAGTTCATGCGCAAAAGCAAGTCACGATAGAGCAGAAGGATTCCATTGGCAATGGGAACAATATAATAAAGGTGTTGGGAGATCATACTGGCAAGGGCGCAGCCAACAATGCCCTTGACGTGTTGAGCGGTCAGGCGGCTGGTGTCAACGTAACATCTAACGGTCTGGACAGAATGGCCATGCTCAATAGCGTGCGTGTCCGTGGCACCACCTCCATCATCGGAGGCAACGACCCGTTGGTACTTATCGATGGCGTGACTTCTGACGTGCTTACGCTTTCCACTATATACCCTGCCGACATCGAGAGTTTTCGCATATTGAAGAATGCGGCCGAGACAGCCATGTACGGCTCGCGCGGTGCATCTGGTGTGATTGAGGTAAAGACAAAGAAAGGCACGGGGCGCGGCTTCCAAATCTCTTATGAGGGCAATGTCGGCTTTGAGCAGATGTACAAACACCTCAACATGCTCAATGCCGCTGAGTATGTTGCCACAGCAAAGGCTTTGGGAGTATATTGCAACAACGGAGGCTACAACACCGACACCTACAAAGTGATAACACGCACAGGCTTGGTGAACAACCATTACCTTGCGTTCAGCGGCGGAACTCCACAGTCAAACTACCGTGCCTCGTTCGGCGTTATGGACCACAACACCATTATCAAGAACATGGACTACGGTGTGTTTGTAGCCAAGATGGATGTCACGCAGAAAGCCTTCAACGACCGACTGACGGGTGACTTCGGTGTGTTCGGCTCGTCATTCAAGAACCATGACATTTTCGACACGCAGATGCTTTTTTACTCCGCAGCCTGCCAAAACCCAACATTCCCTGCTGGAACAGACGAGAACGGCAACTGGCTGAAGAACGGGTCAGCCGCCAAAATCAACCCTCCAGGTATCGTACTTGCCGAGAAGAACGACTCCAAGGACTTGAACTTTGACGCACATGTGAAGCTGAGCTATGACTTCAACCCCAACTGGCGCATATCCACCTTCGGCTCTTATCTGTACGGCTCCACCGAGAATGCCCAGTTCTGCCCTACCTGGGTGTGGGCGCAGGGCAATGTGTACCGTGGCGAGTTTAAGAAGGAGGAATGGCTCGGCAACGTGTCCGTTGACTTCAACAAGGAGTTCGGTATCCATAAGATTTCTGCTGGTGCAAGTGGTGAATACCGCAAGCTGAAGAAGACTGCCTTCTGGGTGTATGCCAAGGGCATCCCTACCAATGACTTCGGCTATGACAACTTAGGAGCCACCGCCGCCCGACCTTACGGTGGAACGGAAAGCACCTACGAGGATCAGTCGCTCGCATCGGTGATGGGCAACGTTACATATACATTGCTCGACAGATATACATTGTCCGCCAATGCCCGTAGTGACGGTTCGTCTATGGTGGGCGACAACAACACATGGGGCTTCTTTCCGTCCGTGTCGTTTACATGGGACATGAAGAAGGAGAATTTCCTTTCCGACGTGAAACCGCTGTCAATGCTCAAGTTACGTACAGGATTTGGACAGGCAGGAAACCTTGGCGGCATATCAGCCTACACCACCATGAACACCGTCCGACAGACGGGCATCGTCCCGATAAAGAGTTCGCCAACGGTTACACTCGGTATGGTGAGGAACAACAACCCCGACTTGAAATGGGAGACGAAGACAACGTTCAACATCGGTGCAGACCTCGGCTTCTTCGCCAACCGTCTGATGCTCACAGCCGAGTATTACTATTCGAAGACCACGGACATGCTCTATGCCTACGAGGTGCCGGTGCCTCCGTTTGCCTACAACACCCTACTGGCGAACATCGGCGCAATGTCAAACCGTGGTTTTGAGCTTGGCTTGTCGGTGCAACCCATCAGCAAGAAGGATATGGAGCTGAACATCAACATTAACCTGTCGTTCCAGAGCAACAAACTCATCTCCCTCAGCGGCTCTTACAACGGAATGAGCATGTCAGCCGCAGATGTCACGGCAATCGGTTCATTGGACGGTGCCGGACAGAACGGCGGCGACAACAATATCGTCTATCAGATAGTCGGGCAACCTCTCGGGGTCTTTTACCTGCCTCACTGCAAGGGACTCGTCAAGAACGAGAACGGAAGCTACTCCTACGACATCGAAGACCTTGACCACAACGGCAAGGTTGACTTGAGCGACGGTGGCGACCGTTACATCGCGGGACAGGCTACGCCTAAGGCGACGCTCGGCTCGAACATCAGTTTCAGATACAAGGACTTTTATGTAGCCTTGCAGATGAACGGAGCGTTCGGACACAAGATATTCAACGGAACGGGACTTGCCTACAACAATATGTCATGTTTCCCCGACTATAACGTGCTGAAAGGTGCACCGGAAAAGAACATCGTTGACCAACGCGTGTCCGACTACTGGCTGGAGAAGGGCGACTACCTGAACTTCGAGCATCTGACGATAGGCTACAACGTGCCCTTAAAGAGCCGCGTCATCCGCTCATTGCGAGTGTCGTGCAATGTCAGCAACCTTGGCACCATCACGGGCTACAAGGGACTTACGCCGATGATCAATAGCTATGTGGTGAATAGCACTATGGGTATTGACGACAAGCGCAACTATCCGCTCTACCGCACCTATTCGCTGGGGTTGAGTGTACAATTTTAAAGAAAGAAAAGCATGAAGAAGATTTTTAGCTACATATTGACTGTGCCACTGACGTTGTGCGTCTGCGGTTGTCTGGACGAGCATCCGAAAGACCAGCTCGACCAGGAAGCCATCTACAACAATGCCGACAACATCTATAAGAACGCTGTGGCTTCACTGTACAATTATGTGGGTAGCAACCATGAGTCTGAGGGACTGCAAGGTACTTGCCGTGGCATATACGACTACAACACACTCACCACTGACGAGGCGATGATACCTATCCGTGGCGGTGACTGGTATGACGGCGGTTTGTGGGAAAACATGTACCAGCACAAGTGGAGCGCAAATGACATCTATCTGTATGACGTGTGGAAATACCTCTTCAAGGTTATCGTACTGTCCAACCAGTCGCTTTCTGTCATTGACAGCCACAGGCAACTGCTGTCGGCGGAGCAGGAACGCGACTTCACGGCAGAGGTGAGAGCCGTCCGCGCCCTGTTCTACTATTATGCGATGGACATGTTCGGGCAGATTCCGCTTGTCACGTCATACGATGTAAAGCTCGACCAGGTTGTGCCAAGCAAGCGAAGCGAGGTGTTCAGATTCATCTTTGACGAGCTGCAAGCCGTAGCACCATTGCTTGCCGATGCCCACTCCAACAAGGAAGGTGACTATTATGGACGTGTCACACGCCCAGTAGTGAATTTTCTACTTGCGAAGTTGGCATTGAACGCCGAGGTTTATGACGATGACGACTGGACGGACGGCATACGGCCTGACGGAAAGGACATATTCTTCACCGTCAACGGTGAGAGGAAGAACGCTTGGGATACCTGCATCTGGTATTGCGAGCAGTTGAAGGACGAGGGCTACGAGTTGGAAAGCGACTATGCCTCCAACTTTGCCGTACACAATGAGAGCAGCCAAGAGAACATATTTACGATTCCGTTGGACAAGAACCTGTATCAGAACGAATACCACTATCTGTTCCGCTCACGCCACTACAAGCATGGCGGTGCATACGGTGGTTCATCGGAGAACGGCACCTGTGCGACGGTCTCAACCGTCAAGGCTTTCGGATACGACACTGACCATGAAGACAGCAGATTTCGCATAAACTTCTATGCCGACACGGTGTTTGTTGACGGAAAGAAAATCTATCTTGACAACGGCAACCCTCTGGTGTACCGCCCATTGGAGCTGAAGCTAAACCTGACGGACAGTCCATACAAGCAGACCGCTGGCGCACGTGTAGGAAAATACGAGGTTGACCGTACCGCCTACTCCGATGGCAAGCAGGTTGACAACGACATCGTTCTGTTCAGATACGCCGATGCCTTGCTGATGGAAGCGGAGGCTAAAGTACGCAATGGCGAGGACGGCTCTGCGGAGCTGAATGCCATAAGGGAGAGAGTCGGGATGCCACGAGTTGAAGCCAACTTGGACAACATTCTCAAAGAGCGGCTTTTGGAACTTGTGTGGGAAGGCTGGAGACGGCAGGACCTCATCCGATTCGGGAAATACACCAAGGCATACGACCAGCGTGTGCCCATTGAAAACGAAGAGACGGGCTTCACAACGGTATTTCCGATACCGCAAAGATGCCTTGATCTGAACAAAAAGCTAAAGCAGAACAAGGGGTACGAGTAAGAGTTACCGTAAACATTACATTAACAAGGACATTTTAATGTGTCATCTATTCAGGACACAAAGGGCTGACGAATCCGACTTTCATAATTCTGTATGCCCTGCCAAGACTGCCAAGGACAAGCGTTGCCCTTGTGCAGTCTTGGGTCTTGTATGGTGGATGTACTTCAGCCTTTGTTTACAGAACAAAAAATGAATGTAAACTTAACGTAGAATACAATGTTTAAATATAAAGAAGAAGGAAACAAAGCTAACCTCTAATGATTGGAATTGCCCATAACAGCAGGAGTAGCAATCTTTTTTTGGGGGACGACGTTCTCTTCGACAAATTGCTGTTTATTGAAATGGACTATAAAGATAATGTATAGCGTTGGGCAACAAACACACAAAAAAAGCGCAACCTATTATTCAATAAGTTGCGCTTTATTAGTTGCGGAGGCTCGACTCGAACGAACGACCTCCAGGTTATGAGCCTGGCGAGCTACCAACTGCTCCACTCCGCGTCCTCAAGAAGTTGAAGAACTTTCGGTGTTTTATAACCATTGTTCTTATTTCTTGTTTGCGAGTGCAAAGGTAGAGCATTTTGAGATAGCTACCAAATGTTTCTGCGTTTTTTTTCAAAAAAAATGCGATTTTCTTTTCTATTACTTTGTTTTGCTATTCTGAAGTTGCAAAACAACAGCACTAAGAGCGGAAATGTCGACGAAACTTACATCGTCTGGTTTTAGCTCAATTGTTTGTAAATTTCCCGAAAGTAAGTCTGTAGCCGATGTGATGCCCTTACGAAGGTGGAGGAAGTCGAAGGCGTGGACAGGAATGCGCACGCCAACGTGTACGCTCTTATCGTCAAAATTAGCCACAATTAATAATGTTTGGCCGTTATCTGCTTTACGAATAAAGGCATACTGACGATCGCAATTGTAACCATAGTCACGATTGTAGTTAGCATATTGCAAGTCGTAGAAGTTGCCATCATTGAGCGCGGCCTCCGTCTTACAAAGGTGAATTACCTGCTTATAATAATTGTAGAGATACTTCTCATCGGCATTCATTTCACTTTCTGGTTTTGCTGCTGTCAGCTTGCGCAGTGAGGAAACAGACCAATAATCGAATATTGTAGTACGTCCGTCGCTACCGCTAAAACCTTCAGCGTCCATGCCCGGTTCGCCAAGTTCTTGTCCGGCATATACCATGAACGGATTGTTGCCCATCATCGCACTAACACATAAGGCAGGGAGCGCCTTGCGAGCGTCGCCAGCAAAGTAGGCAGAAGCGATGCGTTGCTCGTCATGATTTTCGAGGAAGTTGAGCATATGGTCGCGAATGTCGTCAATGTTTTGCCAGCAACCCGTAATACACGATGCAGAACGTCCGTCGGTGATGACAGCACGCAGCGTGTCGTAAAGTCCTACCTTATCATAAAGATAGTCAAAACCGCTGGCTATATAGTGACGATATTCGTTGGGGTTGTAAACTTCGGCTATAAACTGCACTTTGGGGTAAAGGCTTTTTACCTTCTCGGTAGCGTAAGCCCAAAATTCAGCAGGAACCATTTCGGCCATGTCGCAGCGGAAAGCGTCTATTCCTTTCTTCGCCCAAAAAAGCAAAATATCCGTCATCTTCTTCCACGTTGATGGAATGGGACAGAAGTGTGTCTGTCTGCCGCCTAAATAGTCAACGCCATAGTTCAGCTTAACCGTCTCGTACCAATCATTACGGCTGGGCCAAGCGTTAAAGCAGTCGTTGCCTGTGACTTTGGCGGGATATTCACGATAGGGCTGTGGTGCACAGCGCTCGGTGTCAAATTCGGTGTGTAAGGTTTGTCCTTCGAGGTAGTAAAAGTTGTTGTTGGGCGAGAAAGCGAGTGAGGTGTCATCGCCCTCACCTAAGTCTTTTACTCCTTTGGGGTGTGCGTCGCTATGGTATTGACGTGCTACGTGGTTAGGTACGAAGTCTATCACCATTTTGAGTCCTGCTTGATGCGTGCGCTTAACCAAGGCTTCAAACTCTTTCATACGTTTGTCGACGTTAACGGCGAGGTCGGGGTCGATGTCGTAATAATCTTTGATAGCGTAGGGTGAACCCGCGCGACCTTTCACAACAGCGGGGTGGTCGGAGGTGATACCATAGGCAGAATAGTCGGTCTGAGTAGCATGTTCAATGAGTCCTGTAAACCATACGTGAGTAAAACCGTATGAGGCGATACGACGCAGTTGTGCAGCTGTGAAATTATTCATCTTAGCGCAACCATTCTGCTCTATACTGCCGTTGCGCTGATTGGTGGTATTCTGATTGCCGTAAAGACGGGTGAATATTTGATAAATGAGTGGTTTCATACGTTGAAGATAACGTGGTTTTATTTAAGGTCTTTATTTTAAGTAGGTGTTCAAAATTAGTTTATATTAATCATGTTCCGAATTAGTTGATATGCCTTGGCGCATTCTTTCGCCCAGAAACATAGGTTTCATCGGTCACGTAGCCCGCTACGCTCCCTCTTCAACCTATGTTTCTAAACGAAATACTGCACCAATTCATATCAACTAATTTTGAACACCTACTTATGATGAAATAAAGCATAGGTAGAGTTAGGCTTTTAGATTTGCCTTAACCTTACCTATGCTTTTAGTTGAATTTTTCACTTCAGTTCGTGAAGAATGCTTCCTTATATATAAGGTATATATAGTTTAATCGTTTACGCCGTGAGCTTTGACATCGGCATTGCCTTTGCAAATCTTAGCAATCATGCCTTGCAATGTCTTGCCAGGACCACATTCAGTGAAGTCGGTTGCACCGTCGGCCACCATGTTGTTTACTTCCTTCGTCCAAAGTACAGAAGCGGTGAGTTGAGCGATGAGGTTGGCCTTGATTTCTTCAGGGTCGGTGTGGGACTTTCCGTCAACGTTTTGGTAAACGGGACAGATGGGTTTGTGGAATTCTGTATTGGCAATAGCAGCTTCGAGTTCTTCCTTAGCAGGTTGCATTAAGGGAGAGTGGAAGGCACCACCTACGGGTAATACCAATGCACGCTTTGCACCAGCTTCTTTCAAACGTTGGCAAGCTACTTCAATAGCTTCTGCTTCGCCTGAGATAACAAGCTGACCAGGGCAGTTGTAATTGGCTGGAACAACCACCTTTCCAGTCTCTTTGCTTACTTCGGCGCAAACTTCTTCTACCTTCTCATCAGCAAGGGCGATAATAGCAGCCATTGTGCCGGGCTGTGCTTCACAAGCCTTCTGCATAGCTTTGGCGCGGGCGGCAACTAACTTCAATCCGTCTTCGAAACTCAAGCAACGAGCTGCTGTAAGAGCTGAAAGTTCACCTAAAGAATGGCCTGCAACCATTGCGGGTTGGAAGTCACTGCCTAAGCAGAGTGCGCTAACAACGCTGTGGAGAAACATAGCGGGTTGCGTAACTTTCGTTTGCTTCAATTCTTCATCAGTGCCGTTGAACATGATGTCGGTGATACGAAAACCGAGGATTTCGTTGGCTTTCTCAAAGAATTGCTTAGCAATGGGGTGCTTCTCGTACAGGTCCTTGCCCATACCTACAAACTGTGCTCCTTGGCCGGGAAATACAAATGCGTTCATTATTGATTAATATCTATGTTTTGAGTTTTTGCTTATTACAGTGTTATTCCTTAGCATTTTTTTATTTCTAAGGCTCTGCAAAGTTACAAAAAATATTGAAGTCGTCTAAACTTTTCTGACGAAGATTATATTTAAACTTTTATCTCTTCTAAATTCAATCTTTACCTTT
>ENA-UEYI01000439-UEYI01000439.1-human-gut-metagenome-genome-assembly--contig:-NODE-439-length-41960-cov-6.221164_pt1 | contig 41960 bp, 35 predicted proteins | sample MGYA00242900_ERZ507916 | MGnify/ENA primary metagenome ERZ507916 (study PRJEB26167, sample SAMN06115521) | human gut metagenome | host: Homo sapiens | place: China:Chongqing | collected 2015-09-02...
AGCTCCTGTTCCAGGGCATCCAGAAGGCTCAGGTCACCTACACCCCGGCCTTCGGCTATGTGACCGATAAGGTCATCAGCACCAAGACCAACAGCCTCGGCGAGAAGAACTTCAAGCTCGCTTCCGCTGCTGCTGCCGACAAGTGGGGCCGTCCCGCCACCAAGTGGACCTACACCACCGGCGACAAGGCCACTACCTTCGTTGAGAAGCCCGACCTGACCTACACCAAGGCTGTTGCTGAGTGCGATGTCGCTCACGACCTCGACCTGAGCGCTGACACCGCTTACGCGCTGATCGTCAACGGCCAGAAGCAGGCCACGACCTACACCGTCAACCTGACCGACACTGTCACCAAGATGGGCGCTCAGGGCCGTCTGTTCGAGGTCTACAAGGATGCCAAGACCATCGTGATGATCGACACCTTCCTTGCCAAGGTCACCTACGTTGCTGACATCACCTATGATGCTCAGGGTCACGTCAAGACTCCTGCCACCATCACCCTCGAGGTCTATGATGCCAAGAACGCTTCTACTCCTCTGACGCTCAAGGACTACGACGCCAACTATGGCTATGCCAAGGATGAGTATGTCCTCGTCAACGCTTACACCAATACCGTTAACTCCGCCACTGTCAGCGGCAAGGTGATCAACACTGCTGATCAGTATGCCGAGATCGTCGGCAAGGCCACTTCCATCGAGGGCGCTCAGAGCGTGATCTACTGGAACGCCAAGCAGCACAACGTTGAGGGCACCGTTTATGACGATGCTGTCAAGTTCTGCCTCGATCAGGCCGCTCAGAAGGATGCCAAGTACACCTGGTACTTCGATTCCTACAACAACCTGATCGGTGCGGTTGAGATCGCTGCTGCCAACAGCTACGGCGTCATCAACTCCATCTGGTGGGCGGGCAACGCCACTGACGGTTCCGGCGTGGCGAAGGCCAACGTCACCTATGTGGACGGCACCACCGCTCTGGTCGACCTGAGCGAGATGACCTATATTGATACGGCTCTCCAGACCGGCACTGTCACCCACAGCACCGGCAACAATGAGATGGTCATGAAGGCTGCTGGTGGCTACTTCTATGTTGACTCCTACATCAACACCAACGCTGTCAAGGATGTCAACGGTATCCTGAACGGCCACCTGTTCCGCTTCACCACCAAGTCCAACGGCACCCTCAAGGCTGTCGAGGTGGACAACTATGCTGCTACGGCTAATGTTGCTGATCATGGCAAGCTCCACAGCATCGCTTCTCTCGCGGTGTACAAGAACACCCAGATCTACACCACTCCTAGCACTCTGGTTGTCAACGCCAACACTGTGTTCCTGGTTCGCTCCGGCGCTGGTACCTCTGCTAACCCCTACACCTTCAAGTCCGTCACCGGCTTCACCAACATCGACAACTATGTTGCGGCTGAGGTTGACTGGGTTGACCTGAACGGCGACAACGTTGCTGATTACGTTTACGTCATCGGCGCTACCACGACCTCCAAGGTCACGAGCCTGTTCTACTTCGACGGTCAGCAGGGCGCTTACACCCTGTCCGACGGTACTTGGGTCGTCAAGGGCTATGTCGACGGCGTTGCCGGCGAAGTCAAGTTCGCTAACTATGACGCTCTGCAGAACACCCTGCGTGATGCTTATCAGAGCAACATCAAGCACGCTCCCGCAGCCAACAAGCTCTACGTTGTGAAGCTTGAGGACGGCGTTGTGATGGATGGTCACATGGTTTCTGCCACCGGCGGCGCAATGGTCGCTTATGCTCTGGATTATCCGCTCTCCGCTGCCTATGAGTCCGGCAAGAGCTACTATGTCGACTTCGTCTCCGGTGAGAAGAACGCTACGACTGGTGCAAACGTTGACACCTTCAACGGTTCCCTCTACTATGATGCTAGCGCGGGTCAGTATTACAGCGTGATCACCGAGGGTGGAGTGACCAAGATGGTCGGCACGATGGGCAATCCTGGCGATCAGGAGTATTACTTCGTGTATGTCACCGGCGGTGCTGCTGAGAACCGTCTGTGCGTCCAGGCTTACGCCTACGACAAGGTCACGAGCCCGAGCAACCCCGACGCTGGTGCAAATGGTGTTGTCACCTACACCCTCAACATCGTGGACAACAAGACCGGCAAGGTTCTCCAGACCTACACCAAGACCGTCAGCAACGTTGCTGATGGCACCTACACCATCACTCTCGCTGAGATGGCGGCTCTCTGGAACGTCAGCACTGCGAAGCTCACCGCTTTCGGTCCCGATAGCTATACTTACACTCTCGCTTCCACCGCTTCTCCCGCTGTCACCACCGCGAGCCCGACCCTCAACGCTTACTACGCCAACTAATCATTGACGTAAGCGCAAAAAATCTCTGAATAGAGTTTCAGCCCCGAGGCGAAAGCCTCGGGGCTGTTTTTTGCCGTGATTCAGTTTCCCTGTTCTCCGTCGTTGCTGTAGCCCAGCACCAGATAGTAATAGGTCGTGTCGATTGCGTTCATCTGGTTGCCCGACGGGGGGTAATACTGGTCGTCCTGCGGGTAGTACCAGCTCACGCCGGTATCGCCCCACGTCATTTCGTTTTCGCGGTTGTTGCTGTAGTAGAACTTGTCGAACCCGCGCACCGCCCAGTAGTGGCTGCTGCTCGAGCTGCTCACCATCACCAGCAGCGGGTAGAACCCGCACTCGATGCTGACCGCGTTCGCAGCGCCGTACTTGCCGTTGCCGGTATACGAGCCGTATTTTATGCGGCAGATTTTACCGTTTGCGATCGTCTGCGCCAATGCCGTGATGCGCTCCGCCGCCGTGCCGTCGGCCTCGCTGCGCGCGTCGGTCTCCGCCTTGAGCGCCGCGTCGATGCTCGCAAACGCCCCGTTAAAGTCGTCCATCTTGATCTGATCCGCCTTGACCCATTGCGGCAGGTCGAAATTTGTCGTCTTGTCCATGCGCTTTCCCCCAAAATATAATGTTGGAAAAGGCAGCCCACACCCCCCTGCAAACGCGGGAACACTGATGCATGATTTGCCTTTTCATGATACGCCGTATCATGAAGAAACGTTGCACACAACGCGGCAAAAAGCTGTACCGCCTCCGGTATTAGAATTCACGATACCACAAATTGCCGCGTTTTGTGCAACGATCCCCGTTGTGCGTGGGAACTTTTTCGGCTATCATACGTCTATAGAAGTATCCGAAAGAAACGAGGACTGACCGATGAAAAACCTCCTCTCCCTTCTGATCCCGCTCGCGCTCCTGCTCTCCCTGACCGCCTGCGGCGAAAAAAGCGCAGACGAGGCCGCGCGCCAAACCCCGCCAACACTGACGGTGACAAGCGCAAACGCTTGCAGCGTCACCCTCAAAAGCAGCAGCTACGACTGGACCTACACTCAGGGCCTACAGAGCATGACCGCCATTGCCTGCGGCGCGCACCCGCTGGACGAAACCTCCCGTGACATCACGCCTGTACTGGAAATGCCCTTTGCAGTATCAGCCGCCTATTTCTACACCGTAACGCTCGATTTCGGCGATAATTCGCCCGATTCCGTCAGTCTCCGCTGCTGGCCGTCCGACGCCTGGGGCAGCACCGGCATGCCGTCCGAGACCGTGACCGCCCAGCGGCAGGATAACGGCACATTCCGCGCAGAACTGCCGCAAAGCGACGGCATTTTCGCCGTCGACGCGCTCTGGGACGGCAGCAGCGCGACCTACACCTTCTGCACGCAGGCGGAGGGGAGCGAAGAGCTCCACCCGGGCGCGGTGCTCAGCATCGGCGAGAGCGAAGACATCCGCAAGATCGTCATCTCGTGGCGCAGCGGCGGCGTGAACATCTATGCCGCCGAGCAGAGCGCGCAGATCAGCGTGAAGGAGGAATCCGCCGCGCCGCTCGCCGAGAGCGAGAAGATGGTCTGCGCGATCGACGGCGACACGCTGCGCATCCGCTTCCTCGGCGACGCTTACCGCGGCAGCTACGATGGGGAAAAGTATCTCGACGTGGGACTTCCGGCGGAGTTGGTCAGCGCCGGTCACTTTGAGGAGATCGAGGTCGAAACAACGGACGCCTACGCCTATGTGAGCGCGGACGTTTCCGGCAGCATCAAGCTTTCGACCGTCGGCGGCGACGCGCGCGTGATGTGCGCAACCTGCCCCACGGTCGAGATCGAGACGGTGAACGGCAGCGTGGGCGTGGTGGACGGCACGTGGGCAAGGGTCGATATTTCGACGCTCTCCGGCGCGATCGAGCTTGCAGGCGAAGTGGAAAATGCCGAGATCGAAACCGCGAGCGGCAAGGTGGATATCGCCGGCGCGCTCGGCGCGCTGGACTTCGAAAGCGTCAGCGGCAACCTGATTTTGGCTACCGAGCGTGCGCTGCGCCTTGATGCCGAAACGGAGAGCGGCAGCATCTATCTGACCCTTCCCGCGCAGGACGGCTTTACTCTCGACTATGAAACGAAAAGCGGCGCGTTCCGCTCCGCGCTCACCGAGCGCGAAGGCACGCTCATCGCCTGCGGCGACCGCGAAACGCACTACTCCGTGCCCGCGCTCGACGGCGGCGCGGTGAGCGAGCTTACGATCGAAACGATGAGCGGCGAGGTGACGATTGGAGCCTCTTCCTCTGGAAGCAACTGAAGCGAACAAAAAAGAGAGCGGCGCTGCCGCTCTCTTTTTTCGTTATTTCTCGTCGATTGCAAGCCACGTTTGGTCGAAGCCGTAGGGGAGCAGCTCTTTGATGTGCAGGTGCTTTTCCTCGTTGTCCTTGTTCAGGCACACGACCTCCATGTCGGGCCCGAACTCGTAGAGCACCTGACGGCACGCACCGCAGGGGTAGCAGTAGTCGTCGCTGCGCCCAGCGATGACGATGCGCTTGAAGCGCCGATGCCCCTCGCTCACCGCCTTAAACGCCGCGGTGCGCTCGGCGCAGTTCGTCAGGCCGTAGCTCGAATTTTCGATGTTGCAGCCGGTGAAGACCGCGCCGTCCTCACATTCGAGCGCCGCGCCCACGGGAAAGTGGGAATACGGCACATACGCCATGTCCAGCATGGCGACAGCCTTCGCCTTGAGTTCTTCTAACGTTGCCATAAAAACGCCTCCTCACCAGTCTACGCCGAGATCAGGACGGACTTGCGTATCCATGATGTCCTCGGCGTTATAGAATTGCAGATAGCGGCTGCGCGAGTGGCGCAGCGTGGTGCCGTCCGGATGCAGACGGTCGCAGATGACGGCGGAAATGTCGGGCTTCACATAGCTGAACGAACTCGTGCCGACGCTCGCGAAGATGCGGAAGCCCTGGCTTTGCAGGTACTTGAAGCGCTCGCCGGTCTGGTGCCAGTCATCACCGTCGGGACGGCCGCCGTGCGGATAGAACAAAATCTGCGTGGGGCCGACAAGCGAGCCGACCTCGTCCGCCCAGCGCTCGGTGTCGTTGATGACGGTCTGGAGCGATTTGGTGTCGAGGCGGATGTGGCCCCAGGTGTGGCTGCCGAACGTCCAACCGGTCTCCTTCAAACGCGCTATGACGGGCTTGACCGCCTCGATCTCGCTCGCGCGGTAGGCATCGAACGCGGGGCGGTCGGGCGAATCTGCCGCGATGTCGCGGTCATCCTGCGTGCGGTAGCCTAAAATACCCTGATAGCCCGTCAGCGAGAAGATGGCCTTCGCGCCGTTCAGCGAAAAGTCGGGGTGCTCGTAGACAAACTGGTCGAGAATGGGCGTCGCGTCGAGTTCCTTGGTCAAAAAGGTCTCATTTGTGTACGGATCGGTGCACTGCGCCCAGATCTCGCCGTCCTCGCCGACGACGAGCTTGCTCGTGAAGCCCTCGTCGAGCATGTAGGGGTAGTAGTTTACGTCGTCAAAGCTGATGATGAGCGGCTTTTTGCCCTCTGGCAGCATCAGGGTGTTTCGCACCATGTGCGTGCCGGACTCGTCCGTCACCTCGCTCCAGACGTCTTCCATCGCGACTAAGATGTAGCCCTTGTCGTACACGGACTGCAAAATTTTGTTGTATTCGTCGACCGTCACCATCCAGTCGTCGAGGCCGTAGCGCTGGTCCTGACTGGCATTGCAGTCGTGGAAGGCCCACTGCGGGTAGGCAATGATCGGGTGGAAAAAGAGGTGCTCCACCACCTGATCCGGCCCCCAGGCCTGCGTGAGCTGGTCCTCGGACCAGTAGCTGCGCACGGCGTCGTAGGGATCAGTTGTATCGTCAGTATTGTTGTCGGTGTCGCTGCTATTCTCGTCCGTGACGGTCTGATCGTCGCCGTCGGACGGCGTCGTCTTATCGCCGCAGGCAGTCAGCAGCGACAGCATCATCAGCGCGCTGAGCAGCAGCGCAAAAAAGTGTTTCATGTCAAAATCTCCTCTCTCAAAACTGCGCGGTCATTATAGCAGACTTCACTTCTTTTGACTACACCTTTGGCGCTTTTGTTCCCATTTGTAACTATTTACCACAAATAATGAAAGCGTCACAGCTTTTCGCATCCGCAGACGCGAAATGATTTCGAATCGTTTTTTGGCGCGACATGCGCGTGCCAAAAAACTCTTCTCGCTCCGCGCGTGTCGAAGCCGCCCTTTGGGCGGCAAGGCACGAAGCGGAGTGTAATTCTCAAAAAACAAGGGACACGGTTTCCGTGTCCCTTGTTTTTTGAAGAATTAAAAGTCTGCGTTGCCCACGGTGCGGGGATGCAGCTCCACGTCGCGGATGTTGCCGATGCCCGTTAAATACATCACCATGCGCTCGAAGCCAAGGCCGAAGCCCGCGTGACGGCAGGAGCCGTAGCGGCGCAGGTCGCAGTACCACCAGTAGTCCTCGGGATTCATGCCGAGCTCGCGGATGCGCTTTTCGAGCAGCTCGATGCGCTCCTCGCGCTGGCTGCCGCCGATGATCTCGCCGATGCCTGGAACGAGGCAGTCCGCCGCGGCGACGGTCTTGCCGTCGTCGTTGAGGCGCATATAGAACGCCTTGATCTCCTGCGGATAGTCCGTGACGAACACGGGGCGCTTGAAGATCTGCTCGGTCAGGTAACGCTCGTGCTCAGTCTGCAGGTCGATGCCCCACTCGACGGGGTAGTCGAACTTCTGGCCGCTCTCCTTTAAGAGCTTGACGGCCTCGGTATACGTCACGCGGCCAAAGTCGGAACTCTCGACGTGCTGGAGACGCTCCAGCAGACCCTTGTCGACAAAGCTGTTGAAAAACGCGAGATCGTCCGGGCAGCGCTCCATCACGCGGCGGATGATATGCTTGACCATCGCCTCCATGACCTCAAGGTCGCCGTCGAGGTCGCAGAACGCCATCTCCGGCTCGATCATCCAGAACTCGGCGGCGTGGCGCGCGGTGTTGGAATTCTCGGCGCGGAACGTGGGGCCGAAGGTGTAAACGTCGCCGAACGCCATAGCGAAGTTTTCGGCGTTGAGCTGGCCGGAGACGGTCAGGCTCGTCTTCTTGCCGAAGAAATCCTTGCTGTAATCGACCTTGCCGTCGGGCGTTCTCGGCGGGTTCTCAAGGTCCAGCGTCGTGACCTGGAACATCTCGCCCGCGCCCTCGCAGTCGCTGCCGGTGATGATGGGGGTGTTGACATAGACGAAGCCGCGGCTCTGGAAGAACTCGTGCACGGCGTAGGCCGCCGCGCTTCTCACACGGAAAGCCGCGGAGAAGAGGTTCGTGCGCGGGCGCAGATGCTGAATGGTGCGCAGATATTCGACGCTGTGGCGCTTTTTCTGCAGGGGATAGTCGGGGGAGGACACGCCCTCGACCTCGATCTCTGTTGCCTTGACTTCGAGCGGCTGCTTGGCCTCGGGCGTCAGCACGACGGTGCCGCGCACGATGAGCGCGGCGCCGACGTTCTGCGCGGCGATCTCCTTATAATTAGAAAGAGAATTCGCATCCATCACGACCTGCAAATTGCGGAAGCACGAGCCGTCGTTCAGCTCGATGAATCCGAAGGTCTTCATATCGCGGATGGTCTTCGCCCAGCCGCATACGGTGACGCTTGCGCCGCCGTACTGCTCTTTGTCGGCGAAGAGCGCGGCAATTCTCACTCGTTCCATAATAATTTTCCTTCCTTTTGTGGGTTTTCACGGGATAATAGAGGTATTATATGCCACTTCCCGTGCAAATTCAAGCCCCGCTTTGTATTGACTTTTGACAAGTTGTATGTTATCATACAACCTTACCTCAAAAGGTAAACGTGAAACTTTCACCTATTACTTTACAGGAGGATTTTTAACTATGAACAAGTATCTGGATATCGCCCCCGAGGTTGCCGAGGCCCTTGCCGCCGGTAAGCCCGTCGTGGCGCTCGAATCCACCATCATTTCCCACGGCATGCCCTATCCCCAGAACGTGGAGACCGCCCTCAAGGTCGAGAGCATCATCCGTGAGGCCGGCGCGGTGCCCGCGACCATCGCCATCATCGGCGGACGCCTGAAGGCGGGCCTTTCCAAGGAAGAGATCGACTACCTCGGCCGCACCGGCGCGGGCATCCCGAAGGCTTCCCGCCGCGACCTGCCCGTGCTCGTCGCGCAGGGCAAGGACGGCGCGTGCACCGTCACCACCACGATGATGATCGCCGACATGGCGGGCATCCGCGTGTTCGCCACCGGCGGCATCGGCGGTGTGCACCGCGGCGCGCAGGAGACGTTCGACATCTCCGCCGACCTTGAAGAGCTGGCCAACACCTCCGTCATGGTCGTGTGCGCGGGCGCGAAGTCCATCCTCGACCTCGGTCTGACGCTCGAATATCTCGAGACCCACGGCGTGACCGTCATCGGCTACGGCACGAGCGAGCTGCCTGCGTTCTACACGCGCAAGTCCGGCTTTGGCGTCGACTACGAGCTCGACACGCCGGAGCAGCTGGCCAAGGCGTTCCACGTCAAGCGCGAGCTGGGTCTGCGCGGCGGCTTACTCGTCACGAACCCGATTCCCGAAGAGTACTCCATGGACAAGGAAGTCATCGACAAGGCCATTGCCGAGGCCGTGGAGGACGCGAAGAAGGACGGCATCCACGGCAAGGCCACGACGCCGTATCTGCTCGCCAAGATCAAGGACCTGACCGGCGGCGACAGCCTGGATTCCAACATCCAGCTCGTGTTCAACAACGCGCGCCTCGGCGCGGCGGCGGCCGTGGAGCTCAGCAAGCTCGAAAAGTGAGATATTTTGTCATCTATCTCGCCGCGATCAATATTCTGACGTTCTGCGTCTACGGCGCAGACAAGCGCCGCGCCAAAATTCAGGGCGCGCGGCGCGTGCCCGAAAAGACTCTATTTGCACTCGCGCTGCTGCTCGGCAGCGCGGGTGCTCTTTTCGCAATGAGGGTCTTTCACCACAAGACGCGGCACTGGTACTTCAAGTTCGGCATCCCCGCGATCTTACTTGCGCAGATCGCGGCGGGGGTGTTCGTGTATGTGCGTTTTTTCGCGGCGTAAAAAATTTTTGGGAAATTTTCGGGTTTCGTGAAACAAAACAGACGTTTCTTGCGTCTAATCAATGAAGCAAAGGGAAACTGGGCGAAGAGGGAAGATAAAGAATTTATGAATTTTCCATTTTCCTGTTCCCTTATTTCCCGCGGCATGGTAAAATACCATGTATGAGAAAGGCTCTGTGCGCGCGGAGCCGACAACAACAAACACGAAAGGATGAAGATCACATGAAAAAATTTCTCTCCTTGCTATTGGCTCTGACATTGGTCCTGAGCCTCGTCGTCGTGCCTGCAAGGGCGGACGCGTCTGCGGATGGCTATGCCATAACCGGCAAAGCAACGATTAGCGCATCCGCTTCTACTTCCGTTGATAGGGGCACCGAGATTACGTTTACGCTGGGCACATCTAGCCTTGGTGTCACCAAGACCGAGGACGGTACTACAACCCCGCTTGACAGCGAAACCGGCTACCGCTTTGACTATGTCTGGTCCGGCGCCACCGCGCAGGGCAACGGTCTGAGCGCAAAGGTCACCCCGATGACGCCCGGAAAGCTTAACCCCTCCTGCACCATCAAGGCGATCGTCGGCAGCACTGTCGTTGCGCAGCAGGTCGTCGCTCTTGCCAAGGAAATCACTGTCAATGACAGGCTCCTCCCGGGCGACATCACCACCGTCACCTTCAACAACAGAACCTATTCTGTGACGGACGGCGCGGTCAACATCTCCCTTCTTGATAAAGAAAAGATCGATGCCGCCGACAACAAGTGGTCTGCCGCCGCAACTGGCTATGTGATCGATAATACGACGAACAAGCCCACCTATTCCGATTCCACGCATAAACTGACGGTGAAGACGACGGCAACGACTCCGCTTTCAACCGAAATCACAGTTACGACTACGGCAGCCACCGTGACCGCAAAGGCAAGCCTTACCGAGGTCATCTCCGGCGGCAAGACCACGCTCACCGCCACCTCCACCGGTCTCAGCAACGCCGCCACTTATGCGTGGTTCTACAAGATCGGTGACAGTAAAGAGTTTCCGATCGGCACGGGCAAGTCCCTCGTCTGGACGGTCCCTGCAAACGTTACGACCGCGACCGACTACTCTGTTTACTGCAAGGCAAGCGAGGGCGATAAGCTCGCTAAGACGAGTGGCCCCATCACGGTCAAGAGCCTTCCCGACACCTATACCTTCACTGTCGTCCCCGCAAGCGTTACGCTGACGCAGATCGGTCAGACCGCGACTTTGGCGGCGAGCTTTGTGAATACCTCCGCTTCTCCCGCTGCCCCGGTCACTCCGACCTACTCCTTTGTTTCCGCCAACCTCAACATCGCAACTGTGACGAACCAGACGACCGCCGCGCCGACGGTAACGCTCAGAGCAAGCGGCTCTACCACTGTCACCGCAAAGGCGACCTATAAGGGCAAGGACTATGTGCAGAACATCCCCGTTACCGGCGCCCTGATCGAGGCGACCCTCAGTGCTGTTCAGAACGGCACTTCTGTGAACTACAGCTACAGTGATCTTGTTAACGCCGCGCAGGCCGCCATCAACAAGACCTACAGCACCGCCTACACCTACGAGACCGTCTATTCCCTCAGCGGCGTCACGCAGGTTCCCTCCACCACCGCCTACGGTGTCGGCACGAGCAATGCTTCGTACAACTATCCCGCCGGCGGCTCCGGCTATCTCTACTTCAAGGCAAATCTCTCCGGCATCGGCACTGCAAAGTTCACCGCCACCGTGACCACCCGCGTTGCCAATACCGCCGTTCCCAAGACCTACAGCGTTACGTTTAATGTTCCCGTAACGCCCAGCTCGACCACCTATGCCGACCAGTATCCCGAGCCGGTCGCGGCTTACGGCAACACCTATCGCTATTACGTTCAGGTTCCCTCCGGCGCAAGGTATTACTATGTTGCCGGTGTGAACACCGAGCCTGTCGACTGGAACAACGGCAGCAGCCAGAAATACTATCCCACCACTGCCGCCGCCAATCTCTATTCCCTGACCGACACCAACTTCATCAATGGCAAGTGCACGCTGTATGTCGTGACGCAGGGCACCGACAATAGGCTCTACTGCGGCACCATCAGCGTCTACCAGAAGAACTACAACATCAACTACAACGGCGTGGCCGGTGAGACCGTCCAGTTCGCGCAGAGCGACTTCAACGACTTCATGAACAAGGTCGCTGAGGCCCGCGGCGACGCCAGCAAGGCCAAGTCCTATCCCTATGTCACCTTCGATTATGTGACCTTCTCCCTGCCCACCACCGCGCAGGGCACGCTGTACTATGGCGGCACCGCCATGTCCACCAGCAATTCCTCCGGCGCGTTCAACCGCAATACCAAGGTCACCAACCTCGATAGCGTGACGTTCGTCCCCAACGACAAGACCACCGCGAAGACCATCACGCTGAACTTCACCCTGTACGCGACCCGCTATTCCAGCTCCTCCACGAGCCGCGGCACGACCGTGAGCTACTCCGGCAGCGTCGTCGTCAACCTCGTGCGCGAGGACATCAAGTACACCGTCTCTCAGGGCGACAGCGTCCGCTTCGACGAGAGCGACTTCCTCAGCTACCTGCACTCCACCAAGGGCTACAGCAGCAACTACACCATCGACTACGTGACCTTTGACCAGAGCGCCGTCTCTGCCGTCAACGAGGGCTCGCTCTACACCTACTACAGCGGCTACAACTACGGCGGCTCCGTCAAGACGACTGACAAGTTCTACTACAGCGCCACCGCCAGCCAGAACGCGCTCAGCGACGTCGCGTTCCTCGCCAGCCGCTACGCCAAGACCGGCGAGACCGTCTACATCCCGTTCACCATCTACGCCCGCTACGGCACGACCGGCACCGGCACCCGCCAGCTCACCGGCACCGTGGCCATCAAGATCGGCCAGACGATGAACTTCATCGACGTCAAGACCACCGACTACTTCTACAACTCCGTCAAGTGGGCCGTCGGCAAGAACATCACCAACGGCACGTCCAGCACCACCTTCTCCCCGTACAAGTCCTGCACCCGCGCCGAGATCGTGACGTTCCTGTGGCGCGCCGCCGGCAGCCCGGAGCCGACCACCACCCGCAACCCGTTCCGTGATGTCAACGCCGTCACGCACTCGAGCTACTACAAGGCCATCCTGTGGGCCAGCCAGAAGGGCATCACCTCCGGCACCAGCACCACGGCGTTCTCCCCCGATCAGGTCTGCACCCGTGCCCAGATCGTGACCTTCCTGTACCGCTACGCGGGTCAGCCCAGCGGCTACTACTCCAACCCGTTCAAGGATGTGGGCGCCACGAGCGAGGCGAGCTATTACAACGCCATCCGCTGGGCCGTCGGTAAGGGTATCACCTCCGGCACCAGCGCCACGACGTTCTCCCCGTATGCTTCCTGCAACCGCGCCGAGGCCGTGACGTTCCTGTATCGTTACACCAACGGACTATAAAACCTAAAAAATGCGTCCAGCGAAAGCTGGACGCATTTTTTATTTCTTGCAGGCTGCTGCGCGCATAATTTGCCCGCCGATGGCGGGCAAATTCCACACTTGCGGCCTGAGAAGTATTTTCCGCCACGCGCACGCCCCAGGGCGGCTTCTCTTGCCGCTTTGCGGCAATTCACCTTCGGTCGCGGCGGAAAATGATTTGAATTTATTTCGCCGCGGAGCGGCGAAACTCTGCGAGGCGTTGTTGGGGGCACGGCCCCCCCTTGCCCCCTGTAAGGCGACTGACGGGGGCGGGCGGTTTGCGTTTACTCTTTTCCATTCTGTAAACTTTTGTTCAAACGCCTTTACGGGGGTCGAAAAAGCGTGTAGAATGGCAGCATCAAGATTTTAGGAGTGTTTTTTGTGAACAAATTCCGCGATGCCCTTTACCGCTTTATGTATGGCCGCAACGGCGTAGATGCGCTGAACTGGGCGCTCGTGATCCTTGAGCTGGTCGTGAGCATTCTGAGCTCGCTGATCCGTGTGCAGGGCGTGTCGCAGGCGCTGTACTTTGTGTCGATGGTGCTGATGTTCATCGTGCTCATCCGCATTTTTTCGCGCAATCTCGCGCGCCGTCAGGCCGAGAACGCGAAGTTTCTGACCTGGTGGACGCCGAAGGCGAACGCCATCCGCGGCGCGAAGGCACGCCGCGCCGACAAGGCGCACAAATACGTCCGCTGTTCCTGCGGCGCGTACTGCCGCGTGCCGAAAAACATCGGCAAGGTCGAGCTCACGTGCCCGAAGTGCGGCAAGAAAAGAGTCGTGAAAACGTGAAAGAAAAAATCCGTCCCGCGGGACGGATTTTTTTGTAAGAAAACCGGATTTCCGCCGTCCTATAGACAGAAGGGGGGTGAGGGCGCTGACGAATTTTGAAGAGGTGTACGCCGTGTACTTCGACGATGTGTACCGGTATCTGCTTTCGCTGTCCGGGAGCGAGAGCGTCGCCGAGGAGTTGACGAGCGAGACGTTTTTCCGTGCGATGGACGCCCTCGACCACTTTCGCGGCGAGTGCAGCGTGCGCGTGTGGCTCTGCCAGATCGCGAAGAATCTCTATTATTCGCAGCTGCGGCGCGAAAAGTGCCTCGCCCCGCTCGAAGACTGCCAGATCGCCGAGGAGAGCCACGAGGAGGAGTTAGAAGATCACAGCGAGGCCGCGCGCATCCAGGAATTGCTGCACGCGCTCAGAGAGCCGTACAAGGAGGTCTTCATGTGGCGCGTGTACGGTGAGAAGAGCTTCCGCGACATCGGCGCGCTCTTCGGCAAGACGGAAAACTGGGCATGCGTGACGTATCACCGCGCCAAGCGCATGATCCGCGAGGGATTGGAGGACGACTGAAATGGACAAAACTTGCAGCATCGTGCAGGACCTTCTGCCGCTCTATGAGGAAGACATGCTGCGCGAGGAGACGAAGGAATTTGTGGACGGGCATTTAGCGCAGTGCGCGGCCTGCCGCGCCGAGCTCGACGCGCTGAAGGCGGACGTGAAGCCCGCGCCCGTCAGCGCGCAGCCGCTGCGCGACTTGAAGCGGCAGCTTCGACGCAAGAAGCTGACCGCCGTGCTGCTGGCCGTCACGCTCGCGCTGACGCTGGCGACGGCGGGGTTCGCGTACCTCACCGCGCCGCAGTATTTGCCGTACAGCGAGACAGAGTGGGCGATCTCGCGCTCGCCCAGCGCGCTCGCGGACGACGGCTCGGCAGCGGATGGGCTTTCTGATCTCAGCGGCGCGGAGAGCATCTCCGTCAGCCTGCTTGTGCCGGTCTCCGGCGCAGAGGTCACGAACACGCAGGACCCCAACAGCGGCAAAACCATCTACTTCATCACCGCATGGCGCACGCCGCTCGACACATGGCGCGGCGCATTCGACAAAACCGGGGGCGCCCCGAACACACACAGCGCAAATGATCGCACACAGCGCGAGGCGGACGCACTGCAAGGCGTGCTCGCCAAGGCGGAGTCCGCGCGCACGCTCTTCACGCTCGACGCCGCGAACTGCGCGGCAGTCTGCTATTCTCAGAACAACGGGCAGGACGATGTACTGCTCTGCGGCAGCATGAACGGCGGTGTCATTTCGCTGCCGAGGCTGGCGTTGGGCTATTACGTTTTGCTATCGTTAGCACTCCTTATTACGCTGGGTATTGCATTTTTCGTCTGCCGCAGGAAGAAAACGGGCAAAGCGCTCGGCTATCTCGCGCTGGTTCCCGCGAGCTATCTTGCCGGTCATCTACTCGTCAAGGGTTTCACGACGACGAGCTACCAGATGCAGCGCGACTTCTCGCTCATTATCCTCGCCGCCGCGCTGATCTACGCCGCGGTCATGCTGGCGATCAACCTCTGGCGGCAGAAGCGGGAGAAGGTGTAAAAGAGGAAGAGACGCATTCGCGTCTCTTCCTCTTTTACAATCAAATTCGAATGCTCAAGGCCCTTTGAGCAAAGCCGTGATAGTCCGCAAATGCGCTTTGCAGGCCGTCGATTCCCTGCGTTTCCCATCGGCCTGCCAGATACAGCATACCGCACATACAGGCAAACTTTTCATAGTACGATCCGCAGACCGCCTCTTCAAGAAACTGCTTTTGCCTGTCTGGGTCCGTCTCCGTAAGCGCGAGGCGCAGTTTGGCACGGCTTGCTGCCGCGACCTCGGTAAGCTCCGGTGTATGCCAGTCCACACAGTCGATTTCTGTCGCCTGATAGGAGAGAAGATGGGCGAATCCCTCATGAAATGTGTAAGCATCCAATCTTGTCAAATAGTCTGTACTTTCCAATGCGGCATCTGCCGCCGGATAGCGGTGTCCAATCAAGAGATGCGTAATCTCATGCGTCAGCAGATTCCGAATGATGCTGTCGAGATGGTCGAGCTCCGCATAATTGCACCAACGGATGAGGTCAAAGATGAGATGTGCCTGCCCGTCGGGCGAGTGTGCCGCAACGGCGTCGTAAGGCTCGGGATAACCGACGATCAAATCAAGTGTCGGCTGTACCGCCTCCCAATCGGGGAAAAGCGCGTCCCAAATCGGGCGGTTGACGGGGACAAAGTGCGCAGCCGCTTCACAGATACGGCGTTCGAGCTTGCGCACAGTCTCTCGGAGAGCAAGATCCTCAGGCGGCGGAGTAAATGCATTCCTGCCAAGATCTGACGAAACCGAGGTGTGTTCAAAGAGCCATGAAGCACGAAAAGCGTCGACGCAGCTGCTCTCGATATATGCCTGTGCGATCGAACTGTCAATCAGCATTTTCAGTCCCTCTCTTTACGAAAAACCTCTTTTGCCGTAACAGACAAAAGAGGTTTTTCCTTGGCGCAGCGGGAGGGATTCGAACCCTCGTGAGGTTTCCCTCAAACTGATTTCGAGTCATTTCCCGCTTATGACTTTTGGTGGAAATTAAGCGAAGATGGAAGTACACAACGGAAGCCCAAAAGCTGCGGTATACTGCGGATTTTGGCTTCCGTTTTTCGTTTTTATTTGAACCCACAGGGCTTTCCGAGTTCTTCCCATTTTTGCCCCGAATTATGACCGGAGGATAGAACAAGGATAGAACTGGACGCCAGATTGGGGGTATTCACACCCATACCATTTCACGAAAATGCAAATCACCATTTTGATTAGACAACTTGATCTTATTTGAACCCACTTCAAAATCCAATATTTTACACGCCAGTGAAGTACCTCACCTACCAATGACAGATGAACAAGAAAGTGAGTGCTGCACATGGATTTGACCAAGTATTACCCCGACATCGCCGCAAAGTATCCCGCCTATGTAACCCAACGGGAACTATGCGAGATCTGCCACATCTGTCCCAAGACCGCCTACAATTTGGAGCAACAAGGTGAGATTCCCTACACCATTGAGCAAAACCACCTGATCCGTAGCCACAAAATCAAGCTGACGGACATTCTTGCCTACCCTGATATTCCTGCTGTGTATGTTGACACGGGGTTGGAATACCCCGAACTGCGCGATTTCGTAAAAACGAAGGACAATGTTATTTGGCTTCGCCCGCGCTATCCGTTCACTCAGATTCTTGAGAAGTACGGCTATCCGATCATCTCCAAAGAGGTTTCGGATGTTATCAACGGCGCAAGAAAGGGACAACCTTACCGTCTGGCACGACTCAATGGAGAACTGCTGGACAAGAACGGAAAGAAGTCGATTTACAACTGCGAGAATTACAAATACCTTCTGGACGCTCCCTTCAAGATTTCGGCAAGGTGTTGTTACCACATGAAAAAAGCGCCGCTGAACAAATTTGAAAGGCAGTCCGGGCGGCACCCGATTACGGGTGTCCTGGCCTGCGAAAGCAAGCTGCGGGAGCAATCCTGGATCAAGTTTGGCTGCAACGGCTTCGAGCGCCAGCGGCCTCTCAGCCAGCCCCTTGCGTTCTGGCTGGAAGAAGATATTTTGCGGTATCTGAAAATGACCGGCATTCCCTATGCCCCCATCTATGGGGACATTGTTGAAAGCCGCAAGAAGAACGGCACCCCGATTCTGAAAACCACCGGTGTTTCCAGATCGGGGTGTATGTATTGTATGTACGGCGTTCATCTGGAGCATGAGCCGAACCGATTTCAGCTTATGCAGGTGACGCATCCCCAGCAGTATGATTACTGCATCAATAAATTGGGGTGCGGCGCTGTGCTGGACTACATTGGGGTGCCTTACCGCAATCAACAGTTGGAGGTGGATCATTGTTAGGTTCTAAGAAAAAAGAAGAAGCGTTTCCCGTCAATGAAGCGCTGCTAAATGTCATTACCCCGATGGGGCTGGAAATCAAGCGAAATAGTTTGGTCATCGGTGAAAATCTGGGTAAGGTGTACGGCGCCGTCCGCTATCCGCAGAAGGTGGATATGGGGTGGCTTTCCAAGATCACCAACATCCCCAGCACCATTGTTTCGGTGGGGATTACCCCCATTGACAATGGTTCGCTCATTTCCGCAATCTCCAAAAGCATTGTCCAACAGCGCGGCGCCGCTGACAGTGCCAAAGACCCGCTGACCCGGCAGCGCGCCGAGAAAGCCGCCGAGGACGGCGAGAAAATCATGCAGCGGATCGACCAAGAGGGCGAAACGGTTGCCATGATGTCGCTGACCGTGATGCCGATTGCACAGGATGAGGTCAACTTCACAAAGGTCTGCCGCCGTGTGGAGAGCGCCTTCAACATCCAGAAGTGCAAGGTGCGCACCCTCGCCAATCTCCAAAAGGAAGGGTTCCAGAGCATTTCTCCCACCTATCCGGCCAACTCCACGGTGGACAGCATTGTGTCCCGTATTATTCCCATGAGTACCTTTGTGGGCGGATTCCCGTTTGCCAGCTCCGGTTACAACGATGGTCGGGGCTATTATTTTGCAAAGGACAGCAACGGCGGCCTGGTGATTCTGGATACCTGGGAGCGCGGAAACGACCGCACCAATAGTAGCTTCGTGATTATGGGTGTGGCCGGTATCGGCAAGAGTACCGTTGTGAAGCACATCATGCTTTCGGAATACATGAAGGGGACGAAAATCCTGTGCATCGACCCGGAATCCGAATATAAGGATATGTGCCGGAACCTGAACGGAAGCTGGCTCAATGCTGGCGGCGGAAAAAACGGCCGCTCCAACCTTTTGCAGATCAGACCGGCGCCCCGTGACGATGACGATGAAACCGACAAACTCTATACCGATGAAGGAAACGGAATGTCTGATATGGCGCTGCACATGAAAACACTGGAGATTGAATTTTCCCTGTATCTGCCCAGCCTGACGGATATGCAGAAAGCAATCCTCAAGCAGACGATCATTGAACTCTACAATCAGTTCGGCATCTTCTGGGAAACGGATATTCGGCAGCTCAAGGCCACGGATTTTCCCATTCTGTCCGACCTTCACGCCCTGCTGGAAAAGAAAGCGGAGGCCAACAAGGAGAATCCGGTATATCGTGATCTGGCAATGCTGCTGTACGACGCCGCAGCGGGCAGCGACAGCTTTCTGTGGAACGGCCACACCACGCTGGAGGCTAATTCCCGGTTTATTTGCCTGGATACCCACGACCTGCAAAATGCGTCGGATAATGTCAAACGCACGCAGTATCTGAACCTGTTGAGCTGGTGCTGGGAGGAAATGAGCCGCGACCGGAATGAGCGTTGCCTGCTGGTATGTGACGAGGCATATCTGATGATTGACCCGCAGGTCCCGCAATCCCTGGTGTTCCTGCGTAATGTGGAGAAGCGGGCAAGAAAGTATGAAGCTGGACTGGCAATCATTTCTCATTCCGTGGTGGATTTCCTGGCCCCGGAGGTCAAAATGTACGGGCAGGCCCTTTTGGATATTCCGTGCTATAAAATCCTGATGGGCTGCGACGGCAAAAACCTTCAGGAAACCAAAGACCTCTACAACCTGACGGACGCGGAGCAGGAATTGTTGGAGAGCAAGCGGCGTGGACACGCGCTCTTTATCATTGGGTCCAAGCGGCTTCATGTAAACTTTGAGATTCCGGCTTACAAGTTTTCCTAGACAAATCCGGCTGTTACGGGACATTTTCCCTCTGCTATGATACTGGGGACTCTCCGGCTGGGGAACTCTATCTCAATGTGTCCTTTGACGAGCAGTTCGTGCCAAGTCCGAAGGTTGGCTACGACACCTTTTAATACAGGGAGGCTCCCCTATGGCATTAAAATTGAACTTTCGTGAAGTCACCCCGGAAGATACCGAAATTCTTCGTATGATAGCGTTGAGAAACGGGAAAGCAGAAGATTACCTCTGCTGCGATGTTACCAATGAGGATGGTGTAACGCAGACTACCTGGTATAGTAAGGCGGATGTGGCCCTCTGGGGGGAGGATTATATCCGGGCGCACACCACAATGAAGTACAGCGATTATAGCGGATGGATCATCATTCTGGATATGGAGCCGTTGAACGATGCACAGGCATCACCACGAAAAAAGAAGAAACGGGATTCCTTTCCCCAAATCCCTACCTGGCTGGAGGGCCATGTCAAAGAACGGAAACAAAAGCGCCTGCCCACCGTGACCCTCTGCTCCTCTGCCGGAAATGAACTGCTGGAAGTGTGGTATTACGGAGATTTGCTCACAGTGAAGGGAGAGTCCCAATTCTATATCATAGATGGAGGCGAGGCCCCCGGACTGGTGGAAGCCCGCGACCCAGAGAGCGGCGAGGAGTTCGTCATCTTCGACGGTGGGCAGCATGGTTATGATAATATGTTCTGCGATGAACACAATCCAGCCCAGCTGGCGCATCGCCCCCTCCAGCGGTATGAGATCCCTGCCTCCAAGTTGGTGCTGGAACTGGGCTACAATATCGACTATGAGGATGAAAAAGAGAGCTTCGAGGTAGACGAGGCTGATACCGTGGAACTGGTTAACGGTGAGCGGATGCCCTGGGAGCAGGTCAAACGGGACGGCATTGACTACATTGCACTTTACTATGTGAATGATAAAGGAAAACAGGTGCAGATTTTGGATGCGGAACTGGCATGAGTACAATAGGACTGTTTTGGTAAGAATTTGATGATTATCCAGTAGTGAAAGCTATGCAGCATCGTAAGAGTGCTTGGCATCCGAAAGGATGAAGATTGGAGAAAGCAGATACGGCTGGTTTTTCCGTATATGCCCCATGAAATGAAATATTCATGCGGAACCACACAACAACTGTGATTCAAAGTGTGGTTAGGTTCTCCCGGTGTAAGGTAGCGGCCTAAGGGTTTCAACGGTCTATTGACCACAAGGATAGAGATTTGGGAACGTTTGAGAGCCTGTATTTGGAGTGTTACAGCACAATGAAGAATACAGGAAGTCAGCCGTGCCATAGTAGTCTGCAATTGGGTAATGCCAATTACACGGGGCTGAAATGCCCCACGGCGAAGGGCACGAGTCAGATTGATTTGTAAATTTCACGAAAGAAAATCCAATAACTCCCTGAAAGACGGGTGACGAACTGCGAGGTGAAAACCTTGTGCATTTAAGCGTCAGATTTTCAACAGAAAAAGAATTGAAACAGTTTCAAGACCTGCTCTATGAAAAATCGGGGCAAGGCGTTTCATTCACGGGACTGTTGGAAGCAATGGTCAGCGAAGTGACTATTGTAACCGCTGTTCATAACATCAAGTCCAACAAGGGCAGCAAAACTGCCGGTGTGGACAGGATGAAAATGGACAAGTATCTGCAAATGCCAAAAGAAGAACTATTTCAGTTGATTCAATCAAATATCTCCAATTACAAGCCGAAGCCAGCCAAACGGAAGTATATCGAAAAGGCAAACGGCAAAAAGCGACCTCTGGGTATTCCCACTGTATTGGATAGGATTATACAGGAATGTATGCGACTGATTCTGGAACCGATATGCGAAGCGAGATTCTATCCGCACAGCTATGGTTTCCGTCCTTACCGGGCGCAGAAGCACGCTATCCGGGATATTGTCAATGTCATCAATGCAAGTGTGAAATCCAAAGACCAGCCGGTATGGGCAGTCGAGGGAGATATAAAGGGCTGTTTTGACAACATCAATCATAGATTGTTGCTGAAAAAGCTATGGCGAATCGGAATCCACGATAAGAGGGTTCTGAAAATCATCAGCCAAATGCTAAAAGCCGGATATATCGATCAGGACTTATACCATGCAACAGAAATGGGAACACCACAGGGCGGTATATTATCTCCGTTGCTGTCCAATGTGTATCTCAATGACTTTGACTGGTATGTGGGGCGCTGCTATATGGAGCCGCACCGTCAATGCAAGCACAAATGCAACGATACCCGAAGGCTGAAATGGTCTGGAATCACCCCGAAATACAATTTTCGCTATGCGGATGATTGGGTGATCCTGACCTCTACGGAACAGGAAGCGTTCCGTATGAAGCATGAACTGACAAAGTATTTCAAGCATCGCATGAAGTTGGAACTGTCACAGGAAAAGACCTATGTAACCGATTTGAGAAAGAATGGTATTCATTTCCTCGGTTACATAGTCAAGGCAGAACGAAAGAGGAAAACACCAGACCCAGCCACATGGTCAGATAATCTGGTAGGAAAGCCATTCCCTGATATGGAACGATTGACGAAGAAAATCCATACCTTGCAAAAAGAAGTTAGGAAAATTGGATTATACACGCAATCCAACACGCAGGCGGCTCAAATCCAGTATGTGAACTCCGTGATTATGGGACTGGCCCAGTATTTGCAACCCTCTATCTGTTCTCATGCCTACCATGCCATTGACCGTAGAGTGAATAATACGGCGTTGGCAGTATGGAAAAACCTGTTTCCCAAGCAGTACAACCAAATGCAGGTGCCGTTAAAGGAATTAAGTAATCTGCCACATCGGCACGAAGGTTATGACAGTAAAACCTTCGCAATTCAAATTGATGGGAAATGGTTCGGAATAACCTATGCGTTTATTACACACAGTCGTTATGAAAGCAAACCATTTGACCAGAAAATGACCCCTTATACGGAGGATGGACGCAGGCGGTATGTAAATTATCGTACCAAGCATAAACCGTTGCCCTGTGACCGCCCCTCCATCAATACACCCGAAGATATAGCCTTATCCATCTACGCTAGCGGCAAGGGATGGAGAGCCAATTTCGAGTATTTTATGAATCGGGAATATGCCTACAACCGAGATAAGGGAAAATGCAAATGCTGTGGTAGATATTTCTCTGAACTGATTCCGAAACATTGTCATCATGTAAATCCACGACTTCCGATTGAAAGAATCAACAAAGTTCCAAATTTAGCATGGCTATGTATACCGTGTCACCGCATGGTACACAACAGTCCTATACCGCCAGAGTTGGATGCCAAGGCGGTACGCAAAATCAAGAAATATCGTGAAAAACTCAAAAAGTGAAATTTACAAGTGCGCTGTATTCGTGAGGGTACAGATGCAATGAAATCAGTAGAAAGTAAGTCAATCTGATGGTAGGCCGGGTGCGCTGAAAGGTGCACGCCCGGCGTGAGACGGGGGAAAATCCGGAGGAAACGAATGTGCGGCTTCGCCGCACATCACGTTCAAAGGATTACCTATCGTCATTCTTTTTGTATACGAAAATGCGGAATGTGGGCGGTATTGCCCAGACCGAGGCGCAGAAAAGCTCAGACCTCTTTATGAAGTGCCGCTACCTCGATGAGATCACCGGAGGGCGCGGCATTGTCTTTGCCACCGGCACCCCCATTTCCAACAGCATGGTGGAGCTTTACACCATCCAGCGTTACTTGCAGATGTCGGCGCTGGAGGAACAGGGCTTACAGCACTTCGATAGCTGGGCGGCGAACTACGGCGAGACCGTCACCGCCATCGAGCTGTCTCCCGAGGGCACTGGCTACCGGGCCAAGACACGGTTTGCCAAGTTTTATAACCTGCCGGAGCTGATGTCCGTTTTCAAAAATGTGGCGGACATCCAGACGGCGGATATGCTCAAGCTGCCCGTGCCGGAGGCGCATTACCACAACATCGCCTTGAAGCCATCGGAGTATCAGAAAGAGATTGTGGCGTCGCTGGCGGAGCGTGCTGAAAAAGTCCGCAACCGCGAGGTGGACAGCAGCGTGGACAATATGCTGCTCATCACCAACGATGGCCGCAAGCTGGCGCTGGATCAGCGGCTGGTCAATCCCATGCTTCCCAGCGATCCCAACAGCAAAGCCGCCAAGTGCGCGGAAAATGTGTTTGAGATCTGGCAGCGCACCGCAGACCAACGCTCCACCCAAATGATCTTTTGCGACCTCAGCACACCGAGGGATGACGGCACATTCAGCGTTTATGATGATATTCGCACGAAGCTGCTGGAATTGGGCATTCCCGAAAACGAGATCGCATTTATCCACAACGCCAAAAGCGAGGTACAGAAGAAAGATCTGTTCGGCAAAGTGCGGAGCGGTCAGGTGCGTATCCTGCTGGGCAGCACCCAGCGCATGGGCGCCGGCACCAACTGCCAGCAAAAGCTCATCGCCCTGCACCACCTCGAATGCCCGTGGCGTCCGTCCGACCTTCAGCAGCGAGAGGGGCGTATTATCCGGCAGGGCAACGAAAACCCGGAGGTGGATATTTACAGCTATGTCACGGAAGGCACTTTCGACGCCTACCTTTACCAGCTTGTGGAGAGCAAGCAGAAATTTATCAGCCAAATCATGACCAGCAAATCGCCTGTCCGTTCCGCCGAAGATGTAGACGAACAGGCGCTTTCTTATGCCGAGATCAAGGCACTGGCCAGCGGCAACCCCATGATTAAAGAAAAAATGGACTTGGACATTGAAGTTTCCAAGTTGAAGCTGCTGAAAGCCAACCACCTTTCTCAGAAATACGCGCTGGAGGACGCCATCAGCAAGGGTTTTCCAAAACAAATCGCGGAAACGCAGGCGCGGATCGCCGGGTATGGCGCGGATATTGCCGCCGTCAAGGAGAACACCCATCCCAATGGGGACGGTTTCTCTCCGCTTACACTGGCGGGTGTCACCCATGCCGACAAGAAGGAGGCGGGTGCGGCGCTGCTGACCATGTGCCAGACGATGCTCTCCCCGGAGGCGACACAGGTCGGCAGCTATCGCGGACTGACACTGGAGCTGGCGTTCGACACCTTCGCGCGGGAGTACCGCTTGACCATGATCGGGCAGCTCCGCCACACGGTCACGCTGGGAACCGATGTGTTCGGCAATTTGCAGCGCATGGACAATGCGCTGGAGGGACTGCCCATCAAGGAGCAGGCTTGCCGGGAGCAGCTTTCCAATCTGCAAACGCAGCTGGAAACCGCAAAGGCAGAGGTACAAAAGCCGTTTCCCCGCGAGACGGAGCTGAACACCAAAACGGCACGGCTGGAGGAATTGAATACCCTGCTGAATTTAGACCACAAGGAGCCGGAGATCGTAGACGCCGAGCCGGACGAGGATCAAAGGCCGCCGGAGCGCCGCAGACCGCAGGTGGAGCGGTAAAACCAATAGAAAACGGAGGAAATTATGGGTTATCAGGAAAGTTGGTTCTATATCGAGCCGCAGCATAAATTCAAGAAATTGATCCAGGCATACGAAAAGGCGGAGCAGTCCGGCTACTATGAGGTGGCCGGTGCGGAACCACATTCCGTCATTGTTTTGAAACAGCCCTTTGGGGATATTCCTGCCGGGAAGAAGCTGCTGTGGGTATGCGGTGACCGCGGCTTTCACTGTGCCGCTGACGTATTTGGCGGCGAGCTGAAATGCTCTGGCAGGCTTCGCGTGATCCCGGTGGAGGCGGTGCTGAACGGCACCGACGATCCCCGTATGGAGGGGCTGGACTTTGACAGTCCGGCCCCAAGCGAAAATGCCTATATGAAACGATACAGCGTTGCCAATTACGCCCACCGGATGCGGGCGGGATTGGCGAGATAATTTTTGAAATGGAGGATCATTTACAATGAAACAGTTGGAAAGAAAGCAGGAAAAAGAACGGTTAGAACGCCAGATACATCAGCAGATGCTAAAAGAGCAGGAAAGCCTCATGAAAGAATTACGCACGATGCTGCCCGAAGCAGCAGCTTCCTTTTCTTCGGAGCGTATCGTTTGCCTTTGTCATGTTGTTGACCTGTGGGCCTGCATTGTGGCCCTGTTTGAAGCACCAACTCCGCTTTCCATTAGCAAGCTGAGACGGCTGGCAGACTCGGATATGCCATTGATATTATTGAGCAGCGAGATCATGGAAAAAGAGAGCGATTTCCGTGTTATTGAGTTATAAGGAGAACATCATGCCTACAAAAGATGAATTGGAAAACCAGATATACGAAAAAATGTCACAGGAAAATACGGCGTTCCTTGCAGAGATGAAAACGAAATCACCTGACGAAATTATTTCCCGCGCCTACGAGATCGCTTGCCGTGATAATCTGCTGATGCTTTTTGAGGATGAAACAAGCCTCTCCGAACGGCAGCTTGCGGTGCTGACTGAGTTTGAGCATCCCCTGTCACAGCTTTATACGGACTGGCTCTCCCGCGATACAGATGAGATGGATGCCTTTCGTGACAGCATTGCGTGCTGTGCGGATGATATTCTGCGGAAAAGAGTCGAAGAAAAATATCGAGATCCCGCGCAGCCCATATATCCTAATACCCGTTCTGAGGCCATGGTTCGCAGAGAGATCTTTGAGTGGATGGCCAGCCGGAATCGGACGCTGACCTGTGCGGGAACCTTTGAGAAGGACGCGACCAACGCCTACAACGATGGAAAGCTGCCTGCTTTTTTGAAGGAGTGGACAGCGGCTTATGGCAAGGACCGCTGTATGTTCGTGCTGGCCTGCACCATGGCGCAGCGCACGGGAGATGAGCGATTCTACCCACCGGCGCGTCAGGCCGCAGGCCGCTTTGCGGCGCTCCAGAAGCGGATGGGCGGGCATACGGACATTTACGCTGTGGACAATCACTCGTGCGTGATCAATGCGGCAATGGAAGAACTGGCTAAGCCGGAGCGCAGCGTGGAGCAAAAGACAGTGAAAAAGAACACGCCGGAGCGGTAATCGCGCTTATGAATATTCCGTAGGACATATGGGAACGCTGTTGACTGGTACACTCAATGGGTGTATAATGCAGGTGGAAGGAGGATGAACATGAACATTCGTGAAATGAGAGCACAGCTTGGAGATACCCAAAGCGAATTTTCCGCGAGGTATCATATCCCCTTTCGCACTGTGCAAAATTGGGAGACAGGGATGCGTAAGCCTCCCGAATATGTCTCTGATCTGTTGGAGCAGCGTATCAAGGAGGACCTGACCAACCGCAAGACCTTGTCCCTGCCGAAGTATGACCCTCAAAAGAAGGATCTTCCGTCTCGGAGCAGCTATGTGGGCGCGCTCTCCTGGCTGCAAGCTGTCCGTGACTGCATTGGAGAACCCGTTGTCTTTGCGTTAGACAATGCGCTTATGTGTCAAGGAAACTTCGGAGGCCGCAGCGATGAATATATCGTGTGGGTCTATGGGGATGACTCCGTTATGAAGTTTAATGGCGTGGTCGTGCTTGGAAACCGTATCGGCGCACAAAATATCAAGAATCGGAACGGCTTGTTATATACGGATTTTAACAGAACGGTATATGATGCCCTTGCAAATGAAAATATTTTAGATATGCAGGGCATTACAGAAGCAGTCAGCAAATACTTCTATTCCAACGGAGACAGCTTTGACGGGCTCTTTGTCGCGCCGGAACATCAGGATCGGTTTGAGCGTTTGGCCAGCGATGCAATCGAATATTACGAAAACTGAGGTGCTTGCTTTGAATGTAACAGCGGAAGAAAGAATTATGTACTCAGTCATGAAAGCTGTGTACGATAGCGGCATTCCTATCAGCTTTAAGGGCTCCATGGTGTTGAAAGCCTGTTTGTTTGAGGCCGGGTTTTTAGATGAGACCCGTCATACAGTAGATATTGATGCAAATTGGAACACAGACACACCTCCCACCGCAGAGCAAATGGTGGAATCCTTACAGCGAGCAATCAATAGAGGCGGCATGGACTATGAAGTTCGCCTTTATCGAATGTATGGCGAAAAGCGATCCGCTGGCTTTGAATTAGTAGACCGCAACACCGATGAAATCCTGTTCACAATGGATGTGGATGTAAACAGACCGATTACACCGACGCAAATCTATGAGGTTGACGGGATTTGTTTTCGCGGCGTTTCACCGTTGCAGATGATAGCCGATAAGGTCGCGGTTGTATCAACAGATAAGGTGTTCCGAAGAATCAAGGATGTGGTGGATCTATATTATATTTCAAAAGTATTTGAATTTGATGTTCAGAAGATCTACAGCACCTTAAAATGCAGCGAAAGGACCATGGGAGATTTTCAAGGATTCCTGCAAAGGAAAGAAGATTTGCGGCATTCTTACGAGAGGTTCCGTTTTGCGGGCGGCGTCAATAAGCCGCCATTCGATGCAGTCTATCGTGAGGTAAAGATCTACCTTAAGGATGTCCTTCCTAAAGAGGCGTCTAAGGAGGATGCGGATGGGAGCCAGCAATAAAGCCTGCCCAAACTGCGGCAGGAAAATGAAGCAGCAGTTTCCGGGCCTGCAACATTGCAGATGTGGGATGAGCTGGAAAAAGGACATCGGCTATTTTGAACGGACACCCGATATGGTTTTTGCGCTGGAGCGCCGAATCGTCGGCAAAAAAGTCAAGCAGGTTCCCGTCATTCGCACCGGCTCTGCTCCGAAGTAACTGAATAATTTCATGAAAAGCGCAGGCAGAAATGCTTGCGCTTTTCCCATATCTAAAGGAGGCGAGCATCACGCCATACTTATCAAAAGATCAAATCGCCGCCGCCCGCGAGATGGACCTATTGACCTATCTGCGGCGGTTTGAGCCGGAGGAGTTGGTACATATCGGCGGAGATACCTATGCCACCCGCACCCACGACAGCCTGAAAATCTCCAATGGAAAATGGTGCTGGTGGTCACGGAATATCGGAGGCACAAATGCGCTGGACTATCTGACAACAGTGGAGGGTGTTTCCTTTTTGGACGCCGTGCAGCGCGTTCTTGGGGAACCGCCCCATGTGCCGCCCAAATCAGAGCCAACCGCACCGCTCCCGAAAACTGAATTTACCCTCCCACCCAAACACGCCGACAACCGGCGTGTTTTTTCATATCTGCGGAGCCGGGGCGTTGACGCGGAGATCATCAACCACTGCATCAAGCACGGGCAGCTTTACGAGGATGCCGAGCGTCACAACTGCGTATTCGTGGGCTATGAAAATGGAAAGCCTGCCTATGGTGCGCTGCGCGGGACGCTCTCAGAAACCACCTTCGCCGGTGAAGTCCCCGGCAGCGATAAACGTTTTTCCTTTGCCGTTCCCCTTTGCGCCGGTGGCAAAACCCTCTGTGTATTTGAAGCTGCCATTGACGCGCTTTCCTACCTGACACTGCTGAAGCTGCGCGGGCAGGATTGGCGCGCCGCCAATACGCTGTCCCTCTCCGGCATCTATCAGCCGCGGAAGGATGGCTCGATCCGATTCCCCGCGGCGCTGGAGCAATACCTGAAGGACAACCCTGGCGTGGCGCGGATCGTGCTGTGCCTGGACAATGATGTGGCGGGACGGGCGGCATCGGCAGCAATTAAGCAAGCGTTAGCTGACTACGAAGTCATCGACAACCCGCCTCGCAGTGGAAAGGACTACAACGACCAGCTCCGGCTTGTGAAAGGGATCAGCGGCAGGGTAAGAACCCGTGGCGGTGACGCACGCTGATTTTCTTTTTCGGCTGGTCAGAAGGACAGCGCGGCCTGCGGCTGCGTTGTCCTTGCAAGCATAGCATTTTGACATCAAAATGCGCTTGTTAAGGGGTAAACCCCTTAATATCCCCACTCCAACAGGAAAGGAAGCTCTATGAAACGCAACAATGTCAAGCAGATCACCATTCGCCTGACCGCTGATGAATATGCCCATGTCAAGCAGCTTTCCAAGGACAGCGGCTTGAAAATGGAGCCTGCGATCCGGCGGCTTATCATGGGCGTGAACCTGCGTCCCCGCCCGCCTGATGAACTGCCGGAGCTGCTGCGTCAGCTTTCCGGCATCGGCACGAATATCAACCAAATCGCTAAAGTCGCCAATGCCTCCGGCTATGTCCGCAAGGAGGATATTCAAAGCATCATGGAAATGCAGGCGGCATTGTGGAGGGCGGTGAAGCGAGGATAGTGGCATACACAAAAGTATTTGCCATCCGCGCAAGGTTGGACAAGCGTGTGCGTTACATCACAGACGGAGAAAAGACCTCGCTGGCGTCCAGCATCACCTATATCTCTAATCCCGAAAAGACGGAGCAATTCTTTTTCACGTCTGTGTTAAATTGCAGCAGCGTGGACACCGCTCTTTCTGAAATGATGGAAACCAAACAGCAGTTTGGCAAAATGGGCGGCGTCCTCGGCTATCACTTTATCCAGTCCTTTCAGCCGGGGGAGGTTACACCAGAGCAGGCACACGCTGTCGGGCTGGAATTTGCCAAGCGGTTGTTTGGAAAACGGTATGAGGTCGTTATCAGCACCCATTTGAATAAGCACCACCTGCATAATCATCTGGTGGTCAATTCTGTGTCCTGTATAGACGGGCAGAAATACCATTCCAGCCCGGAGAGTTATTACAACGATGTGCGCGGTACGTCGGACGAGCTATGCCGGGAGAATGATTTATCCGTCATCACCCCGCAGGGCAAGGGCAAGCATTACGCTGAGTGGAAGGCGGAGCAGGGCGGCAAGCCCACCGTGCGCGGCGTGATCCGCACCGACATTGACGCCATCATCCACCAAGCCTACACCTACGATACCTTTCTCATGCTGCTGCGAAAGAACGGTTACGAGGTACGCCGCAGCCCCAATCGGAAATACACCACGGTCAAGCCCCCCGGCGCAAAGCGGGCGATCCGGCTGGACAGTCTGGGCGAGGGCTACACCGAAGCGGATATTCTGCTGCGGCTTTCCAAACAACGGCACGGCGGCATAGCCCCGCCGACCGTCACCCATGCCGTCAAGCGTTACCGCATGAAAGGCAAGCTGGCCACTGTCCGAAAAAAGAAAATCACCGGCTTTCATGCGCTCTATCTCCGCTACCTCTACCTGCTGCGTGGGGGCAGGCGGAAAAAGCTGCCGCCCAAGCTGCCCTTTTCCGTCAAGCGGGAGGTCATTCATTTGGAGCGGTATGAGCAGCAATTCAAATACCTTTTATCAAGCGGAATTACCACCGAAGCGGAGCTGGAGCAGCGCATCCGTTTGCTGGAGTGGGACATTCGCTTGCTGGAGGAACAGAGAAAACCACTTTATCAGGAAAGGAGGAATACCAACGATGAAGAAGCACAAGCCAAGTACAGCACGGAGATCCAACAGCAGACTGCCGCCCTGCGTGAAAAGCGCGGGGAGCTGCGTCTGTGCCGCAGGATACAATCGGACATTCCGCGGGTATCCCAACAGTGCCAGCAGGCGCAGGCTGAACGGCAGGAAAATCTAAAGAACAAGGAGGAACACGAGCATGAGTACCAACGGTGAAACCGCTGACCTGATGGTGCGTGAGGGTATCCAGATCACCGAGAGCGCCCTCAAGCTGGCAGGGCTGGGGGCGAAAAATCTTGCCGCCCTTCTGATTGCCCTTGCCAACGACAATCAGAAGCTCGCAGGTAAGACCAACCTCAAGCGCCTGATCCATGACGGCGAGGAGCTGACGATTTTTTCCGTCAAGCAGGAGGACTTGAAGGGCTTTCAGATGGAAGCCAAACGCTATGGCGTCCTGTTTTACCCCATCGTCAATAAGGTGGAAAAGACCGGGACGGTAGAAATTATGGCAAAAGCCAAGGACGCCAAGCAGATCAACCGCATTTTTGAACGCATGGGCTATCCCGCCCCGGTGAAGGAGGATACTGCCGCAAAAAAAGAGAACGCCCGCGCTCCGTCCGAGAACAGCTCCAAGGAGCGCGGGACTGGTGCGAGAGCGTCTACGGAACCGGCTGCGGAGAAGGCTGACGCCCGCCCCTCTGTCCGCAGCCGCCTGATGGCACTGCAAGCCGCGGCAGAACGGGACGGCACAGCTCCCACCAAGGACACCGTGCGGGAAGCCATTCAAAAGGCTATGCCCACGCGGGAATAAATGGATTTTGAAAAGGAGAAATGAACATGGCAAAGTTAGACGATTTGATCCAGCAGAAGCAGCAGAGGGACGAGGACTGGAAGGCGAAGAAAACAGCGGAGCGCGAGGAATTGGGGCAGCTTTCCGACGATGCGGTCATGCACGTCACCAGCGAACCCGGCGCATACCTCCACTATCTGGACACGCAGGCCATCAACCCGCGATACAGCGCATCCAATGTGATGCTGGCGATGGCGCAGAACCCAGAGATCACCTACATCAACAGTCTGGAGGTGTGGAACCGGCTGGGGCGCAGCGTCAATCGTGACGAGAACGGCATGAAGATCCGCGTGTCGGACACCTATGTGAAGGACGGACGGGAGTATCACGGTTATAAGATCGGGCGTGTTTTTGATGTGACGCAGACCCACGGCAAGGCCGGTGTTCCGGCGCTGAGCCTGAAAGACAATACACCGGAAATGGACGCCGCCCTGCGCCGACTGCTGGACAGCTCCCCCGTTCCCGTGGTCACCAGCAGCACCATGTATCAGGATGCTGTTTATGATCCTAAGACGCAGAGCATTACGGTGTCCAGCCGCCTGATCGACAGCAAGATCTTTGCGGCGCTCTCCCGCGAGATCGTCCACGCCGGTATCCATGACCACGGGCGCTATCCCTACTATACCCGTGAGGACTGCGCCATGGACGCCGAGAGCGTCAGCTATATGCTCTGCCGCAATTTCGGCGTGGAGACCCCGCAGCCCGATGTGAGCCGCGTGGGGCAGGTGTTTGACGGTATGGAGGTGCAGGATCGCCGCGGCGTGGTAGACAGCCTGCAAAAGTATTTTCGTAAGCTGCAAAATGACATCCAGCGTGAGATCTCTCCGCAGGAGCGCAAGCAGCCGGAGCAGAACCGGCCCGTTCGCTGAGGAAGGAGGACGAAGCGTGAAAAAGAAAGTTGCGTTTGCACTCTGCACGGCGCTGATGCTATGCAGCATGAGCGTTGCGGCGCTGGCCGCAGAGCCCATGACAGATGCCGATACGGTATCCACAATGATCTCTGCCGCAGATACGCTACCCGGCATTTCCGCCTATCCCGCCGAGGTCAGAGCCAGCGAGGAAAACGGTGTGTACCGATTAGAAAAGGTCTACTACCTGACCGCAAAGGACGATCCCACCACGATCCCCACCGCTGACTTTGAGCGCGAGGGACGCACCTATACGCTCCTTGATTTGCTGAAAAATGACCAGACAGAAACGGACACGCGGGAACATATCGAGGTGGTCACGCTGGAAAGCAAGACCAAAGATATGGCGGAAATTCTGAAAATGCTGGAGCCGAAGCTGGAGGTCAAGACCGAGGACGGCTATGAGGGTATCCTGTCCCTTGACCACACCACCATTCAGGTGGAGGCGGTAGGCTATGGGACCAGCAGCCGCACGGTGACGGCAGAGCGCACCTATCCCAACCTCTCTGACGCCGATGTATCCCTTGTCCCCAAGTCCGTGAACGAAAATGGCCGCACCCTGATCCTTGCCGATGTGAGCTGGCAGGAGGCGGCAGTCGATCCCACGGACGGCTATGACATTCCCATTCGTTACACCGCCGTGGCAAGCTACACCGGAACTGCCACCAGCAAATACGCCACCGGCTACACCGTCACGGCAGACTATAAGGGTGACGTCACCCGCACAAGCTGTGATACAGTGGTCTATACCGCCGTTTTTTCCAGCGTTGGGAATGCAGCGGCGAAAACCGGACGCAGTAGTTTTAACTGGCTGTGGCTGCTGATCCCCGTGGGAGCGGCGGCGCTGGGCGGCTGCGGTTACGCTGGTTACAAAGGCTACAAGCACTACATCAATAAGAAAAGAGGGTACGCCGCATGAAAAAATATCTGACCACGCTACTGGCCGCCTGCTGTATGCTGGCGGCTTTTTCCATGCCTGCATCGGCATTGGAGTATCACTTTGACGGCCCGGACGCAGGGCTGTTCGGACGCCCCACCTCGGACGATACCATTTATGTCACGATGGATAAGCCTGTGAATACCGACCGCAGCAAAAACGCCGCCTACATCCCGCCTGCTTTTGGCTCGCCTACCTCTTATACGCTGAATGCCGGGGAGCTGCTGACGCCAAACCTTGTGAGCGGTTCGGCCATGGGAACGGTCAGCGGCACAGGCGGTGTGACCGTCCTGCCTCCCTTCGCTTCCGGCAGCACCGGTGGTGGAGTTACAGGCTCCTATACGCCGGTGAAATACACGGCGGTCACAAAAGAACTCTATTACAGCGGCGGCTACCTCGGTACACTGAAAATCCCCACCCTCGGCCTGTCTGTCAAGGTGTACCAGGGGACGGACGCGGACGCGCTCCGCAAGGGCGCGGGCCATTTTGCCAGCACTTCCATTTGGGAAGGTAATGTGGCGATTGCGGGCCATAATCGGGGCGTCAACAATCACTTCGGAAAGATTCACACCCTTGACATTGGCGACACCATCAAGCTGACCACCCAGCTCGGCACCCGCAGCTATGAGGTATATTCTGTCAATAAGATCAGCGTAGATGATACCAGTGCCCTGAATGACAGCACGGAGAACATCATCACCCTTGTCACCTGCGTGATGAATCAGCCAGATTACCGCTGGTGCGTGCAGGCACGAGAAAAATGATGAGATACTATGATGGTCATTGGTGTAAAAACTTTTACTGAGCTCCAACGCCTCTATATTTTTTGACACCCACCAACTTTTACGATACCATGAACCCATCAAAAGACTTTGGAGGTACACACCATGAAGCGAGGAAGTTTTGCAGCCGGTTTTCTTACCTGCCTGCTGTTGGCTGGCGTCACCACCACGGCGTATGCTGCCGGAATCGTGGCGGAGCGCAGTCACCATCGCATTGTCGTAGATGGAAAAGAAGCGCAGATGGAAGCCTATGTCATCAACGGCAGCAACTATGTGCGGCTTCGGGACATCGGCAAGGCTGTTGGTTTCGAGGTTTATTGGGACGGCGATGCCAAATGTGTGCAGGTAGAGAGCGGCAAGCCCTACACCGGCATTGCGTCGGTGAAAGCGGAGACCAGCGGACCTGCTTCACAGCCGGAGGTTACGACGCCTGCCGATGATGTGGATGCCATGAAACAGGATATTGTGGACCGCACCAATGCGCTGCGGCGCGAAAATGGCGTTGCTGTGCTGCGCGTCAACGGCGAGCTCATGCAGGCGGCGCAGGTACGAGCCGATGAGATGGCTGCGCATACCGTCTATTCGCACACAAGACCGAATGGCGGAAAATTCAATACCGTCACGAATTGTCCTTACATGGCCGAAAATATCCATCGCATCGCAGATTGGGTGCTGTCTGACCAGACACTTGCCGAACGGGCCGTGGCAGATTGGTATGCCTCAACGGTTCATCATAAGAACATGGTCAATCCGAAGCTGTCAGAGATCGGTGTCGGGCTGGCAAGAGGTGTCAATGATACTGGTGACCCGTGCTGGTACTGTGTCCAGCTTTTCCTCTACGATGGATGCTCCGTCACTCGGGTGGATACACCCACGAACAAATAAATCATCAACTCTCACGCAAGAGCAGGTCGTCAAGATCTGCTCTTTTTATTGCGCCTTTTGGAAAGGAGAAAGACATGAAGTCAATTAAACATCGCTTGTTGTCACTGCTTTTGACGCTGGTGACAGTCTTGAGCCTGCTGCCGACTGCGGCTTTCGCCGCATCGCACAGCGGTTCCGGCCTCAAAATTACCACCAACCAGGCATATTGGAGCACGCGCCTGCTCGCCAACGGTACGCCGTACAGCTACCGTCCTCCGCTGGTGGACGGCAAGCTCGTGTACTGCATGGATAGTGGTCTCGGATACCATTACGCAACCCCATCGTACTTAAATTCGTTTACCTGGACATCTGGCACCGGCGCGGATGCAGATGCCGTATTGCAGTCGGCTGTCACGAACAGCGGCCTCAGCGAAATGGACGCCGCGACCGTTGAGAATGTCAAGTGGATGATGACCTATCTCAACGACTGTAAAGAGTCCAACGTCGGCCAGCTTTTTATGGCTGTACAGACCTACGTTTGGGAGAATCAGTCCTATAAGGGCGAGCCCGGCGGAGACGGCGATGCGGGCGGCTATGCCAACGCCGACACCTACGAGCTGTATCTGAGCCTTATCGACTCCCTCCTCGCAAAGAAAGCAGCTGAGGATGCCGAGTTCCAGCGTCAGATCGAGGAGTACGCTGCGCAGGGCATTGCCGCAACCATCGTGGAGGATGAGAGTGCAAGATGGGCGGTGTATGCGATCTCCAGCAACCGCAAAAATCAGTCATTCTTTAACTATTATGGACCGCGCAAGCTCGTAACGAGCGAGCCTGCGCCCGACCAGCCCGAGCAGCCTACGGGCGGCACGGGCAAGATCGTGCTGAGAAAAACCGCCGGTGGGACCACAACCGGTCTCGCCGGTGCCCGTTTCAGCATCTACTTTAACGGTCAGATCGTCGGCAGCGACATCACCAATGCGCAGGGCGAGATCTATGTTGAGGATGCCGCCACCGGCCTTTGGAGCTTTGTCGAGACCTCCGCACCGGACGGCTTCTGTGTTGATCCCACACCGAAGAGCGTGTACGTAGATGTAACTGAGGGTGACCGCGAATACACCGTTGCGGCGATCAACTACGAAAAGCCCGATATGAAGATCACCAAGACCGATGCGCAGACCGGTGCGCCGATCCCCGGCACGGTGCTGTCCATCAAATCCGTGACCGGCAGCTATTCCACATCCGTCACCACAGGTACGGATGGCTCCGCAACGCTTCCGGCACTTCCCGCAGGCGTCTATGTCGTGCGTGAGGAATCCGTTCCCGAGCCGTACATTGTGAGCAATACGGAGCAGACCGTAGCGCTCCGACCCGGTAAAACCAGCGAGGTGCGCTTTCAGGATTACCAGAAGCCCGGTCTGGAAATTTTGAAGAAAAACATTGCCACCGGGGAGCCTATCGAGGGCGTGACCTACCGTATCGAGCAGATCGACGGCAGCTACTCCACCAGCGCCACCACAGACAGCGCAGGGCGCATCTTCCTCGATTCCATCCCCGTGGGCAGCTATCGCATCACGGAGAAAAATGTGCCTTCCCATGTCATTCTCTCTGAGATCCCCCAGGAGATCCATCTGGAAGCAGGCTGCACCCGCACGGTGACTTTTTTCAACGCGGTCAAACCCTCCCTGACGATCCTGAAGCGCAACAGCATCACCGGAGATTATCTTGCCAACGCCAAGTTCCATATCTATTACGGCTCAGACAATACCACCACCGGCGAGATCAACGACCTCGGTGTATTCACAACGGCCTCCGATGGTAAAATTACCCTCACCGATGTAAACCGTGGCTGGTACAAGCTGGTGGAGGAGTCCGCTCCCAAGGGCTTCGGCATTCAGGGCAGCGGGGTCACCGAGTTCTATCTGGAAGCCAACACCTCCAAGACCGTGACCGTGGACAATGTTCCTCACAGTGCCCTCGTTGTGTACAAATATGACGCCAAAACCGGAAAGGGACTGGAGGGCTGCCGATTTGAACTGAGATATTTAGGCGGCGGCACTTCCGGCACTGGCGGCACAGTCATCGGGACCTATCTGACCGGCCCCAACGGAGCGTTCACCGTAACAAACCTCAAACGCGGCACTTACATCTGCCAGGAGATTGAGAGCGATGGAAATCACGTCATCGACCGTGAACCCCAGACGGTGTGGATCTCCGGCGAGGATCAGGATGTGGTGACACTCCGCTTCGGTAATGCTCCTCTGGGATCGCTCTTAATTACCAAACTGAGCGACGACAGCAAGCACGAACCGCTCTCCGGCGTAGAGTTCCTTTTGACCGACAGCAGCGGCCATTATCTCGGCAACGACAACGGCCGCTTCACCACCAATGCCGCAGGCGAAATTCTGGTGGATGGTCTGGAACCCGGCATGACGGTCATTGCCCGTGAAGTCAGAGCAAAAACGGGCTACCTGCTGGATGACAGCCCCCAGCACGCGCTCATCAAGAGCGGCGAAACGGCGCATTTGCAGTTTCTGAACCAGCCTGCCGGTAATCTCATCATCCGCAAGGTCAGCTCCGGCCCCAACGGGGAGCCGCTGGAGGGCGTAGAGTTTAAGATCACCTACGCGGATGGCAGCTTTGTCCCGGACGCCAACGGCGAACTGTCCAGCAACGGCATTTATTACACCAACAAATCCGGTGAGATCCGCATTTCCGGCGTCGTCGGCACCGTGGTAGCAACGGAAACCAAGACGATTCCGGGCTTCACCATTGACGAAGCGACCCGCACACAGACGGTGGTAGTCAACCCCAACGACACGCAGACGCTGACCTTTTACAACAAACCCACTACAACATTGATTCTCCAGAAATACATTTCCGGCACGAAAAATGAACCGCTTGCCGGGGTACAGTTCCTTGTGACCGACTCCTCCGGTGCGGTAGTTGGCCCCAACAACGGCTACTATACCACCGACGCTGCAGGCCAGATCGTCATTGAGGGTCTGATCGACGGCATGACTGTTACCGCAAAAGAGGTCAAATCTGTGGATGGATTCGTGTTGGACGGGACACCGCAGAGCATTAAGATCGACCAGAGCCAGTCTCCCCAGCGCATGACCTTCTGGAATGAGCGACAGGGCGCGCTCATCATCAACAAGCTGTCCTCTCTGGACCGCAAGACGCCGCTGGAGGGCGTTACCTTCAAAATCACTACGGCTACCGGCGAGTTCGTCCCCGACGAAAACGGAAAAATCAGCTCCAACGGTCTGTACTACACCGATGAAAACGGGCAGATCATTCTCAAGGGCGTCACCGGCACACTGGTGGTAACAGAGGAAAAATCCATCTCCGGTTACACCATCGATGAGAAGACCCGCACGCAGACCGTGGTGGTCAACCCCAATGACACGCAGTCCCTCTATTTTTATAATGCTCCCATCGGTGGGCTGGAGCTGGTGAAAGTGAATGCGGCGGACAAAACCCAGCGCATCCCCAACACCACCTTCGAGATCCGCCGTGTCAGCGATGGCGGTCTGGTGGACACCGTCACCACCGGAACGGACGGCCGCTTGTATGTGCCCTTGGCAAGTGACAGCTATTACGCCGTGGAGACTGAGGCAGGCAAGGGATACCAGCTTGATAATACCCCCATCTATTTCACTATTGTGGATGGACGAACCACAACCAAGACGGTGACTAACAAAGCTGTTTCTGGTATCCTCATTCACAAGATCGACAGCACCACCGGCGAGGGCATCTACGGCGTTTCCTTCATTCTCTACGACAGCGGAAATAATCCCATTGCGCAGGAAACAAGCGATGACCGCGGTTATGTCCGTTTTGAAAACCTGACCGCTGGCCGTTTTTATCTGCGTGAATTGGAAAATGAGGGATATATTCCCGACACGCAGAAAAAGACCGTGTATGTAAAGTCCGGCGAAACCACAGAAATCGAATGGAAGAATACGCCCATCACCGGTCAGCTCCAAGTGACGAAGGTCAGCGCCGACTACAACTCTATGAACGGCTGGCCCGCCGGAACGCCGATCCCCAACACCGTCTTTGAAGTTTACAATGCCCGCACCAACCGTCTGGTGGATACCATCAAGACGGATAAAAACGGGCTTGCGGTCAGTAAGCCTCTGCCTCTGGCGCGGTACAAAATCGTAGAATCCAAGGCGGCGGAGTTTTATGGGCTGGATAAGACACCCATTGAAGTGGAGATCGAACACGCCGGTCAGATCGTCAAGGCAGTCATGACCAACAAGAGCCTGTCCACCAATGTTTCCATCAAGAAAACCGGCTATGTGGAGGTCATGCCGGGGCAGCTTGTCCGCTACAATTTTGCCGACATTGCCAACAATTCCACCACGGCGCTGGAATCCTTCTACTGGCGCGATACCCTGCCCGTCAAGGCGGTGCGCCTTGAAAAGATCTACACCGGCACGTGGAATACCCCCGGCAACTATAAGATCGTCTACCGCACGAATCTCAGCGGCGATACCTGGCGCACGCTGGCGGATAACCTGAGCACATCCAAAAACTACGTCTTGGATGCTTCGCCCGCGGCGCTGGGGCTTGCCGCCAATGAGTATGTGACGGAGTTCATGGCGGCGTTCGGCATCGTACCTTCAAACTTCCGTCAGGTGGAGGCGCCCCGCGTAGATTGCAAGGTGCTTTCAAAGCTCACCGGCGGCACGCAGTTCGTCAACACGTCGGATGCGGGCGGCGTCTACAACGGGCAGTGGATCATGGCGACCTCCCGCTGGGTCACCAGGGTCTATGCTCCCAGCAAGCCCCTGCCTCGCACCGGTTATTAAGGACTAACAACGGATGCCGCTCCGCAAGGGGCGGCATCCCCATTTTAAGGAGGTTGAGATTTCTTGAAATACAGAAAAATGATTATTCTGACATTGACGCTTTTGCTTCTGACCTCTCTCTGCTGCACCTCGGCGCTTGCCGCAGGCGGGGATGTCGCGGGAGCGGTGGAGCAGACGTGGACGGAGGCGGCCAAACAGATCAAGAGCGTGGTGGAGAAGGTGGTGTTCCCTGCGCTGGATATGATCCTCGCCATCGCTTTCTTCGTAAAGCTTGGCGGCGCGTATTTTGATTTTCGCCAGCGAGGTCAATTTGAGTGGACCGGCCCCGCTATTCTCTTTGCCTGCCTGATCTTCAGCCTGGTTGCGCCGAAATACATCTGGAATATCATCGGCATCTAAAAAGCGTATCCCTTGAGAGCCGGATCAGAAGTCTGATTCTGAAGGGCCGGCGCGCGAGGGTCTTGCATAAAAGCTGCTACTTTGATATAATACTATCAAGACATTGATACAAGGAGGACTTTCTATGCAAATCAGACCATCCTCTGCTCTGCGGAATGAGTACACGCAGATCTCTGAGCTGGCAAAGGCATCCGGTGAACCGATCTTCATCACGAACAAGGGTGAAGATGACGGTGTTTATATGAGCATGGCAGCATACGAGGAGCGGGAAAAAATGTTCCGACACCGCGACAAAATTTATGCTGCGGAACTCAGCAGATTGAGCGGAGAGCCTGTCTGCACGCCGGAGGAGCTTGACGAAAGAATGGAGGAGCTGTTCCGTGCCTACGAAAAGTAAACTGGTCTATCTTCCACCTGCTCAACACGACTTCGAGGAGATCGTAAAGTATCACATTACGGAGGCAGGAACTCCCTACGCGCGAAAAATCTACAGTACGATGAAAACGACCATAAACCGTCTGCGGGATTTCCCGCTGATGGGGCAAACGCATCCGGACCCGATCCTTGCGGCAAGCGGTTACCGTAAACTTGTGCTGACGAAGACTTATGTTGCCATCTACAAATTGATTGGGGACACCGTCTACGTTTATGCGATCGTCAATGGCACAACAGATTATCCGCGGCTGCTCAAGTAAGCGCTGCAGTCAGATGCAAAACAAAATACTCTATGCGAAAGGCTGTCGCCCATCCGGGCGGCGGTCTTTTTGCGTCTCCGGAGGTGAATGAACAATATTTATTTGGAACTTTGTTGCCGCGACGGTCCTGGATCAGCTGGTGGACTGGATCTACGGGCAGATCGTGGGCTTTCTCGGCAATTTCTTTGCCCTCATGGGCAATATGGGCGTGGAACTTTTTGAACTGGAATGGGTCAGCGCCATCATTCTCTTTTTCTCCCGCCTTGCGTGGGCGTTGTTTTCCGTCAGCGTGGTGGTCTGCGCCTTTGAATGCGGTATCGAATACTCCACCGGCAGGGGCAATCTCCAGCAGTGCGGGATGAATATCATCAAGGGCTTTCTGGCGGTGAGCCTGTTCACCGTTGTCCCTGTCCGGCTCTATGCCTTATCGGTGTCGCTGCAGGGGACCTTTTCCGCAGGGCTTACCGGCTACGGCCGGAGCATCGGTGAGGTGGGACAGGACATCATCACGGAGCTCAACGAGATCCAGACCCTTGCCGATGTAGTGAACAGCTCCCACTTCGGCCTTGGCATCATCACCAGCCCCATTATGCTCCTTTTTTGCGTGGTTCTCATGGGCTATGCGGTGCTGAAGGTGTTTTTCGCCAATCTGAAACGCGGGGGCATCCTGCTCATCCAGATCGCGGTGGGAAGCCTTTATATGTTCAGCGTCCCGCGGGGCTATCTGGACGGCTTTATGGGCTGGATGCGGCAGGTCATCGGCTTGTGCCTGACCGCCTTCCTCCAGTCCACCATCCTCATTGCGGGACTCATGGTGTTCAAGGACCACGCACTGATGGGCGTGGGGCTTATGCTCTCGGTGGGAGAGGTGCCCCGTATCGCCGGCAGCTTCGGCTTGGACACCACGACAAAAGCCAATATTACGAGTGCCGTTTATACGGCGCAGTCTGCGGTGAATGTGACGAGAACCATCGCCGCGGCGATCAAATGAAAAAGGTTGATGATATGACACAGTCAACAAGAAAACGTACGATGGGGGGCCTGTTCGATG
>ENA-UEYI01000446-UEYI01000446.1-human-gut-metagenome-genome-assembly--contig:-NODE-446-length-41645-cov-7.018788_pt1 | contig 41645 bp, 34 predicted proteins | sample MGYA00242900_ERZ507916 | MGnify/ENA primary metagenome ERZ507916 (study PRJEB26167, sample SAMN06115521) | human gut metagenome | host: Homo sapiens | place: China:Chongqing | collected 2015-09-02...
GGGGAAGGCCGTTCGATTTTAGTACAAGATAAAGAGAGGTGCCCGTAATTGGGCACCTCTCAGCCACAAAGCCCCGCAGTGCGGGGCTTTCCGAGGTTTTGAAACCGCAGTCTAAGGTGCACCTTGCGAGGCGTTTTCGCGGTCTTGGGTGAACGTCGGACACGGCAAATGCCTGTGGCAACAGACTTTTCAAGGTGACCGTTCCGCAGGCAGTTGAGGTAATTGCTGTTTTCAACCACTCAAAAAAGTGCTTTTTGTGCAGCGGAGATTTTCGGAATAAACCGTGTATATTTTGCGCCGCTGTAGTCAATGAAAAAGGCTTCTTGGCCGTTCGAAAATCGTACCGCTGTAACCAAAGAGAACGCCTCGGCAGCGCAAAAATTGCGCCGCAATAGACAAAGATTAGGGCGGAAGTCACCGCGAGGCAAATGATAACTTTCTGATAACTGTTCCGTTTTTCGGTAGCTTTCCTCTGCTGTTTACGGTATGGTTTGCCGTTACAAAGGAGGCTGATTTTATGCCAAAACGACGAGCAAACGGAGAGGGAAACATCCGAAAACGGAAAGACGGCCGATGGGAGGGGCGCTACACCGCCGGTTATGACCCGGAGAACGGAAAGCGGCTCATCAAGAACGTGCTGGGCAAGACGCAGGCCGAGGTCAAGGAAAAACTCAAAACCGCGATCAGCGAAAGTCAAAAGTTAGACGTATCAAAAGTTGGCAGCTACACTGTGGCATCGTGGGTGCGGACATGGTACGAGGTCTACGCCGAACCGCGCATCCGACCCAACACAAAGGCGTACTACACCAACTACATCGAGAACCATATCGTACCCGGAATTGGAAATATTTCTTTGGACAAGCTGACCACCATTCAGATCCAGCGGTTTTACAACAACCTCCAAAAAAGCGGACGAGTTCAGCGCAAAAACTTCCCTGAACTCAGAGACAAAAGCCTCAGTCCCAGAGTGGTGCGGGGCGTCCACACGCTGCTGCACAACTGCTTGGAGCAGGCAGTAGCGGAGCGGCTGATCCTCAGCAATCCTGCCCAGGGCTGCAAGCTGCCGCAGCTTGAGAAAAAGGAAATGAAAATTTTGCCGCAGGAGAAAATCGGTCTGTATCTCGCGGAAGCGGAGCGCCGTGGGCTTCTCGCGGCCTTCTATCTGGAACTGACCACGGGCCTGCGGAGAGGGGAACTACTGGCCCTCCAATGGACGGACTTAGATGTAGAGAGCAAAACGCTTTCCATCACGAAACAGGTAAATCGAATTAACGGCGAACTGATGGTCAGTCCGCCGAAAACTCGCAACTCCGTGCGAACGCTGGCTCTCCCACAGCAGGCGGTCGACCTGTTGGTTGCCGAACACAAAAAGCACCCTCGCACCCCGTATCTGTTCCCGTCGCCCAAGACCGGAACCATGTACGATCCAGACGCCTTCCGTCGGACGCACGATAAAATTCTAAAGGCCATCGGCGCAGAGCATATTCGGTTTCATGATCTGCGGCACACCTTCGCCACACTGTCCCTGAAAAGTGGGGTAGATGTGAAAACGCTGTCCGGCGCGCTGGGCCACTACTCGGCGGGATTCACCCTGAACACCTACACCCACGCCACGGCCCAGATGAAGCAGGACGCGGCGGACGCCATCGGTGGGGTCATCAGCCAGCAGATGCGGTAAATACGGCAAAAAATACAGGGCCGGCCAGGAAAAATCCTGTCTGGCCCTGTCCGGTACTTTCCAGCCCTTTCCCCGTGTGGGTCAGGTTGTGAGTCTTAAAGAAATGGCAAAAATTAAGCACCTTAAAAAGTTGCGAATTATGAAAGAAAATCACCGGAATCATGTGATTCCGGTGATTTTTGGTGGAGACTACTGGACTCGAACCAGTGGCCTCATGCGTGTGAAGCATGCGCTCTAACCAGCTGAGCTAAGCCTCCATTTTTTAGTTGGCCTATCAGACGCCACTCACGACGTCTGATAGGTTGGTGACCCGTACGGGATTCGAACCCATGTTACAGCCGTGAAAGGGCCGTGTCTTAACCACTTGACCAACGGGCCGGGAAGATCCGGGAGACGTCACGTGACGTCTCCGGATCATGGTAGCGGCGACTGGACTTGAACCAGTGACACTCCGGGTATGAACCGAATGCTCTAGCCAGCTGAGCTACGCCGCCATATCTGCCTCAAATAGGCACGAATTACTATAACAGATGGGTAGAAAATTGTCAAGCCATTTTTCTGATTTTCTTTTTCTTTTTTGCGGTCTCGCTTTTTCAACGCCGCTCTGCCTGGATCGCGTTCACCGGACAGCCGTTTGCGGCATCCAATACCCGGAAGAACCGTTCCTTCGCAGGCTGGGAGAGCACCGTGGACACCCGCCCAATGACCTGAAACACCTCCGGTACGGCGGCGGCGCACATACCGCAGCCGATGCAGCGCTTATCATCAACCGTTACTGTCATATTGCCGCCTCCTTTTCGCATGAATATTATAACGGAAACCTTCCTTTTTTGCAACAGCTTTCCGCCGTCAAAGGCTGCGGACTTACTGGAAGATCCCACCGATTTTGTAACACTTTTTTCATTTACTTCATCCTGCATCTATGCTATGCTATGGGTGTTATGTAGACCACCCTGTCCGGGGTTTCCCGGACCCGTACCGATAGGAGGTTCCCATGAAGCACCGCATCCGTAAACCCACATCCCTGCTGCTGTCTCTCAGTCTTATCAGCGCACTGACTCTGCCCGCCGCCGCGTCAAACGCTCTGGGGGAGGACCTGTCCGCCAAGGACACACTTCTCCACCAGGAGACACAGCTTTCCACCAATGTATTCTGGAGTACAACTTACTCCGATCTCCGGACGGAAAATCTCATCACCTACACGCCTAACAAGGCTGTGACCCCCATTGTCACCTACGGCGACGCGCTGACAGACCGTTCCAGCGTGGCGGACACGGCCGCGCTGCTGGAAGATGACGGCTACCGGGTAGTAGCCGGCATCAACGGCGATTTCTACAATGTCTCCACCGGCCTGCCCATTGGCATGGTGGTGACGGAGGGACTGCTCCGCAGCAGTGACGCCGGATATTACGCCATCGGCTTCCGGGCGGACGGCTCTGCCATTTTGGGCAAACCCGGCGTCAAGGTCTCCGCAAATCTGGGTTATGCCGTGGATGACGGCTTCGGAAACTCCACAGAGCTGGTCCGGCCGGTGGCGGCGGTGAACAAGGCCCGCACCAACAGCGGCCTTTACCTCTATACATACGATTTTAACGCCAAGCACACCACCGGCACCACGGAACCCGGTATCAATGTAGTCTGCACCGTGGAGCAGGGGAAGCTGGCCATCGGCTCCACTGTCACCCTCCGGGTTGACAGGGTGGAAGAGACCGCCGTCACCAGCCTTGCGCCGGATCAGATCGTTCTCTCCGCCAATTTGCAGGCGGACAGCTACTATACCACCGCACTGCAAAACATCCCACAGGGAAGTGAACTGACCCTCACCGTCTCCGCCAACGATGGCTGGGAGGATGTAGAGTATGCCATCGGCGCGCTCTACTGTCTGGCGGAAAACGGAGCTGTGGTTCCCAACCTGGCCGCCGGGAGCAATCCCCGCACCGCCGTGGGCCAGAAGGCAGACGGCACTCTGGTCTTTTACACCATCGATGGCCGCAAGACCGGCTATTCCATCGGCGCGTCTCTGTCTCAGGTAGGGGAGCGGCTGTTGGAGCTGGGCTGCCAGACGGTTCTGTGTCTGGACGGCGGCGGCTCAACCAATCTGGCGGTGACAACGCCGGATTCCACAACGACCACCATCATCAACCGTCCCTCCGAGACCGGGCGCAAGGTCACAAATCAGGTGTTTTTAGTGGCCTCCGACCGCGCCAGCGGCGATCTTGACCACTTCTATGTCCACGCCGCCGGTGACTATGTGCTGGCCGGCAGTGCCGTGTCCGTCACAGCCTCCGGTGTGGACAGCAATTACATCCCCATGGACGCCAGCTATACACTGTCCGCCAGCGCCGGCAGCATTGCGGAGCAAGAGGACGGCCGCTATCTGCTGACTACCCCCGCCTCCGGCGGCGATATCACCGTGACGGCCTCTGGCCGGGGGGCCAAGGGCAGCACCGTGGTCCACGCCATCCGCAACCCGGACAATCTGACCCTGAAAAACGGTGCCTCCAACCTGACGGAGCTTACCGTGACCCCCGGCAGCAAGACCGCTCTCACCGCTGGGGCCGTCTGGAACCATCTGCCTCTGACGGCAACCAATGAAGCCTTTACCTGGTCTGTTTCCGGGGACATCGGCACGGTGGATGAGCACGGCGTGTTCACCGCCTCCGCCCCCGGCACCGGAAACCTGACGGTCTCCGCCGGGGACAAGAGCCTGACTATCCCCGTCACGGTGGCTCAGGTGGCCCTGCAAACCATCGAGGACTTTGAAACTCCGGATACGCGCTTCTTCAGCGGCTACTATTTGACGGTTTCCCGCACCAATGCCAGCGACTATGTCCAGCGAGGCCATTACGCCGGAAAGCTGGACTATGTGCTCCCGGAGGACACCGGCTACTATTCTCAGGCCATGGCAGGCTCCTTCTCCAATCTGCAAACGCCCTACACAGCCCTGAACCTCTGGGTCTACGGCGACGGCTCCGGCAACCAGCTCTCTTTCCTCTACACCGGTGACATCAAGAGCGACCTGGAGTTGCCCGTCACCACGCTGGACTTCACTGGCTGGAAACAGATCAACGTGCCGCTGCCCCAGTATTTCACCCTGAGCGGCGTGGTTATTTACGCTCCCTCCACTACGGACGCCACTTGGGACCATATTCAGGTGACCTACGCCGATACCCCCCGCAGCGGCACAGTCTATATCGACCAGATCACCGCCGCCTTCCCCGGCACGGTGGACAACACCCCGCCGACGGTGACAGCCGCACTGGATGAGCAGACTCAGACGATCAGCGTGAAGGTCTCCGATCTGGTGGACGGCGTTCTGCCTGCTTCCTCCATTACGGTGACGAGAAACGGTGTCGCGGAGCCTCTGGAAAACTATGATGCCAAGACCGGTTCCTTCCAGTACACGCTCCCCGCCCCCGGTGAGAGCGGGGATGCCCTGCGGATCACCGTTACCGCTGTGGATGCCTCCGGCAATATCGGCCGGGCCAGCGTGGACATCGATTCCTACAACGTGGACCACAAGTTCAGTGACATCAATGATTACTGGGCCGCCACCTATGTGGACTTCCTGTATAATGCCAACATTACCACCGGCTACAGTGACGGCACCTTCCGCCCCAACCAGAATATCAGCCGGGCCCAGTTCGCCGTCATGCTCTACCGCTATCTGAAGCTGGACGAGAGCAAGTACGCTGATGTGTCTCTGCCCTTCGCGGATCTGGACATCATTCCGGAATACGCCATTCCCGCAGTCAAAGCCCTCTATACCGAAGGCGTTATCTCCGGCGCAGAGAAAAACGGCCGCCTGTATTTCAATCCCAACAACGCTCTGACCCGTGCCCAGGCTGCCGCCATGATCGGCCGCACCCAGGCTAAGGGCTATGCACTGGCGGACTTGACTTTCACCGACAGCGGCAAGATTCCCGGCTATGCCGACTACTACATCCGTACTATGGCAGCTCAGGGGGTCATCAATGGCTACAGTGACGGCAGCTTCAAGCCCCACAGCAACATCACCCGCGGCCAAATGGCCAAGATTCTCTACAACCTGATGTAAACATGCAAAACAGCCCCCGTCCGGTAATCCGGACGGGGGCTGTTTTGTTTTACAGGATCGAAAGGCGTCCATGCGTCGGCAAGGCAAAAAGCCGTTACTCGTCCAGCTTGAGGACAGCCAGGAAGGCTTCTGTGGGCATTTGGACAGTGCCCAGGGCTCGCATCTTCTTCTTGCCTTCCTTCTGCTTTTCCAGCAGTTTCTTCTTACGGGTGACGTCGCCGCCGTAGCACTTGGCCAACACGTCCTTCCGCATGGCCTTCACGGTCTCGCGGGCGATGACCCGGCCGCCGATGGCCGCCTGAATGGGAATTTCAAACAGCTGGCGGGGAATGTTCTCCTTCAGCTTCTCGCACAGACGGCGGGCACGGGGGTAGGCCTTGTCCCGGTGGGCGATGAAACTGAGAGCATCCACCTGATCACCGTTGAGCAGCAGGTCCACCTTCACCAGATCGCTGGGACGGTAGCCGGAAAGCTCATAGTCCAAAGAGGCGTAGCCCTTGGTGTTGGCCTTCAGGGCATCGAAAAAGTCATAAATGATCTCGTTCAGGGGCATCTGGTAATGCAGTTCCACCAGATGGGTGTCCAGATACTGCATATCCTTGAACTCGCCCCGGCGGTCCTGACACATGGGCATGATGTTGCCCACATACTCGTTGGGGGCGATGATGTTCACCTTGACGCAAGGCTCTTCCGCCCGCTCGATGAGGGAGGGGTCCGGGTAGTTGTGAGGATTGTCCACCGTCACCAGTTCACCGTTGGTCTTATAAACGTGGTAGATAACGGAGGGGAGGGTGGTCACCAGATCCAGGTCAAATTCCCGTTCCAAACGCTCCTGAATGACCTCCATGTGGAGCATTCCCAAGAAGCCGCAGCGGAAACCGAAGCCCAGGGCGGCGGAGGATTCCGGCTCGAAGCTCAGGGATGCGTCATTCAGCTGCAATTTTTCCAGCGCGTCCCGCAGGTCGGGGTACTTGGAGCCATCCTCGGTGTAAATGCCGCAGTAGACCATGGACTGCACCGGCCGGTAGCCCGGCAGGGGCTCCGCCGTGGGGTTCGCCGCGTCGGTGATGGTGTCGCCGATCCGGGTATCACTGACGGTCTTGATAGAAGCTGTAAAATAGCCCACCTCACCGGCAGACAGGGAATCGCAGGGCTCCAGACCCAAGGGCAGCAGATGACCGCACTCCACGATCTGATAGGACGCTCCGGTGGCCATCATTTTGATGGTCTGACCGGTGCGCATGGTGCCCTCCATGATGCGGAAATACACCACCACGCCCCGATAGCTGTCATACTGGCTGTCAAATACCAGCGCCTTCAGCGGGGCCTTGGGATCACCCTTGGGAGCCGGAACATTGCGGACAACATCCTCCAGCACCGCCTCGATGTTGATGCCCATCTTGGCGGAGATTTCCGGGGCGTCCATGGCGGGCAGGCCGATGATGTCCTCTACCTCCTGCTTGGACTTCAGAGGGTCCGCAGCAGGCAGGTCGATCTTGTTGAACACGGGGAGGATCTCCAGATCGTGCTCCATAGCCAGATACGTGTTGGCCAAGGTCTGGGCCTCCACGCCCTGTGTGGAGTCCACCACCAGAACAGCGCCCTCACAGGCGGCCAGCGACCGGGAAACCTCGTAGTTGAAGTCCACATGGCCCGGAGTGTCGATGAGGTTCAGTTCATAGGTCTCGCCGTCCTGAGCCTTGTAGTTCAGCTTCACGGCACGGGCCTTGATGGTGATGCCCCGCTCCCGCTCCAGATCCATGTTGTCTAAAAGCTGATTTTCCATCTGGCGCTGGGAAACGGCGCCGCAGATCTCCAGCAGCCGGTCCGCCAGAGTGGACTTGCCGTGGTCGATGTGAGCAATGATGGAGAAATTTCGGATATTGGATTGCTTGGTCATAGAAAAAACCTCCGTAGGCAAACGTCCCAAGGGACGGAATTCTCAGGTTTCATGTGAAACGGTCAGGTCTTTGCGCCTGCCGGTGTATGGAACTGATACCAGTAGTAATCGTCCCAGAATTTATCGTAGTCGTAGTTTACCACAAAGTCATGCCAGTTGGCGAGAGTTTCCCGATAATTTTTCTCGGTCAGCCGATCGGTACCGGAATGGATCTTTTCCAGCGCCAGCGCGCCCGCCTCGTCGGAGTGGTGAACGTAGTCACAGTAGTAGTCCAGGTGCTCGATGATATCCCGGTCAAACAGCAGTCCGTGAAGGGTAACGTTCTCATAGGGCAGCAGCGTTTCACAGGCCAGTTCCAGCGCCGCAAACACGGCGTCCGTCTCTCCCATGCGGCCGATCTTGTCCCAATAGAGGATGCTGTAAGGGGAAAAGTAAAAATCAAATTCCACCTCCGGGTACCGCTCCGCCCAGCTTGCCGCCACCGCCAGATTTTTGGCGGCGTCCGCCAGCAGGCCGTCCCGGGGCATCGGCTCCGGGGCGATGTCCGGCCGGGTATATTCCTCCAAGGCGGTCATGTGGTTCCACCAGACGGTATCCATCCACGAAAATCCCTTGTCCAGCGTTTCGCCCTCGTCCCAGCGCTGGGCCATCAGGGCGTAGAGGCTGTAATAGAGCACGTCCTTATTCAGCAGGTATTTCACGTCATTGATGGTACTGGCGTCATAGAGATAATCGGGCATTGCACCGGTAACACCGTCAGGAGACCGGGTGAAAATATTGGTATCCATGGCGAACAGCACCCGCTTGGGCGGGTGGGTCCGCATCAGCAGGCCCATCACCTGATCGAATTCACTGAAATAGCCGTCAGGAATGGTGAGCCGCAGGCCCGTGCCGCCGAAAACGGTCTCAAGCTGACTGCCGTAGCAGTTGGCGGTCATAGAGGAGCCAAGCAGCACCACGTCCGCCGGGTTGTTGCGGACGATACCCGCCGTCTGGTAGCGTTCACTGAAGAAGACAGGCTCCCGGTCCGTAGGCATCCGGTAGTAAAAGCAGGGGTCCACCCTGTATACAATGGCGGCGCAGGCCGTCAGCACCAGCACAAGCCCCAAAAGCAGGCCCCGGGTCCATTTTTGATAGGCGCGCTGTTCCATGGCGGGGCCTCCTTTCTTTAGAAGTTGGAATAGATGAATGTCACCACGCCGGTGAAGGACAAAATGGCCCATACCGTCCACACCAGCACATACAGGCCGCTGCGCCAGTTGGGACGGAACGTATCCATCTGACGGATGACGTTCCGGGGCCACAAAGCCGCCAGCAGCCCGATCCCCAAGATCAGCGCCACCCGCAGGTAGGCTGTATAGGGGCCGATGACCGGGAGCAGCAGCTCCAGCGCGCTGACCTCCCGGCGGAACAAGCCGTTCACCAGCCACAGGCGGATCCCGCCCATCCCGCCGGTAACGGCGGTTTTCAGCAAAAGCAGGGCAGAGGACACATCCGGTGCCCGGAAAAAGACCCACGCAAGGTTGATAAAGAGGAAGGTCATGGCCCATCGGACCCAGCGGGGCAGAGCGTCCCGCCGTTTTCCCCACAGGCGTTCCAGAACCTGCGCCAGCCCGTGAAGCAGGCCCCATAGGATGAAGGTCCACCCCGCGCCGTGCCAGATGCCGCTAACGAGGTACACCACCAGAATGTTCAGGTATGTACGGCCCCGGCCCTTTCGGCTGCCGCCCAGGGGAAAGTAGACGTTCTCCCGGAGGAAGGCCGTCAGGGTCATGTGCCAGCGTTTCCAGAACTCCGTAACGGAAAGGCTCCGGTAGGGAGAGTCGAAGTTGATGGGCAGCCGCAGTCCCAGCAGCCGGGCGCACCCAGCGGTAAGGTCGCAATACCCGGAAAAGTCGAAGTAAAGCTGAAGCGTGTAGCCAAGGATCACGCACCACGCGGTCAGAGCCGTCAGCTCAGAGAGGCTGCTCCAGCCGTTGTTCACCAGCACGCCCAGATTGTCCGCCAGCAACACCTTTTTGGCAAGGCCGAGACCGATGGCGTACAGACCGGCTGCGGTATCCTGGGGCAGGGGAGAGGCCTCCCGCAGCTGGGGGAAGAAATTCCCCGGCTTCAAGATGGGACCGGAGGACACCGTGGGGAAAAAGAAGCTGTAGGTCAGGTATTCTGCCGGAGTGGGGACCTGTGAAAAGGTCCCGGCATAGACCTCCCGAAGATACCAGATCTGCTGGAAAGTGAAAAAGCTGATACCCAAGGGCACGAAGGGCATCCGTACCGCGCCGCCGGTGAAAAAACCGGTGTACTTGAAAATCCCCAATACCGCGATGTGATAGCAGACGACGGCAAGAAGGACGCTTTTTCGGCGGTGCTTTCGCAGCGTGTTGGCTGCAAGATAGCTGACAAAAGAGGACACCGCCAGCAGTCCGCAGCCCCACAGGGCCGATGGAGCACCGCCCCAGAGGTAAAACACCAGACTGGCCGCCAAAAGCACCCAGGTTCGCTCCTTGGGCAGCAGACGGCAGACGCAGACGGTGACGGTCAAAAAGGCCAGAAAGGCCAGAGACTGCACACTCATTTCAGGCCGGACTGATTCAGGCGGTTGAGCTGGCCGTCCGCCGTGCTGAGGACTTGGATCATACCCTGGCTCCGGCCGGGAAAGGCGCTGTTAAGCGTCTCATGAGACATATCCGGGAAGGCGGCCTTTTCACGGGACAGTTTCGCCAGCGCACGGGCGTAGTCCGTCCGGGCCAGAGAGGCCCCGGCGGAGGCGGCGCCTGCAGCGCAGTCCTCCTCGGGCAAAGCAAAATAGGCGGTGCTGCCTCCGGCGGCCCGGTGGAGCAGCCGGTAAAGCAGGTAGATGTGGCAGCCCAGACTGTCCGCCGCGGCGTTGATGGCATCCTTGTCTCCCAGCTTGCCCAGCAGGCCGAACAGCACGCCGCTGGCGCTGGTGATGAGCTTGCCCCGCAGGGTGGCCAGCACGCTGCCCTGAAGCACATTGCCCGGCTCAGCGGCGTTCAAAATTTCCTCGGCGGTGAGCATACTGCCGTCCCGTGCCAGCGTCCGGCCCAGCATATAGTCTGCGGAGACGTGATAGTAGTCGCAGACCTTGGACACAAAGGCAAGGCCCGGCTCCCGGATGCCGTTTTCATAATGGCTCAAAAGGGCCTGAGACACTCCCAAATCCGCAGCGGCCACCCGCTGAGAAACCCCCCGCTCTTTCCGCAGCAGAGACAGCGTTCTGGAAAATTCTGTTGCCATGGATACCCTCCGTGAAACAGCCGGGGCGCTGCCCCGGCTGAATTGATTCAATACACAGCGTATAGTTTAACAGAAACGATACTGTAAGTAAAGAGATTTTCCTGGAAAAACAGAAAAAACCGGCGCATTTTCTGCGCCGGTTTTCCGATCATTCAGATATTCCGTGTTCAAAACAGTCCCACCTGATTGGGAAGTACATCGCCGCCGATGCTGCGGAGCTGGCGGTTGTTGACCTCCAGCAGCCGGTCGGTGATGGTCATTTTCCGGAGGATGTCCCGGACGGTGCGGTCCAGCTCCATGCCCTCCCGGTAGTCTGCCGGGAAAATGAAATCCACCCGTCCGTCCGCCAGCAGCTTTTCCACACCCTGCCGGTTGCTGGCCTGATAGACGGCGATGGCCTGTCCGCCGTAGGCCCGCATCATTTTCATACAGGGCACATCGGAAAGACCGTCTCCCATATAGATCATGTTGGTAAAGGGGACCCGCTTGGAATCGTCCGGCATGGAGTCGTTCAGTTCCTTATCCCGGGACACATCCAGAATCCCCTTATTGATCCTGTAGACAAACTGGGTCTTATTGGTAAAGTTGACGTCCAGCTTGGGCCAGCAGGCGTCGCCATTTTCGTTGTAGTAGAACTCGCAGGCATAGATCTCCCGGAATTCCTGAGCGATTCCGCTGCCCTCGATGATCTCCCGGAGACCGGAGGAAATGACATAGTGCTCCACCTGAACGCCCAGACTCTCCCCAAAGGCGTTGATCCGGGCAAACCACTCCCGGACGCCGGGGAACAGTTGGATGGACTCACCGCAGTGGTTCAGGAAGGCCCGGTCCAGCTTGATATTCTGCGCGGCGCACTCCTGGATCATGGTGTACATATAGGCCAGCAGGCCGTCCATCCGGTTTTCCCAGCCAAAGGCGTTGGCCTTGCCCCAGAATTCTGCCGGGGTATACCCAAGGGAGGGGATGAAGGCGTAGTCCTCCATGTCCGTGGTGCACAGAGTCTTGTCGAAGTCGTACAGGAAGGCGATGATTGGCGCTTGCGTTTCCATATAGCTACCTCCTGAAAGAGCAAAAAGCGGCCTTGCAGGCCGCTTTTTGTCAAGTATTGTAATTACGGCCGAATTTCAGTTCGTCCAGATTGATCTGGCGTGTGCTGGAAAGGTCGGGAAAATCCCCAAAGGGATCGCTGGTGTCAGCGGCGGGATCCACCGCTTCGGCAACAGGCTCAGACGCTTCCGTCTGGGTCTCCGCCGCGTCACCGTCCTCCTCCGGCGCTGCTTCGCTGAACGCGGCCATGACGCTGTCCTCGATCTCCTGAACGGAGTCCTCCGGTTTGGCTTCCTCCTGAGGCAGCTCCACCGGGGCCTGAGGCAGCTCATTCAAAAGCTGGATCTCCTTATCGCACACAGCCCGGACGGCAGCAGAAAACTTCTCCAGTTCCTCCTTGCCTTTCCGCAGACGTTCCTCTGCGGCGGCAGCCTCGTTTTTCAGGCAGTTGATCTTCAGCTTGGCGTCGATCTCCGCCTGCGTCATCATCTGATCCCGCTTCTGCTCGGCTTCCTTCACAATGGAATCCGCCATCCGCTGAGCGGTGAGCAGGGTGGCCCGCATGGAATCCTCGGTGGCACGGTATTCCTCCACCTTCTCCACCAGAACCTTCAATTTGGCTTTCAGCGCCGCGTTTTCTTTGTAGAGAGCGGTATAATCGTCAGTCAGCTCATCCAGAAATTCGTCCACCATGGCCATGTTGTAGCCGCCAAAGGACGCCTTGGCAAAGGAATGGGTCGAAACCTCCTGAGGTGTCAGCATATCCAATATCCTCCCCGCTTAGAAATATAAGCCGTTGTTTTCCAGCTCGTCGATGAGATCGCCCTCCAACTCCACGTGGTAAGGCGTGATGATATAGGTGTTTGCGGCAACCTTTTTGATCTTGCCCTCGCCGGCATAAGCCACGCCGGAAAGGAAGTCGATGAGCCGCCGGGCCACATCCTTGTTGGTGGATTCCAGATTCAGCACCACCGTCCGCTTGTCCTTCAATTGATCGGCGATCTCCGAGGCGTTCTCAAAGCGGTCCGGCTTCACCAGCACCACCTTCAGCTGCGTGGTGGCATGGATGTTTACCACCTTATTCCGGCGATCCTCCGCTTTGTTGCGGCGGTCATCGAAGGAGCGCTCACGGGGTTCCTCAAAATCCTCATATTCCTCATCCTCGTCATCATAGGGATGGGTCAGCTTCTTCAGCTCGTCCAAAATACCCATAAGCCAAAACCTCCTGCAATCAAGTGGGATAATACCGGGCACCGAAAATCGCGGTGCCCACACGGACCATGGTGGCGCCATTTCGGATAGCATCCTCAAAATCGCCGCTCATGCCCATAGAAAGGCACTTTAATTCATTATGGAACAATTTCTCGTTGATGTCAACATAAAGTGCCCGGACTTCCTGAAAATAGCGAATATTGGTGTCCCGGTCGCTGTCTGCGGGGGGAATCGTCATCAATCCCCGGACCCGGACATGGGACATGGCCTGAGCTGCTCTGGCGGCGTCCTCCAACTGAGCAGGGGCAAAGCCGCTCTTGGCCTCCTCGCCGCCGATGTTTACCTCCAGAAGAATGTCCTGAACGATGTCCTGCTTTTCCGCCTCTTTTTCAACGGCTTCCAACAAAGGGAGAGACCCTACGGATTGGATCAGGGCTACCTTGCCCACCACCTGCTTAACCTTGTTCCGCTGAAGATGACCGATGAAGTGGAGCGGCGCGCCGTCATAGGCGTTCTGGCTCAGCTTCTCCGTCATCTCCTGGACCCGGTTTTCGCCCAGCACGTCGATCCCAGCGGCGATGGCCTCCCGGCAGGCGGCGGCGTCATTCATCTTGCTGGCGCCTACCAGCGTGATCTCCTTGGGGTCCCGGCCGCATTCTCCGCAGGCGGCGGCGATCCGCTGACGGACCTCCTGAATATTTGTCTGAATGGACATAGAACATCCCTCTCTTTCTTTATGAAACAACTTTTCCGTCATACAGATCCCGTGCGGCAACGATGATCTCGTCACCGGGCCGCAGCCGCAGCTTCTCCGTGGAGCCGGCAGACCGGACCACAGCGTAATCGTCACCGGTGAGCAGCACCTCTACCGGCTTGAACCGGGCCTTTGCGCCGGAGACGCAGTAAACACCGGTGACATTGACCTCCTTGCTGGCAGTCTCCTCGGTTTCCGGGTCCTTTTCCGTAACGGTCTGGGTGGCCACACGCAGCGCAGCCAGAGGGACCCGCAGTCCATCGGTGGTATCCAGAATGATCTCGGCGCTCTGGCGGCGCAGGAGCGTCAGTTCCTGCAAATATGTATTCCCCTGGAAAGTCACCACACAGCGGCCGTTTTCCTCCGCGCCCACGGACAACAGCGTGACCGACAGGTCCCGGTCTACATTCTTGGTAAACCGGAGGGACAGGCTCTCTCCGGTTCCCAGACGGTTCTGGCGGGTCTGAAGGGTCTGGGCCTCCTGTGCGGAGACCACGCCCACATAATACCAGTTGTCCCCCAGGATCAGCTTTCCGGTGTTGGCGGGGATCTCGGCAGGGGACAGCTTATTCAGAGCACTGGGAGTCAGCGCGGACAAACTGTCCGGCGTCAGAACGGATTCGTAGCCGTCCACCACGGCGGAAAACAAACCGGACCGGGGAGACCGGATGGTCTTTACGGAGTTAGCAGCCTGAGACCGCAGGGTTTTCAACTGATTTTTCAATTCCTGCAGCTGCCCACTGAGATCCTCGGTGCCGGAATAGGTATAATCCCGCTTGAGGACCAGAGACCGCAGCTCCTGCCCCCGGCTCTCCGCTGCGTCCAGCCGTCCCGCCGCCACAACGGTCCGGTAATCCAGCAGGGACCGGGCGATCTGGCTGTCCAGCTTCAGCGTGACCTCCGCGCCCAGCATGGATTCCTGAGCGTATTCCAGCTGCTCGATGCGGTTATTCAGGGTTTCGATCTCGTTCTGCCGGTCCAAAGACGCCTGATCGGCGTAGACGGTGGCCACGGCCCCGCCGGTGCCGATCCGCTCGCCCTCGTTTTTCCGCAGCCGCATAAGGCCGCCGGCATCGCCGGTGAGCACCTGCTCCTGCCGGACCACATAGCCGCTGATGTCCACCGTATCCTCCACCTGATAGGTGTAGGCCAGGGTGGTGGAAAAGGGGTCGCTTACATAGCCGTAGATCTGATAGCCGAAATAGGCCAGCACCAGAAGGGTGATGACCGGCGTGAACAGCTTGCTCACAAAGGATGATCGATTCATGTACGCCTCGTATCGTTACAGGGCGGCTTCCTCCTCACTTTCCCGCAAGGCCACCGGACGAAGGGGGACCACTGTGGAAATGGCGTGTTTGTAAATCACCTGCTGCCTGCCGTCGCTTTCCAGCACCACCACGAAGGGATCGTAGCCGGTAACGGTGCCCCGCATCTGGAACCCGTTCATCAAAAACACGGTGACGGGCAGCCGCTCCTGCCGAAGACGCAGGAGGAAGAGATCCTGTAAATTGATTTTTTTCTGCATAGTATTCCGCTCCTTCTTTATTTAGGAGCGGCTGTGCCAGCGGTACGCTGTCTCTGTCGGTCGATGACCGCCGCCCCTGAGCTTATCCTAAGCCAGAAGCGGTCAAAATTTCTGTCGAAATCTGGAGGGCCCGGGCAAAATCACGGTCTTTTTCCCAATAGATCCAGTGAATAGCCGGATTCCGCCGCAGCCAGGTGAGCTGGCGCTTGGCATACTGCCGGGAGCGGAGCTTGACCAGCTCCAGTGCCTCCTGCTCCGTAAGGGTCCCGTCCAGCACGCCCAAAAACTCCTTATAGCCGATGGCCTGCATGGCGGTGGCATTCCGGGGCAGCCCCATGGCCAGCAGAGCTTGGACTTCCTCTAAAAGCCCCTCCTCCGCCATCTTGTCCACACGGCGGTCGATGAGGGCCTTCATGTCGGCCCGGTCCGCAAACTGCAGGCCGATCCATACTGCGTCATACCGGGGAGGCAGTTGGCGGGTGGCAGCATTGTGGGCGGAGATGGTCTCGCCCGTTTCCAGATAGACCTCCAGCGCTCGGAGAATGCGCTTGGTGTCGGCGGGATGGAGACGTGCGGCGCTTTCCGGGTCCACCTGCCACAGCTCTGCCAGCAGCGGCTCAATGCCGTCCCGGTCAAACCGGGTCTCCAATTCCCGGCGCACCTCTCCGCCGGCGTGTCCGCCGGCGAAGCCGTGTCCCCGGATCAGGGCGTCCATCCACAATCCGGTGCCGCCCACCAGAATGGGCAGCTTCCCCCGGGAAAGGATGTCATCCACGATGGGCGTGGCCTTCGCCACGTATTCTGCGGCGCTCCACTGTTCGCTGGGCTCCGCCACGGCGATCATGTGGTGGGGAACCCCTTGCATTTCCGCCTCCGTAGGGGCGGCGGTGCCGACGGTCATGCCCCGGTAGATCTGCATGGAGTCGGCGGAGACTACCTCTCCGTGAAAGCGCTGGGCCAGCAGAACGCCCAGTGTGGTTTTGCCGCAGGCGGTGGGGCCTGCGACGCAGACGATCTTCGGTGTCACACGCCGTCTCCTTTCTGATGTGTCAAATGTTCTCAGCGGTGATAGAGCCGCTTGGTCTCATACTTCGGTTCACAGCTCACCCGGACACCCAGCCGCTTGAAGATCTTCAGATCCTCCTCGCTGATGATAACGGAGAAATGGGCCTCGCTGTCCCGCAGGCCGGGCAGCTGCCGCTTGGCAAGGTCCGCCAGCGGGTTGGTTAGGGCGGAGATCGCCAGAGTCAGCAGTACCTCGTCGGTGTGGAGCCGGGGGTTGCGGTGATCCAGATAGGTGGTTTTCAGATGGCAGACAGGCTCTAAGACCTGCTTGGAGATCAGTTCAAACTGATCGTCGATATTTCCCAAAGCCTTCAGAGCATTCAGCAGCAGCGCCGCCGCGGCACCCAGGGTGCCGGAGGTCTTGCCGGTGATGACCCGGCCGTCCGGCAGCACCATAGCGCCGGCAGGCGCGCCAGTGGCTTCCGCCTTGTCCAGCGCCGCTGCCACGGCGGGGCAGATCTCCGGCGTCACGCCGGCCTGCTGCATCACCAGCTCCAGCTTGCGGACAGTCTCCTCCGCCCCCTTACCCTGGACCAGTTCGGTTTTCGCGGTGTAATACCGCCGCAGGATCTCCATGCGGGAGGCGGCGCGGCATGCCTCGTCATCTACAATGCAGTTCCCCGCCATGTTCACGCCCATATCTGTGGGGGATTTATAGGGGGATTTGCCCTGAATCTTCTCGAAAATGGCGTTCAGCACCGGGAAGATCTCCACATCCCGGTTGTAATTGACGGTGGTAACGCCGTAGGCCTCCAAATGGAAGGGATCGATCATATTCACATCGTCCAGATCGGCGGTAGCGGCCTCATAGGCAAGGTTGACCGGATGCTTCAAGGGCAGGTTCCAGATGGGGAAGGTCTCAAACTTGGCATAGCCGGCATCGACGCCCCGCTTGTGATCGTGATACAGCTGACTCAGGCAGGTAGCCATTTTGCCGCTGCCAGGGCCGGGAGCCGTTACCACGATCAGGGAATGGCTGGTCTCGATGTAGTCGTTTTTACCCAGGCCCTCATCGCTGACGATATGGGCCACGTCGGAGGGATACCCGGCAATGGGATAGTGCCGGTAGCAGCGGATGCCCAGCTTTTCCAGCCGGTGCAGGAAAGCGTTCGCCGCATCCTGTCCGCTGTAACGGGTCAGCACCACGCTGCCCACATACAGCCCCATGTCCCGGAAAATATCAATCAGGCGGAGGACGTCCTCATCATAGGTGATGCCCAGATCCCCCCGCATTTTATTCTTCTCAATGTCCCCAGCGTTGATGGCGATGACGATCTCCACATCATCCTTCAACTGCTGAAGCATCCGGATCTTGCTGTCCGGTTCAAAGCCCGGCAGTACCCGGGAGGCATGATAGTCGTCAAACAGCTTCCCGCCGAATTCCAGATACAGCTTCCCGCCGAACTGGTGGATCCGCTTTTTGATCTGTTCAGACTGCATAGTGAGATATTTTTGATTGTCAAACCCAATGGCTCCCATGATGAACGCCCCTTATCTTTTATTTTTAAACATACAAATAAAAGTATAGCACAGGCCGTCGGTTTTGGAAAGATGCCGGGGAAGAAAAGGTAAAAAAATCCGCAGACACACCCAAGCCGTCGGACGGAGCCGTATTTGTGCAGTTTACCGTTTGACAGGAGGACAGCCCCGTGATACACTCAGTTTCATATTGTGAGATTTTTCAATGTTTTTCTTGCGTTTACATGAATTTATGGTAGGATAAACTTGATATTTTATCGTCTTGAACGGAGGGACCGCCATGAGCGAGCTGAAACTGCCCGAACTGTTCGGCAGCAGAGTATTCAATGAGGAAACCATGAAGGAGCGGCTGTCCGGCGCCTGCTATCAGGCGTGGAAGCGCTGCGTCACCGATGGAGCATCTCTGGAATTGGCTGCCGCCAACGAGATTGCCGGGGCCATGAAGACCTGGGCGGTGGAGCGGGGCTGCACCCACTATACCCACTGGTTCCAGCCGATGACCGGCTTCACTGCAGAAAAGCATGACAGCTTTATCGCTCCCAGCGACCACGGCCGGGTCATTCTGGAGTTTTCCGGCAAGAATCTGGTTCGGGGCGAGGCGGATGCCTCCTCCTTCCCCTCCGGCGGCCTGCGGGCCACCTTTGAGGCCCGCGGCTACACCGCCTGGGACCCCTCCTCTTTTGCCTTCATCAAGGAGGGCACCCTCTGCATCCCCACCATCCTCTGCTCCTACGGAGGCCACGCCCTGGACAAAAAGACCCCACTGCTGCGGTCCATGGAGGATGTGAGCCGCCAGGCCATCCGTATCCTGCGGCTGTTCGGAGACACTGAGAGCCGCCGGGTCATCCCCTGTGTCGGCCCGGAGCAGGAGTACTTCCTGGTGGATAAGAAGATGTACAACCAGCGGGAGGACCTGCGGATGACCGGCCGCACCCTCTTCGGCGCCAAGCCTCCCCGCGGTCAGGAGCTGGATGACCACTATTACGGCGCCATCCGTCCCCGGGTAGCAGCCTACATGAAGGACTTGGACGAAAACCTCTGGGCTTTGGGTATTTACAGCAAGACCAAGCACAATGAGGCGGCCCCCGCCCAGCACGAGATGGCTCCCGTCTATACAGACGCCAACACAGCCTGCGACCACAACCAGCTCACCATGGAGGTCATGAAGAAGATCGCGGAAAAGCACGATCTGGTATGCCTTCTGGATGAAAAGCCCTTTGCCGGTGTCAACGGCTCCGGCAAGCACGATAACTGGTCCCTGAACACCGACACCGGCAAGAACCTCTTCAAGCCCGGCAAGACTCCCAGCCAGAATGCCCAGTTTCTGCTGTTCCTGGCAGCCTTTGTGAAGGGTGTGGACGAGTATCAGGACTTCCTGCGGGCTACGGTGGCATTCCCCGGCAACGATCACCGTCTGGGCGCTTCCGAAGCACCTCCGGCAGTCCTCTCCATCTTCCTGGGTGACGAACTGGATGCCATCGTGCAGTCCATCATCCGCGGTACGGAGTTCAAAGAGGCCGGCAAGCGCACCCTCCAGATCGGCGTGGACGCCATGCCTCCCATTCCCCAGGACAACACGGACCGGAACCGCACCTCTCCCATGGCCTTCACCGGCAATAAGTTTGAGTTCCGGATGCTTGGCTCCAGCCAGTCTATCTCCGGTCCCAACATTGCTTTGAACACCATCATGGCGGAGGAATTGCAGCAGTTTGCCGACCAATTGGAAAAGTCCAAGAATTTCCAGTCGGATCTGGAAAAGCTCATCAAAAAGGTCTTTACCGACCATCAGCGGATCATTTTCAACGGCAACGGATATGATGACGCCTGGATCGCCGAGGCGGAAAAGCGTGGCCTCAGCAACCTGAAATCCGCAGCGGACGCTCTGCCGGTCTACACCGCCAAGAAAAACGTGGACCTCTTCGTCAAGCATGGGATTTACACGAAAGAGGAGATCAACGCCCGTGCGGAGATCCACATCGAGAACTACACCACGGTCCTGACCATCGAGGCCCGGACCATGGCGGATATGCTGCGGCGGCAGATTCTGCCCGCCGTATCCGCCGTGACGGCGGAGCTGTGCGAGCGAGGCTGGAAAAAGGAGCAAATGGGCGTCAGCCATAAGGCAGATGACACCGTGGCCCGTGAAATGGGCCAACTGACGGATAAGCTCTATGCTGCCACGGAAAAAATGGAGCGGGACCTCAGCAAGATCCCGGCAGACGCGAAGAAGGCCATGGCTTACAGCCATGATCACCTGATCCCGGATATGGAAAAGGCCCGTGAACTGGCGGACCGGCTGGAGGAGCTGACCCCCGCCGAGCGGTGGCCCTTCCCGGTATACAGCGACCTGCTGTTCTCTGTGTAACATCAGGATCGACGCAAAAACAGCAAGAAATGACCCCCTGCGGAATGGACGCATCCATTTCGCAGGGGGTTCTCGCTTTTATTCTGTGTCAGATGCCTTTTCTGTGAAGCGCGTAGGAATAGACGGCAGGGATCAGAACCATCACCGCCAGCAGCGCCCCAAACAGCCAGCCGCTCCACAGCCGCAGCAGGGAGAGGGGGATCATCACAAGACCGCACAGCACCCACAAAAAGCCGCTCAATCGGTGGGTCCGGGTCCAATTTTCCTCGCTTTGCAGCGTCCACGGCAGCTTGATGCCCATGGTGCGGTTCTGCCGGATCTTCGGCAGGTAGTTACCAAGGATCAGGAACAGCAGTCCCACGAACACCGGTACCACGGTGCTGATGTGCATCTCATAGCCCAGCCCTGTGCCGAGGGTAACCGCCCCGCCGAGCAGCGATACGGCCGGGCAGAACCACAGCAGCACCGTCCGCAATACAGGATTCCTATTTTTCTTCGTCTCACGGCTCTCGGCGTAAAAGCAGACGAGATGCAGTGCCAAAATAAACAGCGGCAGGCCGAACACAGTGGCGGCACGCGATGACCAGCCGTTTGCGTTGCCGGAAAAGTCCCAATGTGTCGCCATGGTCTCCGGCAAACGCGGGTAGAGCGCCGCGCCCGCGAACAGCGGCAGCAGGCAGACCAGCGAAGTCAGCAGCATTTCCCTCTTGTTGTTCTTCATTTTTTTCCTTCCCCCTTCAAGTCCTGTAACCACAGCAAAACTTCCTCCAGCACGGAGGCGTTGAGACTGTAATAGATGTAATTCTTCTCCCGGCTCTCGAAAATCAAACCGGCTTTTTTCAGCTGGGATAAATGATAGGACACGGTGGCCGCCGTCATGTCAAACTGCCCGACGATCTCGCCCGCCGTCAGACGCCCGCCCTTCAGCAGGTTCAGAATTTCTCGCCGCACCGGGTCCGACAGCGCCTTGAAAGTCTCTGCAAAGGCCATCCGCAGCCCTCCCTCGCATAGTATTTAGAAAATTTTCTAAATAGAAAATAGCACATGTCCCGCAGGCTGTCAACAGGTATTTAGAAATTTATCTAAATACTTTCCCCTTCGCGGACACTCCAAAGGCAGAAGGAGTGAAAAATATCAGCGCCGCCCTTTTGGGCGGCGCTGATAGTGGATCAAATCTGATTATCTGTGGGGAACGTCCCAGATGTTGTCGGCATATTCCGCCACAGCCCGGTCGGCGGCGAAGATGCCGCTGCGGGCGATGTTGTGGAGACTCATGCGGTTCCAAGTCTCCCGGTTTTCATAGGTCTCTGCCATGCGGCGCTCGGCGTCGCAATAGGCCCGGTAGTCCGCCAGCAGGAGGTACTCGTCCTGGCTGATGAGCCGCTGGTAGAGGTCCTCGTAGCTGACGCCGTCCCGGAAGCCCTTCCGCAGGGCATTCAGGCACCGCTCCATCTGGGGATCGTGGCTGATATAGCGCTGGGGCACATAGCCCTCCCGCTTCAGTGTAGCAGCCTGATCGGCATGGAGGCCGAAGAGGAACATGTTCTCATCGCCCAGCACATCGTGCATCTCCACGTTGGCGCCGTCCAAAGTACCCACGGTGAGGGCACCGTTCATCATGAACTTCATGTTGCCGGTGCCGCTGGCCTCCTTGCCGGCGGTGGAGATCTGCTGAGAGACCTCGCTGGCGGGCATCAGATGCTCGGCCAGAGACACCCGGTAGTTCTCCAGGAACACCACCTGCAGCTTGCCTCGGCAGCGGGGATCATGGGAAATATCATCCGCCAGAGAGTTGATGAGGTGGATGATCCGCTTGGCCACAGCATATCCCGGTGCTGCCTTGGCGCCGAACAGGAAGGTGTGGGGCCGGGTGATGCAGTTGGGATCGTCCTGCAGCTGCTGATACAGGGTGATGATATGCAATACGTTCAGCAGCTGACGCTTATATTCGTGAAGCCGCTTGACCTGCACGTCGAAAATGGCGTTGGGGTCCAGGGTCACACCCTGAGCTTTCCGGGCGTAGTCGGCAAACTTCACCTTATTCTGCCACTTGATCTCGTCCAGACGCTTGAGGACAGTCACATCATCCGCATAGGCGTCCAGCTTTTTCAGCGCCTGAGGATGGAGCAGGTAGTCGTCTCCACCGGCCAGATCCCGTACCAGGCCGTCCAGACCCGGATTGATCTCACTGAGCCAGCGGCGGTGGTCGATGCCGTTGGTGACGTTGGTGAATTTCCAGGGCTCCATGGCATAGGAATTTTTGAATACGTCCTTTTTCAGGATCTCGGAATGGAGGCCGGACACGCCGTTGACGGACAGGCCGCCTGCAACGCACAGGTTGGCCATCCGTACCTCGCCGCCCCAGACAATAGCCATCTTTTCAGTAACAGAGGGATCGTGGAAGAAATTCTCCACCTTTTCCTGCCAGCGGCGGGCGATCTCCTGAATGATCTGCCACACGCGGGGCAGCAGGGTCTCCACCAGCTGCTGGGGCCAGCGCTCCAGCGCCTCGGAAAGGACCGTGTGGTTGGTATAGGCCACGGAGCGGGAGGTGATGTCCCACGCCTCGTCCCAGTTCATGCCCGCCTCGTCCATGAAGATCCGCATCAGCTCCGGGATCACCAGAGCCGGATGGGTGTCATTGATCTGAATGACGTTTTTCTCATGGAAGTTCTTCAGGGTGCCATAGGTCTCCAGATGCTTGGTGACAATGGACTGCACCGTGGCGGAAACGAAGAAATACTGCTGCTTCAGCCGCAGGGACTTGCCCTCGTAGTGGTTATCCTCAGGGTAGAGGACCTTGGCGATGGTCTCCGCCATGGCCTCGTCCTCGGAGGCTTTCAGATATTCGCCGCGGGAAAACAGGGCCATATCCACAGGGCGGGTGGAGCGGGCATCCCACAGCCGGAGCGTGTTGACGTGGTCGGTATCATAGCCCGCCACCACCATGTCGCAGGGAACGGCCAGCACGGTGGTGGAGTTCTCGTTGACGATGTGGAGATGGCCGTCATGCCAGAATTCCCGGAGGGTACCGCCAAAGTGGACGGCCTGAGCCTCGTCGGGCTTGGGCAGCAGCCAAGCGGAGCCAACGCCCTTCCAGTCATCAGGCAGCTCCACCTGCTGACCTTCCACGATCTTCTGCTTGAAAATACCCAGCTCATAGCAGATGGAATAGCCGGTAGCTGGGATGTCCAGCGTGGTCATGGAGTCCAGATAGCAGGCGGCCAGGCGGCCCAGGCCGCCGTTGCCCAGACCTGCGTCCGGTTCCAGCTCAAACAGGTCACCGGACTTGAAGCCCAGGTTGCCCAGAGCCTCTTTCAATTCGGGCAGCACGCCCAGATTGTAAGCGTTTTTCATCAGGCTCCGGCCCATGAGGAATTCCAGAGAGAGATAGTGGACCTGCTTTTTCTGCTCCTTTTTCGTTTCCTTGGCGGTCTGTACGCCCCGGAGGGCCATCACATCCCGCAGCACCAGAGCGCAGGCTTTCAGCATCTCCTGATCCGTGGCTTCCCCCGGCTCGGTGCCGAAGTTCAAGGCCAGCTTGGCGGTCAGGGCGTCTTGTAACGATTGCGTGGTAAATGGTACGGTCATACGGGTTTACTTTGCCGCTTTTTTAGCGGCTCCTTTCTTTTTGGGTTGAACAGGCTGCGTGGTTTCCACGGTGTCCGCAGGCGCCATGGTCTTCGCGGCAGTTTTCTTAACAGGTTCTTCGGCCGGCTTCTCAACGGGCTTCTCAGCTGCTTTTTCAGTCGGTTTTTCCACCGCTTTTTCGGCCGCCTTTTTAGTCGTGGCCTTGGCTGCGGTCTTTCTCGTTGTTGTCTTTTTGGCCGCAGGCTTCTTTACAGCCGTTTTCCGCGCCGCCTTTTTTGCAGCAGGCTTTGCAGCGGTCTCATTGACCGGCTCCGCAGCGGAAACAACAGCTTCCTCGGCAGGAACCTCGATCACCGGCTCCTCAGTGGGGGCGGCAGCCTCCGCGGCAGGCGCTTCCGGGGCAGACTTTTCCCAGGAAAGGCCAGTGACAGCGCCGTAGATCCGCAGGTAGTCCCCGGCGCTGCGGTTCCAGCTGAAATCCTGTGCCATGGCCCGGTCTCTCAAACGGGCAAAGGCGTCGGGATAATCCTTGTAGAGATACACCGCCTCCCGGATCACATGGAGCATATCCGCGCTGGAGTAGTTGGCAAAGGTGAAGCCGGTACCGGCGTCACGCCAGGCCTCATAGGGCTGAACGGTGTCCTTCAGGCCGCCGGTCTCCCGGACGATGGGCACCGTGCCGTAGCGCATGGAGATCATCTGAGAAAGGCCGCAAGGCTCGCTGCGGGAGGGCATCAGGAACAGATCCGCACCTGCGTAGATAGCCATGGACAGTGCCTCATTATACCCCAGACGCACAGCCATACGGCCGGGATACCGCTCCGCCGTCCGGCGGAAGAACTCCTCATATCCGGCATCGCCGCTGCCCAGCACCACAAATTGAGCAGGCAGCTCCATGATGTCGCCCATGACCTCCCGCAGAAGATCCAATCCCTTATGGGATACCAGACGGCTCACCATGGCGATAATGGGGGTGTTTGGCTCTTCGTTCAGACCCATCAGGTTCTGGAGAGCGGTTTTATCCGCAGCCTTGCCGGACAGGTCCTCCGCCGTATAGTTGGCAGTGATGCGTCCGTCAGCAGCAGGATCGTAGAGCTTCATGTCGATGCCGTTGAGTACGCCGGACAGCTTATAGCCGCACTGGGTCAAAATGCCCTCCATCCGGTGAGCAAAGTAGGGATTCTTCAGCTCCTGCGCATAGGTGGGGGACACGGCGTTCACCGCATCAGCGGTGAGAATAGCGCCCTTCAGCAGATTCAGATCGCCGTCCAGCAGCAGGGTGCCGTCATCCACCCAGCCCCGGTCCAGACCGAACAGGTCGCCCAGACAATAGGGGTCATAGCGGCCCTGATACTCGATGTTGTGGATAGTCAACACCGTCCGGATAGAGCGATACCGGTCCTCCCGGACGCCGTCATCCTTCAGGTAAATGGGGATCAGAGCAGTCTGCCAGTCATTGCAGTGGATCACATCCGGCCAGAACTCCAGATGATCCAGCATCTTCACCACAGCCCGGGAGAAGAAGCCGAAGCGCTCTCCGTCATCCACATAGCCGTAGAGCTCGGGCCGGTCAAAATACTGCTCGTTATCCAGGAAATACCAGGTCACGCCATCCTTTTTCATGGAAAACAGGCCGCAGTAGGTGTGCCGCCAGGCCAGATCCACATAATCGTAGCACAGGAACGTCAGCTGGTCGGCAAATTTTTCTCTGACCCGCTGGTACAGCGGCAGGATCACGGCGGTCTCAGCTCCCTGCTCCGCCAGAGCGGGAGGCAGAGAACCGGCTACGTCTGCCAGTCCGCCGGTTTTACAGAAGGGAACGGCCTCGCTGGCCGCATATAGAATCTTCATATATTGTTACTCCTTTCCTGAGAAGAAAGACCAGAGATTTTGCGAAACCCCCTCAGGCCGTCTTGCTCAGATCACACTGCCCTTGGCAATGACAATGGGATATGCGGTATGGCCCACCATGGTGCGGCCCGGCAGCAGCTCCACATGCTTATCCGTGATCACATGGGACAGCCGCGCTGCCTCCCGGACAGTGGTGCCCCGGAAGAGGATGCAGCCCTCTACCTTTGCGCCCTTTTCCACAGTGACGCCGGGGAAGAGGATGGAGTTCACCACGGTGCCCTCGATGCGGCAGCCCTCAGCCACCAGGGAGTTCAGGCACACGCCGTCAGGTCCGATGTAGGTAGAGGCCTTGTCGGCGCCCTTGGCCCGGATTGGTCGATCCGGCGTAAAGAGGTCCTCCCGGATCTGCTTATCCAAAAGCTGCATGGAGCGGTCGTAGTACTCCTGCACGGAGCGGATCTGCGCGGCGAAGCCGTTGAAGGTATAGCTCTGCAAATGCAGCAGATCCTGCTTAGCCTGCAGAACATCCCGGCGGAAGCTGTACTGATCTCTGGCCTGGCACTCGTCCACCAGAGAACGCAGCAGGTCTGTGGACATCACAAACACATCCAGACTCCGGTAGCCTCTGGGCTGGTGCATATTGAACAGCACCTCCCGGATGCGTCCGTCCGGGTCCTTTTCAAAATAGGTGCCGTTTTCCGTGGCGAAGCTGTCATCTCCGCAGACGGCGGTGATGTCGGCGCGGGTGCGGATATGCTGCTCCAGAATATCCGCCAGCGGGAGGTTGGCCACCAGATCGCCCTCCATCAGCACCACATAATCCTGCCGGATCTCGTTCAGGTATTCCCGGACGCCGGCCAGGGCTTCCATTTTGCCCCGGAAGGGCGTGACGCCCCACTCGTGAAGGTAGTTGAAGGGAGGCAGCAGATGCAGGCCGCCCCGCTTCCGGGACATATCCCATACCTTACCGCTGCCCACATGGTCCAGCATACTCTGATACCGGCCGTGAAGCACAAGCCCCACGTCGGTGACGCCTGCGTTCAGCAGGTTGGACAGGGCGAAATCCACCGCCCGGTACCGGCCTCCAAAGGGCATCGACGCGGCGGTACGGCGCTCTGTCAGCTCCCGCAGCTCCCCGCGCTGTTCATAGGCGAAAATAATGCCATGCATCCGGTTCATTTCAGCACCTCCTTACCATGGTGGTCCAGCATAATGCCGGGGGCCACCTCTCGGCCGTCCTCCAACTGGCAATCCGGGGCCAGCACCGTCAGATCCCATTTCCCATCGAGAGCGGAATCCGGTGCGCCGCCCACCCGGCAGTCCTTACCGATGTGGCAGCCCTCGCCGATAATGGCGTATTCGATCACAGCGCCTGTCTCCACCGTAACGCCGGGGAGGAGCACGGAATAGCTGACCTTGGCGCCTTTTTCCACGGTGACTCTGGGGGAGAGCACAGAATTTTCCACGGTGCCTTCAATGTCACAGCCCCGGTTGATGGCGCTGTGGCTCACACGGCTGTCGCCGCCCATGTAAATGGGGGGCGCGTCCACGCTGCGGGCGAAGATGGGCCAGGACTCGTCAGACAGGTCCAGGCCGGATTCCGGAGAGAGCATATCCATGTTGGCATCCCAGAGGGAGGTGAGGGTACCTACGTCCTTCCAGTAGCCCTGGAAGCGGAAGGCCGCCATCCGCTGGCCGTCCGCCAGCATCTTGGGGATGATATTCTTGCCAAAGTCATTTTCAGAACCCGGATCCGCCTCATCCTCCGTGAGGTAGCGCCGCAGCGCTTTCCAGGAGAACACATAGATGCCCATGGATGCCAGATTGCTCTTGGGCTGATGGGGTTTTTCGGCAAACTCGGTGATCATATCCTCCCCATCCACCGACATGATGCCGAAGCGGCTGGCCTCCTCCCAGGGGACCTCCATAACGGAAATGGTGCAGGCGGCGTCCGATTCCTTGTGGCGGCGGAGCATTTCGGAATAATCCATCTTATAGATGTGGTCACCGGAGAGGATCACCACATACTCCGGCTGATACTGGTCGATGAAGCCGATGTTCTGATAGATGGCGTTGGCGGTGCCCTTGTACCAGGTGCCGCCCTTGCTGCCCATATAGGGCGGCAGGATGTGAACACCGCCGCTGCTGCTGTCCAGATCCCAGGGCTGGCCGGAGCCGATGTAGCTGTTGAGCTCCATGGGCCGGTACTGAGTCAGGACGCCGACGGTGTCAATGCCGGAGTTGGTGCAGTTGGACAGGGGAAAGTCGATGATGCGGAATTTACCGCCGAAGGGGACGGCGGGCTTGGCCATGGCGCCGGTGAGGACATACAGGCGGCTGCCCTGTCCGCCAGCCAGCAGCATAGCGATACACTCTTTTTTCATGGGTGGATCAGCTCCTTTTCCTATTTTTCACTTTTTTCACCTTGGTTGCCGAACCGCGCTTTGTAAAACTGCCCTCTCCTCGGAGGAATACCGCCCCGAACGCGGGGAGCCGGAGAGTGACAGACTGTTCTTTTCCGTGGGAGGGCGTGTCCTTTACCGTCAGCGGCTTCGTATCCGCAAACCCGCTGCCGCCGAATTCCGGCGCGTCGGTGGTAAAGGCGGGGGCATACCGCTTGCGGGGCGGTACGCCTACCCGGTAGTTTTCATAATCGTTGGGGGAGAAGTTCACCGCGCACAGCAGCTCGTTCCCTGCCTGATCCCGCCGGAGGAACACCACCACGTTGTTGTGATTGTCATCCGGCACCAGCCACTCAAAGCCCTGCCAGTCAAAATCAATGTCCCACAGGGCGCTCTCCGCCTTGTAGAAGGCGTTGGCGGCCTTGAAGAACGCATGGAGCTGCTGATTTTCCGCATGCTCCAATAAGTACCAGTCCAACTGACCGTTGGAGTCCCATTCGTGCCACTGGCCGATCTCCGGTCCCATGAACAGCAGCTTCTTGCCGGGATGGGCCAGCAGGTACGCATAAAAGCCCCGGGTGCAGCGGAGCTGGTTTTCGTAGTCTCCGGGCATTTTCCCCACCACACTGCCCTTCATGTGGACCACCTCGTCATGGGAGATGGGAAGGACATAGTTCTCGGAAAACGCGTACATCATGGAGAAGGTCAGATCCCGGTGGTGGTCCTGCCGGAACCAGGGGTCCAGCTTCAGATAGTGGCACATGTCATTCATCCAGCCCATGTTCCACTTCAGATTGAATCCAAGTCCGCCGACGTCGGCAGGCTTGGTCACCAGAGGCCAGGCGGTAGATTCCTCAGCGATCATCAGCACGTTGGGATCCACCTCAAAGGCCATGGTGTTCAGCTTCCGGAGAAATTCCACCGCTTCCAGGTTTTCCCGTCCGCCGTGGATATTGGGAGTCCACTGGCCGTCCTGCCGCCCGTAATCCAGATACAGCATGGAGGCCACAGCGTCCACCCGGATACCATCGATGTGGTACATTTCCAGCCAGAACCGGGCAGAGGAGAGGAGGAAGCTCACCACCTCCGGCCGCCCGTAGTCAAAGACCCGGGTACCCCAGCCGGCGTGTTCCCGTTTCCGGGGATCGGCATATTCATAACAGCAGGTACCGTCAAACTCGTAAAGGCCCTGCTCATCCTTGCAGAAGTGCGCGGGGACCCAGTCCAAAATCACCGGAATGTTGTTTTCGTGAAGGTGGTTTACAAACCACATGAAATTCTCCGGCGTACCGAACCGGGAGGTGGGCGCAAAGTATCCGGTGCACTGGTAACCCCAGGAATCATCCAGAGGATGCTCCGTCACCGGCAGCAGCTCCACGGCGGTGTAGCCCATCTCCTTCACATAAGCCGCCAGCTGCCGGGCCATATCCCGGTAATCCAGAAACTCGCCGTTTTCATGCTTCCGCCACGAGCCGAGATGGACCTCGTAAATATTCAGCGGCTGATGGTACACCGGCTGCTTATTGCGGCGGAAGTCCTCATCCGTCCAGGAAAAATGCTCAATGTCATAGAGCTTGCTGGCGGTGCCGGGGCGGGTCTCCGTATGGAACCCGTAGGGGTCCGCCTTGTAGTGAACTCTGCCATCCTCGCCGGTAATGGCATACTTATAGCTGGTATAGACGGGCAGGTCCGGAAGAAATCCCTGCCAGAATTCGCCCTTTTGGGTAAGTGGATCAACGGTCAGGTCCCAGCCGTTAAAATCTCCAACTACGGAAACAGCCTTTGCATGAGGCGCCCAAACGTTGAACCACCAGCCGTGGACGTCTCCCTCTGTGGCAGGATGCGCACCGAAGAGCCGCCAGCCGTCCGTCAGGCTGCCGCTGTGGTACAGTTGTGTCTGATCTGCCATGGGTCTCCCCTTTCTGCTGCCATATTATTTTTTCTCATATTGAGGGTAGCATTTTAAAACGATTACGTCAAGGCAGCCGCAAGTCATTTTACAAATGTCATACTTTAATTTCATATTATACCGCCGGATAGCCGAAAGCGTCAAGGTAAGAGGGTGTCGAAAAGGAAAGACACTCTTTGTCCGATTTGTCTTACTTTTCCAGTTTTTGTTCCCGCTTCTTGTAGAATATGCCGGTGCACAAGGCGTTTAAGGTCTGTTAAGATGAGTACATTCCATCTGTCGGACCCACTGGCCTGACAGCAAAATTCAGGCCCCGCGGGCCGTAAACAAGGAGTTTTCATGATTTCCTTCCTGACTGACATCACGGTGGACGGCGTAGCCCTCTGGGTGGTACTGCTGATCTGCGTCGGCGTTTTCTTAGGCGCGTTTATGGACGCCATCGCCGGAGGCGGCGGGATCATCACCGTCCCTACCTATCTCATGGGCCTCTCAAACCTTCCCATTTATAACGCTTTGGGGACGAATAAACTCTCCTCCGGCATCGGCACGATTTTTTCCACAGCCCGATTCATCCATCAGGGACTGGTGGACTGGAAGCTCTTCGCCCCGGCGGTGGCGTTATCCCTGACCGGCTCCGTCTGCGGCACCTGGCTCCAGCACCACACCCCTGCGGTAGTGCTGAAATACCTGCTGCTGGTGGTGCTGCCGGTGGTAGCGTTCATCACCCTGCGGACCCGGAAGTGGCCGGATGAAACAGCGCCGCTGGACCCTTGGCTGCGGCGGCTCATCATCTGGGGCTCGGCCTTTGTCATCGGCGGATATGACGGGTATTACGGCCCCGGCACCGGCACCTTCATGATGATCGCACTGGTGCGTTTCGCCAAGCTGGATACCCGCCACGCGGCCGGCGGCGTAAAGGTGGTCAATCTGGCCTCCAATCTGGGCAGCCTGTTCACCGCCCTGCGGGCCGGGTATGTGCTGGTGGGCGTTGGCCTGATCTCTTCCGTGGCATCCATTCTGGGGCACTATATCGGTGCGGGTCTGGCTATCAAAAACGGCAGCAAGATCGTCCGGCCCACGGTGATCGCAGTCCTGCTCCTGTTGACCGTAAAGGTAGGCAGCGAGCTTTTATTCCCGGAATTCTGGAGTTGAGGTGCGTAATATGTGTGAGAAAAAGACCATCGGTATTTTAGGCGGCATGGGCCCTCTGGCCACCGCCGACCTGTTTCAGAAGATCACTCTGCTGACGGAGGCGGAAACGGACCGGGATCATATCCGGGTGTACATCGACAGCAATGCCAACATTCCCGACCGCACCGCCGCCATCCTCAGCAACGGCCCGGACCCGGTGCCGGAAATGGCAAGTGCCCTCCGGAATCTGGAAGCCTGCGGTGCAGACTGTGTCATCATGCCCTGCAACACCGCCCATTACTTCCTGCCCCGACTTCAGGCCATGACAGAGATCCCCTTCCTCAGCATCCTCACCGCCGCTGCGAAAACCTGCAAGTCCCAGTTCCCCGGAATGACCGTGGGAATTCTGGCCACAAAGGGGACGCTTTCCGCTCAACTGTATCAAAATGCCCTTGGGGAAGCCGATGTGCCGTACCTGATCCCGGAGGCAGCAGAGCAGGATGCCCTCATGCGGGTCATCTATGACGGTGTCAAAGCCGGAAAAGGTCCGGACGCTTACCGGGCGGATCTTTTGACCGTGGTGGAGCATATGATGACCCGTGGGGCCGGTGTGTTCCTGCTGGGCTGCACGGAACTCCCCTTGGCTGCGGAGGCCGTGGGCCTGACGGTCCCCGTGGTGGATCCCACGGCGGAGCTTGCAAAAGCCGCCATCCGTTTCTGCGGCTTCCGTGTACGGGCAAAATAAGCAAAAAACGCCCATAGAATCTCTGTTTTGACGAATGATCCAGTGAAACAGATGGGATTTTGCACAAAATAAACAACTTTATTAGTGCGGACTTTACAAGTTCCCGGCATACCGCTATAATATCTCCAATCATATTTGCGTAAATTTCTGCGAATTTTACGCACAGCGTATTAAAAAGTGTGAAAGAGGGAGCGTATTCTATGGAAAAAAAGAAAAAACTGTCCCTGCCGGTACAGATCTTTATTGCTCTGGTACTGGGTATCGTTGTCGGTCTGGTGTTCTACTTCACCGGCGCGGCCGGCTTCACCACCAGCTACATCAAGCCCTTCGGTGATATATTCGTCAACCTGCTGAAGTTCATCGTGGTGCCTGTGGTGCTGCTGTCTATGATCGACGGCATCATCTCCATGGGCGACATGAAAAAGGTAGGCGCCGTGGGCTGGAAGACCATTCTCTACTTCATGGTCACCACTGCCGTGGCCTGCGTCATCGGTCTGGTTCTGGCAACGGTGTTCAACAACGCGGGCCTGTTCCCCAACCTCAGCGAGGCCGCTCAGGCCGCCGAGTACGAGGCCAAAGAATACGCCGGCTTCATGGCGACTCTGGTTGCCATTTTCCCCACCAACATGTGGAAGGCGTTTACCGAAGCCAACATGCTTCAGGTCATCGTCATCGCCCTGCTGTTCGGCGGCTCCATTCTGGCTGCCGGCGAGAAGTCCAAGCTGGTCCGGGACATGGTGACCTCCGCTTATGCCGTGGTTGAGCGGCTGATGGAATTCATCATCTCCCTGAGTCCCATCGGTGTGTTTACCTACATGACCTGGGTGGTTGCCACCCAGGGCGCTGAGATCCTCGGCTCTCTGGCGCTGGTCATTCTGTGCGCCTACATCGGCTACATTCTCCACGCCGTGCTGGTCTATTCTGTTTCCGCCAAGGCGTTTGCCGGCATCAGCCCCGTCAAGTTCTTCAAGAATGCTTCCGCGGCTATGATCTTCGCCTTTACCTCCACCTCCTCCGCCGCGACCCTGCCGGTCTCCAAGGAGTGCGCCGATGCTCTGGGCGCTGAGGACGATATTTCCTCCTTCGTGCTGCCTCTGGGCGCCACCATCAACATGGACGGCACCGCCATCTATCAGTGCGTTGCCACTGTGTTCCTGGCCACCTGTGCCGGTATGCAGCTGACCCTGAGCCAGATGATCCTCATTGTGGTCACCGCTACGCTGGCCTCCATCGGCACCGCCGGTACTCCCGGCGCCGGTATGATCATGCTGGCCATGGTGCTGGAAGCCATCGGCATCCCCGTGGCTTACATTGGCCTGATCGTGGCTGTGGACCGTCTGTTCGACATGGGCCGTACCTGCCTGAACGTCACCGGCGACATTGCCTGCTCCCTGTGCGTCACCAAGTGGGAGAGCAAGAAGAAGTAAATCAAAGTACACGATCCACAAAAGGAAAGGCCGCATAAGCGGCCTTTCCTTTTTGTCCTCTTATTCCGTTTTCTGGCCCCGGCGGCCCAGGCGGATGGCCTCCCGGGTATAGCTCACCGACAGCACCGCCCAGATCACCAGCACCACGGCACTGGGCAGAATGCCGTAGTGAAAGACCATGTTCCCCAGAAGCAGCACGCCCCAGCAGTAAGGACAAAAGCGGCTCACCGTAACGTAGGCCTTGTAGCTGGCCTGGCCGATCTGGCGGCGCTCCGCCTCATCACAGCTCTCCCACCAGCGCTCCTGGAACTTCATGTCATATACGCTGCCCCGCTTTTCCGGATTCATCTTCTTGGTGAGGTCCACCGTCTTCTGTTGGAGCAGAGTGGCCAGTGCGATGACTACCAGAAAGATCACCAGCAGCGTGATCGTATTACCATCGGAGCTCTGGGGCAGCTTCGCGGTGCCGGCATTGAAAAAGAAGAAGCTGACGATCACCGTCAGGCTGTCCAGCAGCAACGCCCAGCTTAGGCGCTCCTCCGCCCGCTGCATCACGTCCTCATCCTCGCCGTCCCAGCCATGGAAGGCAGTGTCGGACTTGCGGTACTGGTACAGTCCAAGACCCAGCAGCACGGCGGCACAGGCAGCCATAGCCCAGGGGGATGCGGCGCCCAGCAGGTGGGCAAACGCCGCACCGAAAGCAGTATGGTCCTCCCAGAAATACCCGGCCACACCGGACAGACCACCCAGCACACCGCCGATAAGGCTAGCCACCACTAAGATCCCCAAAAATCTGGGAAATGCCTTTTGATTCTCACTTTTCTGCTTCATTGCGCACATCCTCCTCATAGCTGAAAATATCCTCCACAGAGACCTGGCACAGCTTTGCCAGCTTCAGCGCCAGGGTCACAGAGGGGGAGTAGTCCCCCCGCTCGATCTGGCTGATGGTCTGGCGGGAGACCCCCGCCAGACGGCCCATTTCCTGCTGGTTGACTCCCAGCCGGGCCCGGTATTCCTTCAATCGGTTATACAGGGGCATAGGCCCCTCCTTTCTGTTAGGTCCGCTTGTCAATTTGACAACTATCTTTGTCATTTATGGATGATACCATTGACAAGGAAAGTTGTCAATATGGAATTGAAAATTTTTTCGCACTCCGTTGATAGGAAAAACGGTTCTTCCCTTTTTGCGTGAAATATGCTATACTTATTCCGCATTTTTGCGGGAAACGGGAAAGAAGGGAGGCGGTCCAATGGAATTTGCCAATGACCCCATTGCCCGGCGGATCCGGGAAGCCGCCGGACGGGGAACACTTTCCCACGCGCTGCTGTTTTCCGGCAGCGGGGACCGGATCGCCGCCGCGCAGTACGCTGCTGCGGCCATGGAGTGTCAGGGCGGCGGACAAAAGCCCTGCGGGACATGTCCCGCCTGCCGCAAGGTGTTCTCCGGCATTCACCCGGACGTTATCACCGTCCGGGACGAGGCCCATAAGAACCTCTCCGTGGACACCGTCCGCCAGATCCGCGCCGATGCCTATATCCGGCCCAACGAGGGTGCCCGGAAGGTCTATATCTTTCCGGACTGCACCATTCTGACAGAGCAGGACCAGAACGTACTGCTGAAGATCGTAGAGGAAGGCCCGCCCTACGCGGCATTCCTCTTCTGTGCGGAAAATTCTTCCGTGGTCTTGCAGACGCTCCGTTCCCGGTGCGTGGAGCTGAAGCTCCATCCCGCCGTCACCGTGGAAAAGGAAAGCTCGGAGGCGGGCGTGGAGCTGTGCCGTCTGCTGGCGGCAGGGAAGAGGGGGACTGTCACAGAGCTGATGGTCCGTCTTGAGAAAAAACGGCTGGACCGGGACGGCCTTGCGGCCATGCTGGATCAGGCCCGGACCCTTCTGGCGGCAGCCCTGCTGGCCCAGTACGGCCAAGCCCCGGAGGGACCGGACGCCGCCCTCATTGTCCAACTTGGGAAACGCTTGACAAAACAGCGGATCATGGGCACAATAGAATTGTTACAAACGTACCGCGGAGCCTGCTCCTACAATGTGGGCGCCAGCCATGTGCTGGGGGCTTTGGCGGTGGAATTGGAGGAAATCCTTTGACTGAAGTGATCAGTGTCCGCTTTCGTGGCGGATGCAAGAATTATTATTTTGACCCCAAGGGACATGCGGTGAAAATGGGCGATCAGGTCATCGTGGAGACCGCCCAGGGCCCGGAATTCGGCACCTGCACCCAGGGGAACCACGAGGTGGCGGACGAAGCCGTTGTCCAGCCCCTGTGCGCCATGCTGCGGCTGGCCACTGACGCCGACCGCCGCACCGTGGATTACAACCGGAAAAAAGAGAGCGAGGCCTTCGACATCTGCGAGAAGAAGATCGCGGATCACGGTCTGGAAATGAAGCTGGTGAACGTATCTGCCAGCTTTGACGGCAGTAAGATCATTTTCTTCTTTACCGCCGATGGCCGGGTGGACTTCCGGGAACTGGTGCGGGATCTGGCCGGCGTGTTCCGGGCCCGGATCGAGCTGCGTCAGATCGGCGTCCGGGATGAGGCCAAAATGGTGGGCGGTCTCGGCATCTGCGGGCGGCCCTTCTGCTGCTCCCAGTTTTTGGACGGGTTCCTGCCCGTCTCCATCAAAATGGCCAAGACTCAGAATCTCAGCTTGAATCCCACCAAGATCTCCGGCACCTGCGGACGGCTGATGTGCTGCCTGAAATATGAGCAGAACGCCTATGAGGATGCTCAGAAGCGGATGCCCAAGCAGGAATCCTTCGTTCAGACCCCCGACGGCCCAGGCAATGTAAAAGCCGTGGACCTGCTGCGGGAAACTGTAAAGGTCAGTCTGGACAGTGCTCCGGAGACCCAGAAGTGCTACCACAACTGCGAGATCTGCGTCCTGCGCAACGGCAAGGGCAGCCGTGAGGGCATTGAGATCCCCACGGAGCGGCCCGAGCGGTATGTGGAGGAAAAGGAAGAGGAGTTCATCGCGCCGGTGATCTCCCGGCACTTTGAAGCGGAGGAACCGGCGGAGACGCCGGCCCCCGTCCGGGAACGTCCCCGTGAGGAGGGCGGCGAGAGCAAGAGCCGCCGTCACCGGGGCGGACGCCGCAGAAGCGGCGGCAGCGGCGAGGGAGCGCCCAACACTTCCGCACCGGCGAAGAAGGAAGCTCCCAAGGCCCCTGAAGGCCAGAGCCGTCAGGGCGGCAAGCCCGCAAACCGGTCTCAGCGGCCCAAGCAGGACCGCCCCCGGACCGAGCGGCCCAAGCAGGACCAACGTCCCAAACAGGATGCGGCTCCCGCCCGGGAAAAGGTCATCAATCCGGAAAACGGTGAAGCTGTTAAGCGCCGCCGTCACCGGGGCGGACGCCGCCATCGCGGCGGTGGCGGCGGAAACGTCGGCGGAACACCCTCCGCGGAATAAGCGGCTATCTCAGGCGGAGCGGGAATCTTTCCGCTCCGCCGTTTTTTAGGAGAATAACTATGGGAAAATTTGACGGCGTCCTGCTGGCCAGCGACTTTGACAATACCATCCTGAATACAGAGTTACCCCGCCGCACCGGCTGTCCCATTCCACCTATTTCACAGCGGAATGTGGAAGCCCTCCGCTATTTCATGGACAACGGCGGCCGCTTTGCCGTAGCCACAGGCCGGGCGCTGCCCGCCTTCCGGATGTTCGCGGAGCAGGTGCCCATGAACGCACCGGCCGTTGTGTGCAACGGCGGCGCGCTGTACGATTTCAAAACGGAGCGCTATCTGGAAACCATGGAGCTGCCGGAGACCATCCGTCCGCAGGGTCAGGATGTGCTGGACCGGTTTCCCACAGCGGCAGTGGAGGCCTATCACATGGACAATGTGATCCATGCCGTGCGGCCCAACGAGTACACCCGGCAGCATGAGCACGTGACCCATGCCGGGGTGCAGCCTGTCCCAACCCTGCTGGAGGTGCCAATGCCCCTCATCAAGATCATGTTTGAGGATGACCACGAGCACCTGCTGGCTCTGCGGGACTATGTGAGCAGGCAGCCTTGGTCAGCGGACTACGAGGTGTTTTTCTCTGACAGGACTCTGCTGGAGGTCACCCGGAAGGGCGCCAGCAAGGGAGCTATGGTAGCTCGTCTGGCAAAGCGCCTGGGGATCTCCATGGATCATATCTACTGCGCTGGAGACGAAAACAACGATCTCTCCATGCTGACGATGGCGGCAGAGGGGTTTGCCCCGGCTAACTGCGTAGAAACCGTGCGAAGCTGCGGCGCTACCATTGTGGCGGACTGCGACCACGATACCCTTGCGGAGATCGTCTCCATTCTGGACAAACGGTACTGAGATTCGGCAATTGTATTGACAAAACCGCCGTTTTTCTCTATAATTTTAACTGGCCGTAGAAAACTGAACACAGGGGTGCTGGAGAGAACTCCGGCTGAGATGCGGGGCTGTGACTGCCCTCTTTCCCTTAAACCTGATCCGGGTAATGCCGGCGTAGGAAGTGAACAATCTGTCTTTCCGTACCGCAAGCCCGTTCATGTGGCCTGCGGTACTTTATTTTCAGGAGGGACGTTTATGTCCGCAAAGAATACCAACTCCCATTTCCGAGTCCGGATGCTGTGCGAGGGTGCCATGATGGTGGCCCTGGCCCAGGTACTCAGCTACATCAAGCTGATGGAACTGCCCAACGGCGGCTCCCTGACCCCCGCCATGTTCCCCATCATCCTGTTTGCCGTCCGCTGGGGACTGACTCCGGGCCTCATGGCCGGCTTCACCTTCGGCCTCTTGCAGCTCATTTTTGACGGTGCTTACGCCTGGGGCTGGCAGTCCATGCTGCTGGACTATCTGGTGGCCTTTACTCCCTTGGGTCTGGCTGGCCTGTTCAAGGGCAAGAAGTGGGGCATCTTTGTCGGTACCGTGGTAGGCTGCCTCGGCCGCTTTGTCGTTCACTACATCAGCGGCGTGACCATCTACAAAATTCTGGCTCCCACGGAGTTCATGAAGTGGACCTTCACCAGTCCTTCCGCCTACTCTCTGGTCTATAACGGCTCCTATATGCTGCCCAATACCATCATTGCGCTGGTCATCGCGGCGGTGCTGTATAAGCCCCTGAAAAAGTACATTCTGGGTCAGGATCTCGGCAACTGAAGAAGAACCCCACAACGGCGGTCTGCGTACGCAGACCGCCGTTCAGCTTGTCGAAAAAGTCTTTTCGCCCCGCTGAGCAAGTTTTCAGAACTTTATAAAAGTTCTGAAAGCTTAGAATTTCAATGGCACAGGGAAACAGGCGAAGCGCCGCCAGTGGCGGATGAAGCAAGCCTGTTTCGAGGAAGGCTCCCAAACAGCGGATACAAAGTATCCGCTGTTTGGCTTGAGCCAACGGTGTATCCCCTCTTGGGTTTCCCGCGCACACCCTTCACCCGCAAGGGGTATGCAGCATCCGCAGCGCGGCAGAGCCGCTGGCGGCTGCCCTACCTTACCGTTGCGGAGAATTTACCATTTTATCGACAGTCTTAACGGCGGTCTGCGTACGCAGACCGCCGTTCGATCTTCCTCAGAATACCTTCGTTTCGCATAAACGATTCATCTAAAAGCGGCCCTCTGCGCTCACTTTAGCAGCATACGTTTGAAAAACCGCCTTTTTCTTTATCGAAAACGTTTAATTTCAAAAGAAAATCTTGTAAAATATATTGATTGTATTTTCTTTCCCAATCTACTATAATACAAAATGGTTATATCCGGAGCCGCAGGCCGCCGGTTTTCCGCATTGGGCGTCCACCGGCTCCATGTTGTTCTATTCTGCCTGTTCCGGGCAAAAATCGAAGGAGAGTTTCTATGAGCAAGAAGTATTGTTACCTGTTCACGGAAGGCAACGCCAACATGCGTGAACTTCTGGGCGGCAAGGGCGCCAACCTGGCTGAAATGACCAACATCGGTCTGCCCGTGCCTCAGGGCTTCACCATCACCACCGAGGCCTGCACCCAGTATTATGAGGACGGCCAGAAGATCAATGACGGCATCTTTGCCGAGATCATGGAATACATCGAGAAGATGGAGAGCATCACCGGCAAGAAGTTCGGCGACCACGAGAATCCTCTGCTGGTCTCCGTCCGTTCCGGTGCCCGCGCCTCCATGCCCGGCATGATGGATACCATCCTGAACCTGGGCCTGAACGAGGACGTTGTTGATGTCATCGCCAAGAAGTCCAACAACCCCCGCTGGGCTTGGGACTGCTATCGCCGCTTTATCCAGATGTACTCCGACGTGGTCATGGAAGTGGGCAAGAAGTACTTCGAGCAGCTCATCGACGAGATGAAGGAGAAGAAGGGCGTCACGCAGGACGTGGATCTCACCGCTGAGGACCTGAAGGAACTGGCCATGCAGTTCAAGGCCGAATACAAGTCCAAGATTGGCCAGGAGTTCCCCGCCGACCCCAAGGAACAGCTGATGGGCGCCATCAAGGCCGTGTTCCGTTCCTGGGATAACCCCCGCGCCAACGTCTATCGCCGCGACAATGATATCCCCTATTCCTGGGGTACTGCCGTCAACGTGCAGTCCATGGCCTTCGGCAACATGGGCGACGACTGCGGCACCGGCGTTGCTTTCACCCGTAACCCCGCCACCGGCGAGAAGAAGCTCTTCGGCGAGTTCCTGACCAACGCCCAGGGCGAGGACGTGGTCGCCGGCGTCCGTACTCCCATGCCCATCGCTGAGATGGCTGAGAAGTTCCCCGAGGCCTTCCAGCAGTTTGAGGGTGTCTGCAAGACCCTGGAGGACCATTATCATGATATGCAGGACATGGAGTTCACCGTGGAACACGGCAAGCTCTACATGCTCCAGACCCGTAATGGCAAGCGCACTCCCGCTGCCGCTCTGAAGATCGCCTGCGATCTGGTGGACGAGGGCATGATCGATGAGAAGCAGGCCGTGGCTATGATCGAGCCTCGTTCTCTGGACACCCTGCTGCATCCCCAGTTTGACGCTGAGGCCCTGAAGAAGGCCGCCATCATCGGCAAGGCTCTGGGTGCCTCTCCCGGCGCTGCCTCCGGTAAGATCGTTTTCTCCGCTGAGGATGCCAAGGAATGGGCTGAGCGCGGTGAGAAGGTGGTTCTGGTCCGTCTGGAGACCTCTCCCGAGGACATCGAAGGCATGAAGGCCGCTCAGGGTATCCTGACCGTCCGCGGCGGCATGACCTCTCACGCTGCCGTTGTGGCCCGCGGCATGGGTAAGTGCTGCGTCTCCGGCTGCGGCGACATCAAGATGGACGAGGAGAACAAGAAGTTCGAGCTGTCCGGCAAGACTTACCGCGAGGGTGACTGGATCTCCCTGAACGGCTCCACCGGCAACATCTATGACGGCGCTGTGCCCACCACCGATGCTGTCATCGGCGGCGAGTTCGGCCGTGTCATGAGCTGGGCTGACCAGTTCCGCCGCCTGAAGGTCCGCACCAACGCCGACACTCCCCACGATGCCGCTCAGGCTCGTAAGTTCGGCGCGCAGGGTATCGGCCTGTGCCGTACCGAGCACATGTTCTTCAACGAGGACCGTATCCCCGCTATCCGCCGCATGATCTGCTCCGACACTGTGGAAGAGCGCGAAGCCGCTCTGGCCGTTCTGGAGCCCATGCAGCAGAGCGACTTTGAGGGCATCTATGAGGCCATGGAAGGCTGCCCCGTCACCATCCGTTTCCTGGATCCCCCTCTGCACGAGTTTGTTCCCACCGAGGAGGCCGACATTGAGAAGCTGGCCAGCGACATGGGTAAGACCGTTGCCGAGATCAAGAACATCATCGCCGGCCTCCACGAGTTCAACCCCATGATGGGTCACCGCGGCTGCCGTCTGGCTGTCACCTATCCGGAGATCGCCGCCATGCAGACCCGCGCCGTCATCAAGGCTGCTCTGGCTGTTCAGGCCCGTCATCCCGAGTGGACCATGGTCCCCGAGATTATGATTCCCCTGGTGGGCGAGGCCAAGGAGCTGAAGTATGTCAAGGACATTGTTGTCAAGACTGCTGACGAGCTGATCAAGGCTGCCGGTTCCGACATGAAGTACCTGGTTGGTACCATGATCGAGATCCCCCGCGCCGCTCTGACCGCCGATGAGATCGCCAAGGAAGCTGCCTTCTTCTCCTTCGGAACCAACGACCTGACTCAGATGACCTTCGGCTTCAGCCGTGACGACGCCGGCAAGTTTCTGGGCGCTTACTATGATAAGAAGATCTATGAGAGCGATCCGTTTGCCAAGCTGGACCAGGTTGGCGTGGGCAAGCT
>ENA-UEYI01000456-UEYI01000456.1-human-gut-metagenome-genome-assembly--contig:-NODE-456-length-41301-cov-7.507932_pt1 | contig 41301 bp, 22 predicted proteins | sample MGYA00242900_ERZ507916 | MGnify/ENA primary metagenome ERZ507916 (study PRJEB26167, sample SAMN06115521) | human gut metagenome | host: Homo sapiens | place: China:Chongqing | collected 2015-09-02...
ATAGTATAATCCTATATGAAGTTTTGCGGGAGCACTATGCCCGCGAGACCAAAGAGAATAAAAGGGTGACGATACGTCTGAATTTCAGGAGAAAATGATGACGAGATCGATGTGCCCCAAAGCGTCGGTTTTTTATTTTACCGCCAAAGTACGATTTATTAAGGACAACCTTATTAAATATAACTACGCAAAATTCTATTAAGGAGTAGAACAACAATGAAAAAAAGATTATTCAGCTTTTTGCTCGTGCTTATGCTTGCGTGCGTACCGATCGTTGCGACCGGTTGCGTCGGCAAAAATAACGACGCTTCGGGCAAAATTCGTTTCTGGGCGTACGGCGACCAGACCGTAAAAGACGCTATGACCGCTATGGTCGACGCGTACAACGCGGGTCAGGGCAAGAAAGACGGCGTTACCGTTTCGTATTCGCACCGCGAAGAATCGAGCTACATTTCCATCATCGAACAGAACGCGACTTCCAAGAACGGTCCGGACGTTTACTACGCATGGGACCGTCTGTTCAAGAAATGGACCGCAGCCGATATGACCGTCGACCTCACCGACTACGTAAAAGCGGACAAGGAAGCGGGCAATATCGACCTCAACGGCATCTGGAAGAGCACCGTATCGCGTTTCAGATACAACAAAGAACTCAATATGTCCGGCGAAAACGAGTCGATCTACGGTTTGCCGATCGATACTTCGCCTACCGTTCTTTATTATAATAAGACCGCGCTTAGAGATCGCGGCGTAACCGTTATTTCCGTTCCCGCCGAAGATATGGACAAGTGGAACAATAACGAAATCGGCGACAAGTACGGCAAGAAAAAATCCGACTTTACCGAACTCAACGGCATCACCGTTCCCGCGAAAGGCTTCTTCCGCAACGACAACGGCACCCGTAAGACCGAACAGGGCGGCACGTCCTGGCAGGAACCCGAACTCGGTACCGTAATGGTGTTCAACGAACAGATCGCTATGAACTGGGACGAGATCGAGGACATCGGCTTCCTTATGACCGCTAAGAAAAACGGCAAGAAAGCGCCTACTACCGACTTCGGTTACTTCACCGAGTGGTGGTTTAACTACGGCTGGTCCGTCGGCGGCGACTGCGTAGTCGACCTCTCCGGCAACGGCTCGTGGGCTTACTCGCACGGCGACTGGTCCGAGAACTATATCGTCAACGAAGGCAAGACTTTCACCGGCGCTATCACCAAGAAAGAATATCAGGCGGGCGAAACCATCGACTTCCTCGACAAGATTCAGTGCAACGTCGGCGACAAAATCGAACCCGACAACAAGGGCGGTTACACCGTAAACGGCGTGGCGCTCGGCTCGTTCGGCAACGCCGTCACCAACGATTCCGCTACCCGCGACACCGTGAAAGCGGCCGTTCAGGACGGCACGCTTACCGCGCTTCCGTCCATTCGCGAAGCGTTCAGCAGATTTGCCTGCCTCGCGGGCGAAGGCGCAAGCGGCCTTAACATCTGCCCCTATCCGTCCGCATTCTCGACCACTTCGTCTATCCAGTACTTCACCGGCGGCAGAGTTGCGTTCATCGTAGAACGTGGTTTCCAACTCCCGGTAGTCGACGAATACGTCGGCAATAAATTCGAATGGGGCGTCGCTCCGCTTCCCGTGTACAAAGAGTACGAGGAGCCGTCTGCCGAACTCAAAGCAGAGTATAACGACAAAGCGAACGCTTATAACACCGTAGTAAAACGCTCCGGCAAGATCGCGGGTCACTCCGAGTCGACCGCGCTCGTTGTCCGTCAGAAATCCACGATGCACGAGCAGTCCTACAAATTCATCCGTTGGATGATCAGCGAGGAAGCGCAGGGTATCAAGGCTCAGTACGGCTTCATTCCGAACCAAGAAACTCAGATCAGTAAGTTCTACGATAAACTCGATCCGAACGGCACGAAGAACCTCGGCGCGTTCGTGAACGCGGCTAGGTACGAAACCCCCGGCGACTGGTGGTACATGGTCGACCGTGACTGGATCGATATCTGGGCTAACCCGCTCAACAGCAAGGTACGTTACGGCGAAATGACGCTTCAGCAGTACTTCGACACCTTCATTTCGCAGGGTAACAACACCGTTTACTCCTACGGCAACTGGGATAACGGTCTTGACAAAGTCAAACAGTACTAAGTCGGTTAGTTTTCAATCCGCTTAAATCGTATTTATTCCGGCGGCGGGCAAGGGTGCAAAAACCCGTCAGCCGCCGGTTTAATACATAAATTAAGGAGTTATAATGGAAGACATGGTAACAACCGGGGTAGTCGACGACGTAATAGCCGCCGACGATCCGTTCGCTCAAACCAGACTTTTCAAACAAGACGTCGCGACGGCGGCGAAAAAGAGAAAAAAAGCCAAACAGAACCTCACCGGCTGGCTTTTCTCTATGTGGCCGTTCGTAGGCTACTGCATTTTCGGTCTTATCCCGTTCGTTCTGTCTATCATTTTAAGTATGACGGAACTGCACAACTTCGATATTACCGAGTTCACTTTCGTCGGCTTCGACAACTACAAATGGATCTTCACCGATCCGAAAGGCGAGTTCTGGTTCTCGCTCCGTCAGACGCTGTATTACTGCCTGAGTTTGCCTATCGGCATCATTCTCGGTATGGGCACCGCGGTGCTTCTTACCCGCCACGTCAAACTCACCAAACTGTTCCGTACGATTCTGTTCATACCTAACGTTTGCTCCGTCGTCGGCGTTTCCATGATGTGGAAACTCGTCTTCAACGAGCAGTACGGCGTTCTCAACACGATAATCACCGCTTGCGGCGGCAAGCCCGTCAACTTCCTCGGCGACGCGCACTGGTTTATGCCGGTTGTAATCTTCACGACCACCTGGGGCGCGGGCGCGGGCAGTATACTGTTCCAGGCGGCGCTCGAACAAGTCAACCGTTCGCTTATCGAAGCGGCTGAGATCGACGGCGCGTCGAGAACGAAGATCTTCTTCAACGTCACGCTTCCCGCGATTTCGCCGACCACGTTCTACGTTCTCACCATGAACACTATCGGCGCGTTGCAGGCGATGGCGAACATTCAGATCCTTGCGTCCGACGGCAAACGACCGCTCGACGACAACGGCAACAGCGTCGCGCTGACGGCAGTGTACTTCATCTACTGGATGGCGTTCAACAGCCCCTCGCAGTACGGCCTCGGCAAAGCGTCCGCGGCGGCTTGGATACTCGCGCTTTTCATACTGATAATCACGCGTATCAACTTCAAACTCGGCGATTACTGGGTTTGCTACGATAACTGAGAGGAGGAGAAGAATTATGGAAAATCAAGAAGCTACTTACAACTCTCAGAACTTCGTCAAGAACAAAAAGAAAGTATCGCGCCCCCCGATCGGAACCTATATAATGCTGATAATCTACAGCTTGTATATTCTGATTCCGTTCTACATTATATTTATCAGCGCGGTCAAAACCCCGCAAGAAGCGTTCGAACCGGTATTTACCTGGTGGCCCAGAGACGGCTGGACGTTCGCGGCGTTCAAGCGCGTGTTCGGCACGCAGGATATTCAGAAAGGCTTTTTGAACACGTTGATGTTCTATCTGCCCCCGACCGTAATCGGTTTGCTCGTTTCCGCGCTTGCGTCCTACGGCTTCGCTAAAATGGAGTGGACGGGCAGAAACGCAATCTTCTCGTTCTTGCTCCTCACTATGATGATCCCCGGCTCGGTCACCATGACCGCGACCCGTCTTATGTACGACACCATCAACTGGATCGGAACTCCGCTTCCCGTCATGATCCCCGGCATGTTCGGCGGCATCGGCACGGTGTTCTTCCTCCGTCAGTACATAAAAGGCATTCCGGACGACCTCATCGGCGCGGCGAAAATCGACGGCATGAGCGAATTCAAAATCTTCGTCACGCTGATTCTTCCGCTTTCCGCGCCCGCGCTTCTGACCCAAGGCGTTCTCGGCTTTATCGGACACTACAACGATTACCTCGGCGCGTTGCTGTACCTCATCGACGAGGAACTCTATACGCTCCAGATCGCTATCAAGTCTATGTGCGGACTGTACAAAAACGACCTCCCGCGTCAGATGGCTGCGTGCTTCCTCGGCATGCTCCCGATGCTCATCATCTACCTCGTCCTTCAGGATTACATTCTCAAGGGCATCTCGATGTCGAGCGGTCTTAAAGGCTAAACAAGAAAAAATAGCCAAGACGACGTATTGCGTTCAGCCGGAACCCGGCGGCGCAATGCGTTATCTTTGGTATTACGCAAGGTTTTCCTTGCAAGCACCCCCCCACGATATAACCTTTTAAGGATATGATGAAGAATACGCCGCAGCAACGTCTTTGTCGTCCGCTACGGCTATTTTTTATCGGGTGGGGAGGTATCGCTTTTCGGGGTGCAGACCCGCAATCAAATTACTTTCGGTATACGCGCCCGCCGCACGGCACAAGAAGAACCCGCGGCGAGGCAGTATATAAATCTCAAAGGAGAATGGTTATGAAGAAATTTGCAAAGACAACGGCTCTTGCGTTGATGCTTTTGTCGCTTATCCTTCCCGTTGCCGCTTGCGGCGGCAGCAAAGGACCCGACAAAATCACCGAAGCCGGTTTCGAACTTCCGTACTATAACGGAATGAGCGAGGACGGGCTTTACGACGCAAGTAACTTTTACCTAAACGAGTTGCGCACTTACGGCGCCGACCCGGGTGCGCTTTACTGCTCGGACGACGACATAAGGGACACTTACGCCAAGGTAAAAAGAACCGAAATGGGCAAGGATCCGTCGCTCACAGAGGAAGCGTTCGAAGAAAAGAACGGCACCGTGGACGACTGGGTGGACGAATACGGCAACACGTTCTACATGGCGGTTACCGGCGGTACCACCGACCTTGCGCAGAGTATCAAGACCGAATATAACACGTTCTGCGGCGCGTACACGCTGTACCGCTCCAAAAATCTTACCGACTGGGAAAAAGCGGGCAAAGTAGGCGGTTATGCAATTCCGTTGCACAATTACGATTGGGCGAGCGGCAACTCGACGTGGGCGCCCGAACTTATCCGCGATCCGAAGTCGGGAAGATATTTCCTTTTCGCCAGCGCGCAGACCAAGAGCGGCAATGACGGCACGGACTACTATCCGCACTACGGCACTTACTACAATATGCTGCAGGGGCTTATCGCCATGGCGGATAACCCGCTCGGACCCTACAACATAATTTCCGCGGAAGCGTATTACTCCACGCTCGTAGCCTACGACGAAAACGGCGACCCCGTGATCAACGACAAGGGCGAAGCGCTCGACGAGGGCGGCAACGTCGTCACCACCGTCAACGAAAACGGCGAGCTCCTCGACCGGAACGGCTACCTCATAACGACGAATACCCCCGCGATGCTGTTCGGCAAGCACGTTCAGGCGCTTAAGGATCTTTATCCCAACCCGACAGGACACTCTACGGCTATGTGGGCGGCGATCGACTTCAACCCCGTCATCATGGACAACGGCGATATGTACGTGTATTTCTCGCAGCATATCACCGACCTCAGCGCGGGCAACCACATCTGGGGCGTCAAAATGAAAGACATGATCACCCCGGACTACTCGACGCTTACCTTCCTCGCCACGCCTAACGTCACCAAGATCGTAAAGACGACCGAAGGTCCGTCCGCGAGCATGAGCAACGCCGAGATCGCAAACAAGTATATCACTTTCGGCGTAAATACCGACGGCACTCCCATGCTGGACGAAAACGGCAAATACATCACCGAATTCAACGGCTGTCATTATATCAAAGAAGGCAAGACCGAACTCGGCGAAGGCTCGATCAACGAGGGCACCGAGGTTATTCAGCACGGCGACAAGTACTATCTCACGTTCTCGCCGCTCGGCTACGGTTCCCGCAAATACGCCGTTCGTCAGGCGGTAGGCGACAGCCCATTGGGACCTTTCGAGAAACTCGGCAAGGACTACAACCCGGTCATGGGCGTCAACGAAACCAACGACTATATGGCGGGTACCGGTCACCACAGCTTCATCAAGGCGGGCGATGAGTTGTTTATTCTCTACCACGCGTTCTACAACCCCATAAACAACCAGCCCAACGGCTCGTTCTTAGGTCGTGCGATCGGCGCGGACAGAGCGCAGTTCATGTACAACGAAACGCTCGGCTACGATATCCTTTACGGAAACGGACCGACTTACTCGCTCCAGCCGCTTCCCGACGTCGCTACCGGAAAAACCAACGTGGCGAAGAAAGCGACTATCGTTACCGACGGCGACAGCAACACCGCCAAGTACCTCAACGACGGATTGTTCACCGTTCAGGACTTCACGGCGGAGTGGGAGTACAACGCACCCAACACCAAGAACACCGGTACGACGATCAAGCTCAAGTGGGAAAAACCCGTCAGGATCTCGTCGTTCATTATCTACAACTCGCAAAGTTACTACTACGCGTTCGATAAGGTCGATTCCGTGGTGTTCAAACTCGCCGAGAAACCGAGTTGGTACACCGCCTCTGAGTACAACGGCTACTGCTATCTGAAAGATATCGAATGCGACCCCTCTCACGTCGACAACGACAACTGGTTCATGCGTCAGGGCGGCGGCGCGCTTGCGTCGTTCAACGAGATAACCGTCACCGAAATGACGATTACCATCTCGTCCAAGTACGCTACTATGTCCGAGGACCTTGACACGGAAGATAACTACGCTATCCGCGTTTCCGAGATCTACGTCACGGGCAAGGAGGCATAACAGTATGAAAAAGAAATTCAAGTTCGGCATAATCGCGGCGCTTGTGTTCGCGCTTTGCGCGTTCGTATTCGCGGCTTGCTCCGGCAAAACCCCGGGAGTAATCGACGCGGACGTGCCCGGTTACGATCATAACACCAAAGCGGCTTTCGGCGAGCTTCCCGACGAGAACGTTCTCATCGACGGCGACCTCACCGAGGATATGTGGAAAAACCTCGACTACTACGAGCAGTACGATACCGACCGTCCGGGTCTTAGTTACAAAATGACCTCGCACTTTTCGGAGAAAGGCTTGTACGTCGGCGCGGTTTCCACCGATAACAGAGTTACCTGGGGCGCGAAAAACTACTTCTGGAACAACCGCAACACGCAGTTCAGAATAAATATCGCTACGGCTTCGGTTACTGCTTTCTCCACGACCAACGTCAAAGAAATCCTTATCGACAGTAACAACGTGTACCCCGGCAACGTCCGACTCAATGCCAAGAGCAAAGTGCTCGGCGGCGCGGTCAACAGCGGCAATACTCAGGGCCTTTCCGTCGAAATGTTCATCACATGGAAAGAACTCGGCATCGACGTCAGCGAAGGGCTGCCCGATTACGTTCAGATGTACGTTCGTTACGTCTACGTCGTCAACAACAGCGGCAAACTCTCCGACGGCACGTTCGGCTATAACCCCGGCATTATGTATGACTACGCGCGTTACGGCGCTAACGGTTATCTTGCCAAGGATCGCGACGGAGCGGTAGTGGGCGACACGCCCAACGGCTACGCCAAGTCCGCCGGCTGGGACGTTTCGAAAGAAGCCGAAGGCAGAGTTGCCAGTATCAACACCCAGTGGCAGGGTATTTTCTTCAAGCAGAACGCGGCTACCGACTTCGTTATGCAGACGAAAATCAAGCCCGAGGGCAGACTGACGACCAACATCGGCTCGAAAGCGGGTCTGTTCACTTACACCAACAATACTTATTACCGCGCGATTTGTCTGGATACGGACAACGCTACGGGCGGCAACGTTTCCGGCAGCAAAATACTTACCGACAAAATGTTCGCCGTCACGCACTATCCCGACAGCGCTTACGACCTTAAGCCGCTGGTTGAGGTCGGTACCCGCCTCGATTACGCGGACGGGCAGGAGTACGCCGAACTCAAACTGATCAAGAAAGGCTCGACGTTCTACTATATCGTCAACGGCAAACTGTCCTACGCCGAAACGCAGGACTACATGGGCGGCGCCGTGTACGCGGGACTTTACTCGCTCTACGGCAAGCACGTCTTTACCGACTATTCTTATACTAACTACGACGGCAACGAAGCCGGCATCGACGCGGAAATCGCCAAGTACGCTTATACAGTCAATATACCGGTAACCGCGGCATACAAGGGCGGCTACGTCAGCGCCGACAAGATCGCGATTGCTAATGACGCGACCGACAGACAGGTTAAACTCACGTTCGTTTCGAGATCCGGCTATCGCCTTACCGACGTCAAGAACAACGGCGTAAGCATTTTCGAGGCGCTCAAAGCGACTTCCGAGGGCAATACCGCGACCATTTCCGATATCGACGGCAACGTCGCGATCACCGCGGACTTCACCGAAATCCCCGCCGAGAACAAGGCTTCGCTTCACGGCAGTCTGCGCGGCACGGACGGCACGCTCCTAGACGCGGCGCAAATCAAGGTTCAGGCGCTTGACGGCGAGAACAATCCCGTAGCGCTTTACTACCTCGAGGGCACCTCGTCCTCCAGCGCGGAGTACTGGTTTAACCTCTACAAGGGCTTTAAGTACCGCCTTACCGTCACTTGCGTAGGCTACCACGAACTCGTTTACACCACCGACGTTATCAACGACGATATGGTCGAACTCAACCTCGTTTCCGACTGCAACATCGTCGGCGGCGAAGTAAACAACGTCAACGGCGTTACGGTTTCGTCCAACCCGTCCGCGTGGGATCTCAGCCGCGAAGCGGAAGGCATCGCGCAGATCCACGCCAACACGCCTAACGGCAATACCGTGTACTTCACCGGCAAAGCGGACACCCGCCTCGTCGCGGAAACCACGATAAGAAACGTCACGAACACCGAAATCTACAGCGACTACGAGAAAGACCCCGCGGCGGGCTTCCGTTTCACCGACGGCAGTAACGCGATCTTTATCGGCTTGTGGCAGAACGGTTTGCGTATCCTGCCCAACACCAACGAATGGTCGCCGATCGGCGTCAACGGCGTAGTGCCGTACAGGACCGTCAACGAACTTAACAAAGACGTCACGCTCAAAGTCATCAGAGTAGACAATCAGTTCTACTGCTATATCGACGGCAAGCACGTCTACACCTACACGACCAACGTGTTCAACTCGGCGGGCAGAGGAGTTACGGCTACCGCGGTAGGATTTACGTTCACTACCAGTTACCCGCTGACCATGAACTTCACGAATTACCGTCTCGATACCGGTTCGGACGCCGACGCTGAAATCCGCGCAAGCGTTTACAGCAAGATTAACGTCACCGGTGCCGGCGTGACGATCGGCGGCATCGACTCTACCGGTTACGCCGCTCAGGGCGCCGAACTTACGGCAACCGCTTCCGTAGCGGCTGGCGAAGCGTATATCGTCAAAGTCGCGGGAGCAAACGGCGTAGTCAAGAGTTATATCCTTAATTCCGGCAACAAATCCGTCACGTTCACCGCACTCGAAGAAAGCGTTACGAATATCACCGTCGAGAAATCGACTGTCGTCAAGACCGTAAGCGGCGTAATCAAGACCGCGGACGGCAAGTCCGTCGGAAAAGCGAGCGCAACGCTAACGTTCGACGGCGGCAAAGGTTCTATGGCGGTTGCGATCGGCGCGGACGGCGCGGTTTCCACCGAACTGCCCGCGGGCGACTACAAACTCGTAGTTTCGCTCGACGGCTACAATTCGACGGCTATCGAATTCACGGTAGGGGACAACGCGGTCGCGCTCGGCGATATCACGCTCGCGCCCGGCACTATCGGCGGCTCGACCACCGTCAACAGAGTGACTTACCATTCGCAGACCGATTACTTCACCGAAGAGAACGGTCAGTGGCACGCGGCGGGCAAACTCGCCAACCAGTACTCGCTGTACTACAACGACTTCGCGGCGGAAGAGTACGCGGCTACTATCAAAACTCGTATCAGCACCAAGACCGGCAACGCTTACTACGCTAACGACTTCGTTCAGGGCTTCACCGTCGTCGACGGCACAAGAAAACTGCATATTGCGTTCCTCGGTCAGGGCTTCCGCGTAATGTTCGGCGGTTGGAACACCGAGAACATGATCGAAACCTACGGCACCGGTTGGTCGTTCCTCGAAGATAATATGAACAATGCGAACGGCTACGTCGACGTAGTCGCTACGCTCGTAAGAAAAGGCAGCACGCTGTACATGTTCGTCGGCGGCGAAACAGCGGGCGCGGCGCGCGACATGAAACTGTACCTTATCGTCGACGCGAAAGAGGGCGTAATACCGGTTTCCGTCAACGGCGCTAACCACGTCATAACAAGTGGCACGGTCGGCAGAGTAAACGCTATGAACGCGCTTCTCGAAAAGACCCTCGCTACCGGTCAGAAGAACGGTTTGGGCTATTCGATCCACATGAATGCCGCGGTTTCCACCATGGTGAACTACTCCATGATCTACGACGCGGTAGTCAAGACCGACGCGGCTTCGATCGACGCCGGCTTGTCTATGAACATCGAAGAGAATATCGGCGCGGGCGGCTCCGTCGCTTACTCCGGCGCGGGCTATATCGAGGCCGACGGCGCTAAGAAGTACGGCTTCGGCAAGGAAATTACGATCACCGTTACTCCCGATACCGAAAAGAAAGTCGCTTCGTTCAAGGTCAACGGCAAGGCTGTCGATTACAGAACCGAAAACGGCAAAGCGATCGCTACCGTTACCGCCAGCGGCTTGCTCAGCGTGGAAGTCACCTTTGCGGATATGACTTACGGCGCGGTACTTACCGGATTCAGCGCTTCGAATATGAACAATCTCGGCAGCGTTACCGCCACCGACGGCACTCGCACGATTACGCTCGAATACGTCAAGGGCGATAAAAACACCGTTACGATTCAGATTCCGAAAGGCGCTTGGACGGTCACCGTGCATCATAAAAACGGAAACACGCTCGGTACCGCTACCGTTACGATTACCGGTACGGAAACCGAAACGCCTTCGTTTGCGATCGTAAAGTAAAAAATTCAACTGCGGCACGCTACGGCATGCCATAACCACGAAAAAAAGTCGCGAGGCGAAAACCCCGCGACTTTTTTCGCGCCTTCGTGCGGGGAATGACGTATTATATAAGGATAATATAACTCTACCGTATGAGGTTGACAAAAGCCGCGGGCGAGCGTATAATCTATCCTATGCAAGGCAGAGGAAATCGCCTTACCAAACGACGAGGAACGAAAGCAATGAAGTGTTACGCGTGCCCGAGAAAATGCGGCGCAGATCGCGAGAAAACCGTAGGGTTTTGCGGCGGCGGAAGCGGGCTGAAAATTTCCAAAATCATGATACATCGCGCGGAAGAACCCGTTATCAGCGGCAGGAACGGCAGCGGCGCGGTGTTTTTCGCGGGTTGCGCGCTACGTTGCGTGTTCTGTCAAAACGCGGACATCAGCGTGGGCGGCAAGGGTGATATTTTCTCGCCCGAAGAACTGTACGAAGCGGTTTTGCGGCTTGCGGACGAGGGAGTGGACAATATCGACTTTATCACGGCGGGGCATTATCTTCCGCAACTTCTGCCCGTACTGGAACGGCTGAAAAAGCGCGTGAGCGTGCCGTTTATCTACAACAGCGGCGGGTACGAAAGCGTGGCGGCAATACGCGCGCTCGACGGGCTTATCGACGTTTACCTACCGGACTTTAAGTACGCGTCGAACGAGCTTGCGGCGAAGTTTTCGGGCGCTCCCGATTATCCCGAAATCGCGACTGCGGCGATTGGAGAAATGTGTCGGCAAAGAGGCGAGTACCGCGAAGAAAACGGGCTGGTGAAAAGCGGCGTGATTATCCGTCACCTCGTGCTTCCCGGTCACCGCGACGACAGTAAAGCGGTTATGCGCGTTATCGCGAGCAAGTTTCCCTCCGCAAAAGTCAGCGTGATGCGTCAGTATACGCCCGCGTTCAACCGCTCGGAGTACCCCGAACTCAACCGCAAAGTCACTTCGTTCGAGTACGACGACGCGGTGCGCGAAACCGTTCGGCTTGGACTGGACGGGTTTATTCAGGAAAAAGGCTGCGAAACCGCGGAATTTACGCCGGATTTCGATAAAATTTACTGATTTTCGTCAAAGTTCTTGCAAATTTCCGAAAAACCGTATATAATTAAGGTGTAAATTAAATAGCGGCGCGTTCTGCGCCCGAGGAAGGTTGTTATGGCAGAGAAAAAACTCACCAAGGAAGAGAAAAAAAGACTTAAAGAAGGCAAGAAACAAGCCGCACGCCGCGCCAAGGAAGCCGCCAAAGCCGAGAAAATCCGCGAAAAGCTCGCACGCAAAGAGGCTAAACGCGCCGCCAAGGAAGCGAAAAAACGCGGTGTGAAACCCGCTGACGACGAGGTCAAAGAGGACGAAACCGAAAAGGTCGTAAAGACTTCCGCCGCGCCCGAAACGCCCGCAGAAACCGCACCCGAAACGGACGAAGCCGAGGATGAGGAAGCGGAAGAGGACGAAGCCGAGGACGAAAAAACCGAATCCGCCGAAAAGAAAGCGGTAAACCGCCCGAAGAATTACCACGTTTCGCTCCGCGAGGACGGTAAATGGCAAGTCAAATTCGCAAAAGGCGCTCGCGCGCTGAAACTGTTCGACACGCAAGCCGATGCGATCGCTTTCGCCAAGGAAAAAGCCGAAAATCAGGACGGCACTATCACTATCCACAAAAAGGACGGCAAGATCCGCAAACAGCGCTACGACAAGCAGTAGAGTGCGGTATGATAATATAGAATAACAAGTGAAGATACGAGCCAACGGCGGAACGCATATGCGCGTTCCGCCGTTGGTTTTTTATGTTTAATAAAATATTGACCTTATTATTCTACTTAATAATCATTATAATTGACTGCGGGTAGTCGCCGAAGTTTTTGCCGAAGAGGTTAAGACCGCCGCGGTGGACGGCGTCCTCTTTTATGCCGATAGTGAGTTTTATGGCGTTGCCGACGGCGAGTTTGAGGTCGGAAACGGTAATATGCGAGTTCACGAGCGTTTTATCGATGAACAAGCCCTCGGCGTTGACGGAAATCGTCTTTAAGATGCCGAACTGCGTGCTGGTCACGGGCCAGTACTCGGGAGTGTAGTGACCGCGTCTGCCGCCGAAATCGCCCGGGGAAGTGAAGGTCGTGATTTCCACGTCGTTGACGGACACGGTTATGTCGCTGGGCCAGTTATTGTTGTAATACACGGTTTCCGAGCAGATCTCGAACGAGAAAGTTATCTCGGAAATATCGCGCCCGTCGGAGGGCTTGGGGAAGTTGTAACTGATAAAGCCCGAATCGAACCAGATGCACTCGGCATTTACGCGCTCGGGAAGAAAAAACGTGGAGGGATCGTCGAACGCGCCTAGGTTGCCGTCCTTGCCGGTCATGCCGCACGGCGCTTTTATATGACAATGCGAGTACAGCCCAACCGGCATTTCCATAACGAACTCGGTGGCTTGGCTTTCGCGCATGCGCGGAGCGTCAAGCGACACGGTGTAACTCATCACCATCTGCGAGCAGTACTTCGTATGCCCCTTAGGACCCGGCTGATAGTTCACGAAAATAAGCTGCGCTTCGTTCAGCGCGTCGATATGCCTCGACACCGACGACACGGGTATGTCCAACTCCGCCGAAAGATCGGAAAGGTTTTTCGGGCGCAGAAGCAGGCTTTTCAGTATGCGCACACGGTCGAGCACGGACAACGCGCGGGAAATTTTGACTATCATGTCGTGGTCGTGTTCGGAAGCCACCGACAGCATAATGTCTTTGTTCGGACTGATAATATCGCTCATATTTTCTCCTTGCCTGCATTTTTCGGGCAGATTTCGCGTTTTTCGCCGCTTTCGGCGCGTTTTTGACGGCAACAACGCCGCCGCTTCATCATACAAATTATACGGAACGGAAACGTAATTGTCAATTAAAATCGGTTATGTTTTCCGAAAAGTGGAAAGAATAGGGGTGCGAAACTGTTAAAAATCGGAAAGGTTATAGGTATTGACATGCGAAAAATCTGTGTTAAAATATAAATGTAAGGGCGTGGAAGCGTAATTTTTGCGTCGCTGTTTTTCGGAAGCGTTTCCGAATAAGCGCGATCACGCGGAACCCGACCCCGGACGAAAACGTAAAAGCAGGTGAATGATGCTAAGAACGGAATGTCCCAATCCACAATTCAGCCGCAAAGGTATAACCATTCTTAACGGGAAATGGAAGTTCTATTCTGCGAGAGTGCCGAACGCAACCGAGATAGAAGTGCCGTTCGCGCCCGAGTCCGCGTTGTCGGGGATCGGACATACGGACTTTATAAACGAGTGCGAGTACGCGCGCACGTTTACCGCGGAAACTCCGAAAGAGAACGAACGTACGTTTATCCGATTCGGCGCGGTCAACTACGAGGCGACGGTGCTGGTGAACGGCAAACGCGCGGGAGTACACCGCGGCGGCTATACGCCGTTCGGCTTCGATATTTCGGAGCTTGTGAAAGACGGCGAGAACGAAGTGCGAGTGCTGGTACATAACGACGTGACCGAGAACGTGCCTACGGGCAAGCAGTCGGCAAAGCGCGAGTCGTTCGGTTGTTTCTATACCCGCGTGACGGGTATATGGCAACCGGTATGGCTGGAGCGCACGCCCGCGAATTACGTAAGGTCGCTGAAATTCTTCCCCGACGCAGAAAACGGCAAAGTGACCGTAGAGGTCACTGGCGAAGGCGAGGGCGAAGCGGAAATCGCGGTGACTTACGGCGGCAAGCCCATGGGCGAAGCGAAAGGCTACGTAAAGTACCGCAAACGCTTCGAAATCGCGCTCGGCGAAAAGCACTTGTGGGAAGTCGGCAACGGCAGACTGTACGACGTGACCGTGCGTTACTGCGGCGACGAGGTGACGAGTTACTTCGGACTACGCGACGTGCGCTACGACGGAATGAAATTTCTGCTCAACGGCGAGAGCGTGTTTCAGCGACTTGCGCTCGATCAGGGGTATTACCCCGACGGGCTGTACACCGCGCCGAGCGACGAAGCTATGATCCGCGACGTGGAACTGGGGCAAAGACTGGGGTTTAACGGCGCAAGACTGCATCAGAAAGTATTCGATCCGCGTTTCCTCTGTCATTGCGACAGAGCGGGTTACATAGTGTGGGGAGAGTTCCCGAGTTGGGGCGTCGACTACGAAAACCTCGAAGCGCTGGGAACGGTCGCCGGCGAGTGGACGGAAGCGGTGGAACGCGACTTCAATCACCCGTCGATAATCACCTGGTGTCCCCTGAACGAAACGTGGGAAAGTCTGAAGGACGCGCGGAAAGTGCGCGACGCGCGCTTTATAGACGCGATATACGCGCTTACCAAAGCGCTCGACCCGACCAGACCTTGCGTAGACGTATCCGGCGGCTTCCACGGGCATAAGACCGACTTATACGACTTTCACGACTACCTCGATCCCGAAACGCTGGCGGCGCACCTCAAAGCGCTCAGAGAACGCGACGAACTGATTATGGATAAGGTATACGCGCCGGACTTCGCGGAAGAGAGCGACCTAAGATACGAGAAAGGCTTGCCGCTGAACGCGAGCGAGTACGGCGGCGTGTCGTACGCGACTTCTTCTGACAACGGCTGGGGATATCGGCGCTGCGGCGGCGAACTCGAGTTCGTGGACACGTACGTTAAACTCACGAATATGCTGCTCGGCGAAAAGAAACTGAGCGGGTTCTGTTACACGCAGTTGTACGACGTGGAGCAAGAACAGAACGGACTGTATACGTACGACCGCAAATCGAAGTTCAGCGAAGCGGCGGAAGCGCGGATACGCGAGTGCAACATCGCCAAAGCCGCGATAGAAGAATAAGGCAACTTCGGAGCGATATTCGCGGAACGCAATGCGGATGGAAAACGCTTCGTAAAAATAAGTATGGAAAAAGGAGCAAAACAAAATGAAAGGCAAATTCAAAAAAATCATCGCAACGATGCTTGCTGCAGTAACCTGTTTCTCGCTCGGCGCGTGCGCGGGCGGACCGGACAACCCGGATAACCCGAACATTCCGGGCATCGACGACGAACAGATCGATACCTCGAAAACTCAGTTATACGTCTTTAACTTCTACGGCGGCTACGGCTCGGACTGGCTCGCGGCGGCTAAGAAAAAGTACGAAGATCTGCATAAAGACGACGTTTACGAAGAGGGCAAGAAAGGTATTCAGATTTACGTAAACAATCAGAAGTCTACTGCGGGCGCGGTGCAGAGTCAGATCCTCGATAACCGCGACGAAGTGTACTTCACCGAATACGCTTATTACTACTCGATGAAAGCGGAAGGCGTTCTCGGCGACATTACCGACGCGGTGACCGCAGACCTCAGTTCGTTCGGCGACAAAGCCGGCTCGACGATCGTGGGCAAACTCACCGACGAGCAGAAAGAGTACTACGGCGTTGCGGAAAGCGACGGCAAAACGCATTACTACGCTATCCCGCACTATTCCGCTTATACCGGGATTGTGTACAACAAGGATCTTTTCGATCAGAAAGGCTACTACTTCGCGAAAACGCCCGCGGGTACGGAAATCGCCGACTACTTCATCTACAACGACGACGATGAAAGAAGCGCAGGCCCCGACGGAGTAGAGGGAACGGACGACGACGGACTTCCCGCGACTTACGACGAGTTCTTCATGCTTTGTGATTATATCGTGCAGGACGGCGGCACTCCGCTGGTATGGACGGGCGCTAACTACCGCGACTATCTCAACTCGCTCATGATGTCGATGGCAACCGACTACGAAGGACTCGACCAGACGATGCTCAACTACACGCTCGACGGCGCGGCTACCGACCTCGGCAAATCGCAGAACGGTCAGTTCGTAAAGGACGCCGCCGCTACGAATATCACCTCGACCAACGGCTACGAACTCGCTCGTCAGGCGGGCAAGTACTACGCGCTTCAGTTCCTCAACAGAATCGTCACCACCGACAAGTATCATCACGAACTCGTATTCAACAGCGGTTTCTCGCACATGAACGCGCAGGAAGAATTCCTCTACGCGGGTCAGGACGGAGTGTCCAAAGACATCGCGATGCTCATCGACGGTATCTGGTGGGAGAGCGAAGCGACCACGACCTTCAACGAAATGGCTTCCGGTATGGGCGAGAAGTACTCCAAAGCGAACCGTAACTTCGGCTTTATGCCGTTTCCTAAGGCTACGAGAGAAAAAGTCGCCGAGGGCAAGGACACGCTGTTCGACCACATTTACTCGATGTGCTTTATGAAAGCGAACGTCGCCGACTGGAAGAAACCCATCGCTTACGACTTCATCAAGTTCGTAAACTCCGACGCGCAACTCGTCGAATACAGCCAGATCACCGACACCCCCAAGGCGCTCAACTACACGATGACCGACGAGCAACTCACCAAAATGTCGCCTTACGGCAGATCGGTCATGAAAGCGAAACAGAATTCGGATATCGTTTATCCGTACTCGACCAACACGACCTACGTCAACAATCAGAGTAAGTTCGTTATGGCAGAAATGTTCCGTACCACCGTCGGCTCTTTCGATTATCAGTGGGCGGCGCACGTGTTCCACGAAACGAACACCACGCTCGAGAACTACTTCAACGGTATGATCAAGTATCAGCAAACCGCATGGAAATCGCTTGCGTAAGCGACTAGGGAGGTGAAACCCTTGGAACAAACTAAGAAAAAACGCGTGCTGAGAGGGAAGGACAAGGACCTTATCTTCTACACGCTGATGATGCTCTTTCCGGTAGCGCAGTTCTGCGTAATGTATATCGGCGTCAACTTCAACTCGATACTTCTCGCGTTCAAGAAGATCGACACGATGTCGAATACTTACACCTGGACTTTCGCGAATATCCGGGGCGCGTTCGAACTGTTCACCACGTCGCCCGTACTCTTGTCGGCGGCTAAAAACAGTTTGCTCGCTTACGTCGTGCTCACGTTCTTAGGCACGCCGCTCGGGCTGATATTCTCGTACTACATATACAAGAAACTGCCCATGAGCAACGCGTTCCGCGTGATACTGTTCCTGCCCTCGATCATCTCCGGCATAGTCATGGTAACGATCTTCCAGTTCTTCGTCGAGCGCGCTATTCCCGCGTTCGCCTCGCAACTGTTTGGCGTGAAAATGAAAGGCTTGCTGGAAAACCCGGGGTCACGTTACGCCACGATCATCTTTTATAACTTGTGGGTAGGCTTCGGTACGTCGGTACTTATGTACTCGAACGGCATGAGCGGCATTTCGCAGGAAATAGTGGAGTCGGCGCACCTCGACGGCGCGACCGGACTTACCGAGTTCTGGAAAATCACGCTTCCGATGATTTACCCCACGCTGTCGACCTTCCTTATCACGGGTATCGCGGGTCTGTTCACCAACCAGATCGCGTTGTACTCGTTCTACGGCGGCGGCGCACCCGAAAACTTGCAGACTTACGGCTACTATCTGTATATGAAAACCAAGAACGCGGCTTCGGACTCAGAGTACACGCTGCTCGCCGCGATGGGCTTGCTGCTCACCGTGGTCGTAGTCCCGCTCACGCTCGGCGTCAAGTGGGCGCTGGAGAAATTCGGACCGAAGGAGGACTAGTATGAACGATTTCACTGCTACCAACATCGAACCGAAAATGAAAGCCCGCGACACGCGTTCGCACTTCAACGCGTTCACTATCACGCTTTTGGTGTTCCTGATTTTGTACACGATTTCGCTGTTCACGCCGCTTATCTGGGGGCTTCTGCGCTCGTTCCAGAAACAATCGGAATTCCGTCTTAACATCATAGGCTTGCCGAAAAAGTGGGTGTGGAATTATTCCTACGTGTTCAAAATGTTCTTCGTCAGAGTGCCGTCCGCGACGGGCGTAAAGAAAATCGGCATGGGCATGATGTTTCTGTACGCGTTTCTGTACTCGCTCGGCTGCGCGTTCACTTCGACGCTCATTCCGTGCATAACTGCGTACCTCTGCGCAAGATACAAGTTCCGCTTCTCGAAAGTCGTTTATACGACGGTCATCGTCACGATGGTACTGCCTATCGTCGGTTCGCTTCCGTCCGAAATCCGTATGGCTAAGGCGCTCGGGCTGTTCGACAAATTTTACGGTTTGTGGCTGATGAAAGCGAACTTTCTGGGGCTGTACTTCCTCGTATTCCACGGCATATTCAAAACTCTGCCGATGGCGTACACCGAAGCGGCGAAGATCGACGGCGCGGGCAATCTCGCGGTACTGCTGAGAATTATTCTGCCGCTCGTTCGCAACACGTTCTTCACGATAATGCTGATAAACTTCATTGCGTTCTGGAACGACTATCAGACCCCGCTCATCTATATGCCCTCGTATCCCACGATCGCGCTCGGTATGTTCTATATGGCTTCGACTACGGAGAACGGCTTGTCCACCGTGCCGATGCGTATGACGGGCGCTATGCTGATGCTTATCCCCATACTCGTGCTGTTTCTGTGCTTTCATAAAAGACTGCTCGGGAACCTCACGGTCGGCGGACTTAAGGGCTAAAAGCGAAAAAACGTAAATGAAAAAACAAACCTATCCTAAAACAGGAGGAGAAAGTATGAGTACAAAATGGAAAACTATCGTAGCGAGCGCGGTGCTTGCCGCCGCCGTCGCCACGAGCGGAACCGCGGCTTATACGGTCGGTAGAAACAATACCAAGCCCGCATACGCCGCTCCCGTGTGGTCGGATTCGGAGGTCGAGAACGTAAAACCGTTTGGGACCAAATTCACCGTTCCCGAGCGCACGCTGACCGTAGACGGCACGACCGTCACGGCGACTACGGTGGTAATCAAGCCCGACGGCTCGGCTACCACGGAAAAAGAAATCGCGCTTAATATCAGCGGCGTTTATACGATCGTATACACCGCGACGATCGGCGGCAAGCCTTACGTCGACGAAGTGACCTTCCGCGTCGACGACGCGGCTTACGTCCTCTCGAGCGAGAAGAGCAGCGCGACCTACGGCAAGTACGAGTACGCGAAGGACACTTCGGGCATACTGGTGCGCCTTGCCTACGGCGATAGCATCACGTTCAACACGCCTATCGACGTGAGCAACTCGACCAAGACCGACGCGCTCGTCGAAGCGTTCGTCACCCCGGAAATCAAAGGAGTAAAGGACTTCGACAAACTGATTTTCACTTTCCGCGACGTCGAGAACCCGAATATCTACCTTAGATACACGATCCGTCAGTCGGCGGAGGGCGACAATTACCCGATTTCTTACGCGCTTGCCGGCGGCAACGGACAGCCGATGGCGGGCTGGGAAGAGTACTGGAAACGCCTGCATATCGATAACGAGTGGGGCGCGCAGTTCCGTCACAGTTTCTCGCTTTCGTTCGCTGGCAACTATCCGTACGTAGACCCCGACAAGGCGGTCATCAGCCTGCGCTACGACGCTGAAACGCTCCAGTCGTACGTCGGCACGTTCATGATCATCGACCACGACAACCCCGCGTACTTCAACAATCTGTGGCGCGGCTTCCCGAGCGGCAGAGCGAAACTCACGATTTCCGCGGATATGTACAACGGCGAGTACGCTAACTTCTGCGTAAGCAAACTCATGGGCGCTAACCTCACCGACGAAAAATACGTCGACAACGAAGCCCCGGTCATCACCGTCGATACCGAATATACCGAAATGCCCGCAACCAAGGTCGGCGCTGAATATAAAGTTCCCGCGGCTACCGCTTACGACAGCCTTACCGTTTCGGATTGCAAAGTAAGGACTTCCGTGTGGTACAACTACGCTTCCTCGAACGCGGTGCTCGTTCAGGTTCGCGACGGCAAGTTCACCGCGGACCGCGCGGGCGACTACGCTATCGTTTACGAAACCGAGGACAGAATGGGCAACGCGGCTCGCGAAATCCGTTGGGTACACGCGTATGCGACCCTCGGCTCGCCTAACGTAGCGATCGCCGGCGACCCCGTCACGACCGCGACGGTCGGCGATATCGTCAATGTTCCCGAAGTCCTCGTGGACAGCTACAGCGGCAACGCGACCGTAGCCGTCACAGCGACGATGGGCGGCGAAACGATCTCCGTCACCGGCGGAAGTTTCCGTCCCGAAAAAGCGGGTACTTACAGAATAACCTTTACCGCGACCGACTATATCGGTCAGACCGGTACCGCAAGTTACGACCTCATCGCGAATATGGGCGACAAACCCGTGTTCGTCACCGCTCCGGTACTTCCCAAAATGCTCGTCGAGGGTTGCGACTACACGCTGCCAGAAGCGACGGCTATCGACTATAGAAGCGGCTCGCCGGTCGGCAAAAAAGCGACCGTAACCGTGACCGATAAGAACGGCACGAGAGCGGCTGCGGACGGCAAAATCAACGTCGCCGCAGACAACAACCTCGATACCGCTACCGTGGTTTACGAGTGCGAGGGCGCAAGTCTTACCTACGAACTCCCGATCATCAAAGCGATGATAGAGGAGAACGGCAGACCCAGACTCCACGCCGAGAACTACCTCGTGGGCAGCGGCTTCACCACCGAAAAGACCAACGACGGTTTTATCCTCACCGCGACCGAGAATAACGGCGGCTTCACGTTCGGCAACAGACTCGTAGCCGAAAACTCCGCTATCGAACTGAGAGGCGTAGCCGCGGCTTCGAACTTCGACGCGATCGAAGTCACGTTCGCCGACTCTGAGGACGAGGGAAAGGCGGTCACCGCGCGGCTTATCCGTACTATGGGCAAAGCGGACGTAACGCTCTGCGGACAGAGAACGGGTCTTGACAACGGCTTTGTCACCTCCGACAAGTTCTCGCTTAACTATACGCAAGGCATTATGATCGTCGACAAGGCTCGACTCGACGTCACGACTTACGACGACGGAAGCGCGTTCGCGGGATTCCCGAGCGGCAAGATTTACGTTTCCGTCAGGTTCGTCAACGCCGCCGTCGGCGCGCAGATCGGCCTCGTTTCCGTCAACGGATACCCGATGACCACTGCGACCAGCGACCGTATCGCGCCGAAGATCGTTATCATGGGAGTCAACTACGGCGGCACGCACGAGATCGGCAGTACCGTTACGCTTCCCTCGGCAATGGCGGGCGACACGCTCGACCCGAACGTGACCTTCACCATGAAAGTCACCGACGGCAAGGGCAATATCGTCACCGACGTCGACGGGCTGAAACTCAACGGCGTGGATCCCGGCAGAGAGTACACGATCAAACTCGACGGGTACGGGCAGTATTCCGTGTCCTACACTGCGACCGACACGTTCAACCAGCGTAACAACACCCGCCAGCTGAACTACACCATAAACGTGGTCGACGAAATCGCGCCCGAAATCAAGTTCGAAGCGAAGTTCGCCGAAACCGTGAAAGTGGGCAATAGCATCGTCATTCCGAAATTCACCGTCACCGATAACGTGAGCGAAGAAGCGGACATAACGATTACCAAGTACGTGCTTACCCCGAGCGGAGTGCTGGTGGCTATTCCCGAAAACTCCAACGCCGTCAACGCCGGTCAGGCGGGTAAATACGAATTCCGCATCATCGCGGTCGACAAAGCGGGCAACGTCGCTATGGAGCGCGTGACCGTCACCGCAGTAGCGGAATAAGGAGGAACTACGATGAAAAAATTATTGAAAAGACTTCTTCTTTTAACTATGGCAATCATGATGGCGTTCAGTTTTACGGCTTGTAAGCCTAATAACCCAGACAACCCGAATAACCCGAACAATCCCGACAACCCGATCGAGCCGGGCATCACCACCGACAAGCCCGTGAATACCGTCACGGAACCCGAGGAACACCTCGTTACCAACGGACTTCACGACGTCAAGGTTACGGATTCGGACAGAAAGTTCCGCGAGAACGGCGAAACGCAGTACAAGATCGTATTCACCGACAACTCGTACAACAGAAAAGCCGCTTCGTTCATGCAGCAGCACATCTCGAAAGCGCTGGGCGTAAACGTCAAACTCGAAGTCGCTGCCGAAGATACGACTTACGTAGCGGACTCGAAAGTTATCGTGCTCAACGTTCCCGCGATGTTTAACGCGGCGGGGCTTACGATGCCCTCGGTCGACCTCGGCTCAAACGGTTACTACATCAAGAACGTCGGCAATACGTACTTTATCGCCACACAGGGACAGACGGGTATCCAGAGCGGCGCGATCTCGTTCCTCCGCCACCTTATCGGCTACGAAATGTACGCCGCCGACACCGTGGTATACGACAGAGCAGAGGACACGATCCCCGATATGGATATCACCGAAAAGCCCGACTTCGACTTGCACGTTCAGGGCAACCGCGTGACCAGCGAGGCCATGTACGGCATGGGCTTCCAGTCCTCGGGCGATATCTTCATTTCCGTCGAGGGCGAAACCTGGCACAACAGCCTTAACTTCCTCCCGAAGGAAACCTATCAGGCAAAGCACCCGAAATGGTACTCCACCAAGGGTAACGAAATCTGCTACACCGCTCAGGGCGACGCGGACGAACTCGAGGAAATGACCACGACCGTCGCTGACAAAATGGTGCAGTACGCCAACGAGTACCCCGATAAGCCCAGTATCTGCCTTACCATCGAGGACCACGCCGATCAGTGCGGCTGCGCCGCTTGCGCCGCTTCCCGCGAGGCGTACAACGGCACCGACTCCGCGGCTACGATCAAGTTCATGAATAAGGTCAACCGCAAAGTTCAGGCTAAACTTCTCGAGCAAGCGGGCGGAGTAGAGGCGAACAAACGCAAACTCAACATTCTGTTCTTCGCCTACACCAAGATGGAAAAGCCCCCGGTAGTCAAGGACGAAACCACCGGCAAGTGGAAGCCGATCGACGACAGCGTGATCTGCGACCCCGAAGTCGGCGTGTATATCGCGCCTATCTACGCGGCTTATAACCAGTCGTTCTACCACGAGAGCAACATCTCGGCAAAAAACATAATCGAAGGCTGGGGCGCGCTTTCCACCAAACTTTATATGTGGCTGTACGAAACCAACTACCGTCACTATATGTACCCGATCAACTCCTACGACACCATGATCGAAACCTATCGTTTCTGCAAGGCGAACAACGCCGAGTACATGATGAACGAAGGTCAGTACAATCAGACGAACGTAACGCATTTCTCCAAACTCAAAGAATACTTCAACGCGCGTGCCGAGTTCAACGTAAACGACAACTACGCGGACATCGTGAACGACTTCTTCCACAACTACTTCGGAGAAGCGGAAGTGCCCATGAGAAAGTACTTCGACGAACTTCAGGCACATCTTCGTTACCTCGAAGAAACGTTCCCCGCGGACGTGAACGGCAACATTTACAACCCGATGGAACAGACTAAACTGTGGTCTTACGGCACGCTCAACGGCTATCTGAAACTGATCGACGAAGCGTACGCCGCGATCGAGCCGCTTAAAGTCAGTAACCCCGATCGTTACAAAATCTTGGAGAAGCACATAAAACTCGAAAGTATGTTCCCGCGTTTCGCGCTTCTGCGCTTATATAGCGGTATGTACGCCAGCACCGACCTCTACAACGCGCGCATGGAGTTCAAAGGGGACTGTACGACGTTCGGTATCACTTACGTTCAGGAACAAACGTCCATGGACACCGTGTTCGCCGACTGGGGTCTGTAAGAGAAAATTCAGGACTTGATTAACTGTAACTAAACGGATTACGGCGGCGTGAGAAGCCCCCCCCCGCGCCGCCCGTAGCCCGAAGTATAAAATCAAGATAAGGAGAGAAAAAGCAATGAAACTGAAAAAGAGCATAGTTATCACGCTCGTACTCGCGCTGGTTTCGCTGTTCGCGGTAGTCGGTTGTTCGCCGAAGCCAACGCCCGATCCCGTACCCACGCCCGAACCCGCGCCTGCGGCGACGATAACTCTCGACAAGGTCAAAGCCGAACTCGACGTTTACGAAACGCTCGTACTGACGGCGACTAAAGAAAATACCGACGCGGAAATCGTCTGGTCGACCTCGAACGCAAGCGTAGCGACGGTTGCGGACGGCACGGTCACCGCGGTTGCCGAAGGCTCGGTCACGATCACCGCGACGGCGGGCGAAGCGAGCGCTAAGTGCGAAGTCACCGTCACGAACTCGCACACCGCGCCCGTCCTGCGCATCGAACGCGACAGCGTTGCGGTCGCAAAAGACGGCAGTTACGAACTTGCCGTAACAACCCTTTGGAAAGGCGAACCCATAAACGAAACCGTCGAATATACCTGGACGGTAGGCGAGGATCAGCCCGACGACGTCGCTGCGGTAGAAACTACCGCAACCGGCGCGCTCATCAAAGGCCTTAAGTACGGCGAAACCGAATTCTACGTCACGGCTAACGTTCGCGGCACCAAACTTATCAAGAAAGTGGCAGTCAAAGTCTGCAACCTCGACATAAGTTTCGAAGTCGGCGGACTTACGCCGAGCGCCGGCGCTTACGTTGCCAACGTTGCGCTCGTCGACACCGAAACCGACCGCACGACTTTGGACATCGACATCAAAGTCTACAACAAAGGTACGCTCGTTCCGGACGCGGTTATCGAATGGACGAACTCCGACGACAGCAAAGCGACGATCGCCGGCAACACCGTCACCGCGGTTACCGAGGGCGAAACGTTGCTTGTGGGCACCTATGACAATAACGACATCAAAGTCCTCGTCAAAGTCTATCGTCCCGAGATCGCGCTGTCCGAACGCATTATGCTCGAATCGGCTGTCGGATCGTTCACGGTCGACAGTCCGCTTGAGGGCTCTATCACCGGCGCACGCCTCGGCGGCAAAGAAATCGCATCGTCCGTAGACGGCGCGACGATCACCGTCAACAAGGAAAACTTCCCGTCGAAAGCGCAGGATATGGGCGAGCAGGAACTTATCATCGACACCGACAAAGCGGTCTATACCGCAGTCGCCGACGTCTACACCAAAGTACTCCGCACCGCCGACGACGTAATGACGTGGAACGACGTCGCTTATGAAGTCGATTCCGCAAATACCTATTGGGGGGGGTACTTCGTCCTCGGTAACGACATCGACATGGCGGGGAAAGCCTATAAAGGCAGATTCTACTACGCCAACATGTTCTACACCGAAGGCCCCAGCGCATGGAGCGCAAAACCCGAGTACTCCGGTATCACTTTCCGTGACGGCAAGACCGGCGGTTTCCGCGGCGTATTCGACGGACAGGGCTATGCGATAAAGAACCTTACCATTTCCCAAGGCAACGGCAGTTTCGCAGGTCAGATTGCCGAGGGCGGCGTATTCAAAAACGTCGTGTTCACCGGCGCGAAGATCACTTCCGACTGGGGCGCGGGACTCGTTTCCGTCGGCGGTATCGGCACGATAGAAAACGTTTACGCCGAAATCACCGAAATGAAACAAGGCAACAGCAACGCAGATAAGAACGGCGTATTCTACGCGCAGGACTCTATGTCGGGCGCGAAGGTAAATAACTGTATCGCGGTATTCAACTGCACGACGCCTACCGATCCCACAAGATTTACGGGACTGGGCTCGTACCACCTCGGCTACGGCATACTCAACGGCGTGTACGCAATAGGGCTGGATTCCTCGCTCGCCATCCGCACGCTTTCTTCGGCAGGCGCGGGCGACAGCTACGGCGCGTACGCCGGCTACGGCGCGCTTTACGCTTCCGGTATCGACTTCTCCGAATGGGAAGACAACTTCTGGCGCGTAGTGAACGGCGTTCCTTACCCGAAGAGCCTTGCGCTCCCCGCGGCAACCACGCCCGCAGCAACCATCGACGAGACCGTCGGCGCAGGCACGACCGTCGGGATCCGCGATCTCGGCGTCAACGACGTGGTTCGTCTTTCCGACGAGGCTGCAGCCCTCGGAGTGACCGTCGACGGTAATAAGATCGTTATTCCCGCTTCCGTCCGGAACGGCACCGTAATTTCCTTCACCGTATACAACGTCTTCGACGCGACCAAATCCGTCGAACTCACTTCTACGGTAGTAGAGAGCAAGACCGTCGCCATCAACGGCAAGACCGACGTGGTTATCGAGGACGGCGCAACTTTTACCGTAAACTTCGGCGATCAGAAAGACGAAGTGGAGGGCGAAGTGAGTATCGCGACTATCGACGGCAAGACTTTCACCACCGCGACCTACGCGGACGGAGTACTCACGCTTGACACCGCGACCTTAAAGTCGCTGTACGGCGAGAAACATATGTCCGTCATGTTCAATAAGATGAACGGCGCAGTCATAGAAAAAGTGACCGTCGTCGAAATCACCCTCGACGTAACCACCATGGTGATCCGCACCGAAGCCGATCTCAACCGCTTCCTCACCGTGGCGCAAGAGAACAAGATCGGCGCGTCGTGGGCAGGCATCTACAAGCTCGCCAACGACATTACCTGCACGGGCGATTACGCCGGCGTAACCGGCAGCGGCGATCCGCGCGGCGCGTTCGGTACAGCCGCCGGCTTCAACGGCACGTTCGACGGTCAGGGGCACACGATCTACAACATCAATATTGTAGGCGCGCAGACCGGCTTTGCAAGCTACCTCGGTCAGCACGGCGTAATCAAGAACGTTGCGTTCGTCAACGCTCGTAACAACTGCGTCGGCGGATTCATAACCTCGTCGCTCGCAGGCACGATAGAAAACGTCTATATCCAGATGGCACAGATCGACGACAACAAAGGCACCTGGGGCAATGCGAGAGCGGCTGTTGCCAGCGATAACTACGGTCAGGGCAGAATCAACAAAGTATTCGTCGAATACGTCAAACCGCTCGCGGACGGCGCAACCACCGGTTACCCGATGTGGCACGTCAATCTCGGTTACGGCTGTATCAACGGCGTGTACGCTGTCGGCGTAGATAAGTTCGGTTATAACGAAGCGCACGACGGCGAGGGCGACAAGTACGGCGTGTATGCCGACTATGCGGCGCTCAAAGCGGCGGCAGTCGACTTTACCGACTGGGACGGCAACGGCTTCTGGAAAGTCGTGAACGGTATTCCCGTTCCCGCAAGTTTCACCGCTAAGGCAACGCTTTCCAACACCGAACTCGGCGTTGCGGCAGGCTCGACCATCGCGCTCGGTTGCTCCGATCCTTACGTCACCGTATCTATCGACGACGCGGCTAAAGCGGCGGGCTTCGCGCTAGTCGGCAGAACGGTCACCGTTCCCGAGGACGCGGCAGGCAAAACCGTCACCGTTACCGTGACTTCCGTCATCGACGCAACGGTCAAAGTAAGCAAGACCTTCACCGTAATCACCACCGAAATCAAGAACGTTGCGACAGCTACCGAAATCGATATGACGGCTACCGGCAATCTTACGTTCGACCTCTCGGGTGAGAGTATCGACGGCGAACTGGTTTCCGCAAAACTCGACGGCACGGCGTTCTCTTCCGCGACCTACGAGGCGGGTACTCTTACGCTCGACCGCGCAACGCTCGGCACGCTCTACGGCGAAAAGACGATTGTTGTCAGATTCGAAAAGAGAAGCGGCGACACGCTCGAAAAACTCGTCACCGTCAATATTCCCGTGATCCTCGTCACGAAGTATATCACGACCAACGACGAATTAAAGAATCTTCTTAGTTACACTCTCAAAGTCGACGACGCAACCAGAGGCGGCTACTTCGTGCAGACTGCCGACCTCGACGCAGGCGGCGCGCGCGTAGGCTTCGGCGAGTGGGGTGGAGATGCTGTCGGCTCGGTTAACTGCTTCAACGGCACTTACGACGGCAGAGGACACGTAATCGCAAACGCGAAACAAGGTACCAACACCGGTATGTTCGCTTGGCTCAGAGGCAACTCGGTTATCAAGAATATCGTCTTTACCGGCGCGGTGCTTGACGGTTGCTCGGGCTTCGTCGTTACCGACGGCGGCACTTCCACGATCGAGAATATCGCCGTCTACGGCAAGATCGCTTCCGGCGGCGCGCATTGGTCGCCCTCTTCGATGATCCTCGGCAAGGGCACCAACGCAACCGTACGCAACTGCATGGTCGTTCTCACCGACTGGGCGCTTGGTTTCGGCAACAACGCCGGCATGATCGTCGGCAACGTCGGCAACGCAACTGTCGAAAACTGCGTCGCGGTAAACCTTAAACCCGGCGCGACCGAAGACGATTATGCAATGCCCGCTATCGGCGTTAACGGCGCGGGACTCACCACCAAGGCTAACGACAACGACACGACCAAGACTTTCCACGGCTGGGACGAATACCTCGCCTGGGCGGCGGATAAAGACATGACGGCTTACGGCAACTCGACCTGGGAAGTCCTCGAAAACAAGATCCCCGTCGCGAAGTCGGTTAAGGCTTCTGTCGGCGCGGTCAACGCGGACTTCGTGCCCGATACCGTGGCTGCAGGCGAAGCGACTGCGATCAATATCACGAACGCAGGCATGTACGCGAAAGTCACCGTAGAACCCGCCGTAGAAGGCGTAACCGTCGGTTTCTCGACGATTACCGTTGCCGATACGTTCAGCGGTTCGTTCACCGTCAAAGTTACTTCTCTCGCTACCGGCGAAGAACTCGCCAAGACGGTTAAGAGTATTTCCGCGACTGCGCTTACTACGAGATCCGAAATCGAAATCGGGAAAGCGTCTACAATCGATATTTCCGAAGCAGGTATCACCGGTACTGTTCAAAGTGCAAAAGTCAATGACACCGACGTTACGTCCGGCATTACGTTGAGCGAAACTTCGCTTTCGGTCAATATTACCGACGTTACGATCTGGGGCGAAAAGACGATCAGATTAGTCATCGAGAAAAACGACGGCGCTCTCGTCGCACTCGACGTTCCCGTACTCGCGATAACGAAAGTGTTAACGACTGCCGATGACGTACTCGGCTGGAACGAACTTGCTTACTCTGCCGACAAGTCCAACGTGCATTGGGCAGGATACTTCGTACTCGGTAACGACGTTGACTTGACCGGTAAGAATTACGAAGGAAAATTCGCATACTATCAAATGCATTATACTATGGAAGATCAAGAGGCAGGTCTTGGTTCTGCTTGGTCACCCAGAACACAGTATGCAGGCTATAATTGGGGCGCGCTTACTTGCGGTTTCCGCGGAACGTTCGACGGCAGAGGTCACGTTATCAAGAATATTAACGTTACTTGGTATCTCGGCAGTTTCGCCGGACAGATTACTACCGGCGGCGTAGTCAGAAACGTTGCGTTCACCGGCGTTAAGCTTGCTGGTGCGGCTTCGCTTATCTCTGCAGGCGGTACGGGCAGAATCGAAAACGTTTATGCCGAGGTTACCTCTGCATCCGCAGGTAACGGAAACGACCGTGGCGGCGTGTTCTTCGGTCAGAACAGTGCTGACGGCGCAAGCATTAACAAGAGTTTCGTCAAATTCAACTGCAATGCCGTGCTTGACAGGTTCACGATCCTTGGTTCGTTGAAACTCGGCAGCGGAATGCTTAACGAAGTCTATGCAATCGGTACCGGCATTACGACAGACAACGTTTTGCGTTCGATTGGAGGCACAACAAACGACGGCGACGTGTACGGCGGTTACGCCGACGGCGCGGCGCTGATTGCCGCGGGCGTTACGTTTACTTCGTGGGAAGGCGATTTCTGGACGACGACCGCCGACGGACTCCCGATCCCCAAATCGCTCAACGCGTAACTGACCGACTTCTTCATACTCCTTAATAATAGCGAAACGGCTGTAAGTTCTCGTCTTACAGCCGCTTTGCATTTTAAAAGCGCGGTGAGCAAAAGGATAAGATAGAGGTTCCATGCGTGGTATTCCACGCAAATGCTTGTGCATTTGCTCTGAATGACGAGGTGGAAGTTGAACTGTACATTGCTTTTAAATAATGTCCAACCTTATACGTCATTTCGAGCGCAGCCCTGGGAATCTAGCGAAGCGTAAGAAAATTGTCATTATGCGCCTACGGCTGGATCTTTCGACTTCGCTAACGCTTCGCTCAAGATGACGTAAGGATATTATAGCGGTTCAGTGAATTGTTTTTAGAAATCTCGGGGAGCAATCTATGATTGCGACCTGTGTTTCGTGGAATCCCCTACAATAGAGAAGTAATAAACCTAATATCTTAATTGTAAATCGCGATAAAGATATTGAGCGCGGTGGCGAAAAGTATCCACCCGAGATACGGAATATTCATAATCGCCGCGGCTTTACTCACTTTGAACTCCAATATTACGAGCGCGGTGATCATCGCGTCCAGAATCGCGAGCCATATAAAGGCGAAGAAATACAGATCGGCTTTGAAGAATATCGTGGGCCAGGTGATATTGACCAAAAAACTCACTACGCTAACGAGTACGGCGGCGTTCTTTACGTTGCGCTCCTCGTGGGTTTTTGGCGCGCACATGAGCGTGAGACAGAACGCACCGCCCATAATAAAGTACAGCACGCTCCACACGATAGAGAACGTGACGTCGGGCGGCGTGAACGGCGGACGCACCAGCCCCGCGTAACCCTCGTTCGCACCGCCGATAAAGCCCATCAGCGAGCCTATCCCGAGCGCTGCAAACCCCATAAGTATAAAGTACAGCGTACGCGCTCCCGCGCTTGGTTTTTGTTTTACTGCTTCTTCCATTCGTTTTCCCTCCGTGTATAGTGTGCGCTGTGAGTGGGTATTTTATGCGAGGCAGAGAATAAGGCGGAAGAGGATAGGGACTATTGCGCGTTCCATACGGGGGATCCTCACGCTCACTTCGTTCGCCTAAGGTTTGACGGTGGAGAAACGGAAACTGCACATTATATTTTAAAATAAAACGCGCAACCCAACTTTTACCTCGTCATCCCGAGCGCGTAGCGCGTGAGGATCCCCGACAACAGAGAACTAATTATCCTTATATCAAAACAAATGCAGACACAGATCGTTTACGACGATTATGGCGCTGAGTACGACGAGATACGCGGCGAAGAACACGCCGTTGTTTTTGGCAAAAACGGTTTTGGCGAGCCGAAGCGACAAAAGCCCCGAACTAAACGCTGTAAAGAAACCGACGAGCAGTTGACCGATCGGCACGGGCGCGGTTTCGCCGCCGATAATTTCCACGAGCGCCGAGCCGAGTATAATGGGAATCGACAGAATAAAGCAGAACGCGGTGTTTTCGTGCTTTTCAACGCCCGCGAGAGTACCTGCAGTCACCGTCGTGCCGCTTCTCGACAACCCGGGAAACACGGCTAAGCCCTGACAAAACCCCACGACCGCCGCGGTAAAGAAGTCGTGCCGCGGTTTCACGGTTTTGGGGCGATAATATGCGCCTACGGTGAGCAAAACCGCCGTCAGCATAAAGAACACGGGTAAGGTTTTACCGTCCGAAAAAGCGTATTTCGCGGGCTTATACATAAGGCCCACGACTACCGCCGATACGACGGTGGCAAGTACGACGGTCAGCGACGGCTTGGAAAACGGCTTGCGGACGAGCGCGAAAACTTCGCCGCGGAACGCGATTATCACCGCCGCGAGCGTGCCGAGGTGGAGTATAAGGTCGAAATACAGCGACGATTCCACGCCGGTTATGCGCGAGAACAGCACGAGGTGTCCGCTGCTCGATACCGGCAAAAACTCCGTCAGCCCTTGGATAAGCCCTGATACGAACGCTTGAAAATAACTCATACGCTATTGTATTCGCCGGTGCCAAGGGAATATGTCTGTTCCGTTTTCCGGAATCGGCGCAAAAAATGCTAAATTTCGGACAAAAATATGCAATGGTTACGCTTGCATAATCGCGTGGTTTTTGGTAAAATATTCAGTATAAGGGCGCGCCTTGCGCGGCGTTCCCGAGACTGCCTTAAAACGGAGGAAAATTCAATGAAAATCAACGTTTCCGCACTTAACCCGGAACTTAACGAGTGCGTAAAGGACTGCGCCGAAGCGCTCGGCTTCGAACTGTGCGCCGACGGCCGCGCGCTGAAAACCGAAACCGCCGAGGGGCTTACCGTCCGCTTCGACGGCAAGGACTTTACGGTCGGTTATCCCGAGAACGCGAAGCACCTGTTTTTCCGCGGTTTGCGCCTTATCAAGCAGAACGGCGAGAGAAAGCCTTACGAAATAAACGAAACCCGCGATTTTACCGAACTCGGCATTATGCTCGATTGTTCACGCAACGCCGTTAGAAACGAACGCCACGTCCGCGAGATTATCCGTACGCTCGCGCTTATGGGCTATAACGAATTGCAGCTTTACACCGAGGACACTTACGAGGTCGACGGCGAACCGCACATCGGGTATATGCGCGGGCGTTACACGAAGGATGAAATGAAGCGTATCGACGCTTATGCCGCGCGTTTCGGTATCGAAGTCGTGCCGTGTATTCAGACGCTTGCGCACCTCAACCAGATTTTCCGTTGGGGCGAGTACGACGCCATCAACGACACCGACGACATTCTGCTTATCGACGACGAGCGCACCTATACGCTTATCGACAATATGTTCAGAACGCTGTCCGAGTGCTACGCTTCCCGAAAGATTCATATCGGTATGGACGAAGCGCACATGATCGGGCGCGGCAAGTACGAGGACAGACACGGCGCGCCGAAAAACCGCGCTGATATTATGCTCCGTCACCTTAATCGCGTAGTCGAGATCGCCGGCAAGTACGGCTATCGGCCTATGATGTGGTCGGATATGTTCTTCCGTCTGGCTTACGGCGGACAGTACTACGTCAGAGAGAAGGGCGCTATCGACGAAAGCGTGCGCGAGCTCGTGCCGAAAAACCTCAGACTCGTTTACTGGGACTACTACAATACCGATTCCTCGGTTTACGAAGCGATGATCGACAGCCACCTCGATTTCGACCGCGAAGTCATGTTTGCGGGCGGCGCGTGGATGTGGAGCGGCTTTACGCCGTCCAACCGTTTCGCGATGAAAGTCACGGATATCGCGCTCGACGCTTGCAAGAAAAAGGGCGTAGATAAAATTATGCTCACCATGTGGGGTGATGACGGCGCGGAATGTTCCGACCAAGCCTTGCTTCCCACGCTCGTGTTCGCCGCCGAGAAAATGTACGGCGGGAATACGGAAGCGGCGTTCAAGGCGCTTACCGATATCGATCTCGAAAAGTTTATGAAGATCGAAGCCGCAAACGATATTATCCCGACGGAAACCCCGGATCACCGAAACCCGAGCAAATACCTTTTATACAACGACTGCGTGGGCGGTATGTTCGACTATACCGTGCGCGAGGGCGACGGCAAGACTTATGCCGAACACGCAAAGGTGTTAAAGTCGATCGAACGCAAGGCTGGCAGATATTCGTATATTTTCGCGACCCAGCGCGCGCTTTGCTCGGTGCTTTCCGCCAAGGTCGAACTGGGAGTAAAGGCTCGCGCCGCGTACAAAAACGGCGACCGCAAGGCGATAAAAACGCTGGTAAAGGACGAATATGCGCCGCTTTTCGCCGCGCTCGAGGACTTTTACGCGTGCTTCCGGGAGCAATGGGAGATCGATAACAAGCCGTTCGGATTCGAGGTGCAGGACTATCGTATCGGCGGGCTTATCCGCAGAGTCCGGCACTGCGCGGAAAAACTGATCGCGTACGCCGACGGCGCGACCGACAGAATCCCCGAGTTTGACGAAGCGGCGATCGAAAGCATGATGACTCCCGAGGAAGCCGCTTGCAGAAAACTTGATTTCAACCGCTTCGGAAGATCTATCGGCACGAATATTATGACGTGGTAGGAAATTATGCTTAACGTCGTACTTGTCGAACCCGAAATACCGCAGAATACCGGAAATATCGCGCGGACTTGCGCTTGCACCAACACGCGGCTACACCTCGTGCGCCCGTTCGGCTTCGATATAAGCGAGAAGTCGCTGAAACGAGCGGGGCTGGATTACTGGGATAAAGTGGACATAGTTTACTACGATAACCTCGCCGAGTTTTTCGAAAAGAACGCGGGCGGGAAGTTCTACTACGCCACCACCAAAGCCAAGCAAAGTTATACGGACGTAAGTTATCCCGACGGGTGTTTTATTCTGTTCGGAAAGGAAACGAAAGGTCTGCCCGAGGATCTTATTTATGCAGGGTTTGACCGCGCCGTCCGTATTCCTATGTACGGAGCGCTTCGCTCGCTCAATCTCTCGAACTCCGTCGCAATCATTCTTTACGAAGCGTTACGCCAAAACGACTTTTTCGGTAGCAAATAATTAAAATATAAGGATAATTACTCCTCTATTGTAGGAGATTCCACGAAACAGCCGAGCGATTTGCTCGGCTGTTTCTCTGAATGACGGTAAAAACGGAAACTGCGCGGTCAATTTAAAATTACAACGAAACCTTTCCGTCTTTCTTCGTCATCCTGAGGAGTAAGAAAAAGCACCCGTTTATTAGGTGCTTTTTTTACGACGTGAGGATCCCCCGCATAGAACAAGTATTTATCCTTAACCCGCGCGGGCGCGGATATCACTTTCGAACGGAGTTCTGAAATATCACACGGCTAAGCCGTATATCACTTTTACAAAGCAAAAATATAACTTTCGGCATTAGCCGAAATATCGCTTATACCGCAAGACCGGACAGCATCGAAATGGCGATAAGGCAGTAAATGGACAGCGACAGCGCGTCGACGATGGTCGTGATGAACGGGCTTGCGACGACGGCGGGGTCGAGGTGGCATTTCTTCGCGATAAGCGGCAGAGTGCAGCCGATAAGTTTCGCCAAAATTACGGTTGAGAGGAGCGCGAGGCAGATTACGAGCGCGACGGTAAAGCCGTTGTTTATCGCCCACAGTCTGTCGACGATCATGAGTTTCGCAAAGCACGCTACGGCGAGGGTAAGCCCGAGCAAAATTGAAGCGCGGAGTTCTTTCCACATGACTTTGCCGAGATCCCGGAAACCGACTTCGCCGAGGGCAATGCCGCGGATAATCGTGACCGAAGCCTGCGAACCGGCGTTGCCGCCCGTGTCCATCAGCATAGGTATGGAAGCGGTGAGAATTATGCCGAAAACGGGCATATTCAGCGTTTCTTCGTTCGCCGAGATTATCATACCGGTGAACGTCGCGGAAATCATTAGGATCAACAGCCACGGTATGCGGTTGAGCCAGATTTTCCACACGCTGGTTTTGAGATACGGCTTGTCTGACGGCGTGACTGCGCTCATTTTCGCGATATCTTCGGTGCTTTCGTCCTGCATGATCTGGATAGCGTCGTCGACGGTGACGATACCGACCAGCCGTTTTTCGCCGTCGACTACCGGCATTGCGAGGAAACCGTATTTGGCGATCATATTCGAAACGTCCTCTTTGTCGGTGAGCGTTTCGACGTAAATCACGTTGTCCTCCATGATATCGCCGATTTTTGCTTCGGGCGAGGCGAGGAGCAAGTCTTTCGCCGAAACTATGCCGATCAGTTTCTTTTTATCGTCGGTGACGTACATGGTGTAGATCGTTTCTTTGTCTACGCCCGTTTTGCGGATCCGATCGAACGCGGCGGCTACCGTCATGGAACTGGTCAGCGACACGAACTCGATCGTCATAATGCTGCCCGCGCTGTCTTTGGGGTATTTCAGAATTTCGTTGATGTACGCGCGGGTTTCCGCGTCCGACTGCGCGATAATACGCTTGACGACGTTCGCCGGCATTTCCTCGATAAGATCGACCGTATCGTCGAGGAACAGTTCGTCCATGACCGCCTTAAGTTCGATATCGTTCAGCGAGCGTATAAGCGCTTCTTTGCTGTCGCCGCTCATCTCGACGAACGTTTCCGCGGCGAGATCTTTGGGAAGTATGCGGAAAATCAGGACGACTTCCTCTTTGGGAACTTCGTCGAAAATTTCCGCCAGATCCGTGGGGTTAAACTCTTTAAGAAGCGGCTTTAATACCGTAAAATTCCGCTCTTGCAGAAGTTTCAGTATTTCGTCCTCTTCGGCGATTCTGCGCGCGACTCCCGCGGGCAGATCTTCCACCATGTCCACGGTGTCCTCGACGGACATTTCGTCCATAACGCGGTCGAGTTCATTGTCCTTAAGTAGCGTAATAATACGTTCTTTAAGGCTCACGTCGTCGTCGAGTTTAACCAGAAAATCCGCGGTTTCGTCGGGTGAGAATCCGCGGCAGGCTTTCTTCAGTTCTTCGTCGTTAAGACCGCCCAAAAACTCCGACAGAGCGTCGGGCGTGGCGGTATCGAGGGCTTTCGCGAGTTCCGCGTAGTCCTCTGCCGCCAAAAGGTCGTACCATTCCTTATTCATTGCTTGTGTCCCGCAACCGATTTTCGTGGGAAGTCAAGCGTGGGGTTCGGTAAAAGTCGTTATTATCCGGCGAAGGCGCGCGAACAATAACGCTTATTACTCGGGGGATCCGCGCTTTTACTGCTACCTGCGTCCATTCGTTGCCTTACGCCTCCTTTTCAAGATTTCACTATCAGTATATGCTTTTTGCCGCGATAAGTCAATCGAATTCGCTTCTCGTCCTCGATTTTATCGGAAAAGTTCGGGTTAAGAGCAGAGAAACTATTGTAATTTTCGGAAAAGTGTGCTACAATACAATATAACGCAAAAACGGCTTTGCGGCGTTTTTGCATCGATACGGCGGAGGTTAAAGCATGTTTTTCGATTTCGACGCGCTATATAACGAAACTCAGGGCGACGCGTTCGCGTCCGGCAAGAAGAAGTTTTACGACAACAAGGTTAAAAGCATTACGACTGCCACGCGCGACGGCAAATTCGAAATTCTGTCCACCGTTCAGGGCGACAGACTCTATAACTGCAAGATAACTTTCGACGAGCAGGGCGGGCTGTACGACTACGAGTGCGACTGCGGCAAGTTCAACCTCGAGAGCGGACCGTGCAAGCATATCGTCGCCACCGCGCTCAGTTACGAAGAACGCAATCCGCAAGTGCGCGAACCCGTCGATATCCGTAAAAAAACCGATCCCGGGGCGGTGAACCTCATCGCCGAGTACGGAAAGAAGAAACGCCGCAGATTTATCACCGGCGATTCGGTCAAGACCGAACTTATACCTTATCTCGAGATAGGCGACGGCGTGTCGCTGCGCTTTACGATAGGCAACAAGAAACAGTATAACCTCAAAGACATTTCCGACTTCGTGTCGTGCGTGGCGGCTTGCGGTTACCGCCGCTACGGAGTCGACCTCGAACTATATCACAATATCGAGAATTTCACGGACAACAGCAAAAAACTCGTGAATTTTCTGGTCAAAACTTATTCGGAAAAGATCGCGCTGGACGGCTCGTTCATGCGTTACAAGGACGAAATCCGCTTGCTTACCGGCGACGTGGACGAATTTTTCGCGTTGTACGAAGGCTCGCTCGTGCATTTAGGCAAAACCGATCTCGTGCTTATCGAGCCGTTTACCGCCGCGTTCCCGGTCAAACTGATCGTGTCGCGCGAGGACGGCGGGTACTCGGTCACGCTTTCCGAAACCGACTGTAAATTCCTCGACGGCAAGGATTACAAATACGTCCTCACCGAAAACCGCATTTACCGCGTGAGCGACGAGTACGACGCGGCGGTGCGCTCGTTCTTCGACTATATCGCCATGAAAAAACGGCTGTTCGTCGCCGACCACGATATGAGCGCGTTCTACAACAGCGTGATCTGCCAACTCAACGATTATATCGAAGTCGATTCGGGTACGATCGACCTTTCCGTGTACGAAGCTGCTCCGCTCGTCACGAAAATTTATATCAACGGCAAGGAAGGAAGCGTGTATCTCGACGTGAAAGCGAGTTACGACGATAACCCGGTCGACCTTTTCTCCGACGTAATGGGCGTGGATTTCGTGCGCGACTGGGACACCGAAAACGCCATTCGCGGCATACTGGCGAAGTACTTTCCGCACTATCCGGACCTGTACCTCGACGACGAAGCGGAGATTTTTACCTTCCTTTCCGAGGGAGTAAAGGAACTTTTCGAGTATGCCGAAGTGTTCGTCACAGACAGTATGAAAAAGATGCGTATACGCACTTCGCCGCGTATCCACGTGGGCGTAAGGCTTACGAGCGACCTTCTCAATTTGCAGCTTTCCGCGGAAGGATACACCAGCGAAGAACTCGCGGCGATACTCGCGGCTTATCGCGAAAAGAAGCGTTATATCCGTCTCGGCGGCGGGTTCGTCAACCTCGAGGACAATTCCATCGAGGCGCTCAGCGAGATTCTGGAAGTGGCGAAACTCACCGACGGGCAGTTCGAAATGCCGCGCTACTACGCGCCGTTCGTCAACAGCGAACTCAGGCAAGGCTTTTTCTCGCTCTCCCGCGACAGCGCGTTCAAGTCGCTGTTAAAGTCGCTCGAGTCCGTGGAAAACGCCGATATCGAAGTCCCCGAATCGTTGCGGCTGATTATGCGTAACTATCAGAAAACGGGCTACCGTTGGCTGAAAATGCTGAAAGAAAACGGCTTCGGCGGCATACTCGCCGACGATATGGGCTTAGGTAAGTCGCTTCAGGTCATCGCGCTTCTGCTGGAGGAGCGTTCGACCGCGCTTATCGTTTGCCCCACGACGCTGATGCTCAACTGGGTGGGCGAGATCGAGAAGTTCGCGCCGTCGCTGAAAACGCTAGCCGTCATGGGCAGTCAGGAAGAACGCCGCGAGTGCATCGCGCGCGCAGCGGATTACGACGTGGTGATTACTTCCTACGACCTTATCCGCAGAGATCACGAACTGTACGAGAATATCACGTTCGATTACGCGATCGCCGACGAAGCGCAGTTTATCAAAAACCCCGAAACCAAGAATGCCGTCGCGGTCAAGAAAATCAAGGCTAAGCACCGCTTCGCCCTTACCGGTACGCCGGTCGAGAACAACCTCGGCGAACTCTGGTCGATATTCGACTTTATTATGCCGTACTACCTCGGCAGTTACGGCTCGTTCCGCGACAAGTACGAAACGGACGTCGTGCGCGGCGACGAGGGCGCGACCGAACGGCTCAAACGCATCGTAAAGCCGTTTATCTTGCGCAGACTCAAAGCGGACGTATTAAAGGAACTGCCCGCGAAGATGGAAAGTATTCTCGACGCGCCGCTCGAGGGCGAACAGAAGAAACTGTACGAAGCGAATCTCTCGCTTATCCGCGAGAGCATGCGCTCGACCCCCGATATGAGCAGAGTAGTCGTGCTGTCAATGCTTACCAAACTCCGCCAGATCTGCTGCGATCCGTCGCTCGTTTACCCCGATTATACCGGCAATTCCGCGAAAACCGACGCTTGTATGGAACTTATCGAAACCGCGGTCGAGGGCGGACACAAGATACTGCTGTTCTCGCAGTTCACCTCGATGCTGGACGTTATCCGCAGAAAACTGATGGAAAAGGGCATTTCGCACTACGTGCTCAAGGGCGACACCCCCAAGTCCGAGCGACTGAGGCTCGTGAGCAAATTCAACGAGAACGACGTGAAAGTGTTCCTTATCTCGCTCAAAGCGGGCGGCACGGGCATCAACCTCACCGGCGCGGACGTGGTTATCCACTACGACCCGTGGTGGAACGAGTCCGTCATGAATCAGGCGACCGACCGCGCTTACCGCATGGGTCAGCAAAAGAGCGTACAAGTCTATAAACTTATCGTCAAAGACAGCGTGGAAGAGAAGATCGTCAAACTTCAGGAGAAAAAATCCGCGCTCGCGGGGCTTGTCGTCGGCAAGGAAAACGGCATAAAAGAGATTATAGAACTATTGAACTAGTGATGGCTAAAATAACCCTAGCGATAAAAATATTGCAAATTCGGCTTTCGATATTGCAAATATTGCTTTATTGCAGTAAATCGAAAAAAATTTAAAAAAAGTTTTGAAAAAGTGTTGACAACTTCGGAAAAGCGTGATAATATATATCTCGCTGACGCAGAAAAGAGTCAGTAAGAAACAAGCGGTAATGCTTGAGAGAAGCTTGATAATTGAACAGTAAAACAACCCTGAAAATTCTAAATAAAAGATGTAGATCACATCTTAAAAAAAGATTTTCAGTTGATCAAAACATGCTTTGATCAGCAAGCGAATACCTAACAAGGTAAATCGAGGATTAGCCAAGCAAAAGCTTGAGTGAATCAAACACTTAAACATGAGAGTTTGATCCTGGCTCAGGATGAACGCTGGCGGCGTGCCTAACACATGCAAGTCGAACGAAGCTCTTACGACAGAACTCTTCGGAGGGAAGATGTAAGAGACTGAGTGGCGGACGGGTGAGTAACGCGTGGGTAACCTGCCCTGTACAGGGGGACAACAGTTGGAAACGACTGCTAATACCGCATAAGCGCACAGCTTCGCATGAAGCAGTGTGAAAAACTCCGGTGGTACAAGATGGACCCGCGTCTGATTAGCTGGTTGGTGAGGTAACGGCCCACCAAGGCGACGATCAGTAGCCGGCCTGAGAGGGTGAACGGCCACATTGGGACTGAGACACGGCCCAAACTCCTACGGGAGGCAGCAGTGGGGAATATTGCACAATGGGGGAAAC
>ENA-UEYI01000458-UEYI01000458.1-human-gut-metagenome-genome-assembly--contig:-NODE-458-length-41103-cov-5.844318_pt1 | contig 41103 bp, 40 predicted proteins | sample MGYA00242900_ERZ507916 | MGnify/ENA primary metagenome ERZ507916 (study PRJEB26167, sample SAMN06115521) | human gut metagenome | host: Homo sapiens | place: China:Chongqing | collected 2015-09-02...
GAGGGGATGGTCATGAGCTTCTTGTCGATGATGACGAGCGAGGCCCAGTAATACTCATTCCAGAAGCCCAGAAACGCCAGCACGCCGGCCGTCGAAATGCCGGGCAGCGCCTGCGGAACCATGATGTGAAAAAAGGTCTGCGCATACGAGCAGCCGTCGATGCGCGCCGCCTCCTCCAGCTCACGCGGGATCGTGGCAAAATAATTGCGGATAACGAAAAAGCTCATGGCGATCGAGCTGCACGAGTAGATGAAGATCAGTCCCCAGCGCGTGTTGTAAAGGCCGAGCTTGTTGACCAGATTGTAGACCGGGAACGTCAGCGCGATGCCCGGAATAAACAGCGTGGACATCAGAAGCGCCGTAATCAGTCCGCGCCCGCGAAAGCGCATCCGCGCAATTACGTAGGACGACATGCTGATATGCGTCAGGCTGATGAGGACGGAGATCGTCGCGCAGAACAGGCTGTTGAGGAAATAGCGTCCGATCTCCAGCTTGGTCAGCACGGTCACATAGCCGTCCAGACAGACCTTTTTCGGCAGCGTCATGCCCGGCTCCATCAGCGGGTCTGCCTTGAGCGAGGACAAAAACGTCCAGACCAGCGGCACCAGCGCCACAACAATCATGGCCGCCAGCACGGCGTAGCCGAGGACAATCTGCCCCGGCGCGCGGTCACGGATTCTGTTTTTTCTCTTCATGGCGGCTCCTCCACAGCGCGATCTTCCGCAGCGGCACGGACAGGTCGATCTTAAACAGCAGATTGATGATCCCGATCAGCAGCAGACCGCCAACGATCTGCACGACGCCGATGACGTTCGCGCGCGCATACTGCATGCGGCTGCTGACCACGGAAAGCTCTCTGAGGATATACGCAAGACTCGTGGTGCCCGCCGCGCCTTTGGTCAGGAAATAGACCTCGTTATACAGCATGAAGCCGCCGGTCACCGTCAGAATTACGACCGTCTTAATCATATCCCTGATGCAGGGAATGGTGATGTACCAGTCGAGCTTGAAGCCCGTCGCGCCGTCGATTTTGGCCGCCTCATACACCTCCTGCGGCACGGACGAGATCTGCCCGAGCAGCATGATCGACGCCGTGCCCTGAAACAGAATGTAGGCCAGCGTCATCGCCCAGAAGTTCTGCGGCTGAATCAGCAGAATGCTCTCCTTGAATTCCGGTCGGAACCACTGCACAATCAGCGTCAGCAGACCGTAGCGCGGGTTATACAGCTGCAGGAAGATCCACTGGGTCCACTTATAATACTTGGGGTCGGTGGTGTCTACGCAGCGGTCCCAATCGAAGCCGTAGCCCAGCATTTTGAGCTGGCGGGTAAAGTTCTTGATGTTTTCCTGGGTGACCACAGCGGGATGGATATGGTTTTTGATGGCGAAGTTCTCCGTGGGCAGGCCAAAGGCGTCAAAGCCGATGGGGAACAGAACATTGTAGCCCTCCATGCGCTTTTTACGGGTAACCACGTCGATGGCGGTAAAGGGCCGGGGATGGCCCACATGGAGTCCCGCTGCGGAGGGATAAGGAAACTCGATAAGGCCGTAAAACTTTTTACGGGTCTTATCGCCGGTAACGGCGCGATAGGGCTTGGTTTTTTCCCAATTGTCCTGCCATTTTTTCTCAATGGCCGCAAAATCGTACTGCATACTGTTTCTCCTTTATCTGAATATCTTTTTGCACATAATAAAGCAAAACGCCCCAGACCGCACAAATCGGTCAGGGGCGTGAGAAAACGCTATACCACCCTGATTCGGCTGCGGATCGCTCCGCCGCCCTCAGCAGCTCCCTCTGCAAGGAGCATCCTCTGTAACGGGAGGGCCCGTCCTGCCCTACCTCCCCCAGGGACTCAGGCAGGCAACTCCGGGGCCAGTGCGGCAAGGCTCCCCCATCGGCTCGCACCGGCCGCCGACTCTCTTTGGGTGGAACTATCCCTGCCTTTTCCCCATCGCTGTCTTTTGCAGGATATTGCAAAACTTACAGACATTTTAGAATCATTTTGAGGATTTGTCAAGAGTTTGTTTTTTGGGGAAAATCAATAACGGAAACAGAGCGGCAAGGACGGGAGTCTCGGATTGCCGCAGCCGGTTTGAACGCCGGCTGCGCAATGACGCAGAGCAAAATACGGTGCATAGCGGGCTGCTGGCTGCAGGATAGCTCGGGTAGGTATACAGGCGCTATTCACCCCCGCGAAAAGCCCCGCGGTGCGGGTAGGCAGGCTTGTTTTTCCGGTTTTATCATACCGGCTTATTCCTGGGATAAGCCCAGGCGGAGCGGTTGTGTAAAGAGTCTATAAATTCGTGGGGAACGGCGGAAATTTCAGCACCTTTTTCTCTTGCTTTTTTCCGTATTTTTCGGCACAATAGGGAACAATATCTTTATTTTAATTTAATTAGGAGGATAGCAAGGATGAAGCTGCTGCAGGATCGAATCCGCCGGGAAGGCCGTGTGCTGCCCGGCAATATTGTGAAGGTGGATGGATTTTTGAATCACCGGGTAGACACGGCACTTTTGAGCCAGATTGCCGATGAGTTCGCCAAAATCTTTGACATCAAAGATATTACTGTGGTACTGACGGCGGAGGCCAGCGGCATCGCCCTGGCCACTATCTGCGCCCAGAAGTACGGTGTGCCTATGATCTTTGCCAAGAAAGCCAAGAGCGACAACATTGAGGGCGGCCTATATCAGAGCGAGATTTTCTCCTATACCTACAAAAAGAAGGTGACCCTGCTGGTGGCCCAGGATTGGCTCAAGCCCGAGGACAAGGTGCTCATCATCGATGACTTTATGGCCAAGGGCTGCGCCGTACACGGTCTCATTGACATCGTAGAAAAGGCCGGCGCCCAGCTCATGGGCATCGGCATCGCCGTGGAAAAGGGCTTTCAGCACGGCGGCGACGATCTGCGGGAAAAGGGCTACAACATCCACTCCCTGGCTATCATCGACAAGGCCGAGCCCGGCTGCTTCGAGTTCAGGGAGGATGCCCAATGAAGAAGGTTCTGATTCTGGATTTTGGCGGGCAGTATAATCTGCTGGTGGCCCGCCGGGTGCGCGAGTGCGGCGTTTACTGCGAGCTGAAGTCCTTTCGCATCTCCATGGATGAGGTGCGCTCCTTCCGGCCGGATGCGCTGATCTTCACCGGCGGCCCGGCCACGGTGTTTGAAGAAGGCGCACCTACGGTGGATCCGGCCCTGTTCTCCCTGGGCATCCCGGTGTTGGGCATCTGCTACGGCATGCAGCTGATGATGCACCTTTTGGGCGGCCAGTGCCGCAAGGCCATTACCCGGGAATACGGCAAGACCGAGCTGACCGTCAACACCTCCTCCCCCCTCTTTACCGGGGTGCCGGAAAAGGCTGTTTACTGGATGAGCCACGGGGTGGAGGTGGAATCTGCCGCCCCCGGCTTCACTGCCATTGCCCAGAGTGCCGGCTGCCGCCATGCGGCGGTGGAATGCCCGGAAAAGAAGCTCTACGGCGTGCAGTTCCACCCGGAGGTGGTACACACGGAGTACGGCACCAAAATCCTGGAGAATTTCCTCTACGGTATCTGCGGCTTCAGCCGTGAGTGGACTATGGAGTCCTATGTGGAGACCGCCCTTCGGGAGTGCCGGGAAAAGATCGGTGACAAGCGCGTGCTGCTGGCCCTCTCCGGCGGCGTAGACAGCGCCGTGGCTGCCGCCCTGCTGCAAAAGGCCGTGGGCGACCGGCTCACCTGCATCTTTGTGGACCACGGTCTGCTGCGCCTGAACGAGGGGGACGAGGTCGAGCGGGTGATGAAGGGCGAATTCCATGTGGATGTCCGCCGGGTCAATGCCCAGGACCTGTTCCTTAACAAGCTGGCCGGGGTCACGGAGCCTGAGCGCAAGCGCAAGATCATCGGTGAGGAGTTTATTCGAGTCTTTGAGGCTGAGGCCAAGAAGATCGGCAAGGTAGATTTCCTGGCCCAGGGAACCATTTATCCCGATGTGGTGGAGAGTGGATTGGGCGGTGAGAGTACCGTTGTCAAGAGCCACCACAACGTAGGCGGTCTGCCGGATTGCGTGGACTTTGAGGAGATTATCGAGCCCCTGCGCCGGCTCTTTAAGGACGAGGTACGCCAGCTGGGCATTGCCCTGGGCTTGCCGGAGAGCCTGGTGTGGCGTCAGCCCTTCCCCGGTCCGGGCTTGGCCATCCGCATCATCGGGGAAATTACCCGGGAAAAGCTGGATATCCTCCGCAAGGCCGATGCCATTTTCCGGGAGGAGATGGCCCTGGCGGGCTTGGACCGCACTGCCAACCAGTATTTTGCTGCCCTAACCAATATGCGCTCCGTGGGTATTATGGGTGACGAGCGGACCTACGACTATGCCATTGCCCTGCGCTCGGTGCAGACCCAGGACTTTATGACCGCCACCTGGTCCCGTCTGCCCTATGAGCTGCTGGATAAGGTCAGCGGCCGCATCGTAGGTGAGGTACCCCACATCAACCGCGTGCTGTACGATGTGACCTCCAAGCCCCCGGCGACGGTGGAATTTGAATAACCAACGCCACAAAAAAGCCCGTAAAGGGCAGGCTTGCATAAGCACATTTCCAAAAACCAACTGATTGATAGTAGCACACACCCCCAGAGACTAAAATCTCTGGGGGTGTGTTATTCAATCCCCGTCCTATCAAAGGGGCATCGGTGTCCGGGCGATCAGAATGACCGCCAGAATCGCCCCCACAAATGCAGCAGTCCCTACGACCGCCAACAACTTTTTGCTGAGTTTCTTCTTCGCTGCCTTGCAGATCAGCGCGGCGCAAGCCATGCAGACAGCCGCAGCCACAAGTGCAATGCCCAGCGTTTCCCATAGCCAAGAAAGTTCATGTAGGATTTTCATGCGATCATCATCTCCTGTTCGTTAAACTGGAATTTCCAAATTGAAGTATGCTATTCTCTTTTACCAACGATCATCGGGAGCACTCCAACAATAGATGCAACCACCAAGGATACAACTACTTTGAACAATGCCATACAAGTAATTGCTACCCAGATGCGATCAAGGGTTGTAGTCCCTAATGCCATCTTTGCACCTGGCAGGGCAAAACAAAGAATGGTGTAGGTAGCAATAAAAGTAATCACAAATAAAAGAACTGATAATGTTTTCTTTTTCATACAATCACACCCCTTTACCAAATTCCGATTTGTCTGCTCCTTAAAGTCCAAGTCCTTCACCCCACGCCGTAAGCTCCCGTTGCCCGGCGCTGCCCTTGAAAGCCCTGCCGTTCATCAGCTTTGCGCCTTTGCAGCTCGGTGCAAGGCGCTCGTTCGTCTTGCCGATGCCGCTTCCGCCGGTGGTCGCAAACGGGATGATCGTCGGCGCGACATACCACCGGATCGGATAGCCCACAAAAATCGTTTCGTAGTCCTTCATATTGTCCCGCCTTACGACAATTTCAGAGAGTGAAGGCCGGAAAGCCGGTCAGAAGGAATACCCTCTCCTACAAATGAGCGCGGGGACGAAAGGCCGAACAGAGCCTTTCGCCCCCGCGTTCATAGAAGTATAATTAAAGCCGGCAGAGGGCTTTCGTGCCGCTGCTCCCCATTATACTCTTACTTACTCGCCTTATGCACACCGGTGAAGAAGTACCGGCCCAGGCCGTCGCCAAACACTCCGGTAAACGACTCTGACAGGCTCCAGCTGCGGGTGCTGCAATACATAGGAATCACATTGCCCTTCTCTATCAGCAGGCGCTCCGCATCCTCCAGATAGGCATCCCGGGCCTCCTGGCTGGCAGACACTGCCGCCACGCGCAGGAGCATATCATAGGCGCTGGAGGTAAAATTGGCATAGTTATCCTCCTCACCCATGCGCCAGCGGTTGAGAAAGCCCGTGGCGTCATTGCGGTCACTGGTAACACGCAGCGCTGCCAGCGTATATTCACCCCGCTCCAACGCTTGGGTGATCTCCTCGCTGGAAACGCCCTTGAGCGTCACGCTCAGCCCCAGCTTCTCCTTCCAGGTCTTCTGCAGCAGCAGCGCCAGGGAATCTGCAGTGCCATCGGACTCATAGAGCATAATTACCGGTGTCAGGCTTTTCAGCTTGGTGGCAGTGTAGCCCGCCTCCTTCATCAGCTCCTGGGCCGTCTGACAGTTTTTCTCGTAATTCTCGCTGTCATTGTCCACAGCGGAGCCGAAATCACGGAACTGGCCGCCCGTTGTGCTGCGGATGCCCCAGGTCACCAACCCCTCTGCCGCCAGATGCGTCCGGGAGCCCAGCAGCTCGGCAATGGCGTTGCGGTCAATGACCAGCCCCATGGCCCGGCGGACATTTTCATTGCTGGTCAGGTCGGACAGCTGGTTCAGCAGCACCACGCTGGTCTCGGGATAGTAATCCGGCATCCAGCTGTCTATCTTCTTGGCTACAGCCTCGTCCGTCAGTCCCAGGACGAAATCCGCGTCCCCCTTCTCAAAAAGGGAGTTGGCCGTCTTCGCGTCTGCTGTAAAGCGGAAGCTGATGCTCATCGGTCCCAGGCGGCGGGCATCGTGATAGCCATCCGTCTGCTGCAGCAGCATCGTGTCGTTTTCCCAGGATGCAACGGTATAGGGGCCATTGGTGACCAGGGTGTCCGGCGACATGGACCAATTCTCCTGGGCCGCTGCGGCGCTCTGTACCGGCATAGTCGCCGCCGCCGTGCAGACGCTGTCGATGAAGTACGGACAGCGCCCGGAAAGCGCCACCACAAAGGTCTCGTCATCCGGTGCAGAAACCTGCAGCGCATCCTCTCCCGTCCGGGCAGCGCTGTAACCGGCTACCATGTCCAGGATTCTTGCGTTTTTTGAGCCGGTAAGAGGATCCACCAGCCGTTTCCATGCGTATACGAAATCCTGGGCAGTGACCTTGGTGCCGTCGGACCAGGCGGCACTGGAGCGGAGCTTGAAGGTGTAGGTCTCCTGCCCCTCAGCCGTGGTGTCACACTGGTAGCTGCGGGCCACCCCGTTGACTGCCGTGGTACCGCCGCTTCCGTCGGATTGCAGCTTCATAAGATTTTCAAACAGATGGCTGACCACGGTCTTTTCCTCATCAGTGGCGGCCAGAGCCGGGTCCAGCGTGGCCGGAACGCTGCCCATGGCCACCCGGAAGGAAACGCCGTTCTCCCGGTGGCAGCCGCTCAGCAGCCCCAACAGCAGCACAGCTGCCAGCAGCGCCGCCACAGGTCGTTTCAGTTTCATCATAATGCGTTTGCTCCTTTTGCATCCAATGGATTTATTTCTTTTCCGGCTCCACATGGCCGTTTTCATCCACCGCAGCAGAGATGATCTGGCTGCGGGTGTTGCGGGCTATATCGTCCAGCCGCATACGGCTTGGGAAATCCGAAAGCAGGGTATAGGCCACGCCGTGGCGCTTAGCCCGGCCTGTGCGGCCGATGCGGTGGATGTAATACTCGTTTTCATCGGGGACATCGTAGTTAAACACCGCGTCCACATCGTCCACGTCGATGCCCCGGGCGGCCACATCCGTTGCAACGAATACGCGGAGCTTCCCCTCCCGGAACAGGGCCATCACCGCCTCCCGCTTGCGCTGGGGGATGTCCCCGTGGATGCACTGGGCATCCAGGCCACGCATCTGCAGGAACTTGGTCAGCCGCTCCGTGGAGCCCTTGGTGTTGCAGAAGCACATGACCCGCTCCAGCTTTTCCCCGGTGATAATGCGGGCAATGGTGTCCACCTTTTGGTCGGAGGGCACCTCTATGCGATATTGCAGGATATCAGGCTTATTCTCCTTGGTAGCCTGAACAGTAATCTCCTCAGGATCCCGCTGGTAGACCCAGGAGATGTCCATAACTTCCCGGGAAATGGTAGCGGAGAACATGCCCAAATTCTTGCGGTTCGGGATCTTGTCCAGGATCCGCGTCACGTCGTGGATGAAGCCCATGTCCAGCATGCGGTCTGCCTCGTCCAGCACCACGGTCTGTACCTCCTTCACCGTGACGGTACGGCGCTTCATGTGATCGGACAGGCGGCCCGGGGTGGCCACCACGATCTGGGGCTTCCGTTTGAGGGCATTGATCTGCTTGCCGATGGGCTCGCCGCCATATAGGCACACCACCCGCAGCCCCTCGTGGTACACGGCCACCTCCCGCAGCTCCTGGGTGATCTGCATGGCCAGCTCCCGGGTAGGCGCCAGGATCAGCGCCTGCACCGCCTCGCTCTCCCGGTCCATGCGCTCAATAATGGGCAGGCCGAAGGCCATGGTCTTGCCGGTGCCTGTAGGGGCCTTGGCAATGACGTCCTTCCCTGCCAGCATGGGCGGGATGCAGCCCGCCTGCACGGGCGTCGATATGGTATAGCCCTTGTTTCGGATGGCGCGCATGGTGGCCTCCGACAGGCCAAAGGTATCAAAGGGTACACCCTGTGTAATGTCCATAGTATTTATCCTCTTTTTGTCACAATTTGTCATAGTATATCAATGTATATTTTACCACAACTGTCAACCAATGAAAAGAAAAAAATGACAAGTCAGAAGCAGAGCAAGATCGGCTCCTCCGGTGCTCTGTCCCACCCCATGCAGGCAGGAAGCATGGGGACGGATCGCCGCGGCCAGTCTGCGGACTCTCTGCGCAATAGTAAGGGCGAACGGCACAAAGCGGCGGCACCTGATTGGTGCCGCCGCTTCGGGGATAAGCTCCTATTTTTTATTCTCTGCAGGGAACGTGCCAGATATCCCGGGCATAGTCCCGGATGGAGCGGTCCGCAGCGAACACGCCGCTGCGGGCAATGTTGTGCAGGCTGATCTGATTCCAGCGGGTGCGGTCACCGTAGGTCTCCATCATGCGGCGGCCTGCGTCGCAGTAGGACACGAAATCCGCCAGAAGCAGATACTGGTCCGCCGGGCAATCGCCGCCAAAGAGCAGGCGGCGGTAGATATCCTCGTAGCTGACCCCATCCCGGAAGCCGTCCCGGATGGAATCCAGCACCCGGCGCAGCACAGGATCCCTGTCATACAGCAGCTTGGGGTCATAGTGCCGGGAGAGGGCGGCGGCCTCCTCCGCCTTCAGGCCGAACAGGAACATATTCTCGTCACCCAACACCTGATGCATTTCCACGTTGGCCCCGTCCAAGGTGCCGATAGTCACGGCGCCGTTCATCATGAACTTCATATTGCCGGTACCGCTGGCTTCTTTGCCGGCAGTGGAGATCTGCTGGGATACCTCGCTGGCGGGCATGAGCATCTCCGCCATGGAGACCCGATAGTTCTCCAGGAATACCACCTGCAGTCTATCCTTGCAAATGGGGTCGTGATCGATCTGATCGGCCACGGAGCCGATGAGGCGGATGATCCGCTTAGCCACGGCATAGCCCGGGGCGGCCTTTGCGCCAAAGAGGAAGGTCTGGGGACGGAAATCCATATTGGGATCGTCCTGCAGGCGCTGATAGAGATAGAGAATGTGCAGCACATTCAGCAGCTGCCGCTTATACTCGTGCAGGCGCTTGACTTGCGTATTGAACACGGCGTCGGTATTGAGCACCACGCTCTGCTGACGCTTGGCCCAGTGGGCAAAGCGGTCCTTATTTTCCCGCTTGATCTCCGCCAGCTGCGCCAGCACCGCGGCATCGTCCGCGAAAGCATCCAGCTTGCTCAGGGCATCCGGATGCAGCAGGTAGCCATCGCCGCCGGTGAGGTCACAGATGAGGCTGTGGAGGCCGGGATTGATCTGACTGAGCCAGCGGCGGTGGTCCACGCCGTTGGTAACGTTGTGAAATTCCTCCGGGTGCATCTGATAGGCGTCCCGGAACACATCCCTGCGCAAAATCTCCGTATGCAGGGCGGATACACCGTTGACGCTCATGCCCCCGGCGATGCAGAGGTTGGCCATACGCACGCCGCCGTCCCACACGATGGCCAGCTTCTCCGTCTTGGCGGGATCGTGGTAGAAATCCTCCACCTGCTTTTGCCAGCGGTGGGCAATCTCCACGATGATCTGCCAAATACGGGGCAGAAGCGTTTCAAACAGGCTTTGGGGCCAGCACTCCAGCGCCTCGGCCAAAACCGTATGGTTGGTGTAGGCCACGCTGTTTTTGGTGATCTCCCACGCCTCGTCCCAGCCCATGCCCGCATCGTCCATGAATATGCGCATCAGCTCCGGAATTACCAGCGTGGGGTGGGTGTCGTTGATCTGAATGACGTTTTTTTCATGGAAGTTCCGCAGGGTACCGTACACCTCCAGATGCTTGCGGGTGATGGATTGGATGGTGGCGGATACAAAGAAATACTGCTGCTTCAAGCGCAGAGATTTACCCTCATAGTGATTGTCCTCGGGATAGAGGACCTTGCTGATGGCATCAGCCATGGTGCGCTCCTCGCTGGCCTGGAGGTACTGGCCACGGCTGAACAGCTGCATGTCCACGGGCTTTGGGCTGCGGGCCTGCCAAAGCCGCAGGGTATTGACATGGTCGGTCTTATAGCCGGCAATCTCCATATCACAGGGCACAGCCAGAACTCTTGTGTAGTCCTCGTGGACCACCATCAGCTGGCCGCCGTCCCACTTGGTACGAACGGTGCCGCCAAAGTGGACCTCCTCCGTCTCCTGGGGCCGAGGCAGCAGCCACGCGCCGCCGATGTCCTGCCAATCGTCAGGCAGCTCCACCTGCTGGCCCTCCACGATCTTCTGCTTGAATATGCCCAGCTCGTAGCAGATGGAGTAGCCCGTGGCAGGGATATTCAGTGTGGTCATACTGTCCAGATAGCAGGCAGCCAGGCGGCCCAGGCCGCCGTTGCCGAGGCCGGCATCCGGCTCATGCTCAAACAGATCTGCCGCCTTGAAGCCCAGCTCCTCCACCGCCTGGGTAAGGGGTTGAGTCAGGCCCAGGTTATAGGCGTTTTTCATGAGGCTGCGGCCCATGAGAAACTCCAGGGACAGATAATGCACCTGCCGGAGCTGGCGGGCGTCCGTATCCTCCCGAGTGGTAATGTTCCGCTCGGCCATGATGTCCCGCAGGACCATGGCGCAGGCCCGGAGCATATCCCCATCCCCTGCCTGCCGAGGGGTGCAGCCGCAGTTGATGCGCAGCTTCTGCGCAATGGCTTCCTTCAGTGTATCCTTGGTCATTTGTGTTTCACCTCGATGTGTCGGTAATATTCTTATACAGAGCCTCATAGGCCCCGGCACTGACGTTCCAGCTGAAATCGTCGGTCATGCCGCGCCTCTGCACCCGGCGGAAGCCGTGGAGGTCGCTCCGATACAGCTCAACCGCCTGGGAGATGACATACTGCATGTCAAAGGCGCTGTAATTGGCAAAGACAAAGCCGTTGCCGTCCTCCTGCCCCATCTGGCAGGAGCGGACGGTATCCGCCAGGCCGCCGGTCTGGCGGACAATAGGCACGGCGCCGTAGCGCATGGCGATCATCTGGGAAAGGCCGCAGGGCTCGGAGCGGGAGGGCATCAGAAACAGGTCGCTGCCGGCATAGATCCGGTGGGCCAGCTCCTCGTTATACCCAATATAGGCACAAAGCCGGCCCTTATAGCGGTTTTCGGCGTAGCGGAAGAAGCTCTCATACTGCTCCTCCCCGCTGCCCTGGAGCACCAGCTGGCAGCCGGTGCGCATGATATTGTCCAGGCTCTCGCAGATGAGGTCGATGCCCTTGTGTCCCACCAGGCGGCTGACCATGGAGATAACAGGCACATCGCTCTGCACCTGCAATCCCAGCTCCTGCTGCAGGGCCTTCTTGCAGGTGGCCTTGCCCCGGAGGTTCCGGACACTGTAATGGGCCGGGAGTACCGGGTCCGTGGCCGGGTCGAATACGGCGGTATCAATACCGTTTACAATGCCGCTGAATTTCTCCCCGCAGCGCTGCACCACGGACTCCATCCCCTGGGCATAGGCGCTGAGGCAGAGCTGCCGGGCATAGGTGGGACTGACGGTGGTGACGGCGTCGGCGCAGAGCATCGCCCCCTTCATGAGGTTCACGCAGCCGTCCATCTCCAGGGTGCCGCCGTCATACCAGCCCCGATCCAGGCCGAATAGATCCGACACCGTATTCGCTCCGAACTTGCCCTGGTACTCAATATTATGAATAGTGAACACCGTGCGGATGCCCCGCAGGGCGTCCCACCGGCCGGTGAGATCCTGACGGTACACCGGCACCAGGGCCGTCTGCCAATCGTTGCAGTGAATCACCTGCGGCATCTCGTCCAGCAAGGGCAGCAGATCCAGCACCGCCCGGGAGAAGAAGCCGAAGCGCTCGCCATCGTCCCCCTCGCCATAAAGCCGGCCCCGTGCAAAGTAATGCTCATTATCCACGAAATACCAGGTGACACCCCGGTACTCCAGGGAAAACAACCCGCAGTACTCATGCCGCCACGATAGGTTCACATAGATAAACCTGTGGAAGGTCATCTGACGGCGCCATTGCTTAGAAATGGTGTCATACAGCGGCAGCATCACCGCCACATGGTGGCCCCGGGCCGCCAACGCCACCGGCAAACTCCCGGATACGTCCGCCAGGCCGCCGGTTTTACAGAAGGGGGCGGCCTCCCCCGTTACATACAGAATATTCACCTTACATTACACCTCCGCGCCTTTGCCCAGCACCAGGGGGTACTTCTCCGCCCCCTCCAGATGCACACCCGGGCCGATCCTTACCGCTTTATCCGCAATGACGTGGCGCACCACGGCGCCCTTTTCCACACATTACACCTCCGCGCCTTTGCCCAGCACCAGGGGATACCTCTCTGCCCCCTCCAGATGCACACCCGGGCCGATCCTTACCGCTTTATCCGCGATGACGTGGCGCACCACGGCGCCCTTTTCCACCACGGTGTCCTTAAATAGAATACAGCCCTCCACAACAGCACCCTTTTCCACCCGAACATCCCGGCTGAGGATGGAACCACGGACGCTGCCCTGGATATCGCAGCCGTCGTCCACCAGGGAGTTCACGCAGCCGCCCTGGGGATCCATATAGGTGGAGGCGGCGTCATTTTCTTTGGCGTAGATGGGCCTGTCGGGGCAGAACAGATCCTGCCGCACAGCCGGGTCCAGCAGGCGCATGCTGCTGGCATAGTACCCGGCCACATCGGTGATGTGGGCCGCAAACCCGTGAAAGGCATACCCCCGGATGTGCAGCTCCTTGGTCAGGCCCTGGAGGACGCAGCCCTGGAAGCTGTACTCATGGCGGCTGACGAATCGCTCCACCAGGGAGAGCAGCAGCTCTGTCCGCAGCAGGAAGATCTGCAGGCAGCGCAGGCCCTGGCGCTGCTCCTCCACCGCCTCCATCACCCGGCCGGTTTCATCCAAGTTCAGATACAGGCCGTCCCCTGTGGAGGGGGCACACACCACAGTGATGTCCGCGCCGGCCTTTATATGCGACTCCAGCACCGCTTTCAGATCGATATTCAGGGCCACATCGCTGTCGGCCAGGAGCACATAGTCCTGCCGGATATGGCGCAGGTAATCCTTCACCACGTCCAATGCCTCCAGCTTGCCCCGGAAGCGGCCGTTGCCCCGGGCGCTGTTATAGGCGAACACCGGCAGCAGCGTCAGGCCGCCGAAGCTGCGGGAGAGATCCCAACTCTTGCCGCTGCGCAGGTGATCCATCATGCTCTGGCACTTGCCGTGCATAATGACGCCCACGTCCCGGATGCCGGCGTTGACCATGTCCGAGAGGATGAAGTCCACCATCCGGTATGAGCCGCCAAAGGGCACGGAGCCGTGAATACGTGGCTCCGTCAGCTCCCGCAGGCCGTTGCTTTTTTCATAGGAAAAGATGATGCCGTGTACTCCGTTCATACCTTAACCTCCTGTCCGTGGGTCTTATCCAGCATAGCTCCGGCGGGGACCGTTTCCCCGGGGGTCACCTCCGTCTGTGGGCCCAGCACCGCCACGCCCCATTTATCGGGGTCGGCGGCAGTCTCCGGCCCGGCGCCTACATGGGCGCTCTCGCCCACCAAGCTGTTCTCGCCCAGGATGGCATATTCCACCCGGGCGCCTTTTTTCACCACCGCACCGGGCATAAGCACGGAGTAGGTGACTACGGCGCCCTCCTCCACCACGGTGTTGTAGCTGAGGACGGTGTTCTTCACCTCGCCCCGGATGTCGCAGCCCTTAGCCACGGCGCTATTGCCCACATCGGCCGTCTCGGCAAAGAAGGCCGGCGGGCAGGAGGGCGTGCGGCTGTAAATGGGCCAGCGCTTATCCAGCAGGTTCAGCCCCGAGCCTGGAGAGAGCATATCCATATTGGCATCCCACAGGGAATCCAGAGTGCCCACGTCCTTCCAGTATCCCTCAAAGCGGTAGGCCACCATCTTCTCCCCGGCCTTCAGCATGGCGGGGATGACATTCTTGCCGAAATCATTGGCCGAGTCGGGGTCAGCATCGTCCTGCAGCAGGTAGGCCCGGAGCTTTTTCCAGGTGAAGATGTAAATGCCCATGGAGGCAAGATTACTCTTTGGTTGCTTGGGTTTTTCCTCAAAATCGGTGATGACGTCCGCTTCGTCCACATTCATAATGCCAAAGCGGCTGGCCTCCTGCCAGGGCACCTCCATCACAGAGATGGTGCAGTCGGCCCCGGTCTCCTTATGGCGGCGGAGCATCAGAGAGTAGTCCATCTTATAGATATGATCCCCGGAAAGCACCGCCACATACTCCGGATCATACAGATCCACAAATCCGATGTTCTGGCAGATGGCATTGGCCGTGCCCTTATACCAGGTGGCGCCGGTATTGCTTTGATAGGGGGGCAGGATATGTACGCCTCCGTTCATGCGGTCCAGCTCCCAGGGCTGGCCGCTGCCGATGTAGTTATTCAGCTCTAAGGGGCGGTACTGGGTCAGCACACCCACGGTATCTATGCCGGAATTGGCGCAGTTGGACAGAGGAAAGTCGATGATGCGGAATTTCCCCCCGAAGGGAACCGCCGGCTTGGCCATGTCCCCGGTAAGCACATAGAGCCGGCTGCCCTGACCCCCGGCCAGCAGCATGGCGATACATTCTTTTTTCACAGATGATTCGCTCCTTTCTTCCGGTTATACTTTCCAGCGCCCCGCAGATACACCGTACCCAGAGGCGGGATCCGAACAGCGATGGAGGTCTCGCGCCCGTGGGACGGAACAGCCTCCACCGGTATGGGTGTTTCATTGATGGCACCGCTGCCGCCCCATTGCGGGGCATCGGTGTTGAAAACCTCCTTGTATTCCGCCCTCTCCGGCACGCCGAAGCGGTAATTCTCCCGCAGCACCGGAGAGAAATTCACCGCGCACACAAGCTCCCGGCCCCGGCGATCCCGCCGGAGGAACACGATGACGTTGTTGTGGTTATCGTCCGGCACCAGCCAGGTAAAGCCGTCCCAATCCAGGTCGTTTTCCCACAGGGCCGGGGTCTTCCTGTAAAACCGGTTCAGCGCCCGGATGCACCCATGGGCGGCGGAGACCAATGGATCCTGCAAAACGCCCCAATCCAGCTGTCCGGCAAAATCCCATTCCTTCCACTGAGGCAGCTCACCGCCCATGAATAGAAGCTTGCACCCCGGGTGGGCCAGCATATAGGCTAAAAAGCCCTTCACACCGGCCAGCTGCATTCTCTCGTCTCCGGGCATCTTGCCCCGGAGGGAGCCCTTCATATGCACCACCTCGTCATGGGAGATGGGCAGCACAAACCTCTCAGAAAAAGCGTACACCATGGAAAAAGTGACATCCTTATGATGGTATTGGCGAAAATAGGGATCCATCTTCAGGTAGTGGCACAGGTCGTTCATCCAGCCCATGTTCCACTTCAGGTCAAAGCCCAGCCCCTCGTTCCCCGTCACATGGGGCCAGGCGGTGGACTCCTCCGCGATCATCAGCGCGCCGGGCCTTTCCCGGTGAACGGTGCGGCACAGCAGCTGTAAAAACTCTACCGCTTCCAGATTTTCCCTGCCACCGTTTCGGTTGGGCCGCCACTGGCTGCGGCCGTAATCCAGGTACAGCATAGAGGCCACAGCATCCACCCTGAGGCCGTCCATATGGTACTCCCGCAGCCACCACATGGCCGACGAGAGGAGGAAGCTGCGCACCTCGCCTTTTCCATAGTCAAAGACCCGGGTGCCCCAGCCCTCATGCTCCCATTTCAGGCTATCGCCGTATTCATACAGGCAGGTGCCGTCAAACTCCAGCAGGCCCTGCTCATCCTTGCAGAAATGGGCCGGCACCCAATCCAAAAACACCGCCAGGCCCGCCCGGTGGAGCCGATCCACCAGATACTTAAAATCCCGGGGGGTGCCATAGCGGGAGGTGGGGGCAAAATATCCCGTACACTGATAGCCCCAGGAATCATCCAGTGGGTACTCCGTCACAGGCATCAGCTCCACCGCCGTGTAGCCCATGTCCGACACATACTTGGCCAGCTCATCCGCCAGCTTTCGGTAGTTAAAGGGACTGCCGTCGGCGTAGCGCCGCCAGGAGCCCGGATGCACCTCGTAAATATTCAGGGGCCGGGTCAGCAGCGGCTTGTCAGCAAGGCTCTTTTCCCATGCATCGTCCTGCCAATCATAGTCCAGAGGTGCCAGCTTACTGTCCGTCTCAGGGCGGGTGGCAGCGTGAAAGGCGTAGGGATCCGCTTTCCACACGATTCTCCCATCAGCCCGGGTCAGGCAGAACTTATAGCTGTCGTAATCCTTCGCCCCGGGGACAAAGCACTCCCACACGCCATCTGCGCACTGCATGGGAATCTGCTCCCAGCCGGAAAAGTCCCCGGCCAGACGCACCGCCCGGGCGTGGGGCGCCCACAGCCGGAATCGGAAGCCGCCGCATTCAGGATGCGCCCCGAACCAATCCGCCGCGGCGCACCAGGTGCCGCCAAAAAAAGCCTCTTTATCCACCTGCGCCACCTCCTCATTCTCTCCATTCTATCATTCCGCCGGGACAGAGCCTGCCGAAACGAACGGAATCTGATTGCATTATTTTACCCTAATTCCCGCGCTCCGTCAAGAAACGTATACAGCGGCGACTACCCCCCGAAAGGGCAGCCGCCGCTGCATAATTCACTCCGATTGCTCCTGCTGCAGCGCAGCACCCATGCCGAAATCCTCGGCTGCGCTGCCGCCGTCCCGCCGGAGCATCTGCTCCATCACACGGATATCGCTGTCCACATCCATGGCATCGGATTGATAGAGCTGATCCAGCTGCCGCTCAAAGCCCGCCACGATCTTATCCATTGTGTCGGCAATACGCTGCTTAGCCTGAGACACATTCCCGCCGCTGACGCCGGCCTCCTCAAAGTCAGCATAGCTATCCAGCAGCTTTTGGGTGGTGGGCAGGTAGTAGTTGAGAAAGGTGGACGCCTTGGCTTTCTTGGCCGGTTCCTCCTCCACAATGCGGAAAATTTTACCCGCCAGATCCTCCAGCCGGTCAATCTTGGCGCTGATGGCGGGGTCAGCGATGCGGTCATTGGCCCGGCGGATATCCCGCAGCTGGCCGCTGTAGCCCTCCTCCGCCTCCGCCGGGGCGGGCTGTGTCTCCTTTTGGGCCTGCTCCAGGCCCTCGGCCGCCTCAAAGGTGCGCACCAAGACGCCCCGGCCCAGGTCCAGGTAGGCCTCCTTACCCCAAAAGCCCTTCTGCACCATCTGCTCCAGGTCGTTTTCCACCCGGCGGGCGGACACATTTGCGGCTGCAGCCAGCTGGGATATGGTCACCGTGGGCTTCTTCCCGGCGATGGCCTGATACTTGGCATAGCGGCGCAGACGGCGGCGCATCCAGTGGCTGCCCAGCAGCAGCCCCAGGCCCCCGGCGGTGATGCCCATGGGCCAAAATGTGTACTCCAAAAACGCTCTCCAGTTGCCGTACTCCAGGAAGAACAGGTTATCCCCCAACGCGTTAAACAGGATGATGGCGCCAATTACGGTCACCACAAGACCGATGTTCCGCAGTACATTCGCATTGCTGTCAGAGATCTTTGGGGTACGGGTGATGCTGCTCTTGCGCTTCCTGCTCTGAGCCGCGGAGGCGCTCTTTTTCTCCGCAGCGGTGGGAGCAGCGGCAGCTGTCACGGCATCCTCCGGCTCGGCTGTAATGATCGTCTGCTGTGCGCCGGCGCGGTTTTTCTTGCGCTTGCTGCTGTCGGAAAGCTTGGCAAAAAGCACGATAAGGCCCACTGGCCACGCAAAGGCAAACAGGAGGGCAATGACAATCCACGACCACAGCTCATTGTTATCCGGTTTTTTCGGCTGTCTGGCATTTCTGCTCTCATCCATGAGTCATTTCCTCCTGCTCCATATGACTAACTGTTGTTCGATACATTTATTTTACTCTTTTTCCCTCTCTGCGTCAAGAAACGGCTGACAATCTTTATGAGATTTGCAGGCAGCCGGGAAACCGGCCGCCTGTGCGTTGTTTGTCAAAAGGTCTCGCAGGGCTCGCGTCCGCAGACGCGAAAAATTCAGATCATTTTTCACCGCCACATGTGCGTGGGGAAAAATCCCTCTCAGGCGAGAAGCAGCGGACTGCGATCCCTTTGGCAGAAAAATCGAAGATTTTTCGCCAGGGGTTTTTATTTCCCTCGGCGCGTATAAATCCGGGCCAGGCCGCCCTCGGCGGTCTCCCGATAGCGCTGGTTCATATCCAGGCCCGTGTAGTACATGCTTTTCAGCACCATATCGTAGCTGATATTCCGGGTGCCGGTGAGGAAGTAGGCAATATTGGCGGAGTTGATGGCCCGCATGGCGGCCACGGCGTTGCGCTCGATACACGGCACCTGCACCAGGCCGCAGATGGGATCGCAGGTAAGACCCAGATGATGCTCCAAAGACACCTCGGCGGCATACTCAATCTGATGGATATTATACCCGAATGCCTGGCAGGCAGCAGCCGCCGCCATGGAGCAGGCCACGCCTACCTCCGCCTGGCAGCCGCACTCCGCCCCGGATACCGAGGCGTTGCGCTTGGCCAACTCGCCGAACAGGCCCGCCACACCCAAAGCGTGGGCAATGTCCATGTCGCTGAGCTTTCTCTTGTCCCGGAAATAGTACAGCACCGCCGGCAGCACCCCGCAGGAGCCGCAGGTGGGCGCCGTGACAATGGTGCCGTTATCGGCATTCTGCTCGCTGACGGCATAGGCATAGGAGCAGACCTTCTGACACTCCACCAGCTCCGGGTGCTTGGTCTCCACAATATGGTCGTGCATGTATTTGGCCTTGCGCTGAATGTGCAGGCCGCCGGGCAGCTCCCCGGTGCGGGAGAGGCCCTCCTCCACGGAGGCGGCCATCACACGCCACACACCCATGAGATAGTCCCAGATCTCGGGTCCTTCGTTCATCTCAATATATTCTACCAAATCTACATACCTGTATTGGCAGAACTGCAGGATCTCAGCAAAGGAGTTCTCCATATAAATCTCCTCGCTCTCCATCTCCTGCTCCCGGCCCTCTATGACAATGTCGCCGCCGCCAATGCTATGCACCCGGATGCGGCCCAGCTCCTCCCCGCCCCGGAGTGCAATGAGGTCCATGGTGTTGGGGTGCTTTATATCCTCGGGCTCTCTCTCCGAGAAGATCACCTCTGCCGCCACGGGGGCAAGGGCCTCCCGTATGGCGCGGTCAGTGCCGTGGCCCCGGCCCGTCTTGGACAAAGAGCCATAGAGAATCGCCTGAAATTTATCTGCCTCCGAATGCTCCCCGCGGAAGATCACCGCCGCCCGGGCGGGGCCCATGGTGTGGGAGCTGGACGGTCCTGTACCAATTTTATAAATATCACGGATGGATTTCATAGCATTCACCCCTTCTTAGATTTTCAAGCGAATTATATCATAGCGGCCGAAAAAGGGCAACCCCGATCAAGCACCGAGCCCCAAACAAAAAAGCTGCGGTCCACCGGCGGGCCGCAGCTTTACCATTATATTTTATAATGTATATAGCAGTTTTACATGAGGAAAATTGATTCCACTATATTGGGCTATTAAAAATACATTACTACCCTTTCCAAAAAAATGCAAGACAAAAAATTAACGAATTATATATAAATTTTTTGTTAACATTTACCCTTGATTCTGTTAAGATTCCGTACTATAATCCGAACGTGTTTCAAAGTGAGCTTTCTATGCGAGGGGATTATGGCGGCATAATTTTCCTCGCAGTAGACTTTTCTCCTGTTTTTTCAGCTATATTGGTGCATTAAATGTAATTTGCAGTAATACAGCGATACTATATGATACGTGATAGGAGGCGGATTTATGCAGACCATGACACGGGCCGAAGCGGCAGATAAGCTGATAGACCGCTATGCCGGATATTTTGATATCTCCCCTGCCCAGGAAGAGCAGGCGCCCCTGGTGGCCACCTGCGATTTCCACGCCCATTCAGAAAAATATGTGCTCAGCCGAAAGGCAAAGCTCTGGGAGGCAGGCAGCCACGAATATGTGTACCTGTTTTCTGTGCCCCATCTGACGGAGGATATTTACAACTCCTGCCGGGACTATGCCTTGGAGCATGGCATGGCTAAGGTGGAGCCGGGTCCCACCCATATGTACAGCTACATCACCACGATGTTCCTGTGTGACAGCTGCGACAAGGCAGCAAAAAAAGCTCTGCGGAAATGCCGCATCTATAAGAGCTTCAAAATGGCCTTTTGGGGGTGGATGGATTTCCACTCGGGCCTGGCGGTGCTGGAGGAAGGAAAAGCATTTTCCAACGCCAGCGGAAAAAGTGCAGCACAGCTTTTGAATAAAACGCTGTTTTGTAAAGCAAAGAAACAACTGTTAGGAAAGGAGAAAACTTTATGAATGCTGCATTGTTTTTAATCATTGGCATTGTTGTGCTGGTCATAGGCTACATTTTCTATGGCGGCTGGCTTGCCAAGAAGTGGGGCATCGATAACAGCCGTGTTACCCCTGCTCATGAACTGGAAGACGGCAAGGACTATTGTCCCGCCAAGGGCCCCGTGCTGATGGGCCATCACTTCTCTTCCATCGCCGGCGCAGGCCCCATCAACGGCCCCATCCAGGCCGCTGTGTTCGGCTGGGTGCCCGTGATGCTGTGGGTGCTCATCGGCGGTATCTTCTTCGGTGGCGTGCATGACTTCGGTGCTCTGTTCGCTTCCATTCGTCACAAGGGCCAGTCTATCGGCGAGGTCATCGGCGATGCCATCGGCCCCAAGGCTAAGAAGCTGTTTATCATTTTCTCTTATCTGACCCTGATTCTGGTGGTGGCTGCCTTCGCATCCATCGTTGCCAACACCTTCAAGGCCACTTACACGGAGACCGGCGCCATTAACTATGAGGCGTCTGCCGCCAATGCTTCCACCGCCATCATCTCCATCATGTTCATTCTGATGGCCATCATCTTCGGCTTCTTCGTATACCGCCGCAACGCCAACCTGGGTGTTGCCACCATCATTGGTGTGATCGGTATCGCCGTTTGCATGTACATCGGCCTGAACTGGCATCCCATCTACCTGAGCTACACCGTATGGATGATCATTGTGGGTCTGTACATCGGTATTGCTTCCGTTACCCCCGTGTGGATCCTGCTGCAGCCCCGTGACTACCTCAGCTCCTTCCTGCTGTATGGTATGATCATCCTGGCTGTGGTGGGCATTCTGGGCTGCCACCCCACCGTGGATATGCCCGCCTTCACCGGCTTCAAGGATACCCTGGCTCCCAGCGGCACCTCCCTGGGTTATATGTTCCCCGCCCTGTTCGTGACCATCGCCTGCGGCGCTGTGTCCGGCTTCCACTCTCTGGTGGGCTCCGGCACCACTGCCAAGCAGCTGGATCAGGAAAAGGATGCCAAGCCCATCGCTTACGGCGGCATGCTCATTGAGTGCGCTCTGGCTCTGATCTCCGTGTGCGCTGTTGGCTACATCTGGGCCAAGTACTCCTCCGGCGAGACTGTGACCCCCACCGTGGTGTTTGCTACCGGCCTTGCCTCCATGTTCTCCGAGGTGTTCGGCAGCGGCTGCTACAACGTGGTGTATTCCATGCTGATCCTGGCCGTTTCCGCCTTCTGCCTGACCTCCGTGGATACCGCCACCCGTCTGGCCCGTTACATGTTCCAGGAGCTCTTTACTCCTGTCGGACAGGATGTCAAGGATCTCACCGGCTGGCGCAAGGTTATCACCAACCCCTATGTGGCAACCGCTATCACCGTGGTAGCCGGCGTTGTTCTGGGCCTGACCGGCTATGCCAAGATCTGGGCTCTGTTCGGCGCTGCCAACCAGCTGCTGGCTGCTCTGGGCCTGCTGGCTGTGTGCTGCTGGCTGGGTAAGATCGGCCGCAACAACAAGATGTTCTACTTCCCCATGTTCTTCATGCTGATCGTGACTCTGACCTCCCTGGTGTTCACCATCAAGGCACAGGTCGTTGGCATCATGGCCGGCGGTCAGGGCGTGGCATGGTTCTACATCCGCGGCATCATCGGCGTACTGCTGGTGATCCTGGCTATCGACCTGGTGGTAGAGGGCGTCAAGGCTCTGGCTGCACAGGCAAAGCAGAAGGCTGCTGCCTGATTTATCAGATTCCCTTTCTATCCATTCTCCTCAAACTGCAAAGCGGGATAGCCCTTAGGCTATCCCGCTTTGTCGTATTTATCCGGCAGGCCGCCTCAGCCTGATTGTCTCTCTGGCCCTATACCCGCACAGGGCCTTTTGCATTATCTCCCGAAAATCCTGAACTGCTGTAAAAAAACAGTTGACAAAGGCAGTTAGATATGTTAAACTCACATCAGTTAGAGGCGATTAACCCTCCTGCATTTTCCTTGTATGTCCGCAAAAAAGCGGCACAACCTGTCCACAAAGGAGGGAAGCCGGAATGTCCGATGAAATGATCGTTCGCCAGTGTGCGCCTACCTTGGCAGGCATCAAAACGGGCAGCCTGTTTCCCTGCCCCTATGAGTCCCGCACACAGCTCATGGATGAGATTCGCGCCATGAACCACATGCTGGTGCCCAAGGGCCTGTGCATGCTTCCCGTCCGGTGTGAGGGCGGCAGCGCACTGCTGTATGTGTACCGCCCCGGCAGGCTGCAGCAGGATCTGCAGAATGACCTGGCCCAGCGGCTTCTGCAGAAGGCCGGGTATTCCCGGGGAGGCAGCGCGCTGTGCGTGTCCCAGCTGGTGCAGCGGTTGCGGCGGCAGGAGGATTTTCCTCACGAGGTAGGGCTGTTTCTCAGCTACCCGCCGGAGGATGTAGCGGGCTTCATCGCCAACAACGCCCGCCGGTGCAAATGCGCCGGCCTGTGGAAGGTCTACGGGGATGAAAAAAGAGCCCGCAGAATGTTTCACGCCTTTAAAGCCTGTACGGCAGACTACTGCCGCCATCTGCGCTCCGGGCGATCCCTGGAGGAGCTTGTGGTGGCTGTCTGAATAAAAACACGGAAAGGAGTTTTTTCCATGCTGCAATGGCTATCTTCCAACCTATCCACCATTGTCATTTCCCTTCTCTTACTTGCTGTAGTCTTTCTCATTGTTCGCTATCTGATCCGCCAGCACAAGCAGGGAAAACACTCCTGCGGCGGCAACTGCGGCGCCTGCGGAGGCTGCGCCCATTGCCACGGCAAGACCTGAAAACGGAAAACTGCGGAGCGAGCTGCTCCGCAGTTTTCTGCTTTTCACCCATCCAATGCGGCCATTGAATACTCATCTGTGTCATTTTAGCACTCACAGTATATGAGTGCTAAAATTCATATTCTGTTCACAGAAATTGCTGGATTTGTTCACACCTCCGGCATAGAATCATAATTGTTCCAAGGGGAACAGCAAAGATAAATCCAAACAGTTTATATAGGAGGTCTTTATCATGTTGAATCGCAATCATGCACTGAGCGTATTTGATCCGTTCCGTGAGATGGAGAAGATCGAGAAGCACTTCTTCGATGAGCCGTGGGGCAACTTCAGCCGGACCTTCGCCGACTCCTTCCGCACCGACGTCACCGATGAGGGCGACCACTTCAAGATCACGGCCGATCTGCCGGGCTTTGAAAAGGAGAACATCCACCTGGATCTGTATGACGATGCCCTGACCATTTCCGCCGAGCGTCATTCCGACCACGAGGACAAGGATAAGCGTGAAAAGTATCTGTGCTGCGAGCGCAGCTACGGCGCTTACAGCCGCACCTTCAATGTCACCGGCATTGATACTTCCGCCATCAAAGCCAAGTACGACAAGGGTGTGCTGGAGCTGATCCTGCCCAAGGCCGCCAAGGAGGAGAAATCCGCCAAGCGCTTGGAAATCGAGTGATCTCTCATTCACCCATTCAGAGAAAAAGCCGCCGCAGGCAATGCCTGCGGCGGCTTTTTTATGCGGTCACCCCTTTTTATGCTCAGCAAAGTAATCCCGAAGGATGGTCAGGCTTTCCTCCCGCAGCACGCCGGCTGTGACCTGCGGCTGCCAAAAGGAGTTTTCAAACACCATGGCCGAGCAGCTGCAGCCCCTGTTGCCCAGCAAGGTCTCCAAATCGTCATTGCTTGCGCCGTACACCAGCCGTCCAAGCTTCACCCAGACCATAGCGCCGCTGCACATGAAGCACGGCTCGCAGCTGGCATACATGGTGTACTCCCGCAGGTCGGTGATGCCTGTCTGGGCGCAGAATTCTCGGATTAGGCCCGCCTCGCCATGAAATGTTGGATCGTGGCGGGTATAGATCTGATTCTCATTGGAAAAGATGATCTCCCCGTCCTTCACCAGTACCGCGCCAAAGGGTTCATTGCCGTGGGCCACAGCCGCAGCGGCCAGCGCAATGGCTTTTTTCATGAAATACTCGTCATTCATAGTGTTGTATCCCCCTTATATTTTCCCCAGCTCCGGAAACGGCGTCACGGAGCGCTGCCCCCCACTGTGTGTCCCGATGAATTTCTCCATGCAGGCCACGTTATACCACCGCCCGAACTTATAGCCGCACCGGTGGTACAGACCCACCTGCTCAAAGCCCAGATGCCGGTGAAAATCCAGGCTGTTGCTTGTCAGGTATTCATCCTCCTTCTCCTCCGGGCAGGCCACTACAGCGTACATGTTCAAAATACCCATCTGTCCCAAGGCCTTCTCCAGGGCCTGGTAAAGGGCCCGGCCCATGCCGCACTTTGTCGACCCCCTGCGCAGATAGATGCTGGTCTCGCAGCACCAATCATAGGCCGCCCGGGTGCGGAACGGCCCGGCATAGGCATAGCCCCGGATCCGGCCGTCCTGCCGCAGCACCAGGTAGGGAAAGCGGCCCAGGGTATTCTCGATCCGCCGGCGGAACTCCGCCGCCGTGGGGGTCTCGTATTCAAAGGTGATGGCCGTATTCTGCACATAGTAGTCGTAGATGGCCACCAGCTCCTCAGCGTCCTCCGGCACTGCACTTTCTATGGTAAAGGCATGGTTTTCTTTCATAGTTCTATCTCCTCCAGATCCTCCGGCACATAGATCCTACCATAAAAGAACTCGCGGCCTTCCTGCGTATACAGAGCTTTGCGGTCCCTGATATTTTTATCCTCCGTATGGTACAGCACCAGGTTCTTCACCCCCATGGATTGGGCCAGGCGGCAGGCATCCGCCACGGTGGAGTGGTGCTTTTCATAGGGGCGGAACACATCCGCCTGGGAGAACAGGCAAAATGCCTCGTGCAGCAGCCAATCACTGCCCCGGACGTACCTCTCCTCGCAGTCGTGGTAGGGTTCATCTCCGCAGCAGGTAAGCCGTTTTCCCTCGCCCAATTCCATGGAAAAGCCAAACTGCCGGTCCTTGGTAGAGCCAATGTCGAAGAAGGTGACGGGCCTGCCCAGGATCCTTTGCTGCTCGCCGTCCTCCACGGCCACCAAATGCAGCCGCAGGCCTATAAACTGAGTCTGCTTTTCATGCAGGAGCTTGCCGGCCATATCCTCCAGCAGCCCGATGACCTCCCTATGGCCATAGATCACCGCATCGCCCTCATACTCGCCCCGGGCCATCCCCTGGCAGATGAGACGCATCATCCAGAGAACGCCTAAAATATGGTCCATATGCTTATGGGTGACGAAAACAGTGCGGATCTGCCGCCAATCTATATCCGCCTGCTTCAGCCGCAGCAAAAGGGTGTTTCCGCCGCCCCCGTCCACCAGGAAATACCGCCCGCCCTCCTGCAGGACAAAGCAGGTATTATAGCACGCCGTCACCACGGCATTGCCGGTTCCCAGCATAGTAAGTTTCATGTTGTTTTCACTCCTTTTCTGCAGGGGTTTCCCCCGCCGTCATGGTGTAAGCGCTGCAAAAATGCAATTCCCCGCCGCTATGCATTTATTCGCCGGAATCCCGCCCGTCACAGTGCCTCGAAATGATATCTGGGCTGGCCAACACTTTTTCTGCCGTACTCGATGGCTTCCGCCGGGCAGTAGCAGATGCAGGCCATGCAGTGGGTGCAGCGGTCTCCCCAAACCGGCTTACCGACCCGCAGGGTGATGTTGTTCATGGGACAGAGCTTGGCGCACCGGCCGCACCCAGTGCAGCCGTCCCCGACCCGGAAGGCCTTCGCCTTGACAAAGAACGAGTAGAACGCCGGATTCACCGGGCCGCTCATGAAGCGGTCATAGAGATTATTCCGAGTGGGGGCAAAGGCCCGCCCCGCCCGGACGGCGGCGATAGCCGCATCGATGGCCGGTTCGGCCCGGGACACAATCTGCCGAGCTTCCTCCACCTCGGGTGCGTGAAACATGGCGATATAATTCTCCGGCATAACGATCTGCACCGTTCCCATGCAGGCCAGGCCCTTAGCCTGGCAAAGGGCCCGGTTATACCCGGCGGCGCTGCCAATCTCGCTGCCGCAGGTCATGACAAACCACACCCGCTTTGCTCCGGCCATCCGGGTTTTCAGCAGCCAGTCCCGCACCAGGCGGGGAATCCGCCATGCGTAGGTGGGTGTGACCACCACCAAATCCTCCCCGGTCTCCACCGGAGAGGTGTCCTCAGCCTTGATGCGCTCATTCAAATCCAGCAGCTGGTCGTCCAGCTCCGCCGCCATGCGCTTTGCCACATGCCGGCTGTTGCCGGTGCCGGAAAAATACAGGATCATATGGTCTCCTCCTCTTATCCGTTGTTTGTCACTCATACATGGCCAGCACTTCCGCCGCATGGGCCCGCATTGCCTGGACCACATGGTCCGGGCCCACGATCCGTGCCAGACTGCCGAAGCCGCTGATCCACGCGAAAAACTGCGGGCTCACCTCCACCTGTGCGGTCACGGTGAAGCAGCTCTCCCCGTCCGGGATGAGCATCGTCTCCCGGCCCAGCCGGTCTAAAACGGCGCCCACCAGCTGATTATCAAACCGCATCCGCACCCGCTCCTCCCGGCCGCTGAACATGCCGAAGACCTTTTTGGCATATTCCGCCATATCCAGAGCAGCGAAACTCTCCTGGCCGTCCCGGGCCTCGTCCAGGATGCCGATGTCCAGCATCTTATCCACCCGGAAATGCTTAATTATACCGGCCTCGGAATCGTAGGCCACCAGGTAATAGTTCTCATCGTCCCAGGTAAGAGCGAAGGGGCTGACGACATAATAGCCGCCATCTCTGCGGAACCGGCGCTCCTTGCTGACCATGTAGTCAAAATAGCGGAATCTGATCCTGCGGTCCCGGGCGATACCCGTATGGATCTCATCCACGTTGTAGTAGATGGACTCGTTCATGGTCTTGATGCGGTTTTTTACATAGACCTGCCGGGAGAGGAGCTGAGCCTCGTAAACGCTGGCCAGGCTCTCGATTTTGCGGATAAGGGCCAGTGTCTTTTTGTAGGTGATGAATTTAGAGGATTGGACGCTGTCCACCAGCAGCTTCAGCTCCGGCAGCTCAAATTCCCGGCTGCCCACATAGTAGCCGTTCTGCCGGCCGATCTTCACCTGGATGATATCCAGGCCAAAGCGGCGCAGAGCCTCTACGTCGTCATAGATGCTCTTGCGTTCAGCCGGGATCCCCTCCCCGCTGAGGAAATCTATTATCTGCTGCACCGTCACCGGGTGCGCCTCGTCAGAGCTGCGCAGTAAATAGCGCATAACATAGAGCAGCTTCAGCTTTTGGGATGACTCTCGCGGCATATGCTCTCCCCCTCCATTCCTTCTGCCGTTTATTATACCGCACGGCCGCTGCACTGTAAATATAAATTCAACCGGCCGGGTAGGTCAAAAAGCCGGGCAGCCGGTGTTCGCTCCGGCTGTCCGGCTTTTCCGGGTGTGATTTCCCTCCCCGGTTCGGCGGAAAATCTGCCCGCTCACAGGGTCAGTCGCCCCCTCTCCATGCCGTCCACTGTGAAGGAAAACAGCGTTTCCTTGGGCACGGCGGCAAAATAACCGCTGCGCCGGTATACCTCGGCATAGTTCTTTTCGATGAGCTCCAGGGTGTTCTTCAGCTGCATCATGGCCGCCACCTCATGCTTGCAGCTCCCGCCGCAGAAGCATGAACAGGTCAGGCCGCTGACCTCGCCGCCGCAGTAAGTGAAGTTCACCTCATAGGCCCGGCTCCCCTCCACAATAGCCCGGCCCTTGGTCCCGTCCACACAGAGATACCGGACCCTATCCTTCACAAAGTATGCAAGGCCCCGCTCCACCGCCGGGTTGGGCGCCTTCATTGCCTTCAGATCACTGAGGGGGAAGGAGGTCTCATCCTGCCCGCTGGCGTACTCGTCCTCGGGCTTGTCGGGGGCCATGAACCAGAGCGCCGCCTTTTCCGCAGGGATGGCCGCCCGGTCAAAGGTGACAAAGTGGGATCCGGCCACATAAAACTCCCCGTGGACCGCAGTATCCGCTACGGCGATGACACGTTTGTAATCGGCAAGCTTGATGCGGAAATTGTAGCTGACCTCCACCACCCGGCCGCGCACGCCCTCCAGCTTGCGCTTCACATAGACCAGGTCCCTTTCCTGAAGGTCGGAGCGATCAGTGTAATACGACCAGGACCTGTCCCGGCTCTCGAAATACACCTGCACCACAGACGGATGGGGCGCATCCGTGTGCTGCCGCGCCTGGTACGCAGATTCTTCACACCGCGTCCGCTTATGATCCGCAGTAAAACCGACCTTAAATGCCATTGCCTATCCCTCCTGTTTTCTCCTTGGTCTGTAATTTTTGTTTCTACAGTTATTTTACAGAGTCATCTGTCCCATAAACCGGACTTGATATAAGAAAAAGCGCCCTCTGCGAAAAATCGCAGAGGGCGCTTTTGTCAGATCTTATTGGGGCCGGATCACCGTACAAAATGCGTATGTATGCGCTCTTCCTTTTTGGGCAGGCCGAACTTTTCCTTGCCCAGGGCAATGCTTTTCATAAGGAAGGTCATATTTCGGGCCAGGGTCCGCATGGTCTGCCTGCCCTCCCCATCCTTCAAGGCATCTCCCGGCTCAAGGCCGTGAATGGAGTTCCAATACTGGCTGGACGCCACCGGCATGCCGTTGATGGTGAAATACTTGTTCAGCTCGTCAAAGGTGGCCGAGCAGCCGCCGCGGCGGGCGCACACCACGCTTGCGCCGACCTTCATGGTCTTGTCAAAGCCGGTGCTGTAAAAAAGGCGGTCCAGCACGGCGATGAGGGTGGCGTTGGCAGAGGCAAAATACACAGGACTTGCGACAACAAAGCCATCCGCCTCCTTCAGCTTGCCGGCCAGCTCATTGACCACATCGTCAAACACGCACTTACCCGTCACCTTGCACCGGCCGCAGGCGCTGCAGCCCCGAACCGGCTGATTGCCCACCTGCACCAGCTCCGTCTCCACGCCTTCCTCAGCAAAGACGCTGCACATTTCCTCCAGCGCCGCGGCAGTGTTGCCGTTGACCCTGGGACTTCCGTTGAGCATCAAAACCTTCATGGGATGTTTTCCTTCCTTTCAGACGTAATTGCCGCAGCCGCAGAGCGCAGGCTTTCCCGCTGCATAGGTTGCCTTAAATATCGGAAACCTGAGCAAATTCCGCATCGGCCGCATCGTCATGGGTGACCTTGCGGATCATATTCAAAAAACCGTCCGAAAGGTCACTGGCAAAAAACTTGCGAACTCCGGCGGCATCCTGCGGGGCGCAGAGATCATTCTCTTTAAGCACGCGAATGACCTCCTCCACCACGATTCTTGATGGATTTACGAAATTCACCGTCGGATAAAGCTCTCCGATGGTCTCTTGAATAAAGGGATAGTGTGTACAGCCCAGGACCAGGTTCTCCACCGAGTTGGACTCAATGAAGCTGTCCAGATAGTAGTGGGCAACGGTCTCGATCACCTTTCCCTCCCAAAATCCGTTTTCGATCAGCGGAACAAAAACCGGGCATGCTTTGGAGCAGGAGTCGATCCCGCGGGCCTGCAGCTGGCGCTTATAAACGCCGCTTTTGATGGTGGCGTGGGTCGCGATTATCCCCACATTCTTCAGCCTATTTTCGGCAATGTGCTGCACGGTCGGTTCGATGATACTGATGATGGGGATGGACGGAAATTTCTCGCGGAGGATATCCGTACACAAGGCGCTGACGGTATTGCAGGCGATGAGGATCATCTTCACATCCTGATGCGCCAGAAACTCCACAATCTGGATAGCAAACCGTATGATTGTGTCCCGGGCCTTGTCGCCATACGGCGTTCGGGCTGTGTCGCCGAAATAAACCACATTTTCGTTAGGCATCCGCTTACAGATTGTTTTTATACAGCTTAGGCCTCCCAATCCGGAATCAAATACGCCAATAGGGCGTGTATCGGACATCGCTATTCCCCCCTCCATCAAGTTTTATGCTTATTCATCTGTCTGGTTTTCCGCAGATGCCGCTCCTAAGAGTTCCTATTTCTTAGGAGTCAAACGAGCTTGCCGCATTATATTCTTTAACATGGATCTTTAACGCAATGTACAGCATTTTTTTCTACGATATTATATCCCGTGCCGTGGGAAATGTCAATGAAGCAGCGTCTTTATTTGCGTCGGATGCCCTGGGATTTCCTTCAGCAGACCGCTCCACAGGGTTCAGGCAAAAGAAAGTGCAGGAGCAGCCTTCTATCCCTTGTCGATCCGCGATTTTTGGTAGACAATCGGAGTGCCGGATGTTAAAATGTTCTCAAAGCAGTATTTTGGGAGGTGACACTATGCCCCTTATCATCGTTCGCAACGACATCACGAAAATGCCTGTGGACGCCATTGTCAACGCGGCCAAGGAGTCCCTGCTGGGCGGAGGCGGGGTGGATGGGTGCATCCACCGGGCGGCGGGGCCGGAGCTGCTGGCCGAGTGCCGACGGCTTGGCGGCTGCAAAACCGGCGACGCCAAGATCACAAAAGCCTACCTCCTCCCCTGCCGGTATGTGATTCACACCGTTGGGCCTGTGTGGCGAGGCGGCGGGCATGGCGAACGGGAGCAGCTGGCCTCCTGCTATCGGACGAGCCTGGCGCTGGCCCAGGCGCACAACTGCGAAACGGTGGCGTTCCCGCTGATTTCCTCCGGCATCTTCGGCTACCCCAAGGATCAGGCGCTGCGGGTGGCGGTGGACACCATCGGCGAGTTCCTGCTGGGCAGCGACATGACGGTCTACCTAGTCATTTTCGACCGCGCCGCCTATCAGATCCGCGGCAAGCTGTTCGCCGATATCGCCGAGTACATCGACGACCACTATGTGGACGCCCACACCGACACACGCCGGGAGCGTCTGCGCGGGAGCTTTGACCTGCAAAGCCAGCCGCTGAGCGTCTACGAAGATGCCGCGCCGCAGTACGCCTCCGCTTCCGTGGCCTCAGGCAACCTGGACGACCTGCTGGCGCATCTGGACGCCGGATTCTCGGAGAAGCTGCTGAAGCTCATTGACCGCAGCGGCAAAAAGGATTCTGAAATCTACAAAAAGGCCAATGTGGACCGCAAGCTGTTCTCCAAAATCCGCAACAATCCGGGCTATAAGCCCTCCAAGTCCACGGCCATCGCCTTTGCCATCGCCCTGGAGCTGAGCCTGGACGAGACCCGCGACCTCATCGCCCGGGCGGGCTATGCCCTCAGTGCCAGCAGCAAATTCGATGTGATCATCGAGTATTTCATCGGGCGGGAAAAGTATGATATTTTTGAAATAAACGAGGCGCTGTTTGCCTTTGATCAGAGCTTGCTGGGGGCGTGAGGATAATGAAAAATCAAATGGATTGGGAGTTCTTCTTTCGGCAGTTGACCGCCGGCATGAACATAGATGAAACCTGCTTTTATTTCAGTGATGACCCCAATGAGGAAGAACATTATCTCGGCTACTTACCACAGTACGACAAGCCGTACTGGGTAGGTTATTGTGATATTGTGGGTGGGTGCGATTTTAAAACTGCGGAGGAGATGGTCAATGCACCAATATTTGACGAGAAAAGTCTTAAGGACCGCTGGCGCTGTGTTGTAATTTGCAGCATTGAGGGCTTAGGTTATGAATACTGGCTAAGCAGCTTCAAGCATGTGCCGACAGAGCCAGAATGTAATCCAAAGTCATAAGAGCGCAAAATATGAGCTTTACCTGCTATCCCGAAAGCATCCGCCCACTAAAAGCGGAAAATAGATAAAAGGAGCCACAATGTCATGGATATGCAACGAGCGAAAGAACTGCTAACCATTTTAGCAGACGGCACCGATCCCTTGACCGGCGAGGTCTTGCCGGACGACCATGTATGCAACAAAGGCGAGATCGTTCGCGCACTGAACTGCGCCGTAGAAGCACTTTCTCGCAAGCGGAAAAAGCCGCTGCCGGAGAACACCGGAAAACCGTGGACAGAGGAGCTGGATCAAGAGCTGTGCCGTTTGTTCGACGAGGGCATGAAGAAGAAAGACCTCTGCGCACACTTTGGCCGCACGCCCGGCGCAATCGAGTCCCGCCTGCAGCGGCTGGGGAAAATGTAAAAATGTCGCCCCACAGGCGACCAAACCCTCCTTCGGCTGCGCTACAATGAGAGCGCAATCAAGCGAAGGAGGGTTTTCATTATGACAGAATTGGTTTTCATCCTGGATCGCAGCGGCTCCATGGCGGGGCTGGAGGCGGACACCATCGGCGGCTTCAACTCCATGATCGCGAGGCAAAAACAGGAGACGGGCGAGGCCCTGGTCTCCACCGTGCTGTTTGACAATGAGAGCGTGGTCATCCACGACCGCCTGCCCCTTGCCGAGGTGCCGCTCATGACGAAAAAGGAGTATTTCACCCGGGGCTGCACGGCGCTGCTAGACGCCGTGGGCGGGGCCATCCACCACATTGGGAACATCCACAAGTACGCCCGCCGGGAGGATGTGCCGGAAAAGACCCTGTTCGTCATCACCACTGACGGCTACGAAAACGCCAGCCGCCGCTATAATTACGAGACGGTGCGGCGCATGATCGAGCGTCAGAAGGAAAAATACGGCTGGGAGTTTTTGTTCCTGGGCGCCAACATCGACGCAGCCAAGGAGGCAGCTCGCTTCGGCATCGACGCTGACCGAGCAGTGAACTACAAGTGCGACGAGGAGGGCACGGCGCTGAACTATGAGGTCATCAGCGCCGCCGTGTGCAGCGTTCGATCGGCCCAACCTCTCAGCGCCGACTGGAAACGCCGTATTGATGAGGATGTGAAGAAAAGGGGTAGATAATTTCAGGCAACTTCAAGCCACCACACCGCCCAATTTCTGCCACGCTATAAGCAAAGAATAGGCACTGCCCCTGGTCAAAGGAATGGCCGAGGGCAGTGTCTTTTTCACCTTCTTTTCCGCCTCACAGCGCCTTCAGCTTCCGGCAATATTCCGACTCCGCCATCTCCCCGGCCTGAAACGCTGCGCGCAGCTCCTCCGCCACGGCGACGATGTGATTCCATTCATCGGTGGAGATGGTGCCCCGCTGCTTCCGGCCCTTTAGGCGGTTATAGGTGCGGGCATACTCCTTGGCGGCGGCCTCCCGCAGTTTCCGTTTCGCCGTCTCATGGGCGCCCACGCTGCGGCAGGTCTTGCCGTGCTGGCCGAGGATGGGGCGGTCGCAATACTGGGTGTTATACCCGCCCACGGCCACGAACCAGTGTCCGCAATTCTTGCACCTGCGGGGCAGATTCCCTGCGGCAATCCCCCTCGTCAAGTCCAAGTAGAAAAAGGCAATCAAGTCGTCGAAAGTGGAGCGCTCCGCCATCTTCGGCTTCCCGGTTTTCTCGTCCCGGTACGGGATAAAGGATATGTGCGCCGGGAAATCAAAGCGGAATGACGCCACGGGCGGGTCGTAGAACGGGTCGGATTCCTCGTCCATATCCGCCAGCTTTGCCTTCCCGATCCCATCCTTGAAGCGGCCATAGGCGTCGATATAGTTCTCCCGCTTGCAGGAGGGCAAGCCCTCAAAATACGCCGACAGCATCCACTGGGTGTTGCGCCGGAAGTCGCTCAAGTCCTGGCCGATCCGGCTGAGCCGGGCTATCCAGCGCGCATAGTCGTCGTGGGCCTGCGTCCCCCGGGTCATCATCTCGTCCCACATCTCCCGGCAGTCCTCGTCGCTGGTGAAGCAGGACGGCGCATCTTCCCGCCGCAAAAGAAGGTCATACAGCGGCAGCTTCCGCAGCAGATGCCACAGTCGCCGAAACGCTTCGTTGGCGATCCCGGCGCTGGACGGGTCCCGGGCGGCGAAAAACATCTGCGCCTCGGCAGCAAATTCCTTGGCCGCAGCGCCTATATCCAGGGTGAGCTGCCCCGACACCTCCAGCGCCTCCGCCGCAAAATATCCCAGCGGGTACTCCTCCCCCGCCACGATCACGCCCGCCGCTGTAAAGTCGGCGGAAAAGAAATCCACTGCGTCATGGCTCATCCGAAACATAGTTGCCCCTCCATACCCGATTGATTTTTTGCGTGCGTGCCGATATTTCTGAAACGCCTTGCAAATGCGCTTTTATCTGTTATACTCATAATACCCGATAAGAGCAATATTGTCAATCGGGTATATTCCATCTATGAAAGGAGGGCAGACCATCCACCATTCCATCCAAAAAGAAAGCCGTCGAACTGCAGCAACAGTCCGACGGCACGCCGCGCTTCGGAAAACGCAGACGCCATCTGCCACAAGTCTAACAGAGAGGCCTCCGAAACGCAAGTTCTTTTTCTCTGAATTTGAAATAAGGAGTGTTTTATGAAACGATCCGACTACACCGACTACGACCAACTTCCGCTGTTCCTCAACGCAGAAATGGCGGCCAAGCTCCTGGGGATCTCCCTCTCCAGCGCCTACGAGCTCATGCACGAAGAGGGATTCCCGGCCCTGCGCATCGGCAATCGCATCGTCGTCCCCAAGGAAAAGTTCTGCCGCTGGGTGGACCGGCAGACGGGAGGTGCCCGATGAAGCGCACCCTGCCGTGGCAGACACCCGCCCGAAACTACTACCCCCTGCCGAAAGTCCTTTGCCGGCTGGGCCTGTCCCCCGGCGAAATCGCCGTGTACTCCTTTCTCATGTACTGCGAAAACCGCACCACCTACCAGTGCTACCCCAGCTACCGCACCATCGGCGAGGCCGTAGGCATGAGCCGCAACACCGTTGCGAAATATGTCCGGCTGCTGGAGGAAAAGGGGCTTATCCGCACGGAGCGCACCACCGTCACGCTGAAAGACGGCCGCAGGCGAAACGGCTCTCTGCTCTACACGATCCTCCCGCCGGAGCAGGCCGTGGAGCAGTTCAACCGGCGGCAGCTGGCCAAAGCGGAAGCCGCCGCCGAGCGCCGTCGCATACAAGATACGCTGGCCAAACAGGCCGCAGAAGCCCCGCCTTCGCCCCTGTGAGCCGCTGTGCGGCCTCGCCGGAGCGAAAGCGGGTGAAGATAGCACCCCCAGGGCTTTTGAGCGGTTTCGAACCGATTTTCGGTGCGCCGAAATCGAGGCAGGAGAAAGGCATTGGCGCTTTTCCGCACCTATGCCGTTCACGGCAGCCCGCAGTGCGGGCTGCCACGGGGGTTTGCGGGATTTTAAGATTGACGCTGATTTAGGGGCTCCCAATATGCTTTGGCGCTATTCTTTGGAAAAATGCCCGTTTGTCCCGTGTTTTCAATGGTTTTGAGCGGCGCAGACATACGAAAAAGGAGGAATTTTCAATGGACAACAACGGAAAAAGCCGTCACTCCGTGTGGCTGTCAGACGAAGTGTGGCAGGAAGTGGACGCATTTTACAAGCTGGATAATTGCCCCACCCGCAATGAGTTTGTGGAGAAGGCCCTGCGGCAATATTGTGGCCGCCTGCACGCCGAACGGTCGGTCGCATACCTGCCTCGCGCGCTGCAAGAGATGCTGGAGGGCACACTGGGCGTGTTCGGCGACAGGTTGGGCAAGATGCTGTTCAAGCTGGTGGTGGAGCACAACATGACCAACCATCTGCTGGGCGGAGACATAGACATGACCCGGGACGAGTACAACAAAATGCGCGGCAGCAGCGTCCGGGAGGTGGCCTCCACCCACGGCAGCATCTCCTTTCGGGATGTTCTGCTGTTCCATCGGGAGGAGTAAGCGGTGCAAAATCTGCCGCGCCGTAAGCAAAGAAAAGGGAAAACTTTCAGTAGCTTTCCTCCGCAGCTTGTGGTATGTTGTGTTGCTGCAAGGAGGTGACCTCAATGGCAAAACGAAGACCGGCCGGCGACGGCATGGTGCGAAGGCGTGACGATGGCCGCTGGGAGGGCCGCATCGTCATCGGCCACCGGGAAAACGGCGAGCCGCTGTTCCGTCATGTGTATGCCAAGACGCAAAAGGCCCTGCTGGACAAGCTGCACCAGAACATCGAGTGCTACCGCGATGTGGAGCTGACCGAGGACAGCCGCATGACGCTGGGCCAGTGGCTGGATCGCTGGCTCACGGAGTACAAGGCGGGTACGGTGCGGCCCGGTACCCTCGAGGGCTACCGCCGCTACATCGAATACTACATCAAGCCGCAGCTGGGCGACAAGCAGATCTCCCTCCTCTCCCAGCAGGACATCCAGCGGATGTACCGCCGCCTAAAAACGGAGGGGCGCATCCACGAGCACCCCGAGATGGATCATCAGCTCTCCGACTCCATGGTGCGCCACATCCACTCCACCCTCCACGCCGCACTGAAAGACGCAGTGCAGGCCCATGTCATTCCCAGGAACCCCACCGAAGGCACGACAGCGCCCAAGCCCAACTACAAGCCCAAGCGTATCCTCACCCGTGCGGAGCTGGACGCCTTTCTCGCAGTGGTGGAGCAGGATGAGGTGTGGCGTGACTTCTTCCAGACGGAGCTGATGACCGGCCTGCGCCGCGGCGAGATCTGCGGTCTGCAGTGGAGCGACTTCGATGGGAATACCGGTACGCTGAAGGTGTGCCGTACCCTCCACAGCCAGCGGAAGGGCGAATACACCGTCGGTGAGACAAAGACCAATCAAGGTATGCGTACCATCATCCTGCCGCACAGCGTGACTGAAATCCTACGGCGGCGAAAAGCGGATGCCATCAGCCAATGGATATTCCCTGACCCGGTGAAGCCGGAAGATCCCGTCGATCCCAACGCGGCGTATCGCCACATGAAGACAATGCTCCAGCGGGCGGGTCTGCCCAGTATCCGCTTTCATGATCTGCGTCACACCTTCGCAACCCACGCCCTCACCAGCGGCGTGGACGCCAAAACCCTGTCCGGTATCCTGGGCCACACCAACGCCTCCTTCACGCTGGATACCTACACCCATGTCACAACCGATATGCAGAAGACAGCCTGCGGCATCGTGGGCGGCTTCATGGAAGACATCTTCGGAAAGGAGTTGAAACCGTGGCAAGAAAACGAAAAGCCGGAGACGGAACAGTAAGGCAGCGCAAGGACGGTCGGTGGGAAGGGCGCATCGTCATCGGCTATGACGATAACGGCTATCCCAAAACGAAAAATGTTCTCGCTAAAACGAAGAAGGAGTGCCTTGAGAAACTCCAAAAGCTCAAGGAGGAACGCGGCGGGCTGAAGCCCGAAAAAGTGCGGTCTGAGATGCCCTTCGGGGACTGGCTGACATACTGGTACGAGAATCACTCCAAGCCTAAGATCCGTCCCACCACGCAGGAGACCTACGAGAGCCGCATCCGCCTGCATATCATTCCGGAGATTGGGGACATCCCGCTGAATAAGCTGACGCAGAACGACCTGCAGCAGTTCTACGGTCGGCTCAAGAAAAGCGGCCGGAAGCGGTTCACCGACAAGTACGGCGAAGGGCTGTCCGACCGAATGGTGCGCATGTGTCACGCCACCTGCCGCTCCGCATTGGAGAAGGCGGTGCAGGATGGGCTGATTCGCGTGAACCCGGCTATCGGCTGCAAGCTGCCGCCGAAAAAGGCACGGGAGATGCAGGTGCTGACGCGGGAGGAGCTGCAACGGTTCCTCATTCAGGCGAAGTTCGAGGGCTACTACGAAGTCTTCCTTCTGGACTTGGCCACCGGCCTGCGCCGTGGCGAGCTCATGGCGCTGCAGTGGGATGACCTGAACTTCAAAACCGGTGTGCTGAATGTGAACAAACAGGTCTACGATGTACGCGGTCAGCTCCAGATCAGCACGCCCAAGACGAAGACCTCCGTCCGCAAAATCGTCCTGCCGCCCGCCGTGGTGGCGGTGCTGCGGGAGTACAAAAAGACGGTGGACTCCCGCTGGATGTTCCCGTCGCCGGTGAAGGAGGACTATCCCATCACACCCGGCGTGGTGCGGCGCAGGTTGCAGTTCATTCTGGAGCACGCAGGATGCAAGCATGTACGCTTCCATGACCTGCGTCATACCTTCGCGACGCTGGCACTGGAGAACGGCATGGATGTGAAAACGCTCTCCGCTATGCTGGGCCATGTGTCGGCAGCTACCACGTTGGACATCTATACCCACATCACCGGCGATATGCAGCGCGCAGCCGCCGCCAACATCGACCGCGGCATCGGCAAGGCGGCACCGCAGGGGGACACTTCAGAGCCGGGGCAGGAAACTGCCCTGGCCCAGGCGGAAAAGCCGCGTATGACCGATTTCAAGCCCTATGTGGGCCGCAAGCGCAGGTCCGGTACTGGCTGCGTCAGCGAGATCAACGACCATCTCTTCGAGGGACGCTATTCCCCCAAATGGCCCGACGGCAAAAAGCACGCGCGGAATGTCTACGCCCACACCCGCGAGGAGTGCGAGGAGAAGCTGAAGGTGCTGATCGTGGAGATGAAAGCGGAAATTGCAGAGGCACAGCGGCCGAAAGATATGGGCGAAAGCGATGGACGGCCACTGGAAACGAGTAGTACACGCGGGATCAACACAAAATAGAAAAACCACCGGCAAAGAAAACTGGGAAATCCGTGCCTTTGTCGGTGGCCCTTCTTTGAAAAAGGAAATTATATTTGACAGTAGAAATGCAGTCAATCTAGATAGCCTAACACAACTTTAGCGAAGTCATCGTTAATCACTTTTGGCTTTTTATCAGAACCTCTTTCTTCGAGCAAGATGGAGTAATGATATTCCTTTTGCTGTAAAGTCATGAATATTGTATTTAGGGTAAAGTATCCTCTATCTGCATATAGGTTAATTGTATCAATTAGTGTATCAACATAGTGATGCAAATTTTGCACAATAATATCTATGTATGGAAAATGACTGCCATCGTGAACAATCATATTGCGATTTCGATAGATTCGCATAATATGCCAAGAAAGTCTTTTCCTGTGCGCCGTTAAAAGCCTCTTAATTTGTGACCTATCAGAAAGCACAAAGGAATAACTTTCTATACGGTATCTTAGGAGCGGATAGCAGGATAAAGCGGAGATAATATTTGACTTTTCTGTCTGGTATTCAGTTAAAACAAGAATAGCAGCCATCTTTTCAATATCATTTGTTCCCTTTTCAACGATTAACAGTTGAGACTCTATTGTTTCTTTGATACAATGGCGCAAATCTAAAAGGAGTTGCGTGATCAAAGAAGAAATATATTGAGCATTAAGCACTGTTGTAATAACATTGCAAAACTGAACAATTTTGCTAAAGCTATTTTTTCTCTCCGTCGGAATAAGCACTTCAATTACAGTCCAAAGATTCAATAGTTGATTTCCTATTTCATTAGAATCAAGTGCAGAAGAATGAAGTTCAATCGCATTTATCAACTTGTCTTGAAAAAACCTAAAAATATTAACCATGTTTTCAATTTTTTCGTTACATTTTTCATCAGAGAGAGCATATCCTCGCTTAATGTTTGTTATTGGTGCCTTTAACTCATATTTTGCCTCAATGACACCATCTTTGTTCTTTAATTCTATAATCGCATGATCTGCATTGTAGGATTGACTTTGGTGATTATTATACTGCAATAGAGAAACAAAAACATTAAGCAGGGCAACAGCACGAAATTGGGCGGTATATTGGTCCATTGCATCAATAGGTATTTCGACTAGCCATTTGCAAGAATTCCCAAACAGTTTTTTGTCGTTGTCCCTTACAGTCACGCCCTTTAAGTATTCAAAATGCTTTCGTAAATTAGATAACTTCAAAGGAAGAACAACAGTAAAATTTTTTACTTTGAAATCAAAGTATGTCCAAAATTGTTCCAAAGTTTTATTAATATCATCTACTTTCCTATTTTTATTATAGAACACATCATTGACTGCCCAAAAAATATACTCTTGACTATACGAGCAGTTAATAAGATCCGTCAAAAAGATTTTTGTCAATTTGTAAAGTCTTTCCTGCTGATGTATTTCGAAAGATGAAGAATTGATTGTTTCTGTTATGCTGTCTATTAAAGTAGTGTAATACCTATCATTTATTCGCATCTCTGCACGCAGATAATCAATAACATGCTTAATACGCTGAACTGATTTTTCTGAACAAGGATCTTTATATAAATCAAAACAGTTTTTATTGACTTCCCCTTCTGCACTTTTCATATAAAAAAGGCTGTCAAAGTCATTGCCGAAAATCTGCTGAGCTATACAATCATCATTGAAAGAATTCCTGAGTTCCTCGATTAATGGGCGCATATTTCCCTTGTCAACAATCTCTCCTTCAATTTTTTTAATTGTATTTTGAATTTCAATACATAAAAAGCGAAAATTTAAGGCTGGAACTTTAAGCGAATCATGTCCATAATGAAATAGCATTTCCTCCATAGCCTGTGCGAAAAACAATAATCCCTGCATAGAAGGTAGCAAATTCCAGTGAGAAAAATCAAAGCACTTCATCAAAACACCTTCTTTTGTAGTCTTTATACATAATGATATTTTTATTATATCATATAATTTTAGAAAAGCTACATTTTTTGATGCATATCTTGAATATGTTT
>ENA-UEYI01000461-UEYI01000461.1-human-gut-metagenome-genome-assembly--contig:-NODE-461-length-40771-cov-4.508896_pt1 | contig 40771 bp, 44 predicted proteins | sample MGYA00242900_ERZ507916 | MGnify/ENA primary metagenome ERZ507916 (study PRJEB26167, sample SAMN06115521) | human gut metagenome | host: Homo sapiens | place: China:Chongqing | collected 2015-09-02...
AGAGACGGCAAACGTTCGTATGAGTACTTGAAGATGTACATCATTCCTGAAACGGACGATGAAGCACGCAAGCGGAACCAAGCTACGCTGATTGCCGCCAATGCCATCAAGTCGCAACGCATCATTGCTATGACGAATGGTGAGGCTGGCATCAAGAAAGCTGACGACAAGCCAAAAGTGCTTCTTGCAGATTGGTTGCAGACATACAAGGAAAGACAGAAAAAGCGTGGAAGAAAGGACGAAGCGCAAATAAACACATCCATCCGTATTCTCACAGAAATGGGATGCGAGAATATGACAATGGATGATGTGGATAAGAAATTCTGTCAGGACTTCATTGATTACTTGCGTGACGGATATAAAACCAGAAAAGGTGAAAAGATCTGCACCAACACAGCATGTAACTATTATCGAGGAATGAATGGTGCGCTTAATGCTGCTGTAAGAGAAGAGTTGCTAAAAATAAATCCATTTACAAGACTTGGCAGCTCGGACAAACTGAAAGTTCCTGAAAGCAAACGTGAATACATGACCATCGATGAAGTAAAGAAACTGATAGCAACACCTATGGAGAACGAAAACATAAAGGATGCGTATTTGTTTTCTTGTTTCTGCGGACTGCGTTTCAGTGACATAAAAGGATTGAAATGGGAAAATATTTTCTGTGATAGCGGACAATACCGCCTACAAGTCGTAATGCAGAAGACCAAAGCTCCTATATATCTTCCGTTGTCATCAGAAGCATTGAAATGGTTACCTGTTCGTAATGGCAAAGGTGCGGACGAAAAAGTATTCTCGTTACCAAGTAACAATATGGTTAACCTTTTGATAAAGCCGTGGGCGGAGGCAGCTGGTATAACCAAGCATTTCACTTTTCACACCGCCAGACACACGTTCGCTACGATGATGCTGACGCTTGGTGCGGATTTGTACACAACGTCCAAGTTGTTAGGGCATGTAGACGTGAGAATGACGCAGGTATACGCCAAAATCGTTAACAAGAAGAAGGACGAGGCTGTTAATTTAGTTAACGGTCTATTCGATTAGGTAACTATGAGACATGACATAATACGGAATTTTACAATCAAACGCAAGACTCTGGCTACATCAGTGGTCAGAGTTTTTTGCGTTATTACATCACATCATAATTAATTGAACAATGACCACAAAAATTGGCGGTCATCTCTCTTTTTGAGAAATGGCAAACAGTACACAGACATTTCGTGAACGACAAGGACGAATTGCACGGATTATGGACTATTCTTCTGGCAGCAAGATTTGGCTATCGGAATGAAGTAACAAATGGCGTAAAGACACACCAACGCTTTGTAGAGGACTTTGCTTGCAGCCACAAGCATGTGAACTGCAACAAGGTGGGTTGCAAGAATGTGCACAGGAGAAATCACAACATTGCCAAGCGCATTCTAATGGAACGCCATGACCTTGCACAACATCTATTCAACAGTGACGCATTCACATTGGAGGACTGCATAAAAATGAAAAACGTCTTTGATACGACGGATGCCCCTCCACCAAACATCATGTCTCATGAGGACGTTTCAGAAACGAAGCGTCCGCTATCTTTCGATTGTCACCTGACCAAAGAACAGATGGTTCGCATTGCCCACTGCGCAAATACGAATCATCTGTTTTGTGTATCAGAGGTATCGATTGACGACATGCAATCCCTGTTGGAATGTAAAAGCAATTTCAGCCTTAAAGTAGAGAATACACGTAATGTAGCTGTGCTATTCAATGCCTTACTGGAAGGTAACCTCATTGGTTGGAACTGGAAGAAAGCAATGGAGAACGGTGGACATCTGCTGTCAAGGAAGACCGGCAAACTAATAAGTGCCACAACCCTGTCAAGTGCGCTGTCTGACATAAAAAGGAAACCGACACCAACAAGTAAGCGTATTGAGGAGGAGATAAGGTTAATAACAACGCTACGCCCCTCTATAAATAATAAGGTGTAAGTATGTATGGAACTTTCTGTAACAAAGGAAAGGTTGCCCGTAGTTGGGAATACTTATCTTATTTATGAGACACTATCATTGCCAAACAGATAAAAAACGGCAGTAACGTATAGTAAGTGAAAGGAATACCATGACAAGTACCATTACAATTGGCACTTGTCATGGTCTTTTTCTTTCATCGTCCTCATAGCCACTATACCTTTGCACCCCGAAAGCATGCAGCTAACGGAAGGACGCTTCCATATTTACGAACAAACAAAATAAGAGCACAACGATGTTGAACAACCGAACAACATTTATGGAACGACTCAACGACAGAGTGACCGCCATAGAAACATTGCTCCAAAAGTTGGAGCCTATAGAAGGACTATTGGAACGTCTAACTCTATTAGAAGAGAATATCTATACAACGAAGAATGTATTAACCTTTATGGAGGCGTGTGTTTATCTCGGCATTTCGGAAAGTCTGCTGTATAAACTGACTTCAAGTAAGGAAATACCGCACTACAAGCCACGAGGTAAGATGTTGTACTTTGACAAGATGGAACTGGACACCTGGCTCAAACAGAACAACGTGCCTACATTGGGAAACGTCATTGGTGACGAAGACCGTGGCATGGAACGTGAAGAAGCCAATACAGCCTCAGAAGTAGAACAGAAGAACAAGCGTGTGCCTTATTTTGCGAGGGTGCGCTACTCCAAACGAAACAAGCAGTAAAGAGAATAGCTACATGATAATCAACGAAGAACTACAGAATGTGCGTCTGTCACAGATTTTGAATGACGCACTGATAAAGGCGACCGACACCTACAGTACGCCACCGCAGATAATATGGATAGACAACTCAACAATAGCGACTTTGGGTAATTTCAGTGCTTCGACTGGTAAGGCAAAAGCGAAGAAGACATTTAATGTGTCCGCATTGGTGGCTGCATCATTGGCAAATGGTCAGGTATTGAACTACCATGCAAGTCTGCCTGAAGGTAAACGACGTATCCTCTATGTCGATACGGAGCAGAGCCGCTATCATTGCCACAATGTGTTGGAGCGCATATTGAAGTTGGCAGGACTGCCAACCGCAACGGACAATGAAAACCTTGACTTCATCTGCCTGAGGGAGTATACCCCTGCCGTAAGGATTGAAGTCATAGACTATGCGTTGAGCCACAACGAAGGGTATGGACTGGTAATCATTGATGGTATCAGAGACCTGTTGCTTGACATCAACAATGCAGCAGAATCGGTAGAAGTAATCAACAAGATGATGGAATGGTCGTCAAAATACAACATCCATATTCATTGCGTTCTTCATTTGAATAAGGGGGACAATAATGTGCGTGGGCATATCGGAACTGAAATGAACAACAAAGCAGAAACAGTGCTTGTTATCAGCAAGAATACCAATAACCCAAACATCAGTGAGGTAAAGGCGCTGCACATCAGAGAGAAAGAGTTCAAGCCGTTTGCATTCACTGTAAACGAACAGGGATTGCCAGAACTGGCAACCGATTATGATAGTTCTGAGGACGAACATGGCAAAAGCGCACCGCTCAAATATACCGACCTGACCATAGAACAACATGAAGAGGCTTTGACGTCTGCCTTTGCAGGTAAGCCTATCAAGGGCTTTGAGAAAACCATTCAGGCAATGATACCTGCATACGAGGCTATAGGGTTCAAGCGAGGTCGAAGCGTGATGGTGAAAGTGTTGCAGTACTTAATGAACGACTTGAAGTTGGTGAAGCGATACGACAAGATGTTCTATTATGGAGAAGTTCCGACAAATGTGCAACTGTTTGAGGAGGACGAATAAAACACTTTAGCAAACACTTTACTTTACGGGTGTGCCTATAGAGAATGAAGTAAATGAAGTGTTTTTGAAGTCCCTAAAAGACCATATGTGATAAGACGAAATGGGTTTAAAAATACTTCGGAATATGGTTTACTTTATGGGTGTGCCTATAGAGGATAAAGCAAATAAAGTGAATTTGGAATATGAAGTTCATAAACAGGGATTACAGAAAAATCTATCTGAAAACACTTCAGAATTTCGTTTACTTTATGGGCATGCCTATAGTAAGTGAAGCAAACAAAGTGATTGACAAGTAGTAAATATGGAATAAACAGCAGAAAAAGTAATGGATATTTCAGAAGCAAAGAAAATAAGCATAGTGGATTATCTTGAAAAAAAAGGATATACCCATGTCAAAATGCGAAGAGGGCAATATTGGTACCGCTCACCATTGCGTGAAGAGAAAACGCCATCGTTTGTAGTGAATAACAATCTCCATGAATGGTATGACTTTGGAATTGCTGAAGGCGGTGATTTGATAGAGCTGGGCAAACGTATGTATAACACCAATGACATACATACCGTTCTGACTATGATAGAACGTGATAGCAATGGTCTGGCAAAAGAGAAAAAGACAGAGGTGCGTCCATCGTATACAAGCGTAGAAGATGATATGATTGATTTGAGAGTGATGCCACTAAGGAACTATGCCCTAACATCCTATCTCCAATCAAGAGGTATTGATATTGGAATCGCCACAACTTTCTGCAAGGAGATTCACTATACATTGAGAAATAAGAAATATTTTGCTATCGCATTTCCAAATAAGTCTGGTGGTTTTGAGGTACGCAATCCCTATTACAAGGGATGCATCAAGAACAAGGATGTTTCTGTCTTTTATCATACCAACGGAATGACTCAAGAACATATATGTGTTTTTGAAGGCTTTATGGATTTTCTGTCGTATATGACATTGCGCAAGCAAGGCAATATGGAAATCTGTGTAGATAGCATAGTTGATGTGTTAGTGATGAACTCTGTTGCCAACCTGAGAAAGTCCATGGATTATCTGGACCCATACAAAGAAATCCACTGTTATCTCGACAACGACATTGCTGGGCAAAAAACAGTGGAGACATTTGTCGGACTGTTCGGGGAAAAGGTAAATGATGAGTCGGCAAGGTATCGTGAGTATAAGGATCTGAATGACTTACTGCGAAGGAAAAAGCGGTAGGAATGTTTGGAAGTTTGTTCAATGAAGGGTCTTTGTTCAATGGGATTGAACATTGAGCCCTCATTGAACATTGTTTACAGATAAAAAGTCATTATGAATAAAGTAATAAAGCGACAAACTCTTGCGTTTTCAAAAGAAAACCAGTATATTTGCAAAAATATTACATATTCAAAGGTTATCTTTATGATTGTACAGTTTTCAGTAGGCAATTATTTATCATTCAAGGAACTATCTACCCTCTCTTTGGTGACCACTAATTTGAAGGAGACAGCGATACCAGAAACAGACTCTATGACGGAAATGGGTGACGCTATCCCTGCAGTACTTCATGGAGCCGCCATTTATGGTGCCAATGCGTCAGGTAAATCCAATTTTGCAAAAGCTTTTTCAACATTCAAATGGCTTGTTATAAACTCCATGAAGGAACTACAAGCTGGCGAGACCTTGAATGTAGAGTGTTTTATGCTCAATGCAGCGACTGCCAAAGAGCCGTCAGTGTTTGAAATAGTGTTTTGCAATACGGCGTATATCTTCCGATATGGCTTTGAGGTTGACAGCAACAAGGTGCATAAGGAGTGGCTGTATCGTAGAAACAACAAGAAGCGTGCAAAAGAGGTAGAGTTATTGTATCGTGAGGAAGATACCTACAATGTTCATCCTTCGTGTGCAATAGCGAAAAACCTTATCGCCAATAAGATGGTGCGTGACAATGCACTGCTTGTTTCTGTTGCGGCACAATTCAATGATGAGACTGCTGTCAGCATCGTGAACTGGCTGAACGACACGTCAATCATCACCAGTCATGATGATGAAGTGATGTGGAAACGAGCAGCTGTCAAGTTGGATGACCCCAAGATACGGAAGCGCATAGTCGATTTCTCGCGATTTGCCGATTTGGGTATAGAGGATATATATAAGGTGAATGACGAAGTAGTCAGTAGTCATGTGCAATATGATGACGATGGAAGAGAGACGCAGACCGTTTCGTTTCCGTTTGAAAGCAACGAGTCAGAGGGAACGGTAAAGTATTTTCAGTTAGCCTATCCCATCATAGATGCCTTGGACAGTGGCAAACGCCTGGTAATAGACGAGATAGACAGCAAGATGCATCCCAAGTTGACAAGTAAAATCATTGAGTTGTTCAATTCAAAGGCAACCAATCCGCATCATGCCCAGCTGATATTCACCATCCACGACACAAATATCCTGCGTGCCAGAATATTGCGGAGAGACCAAGTGTGGTTTACACAAAAAGACACATACGGTGCTACCAAACTGTATTCTCTTGCAGACTACAAAGTAAGAAACAATGCTTCTTTTGAGAAAGAATATCTTGAAGGCAAGTATGGAGGAACGCCCATTATCGGTGATTTTTCAAAGTTGTTTGTAAATGAGGAGGATTGACAATGGCAAGATATAATCCGAGACAGGAACGAAGTCTGAAACGCCATTCCAATTACAGAGACATCAAGCAATCGTTCTTGATCATCTGCGAAGGCGTGAATACAGAACCAGATTATTTCAATGCTTTTCGTCTGACATCAGCTTCAGTAAAGGCATTGGGAAAAGGACTGAATACCATCAAACTGGTTCAAGAAGCCGTAATTGTCAGAAACGAGGAACGGCGAAAAGGCCATAATTTCGATCAATATTGGGTAGTGTTTGACAAGGACGATTTCTCAAACCATGACTTCAATGAAGCTATACGCTTGGCAGAGTCCAATGGATTTCAGGTAGCATATAGCAATCAAGCATTTGAGTATTGGTTCTTGCTGCATTTCAACATGTATCGTGGCTACATCCATCGAAATGATTACGAGCAAATGCTTAGCCAACAGATGAAAGTAAAGTATAGCAAGAAGGACAACTTCACAACAAAAATCTATGGAATGTTGTTGCCATATCAGCCATAAGCCATATCAAGAGCAAGAAAGATATTGGCAGAGTTCGGCAGTACACCGCCATCACAGGCAGTATCTTCAACAACGGTATTTAAACTTGTTGAAGAGTTGAATAGGTTTATATAAGAAAGGTTGGTGCAAGGATTAATCGTTTCTAAAATGAGTACTTTGCACCATGAAAGAAGTGTGTACGAATGCACCTTTCGCTTCGATATGCACTATAAAAAGACAAAACGGGTTTCATCACTATTCGATGGGATCCGTCTTTTTGTTTATATCAGTATCGTCTATCCTTTTTCTTATTGAAAAGCACATTATAAGACATCTATAACCGACATGGACAATGTCATTATTCAAATAAGGCATTGTCACACTGACATACGTTTTCAAGTATGAAAATCAAGTTTGATTTTGTTTTTATCTACAATTGATGTTAAGAAATAGACCTCGATGGGGCTGTTTTTCTTTTATCCCAATCTTTCGGAGTTTCTTTGCAACCGTTTTCGGAAGGGCGCACAACCAAACGGCATGGACAAAAGAGATATTTTATCTGTGGGCATGTGCTGCCTTTCCTAACCCTTCAAGCCAATTACATCATATATGAGAATTGCTTGTTGGGTAGTCAAAGAAAACGGCAAAAGACAATAGGAACAATAATGTGTAATCAAACTTAAAAGAAATGAGTTCATACTTGATATTCGTACTTGTATTGACAGCGGTATATATCATCTACTACGCTGTTATTGTCACCAAAGACCTCTATGGCAAGAAGGATGATGCTAAGACAACGGAGGAAGTATTTGACGTTAGCAATATGGCTGATGCAGAGGAAAGCATCACCGTAGAAGAAAACAACGGAGGGTTCAGTATTGGTGGAAACAGCTATGACACACAGGTGGATGCGGTGGCAGACTATGATGTGGGAGAAGCTGCGAATAAGCCGAATGGCTACAATGATAACATTGCCGAAGCAGGACAAGAAGAATCCGACAGAGTGAATGGAGGCTATGTCGGCAATGAAGCCAATGCTTCATCTGGAGAATCTGGTGATACAGACAAAGAAAGTGCTTTTGAGAAATTGAAAGCAAAGATGGAGGAACAGTTGGAAGAAACGGAAACGTATATGTCCAACCCACTGACCGACAAAGAACTATACACGGCAATGATTATGCGAGATCCGAAGCTAAAATGGCAAATGGTGAAGAACGAACTATGAAAATGGAACGGTTTCATTGGGCTTTGTCCGCATTGGTGTTGGGCATCCCCATTCGAGCAAGTGCCAAGTGTGGCGGTGTGAACTATAGTTGGGGAGCGGACGCACTGGCAAGCATGCACGACTACGTGGTGACAATGATGCTGTATGTGCTCTATCTGCTCTATGCCATAGCAGCCATAGTAGCGGTCATATCAGCATTGCAGATATATATCAAGATAAACGCAGGAGAAGACGGAGTGACGAAATCCATTATGATGTTAGTAGGCGCATGTCTGTTCATCATTGGAGCTTCTATCGTGTTTCCGGCATTCTTCGGGTATCAGATATGGTAGGTGTTAGATTTGGGATAATGGTATCAGACAGGTAAATAGATTTTAGGATAACAACAGACTCAACTGCAGACGAGTATATAAAAAGTAACGATTAACAAACAAAAGGAAACAGAATGTTTAACAAGACAAAGAATTATTTGAAGAAGAAGGCAAAGAATGTGATGTCTTCTGGACGTTTAAAGGTAATGGCACTTATGCTCTTGGTGGGTTGTGGTGCAGCAATGGCGCAGAACTCGGCAGGTGACTACACAGCCGGCACGACAGCGTTGACGCAGGTAACGGAGGAAATCGCCAAGTATGTGCCCATCGTGGTGAAATTGTGCTATGCCATCGCAGGTGTGGTAGCTGTAGTGGGTGCAATCTCTGTGTACATCAGCATGAACAACGAGGAGCAGGACGTCAAGAAGAAGATTATGATGGTGGTTGGTGCGTGCATCTTCCTGATTGCAGCAGCCCAGGCATTGCCTCTGTTCTTCGGTATCGGATAATGACACATAATCCGAACAACAGCAAGAAGTGAGATTGTCAAAAAGAGAGTGATAACGCAAAGAAACTATTGTTATGGACGCAGATAAAGAAGAACGCTATGCGGACTTCCCCGTGTTCAAGGGATTGCAAAAACCGCTTGAATTCATGGGATTCCAAGGACGCTATATCTATTGGGCGGCAGGTACGGCAGGTGGAGCCATTGTAGGTTTCATCATCGCTTACTGTTTGTTGGGATTCGTTGTAGGGCTCGTGGTGCTTGTATTTGCCATTTCCACAGGTGCTGCCCTCATTTTCCTCAAACAGCGGAAGGGACTGCATACCAAGAAGAGCGACCAAGGAGTGTATATCTACGCCCATAGCAAGAGCTTCTGATAAGGAAATCAAAAGAAGAACTATCATGAGAGTTGTTGGGTTGATTGCATGTTGAACGAGGTAGGTTCGCTCCGACGGAAGAAAGAGTGAGCCTACCTTTATTTGATTAAAAATGAAACAGTTGATTATAGGTTACAGAAATGGGGCAAACGACATGTATTCTGTCATTATCCCCCAAAGATTCAGAGTATACATATGCGTAGCCGATAGTCCATCTTTGGAAATATCGATTGCGGATGATGAAGACAATGAACTGGTAAGTACATTTCTTCCAGTTTCCCAAGAGGACTATCCAATTTTACAAGAATTGAGCTATGAAGATTGGGAGACGCATTTCGATGAGGATTTTACAGACTATATCGTAAATGACATTTGCAATTATCTGCATACAGGCAGATATTACGATGATGAGGACACGATGTATCGAGCATATTTTGACTTTGACTATTACGAGAAGCATTGGACAGATTATCTGAAATGGGTTATAGACAGACACAGAGAAGAATGTGCAAGAGATAATAATGATCAGTAAACAACAATCAGTAATACCAATAATCAGAAATGATACTATACGTCATCTTGTTTTTCATTGCACTATGTATCGGCATGGCAACATCCGTATATGCCTTCGGTACTGGAGGCAAACGGAAAAAGATATTCGAGGACATCTACTTCTCGGTGGAGGAAGTGGACGGCATCGGTGTGGTGTATACCAAGAACGGTGACTACTCAGCCATACTGCGCATGGAAAATCCAGTGCAGAAATACTCCGCCAACATTGACAGCTACTATGAGTTCACCCAACTCTTCACCGCTATCTGTCAGACCTTAGGCGAAGGCTATGCGATCCACAAGCAAGACGTGTTTACACGCAAACAGTTTAAGGACGAGAGTACTGACAAGCATGAGTTCTTGTCGGAAGCCTACTTCCGCTATTACGAAGGACGTGAATACACAGACAGCAGTACCTATCTGACCATCACTCAAGAAAACAAAAAGAGCAGTCTGTTCTCTTTTGACCATAAGAAGTGGCGCGACTTCATGGTAAAGGTTCGCAAGGTACATGACCAGTTGAAAGATGCTGGACTGAAAGCATCCTTCCTCGGCAAGCAAGAGACACAGGAATATGTAGACCGTTTCTTTGCCATGAACTTTCGGGACAAGACCGTAAGTATGACTGGCTTCAAGGTGGATGAAGAGACCATCGGCATGGGCGACAGACGTTGTAAAATGTACAGTCTGGTAGATGTAGACTGCGCCAATCTGCCCAGTGTCATCCGTCCATATACCAATATGGAAGTAAACAACACCAGTATGCCAGTAGACCTACTATCGGTAGTAGACAACATACCAGGAGTGCAGTCGGTGGTGTACAACCAAATCATCTTCATGCCCAACCAAAAGAAAGAGTTGGCAGTATTGGACAAGAAGAAAAACCGCCATGCCTCGATGCCCAACCCAAGCAATCTGATTGCAGTGGAAGACATCAAGCGAGTGCAGGACGTGATAGCGAGAGAAAACAAACAACTCGTCTATACACATTATAATATTATAGTAACTGTGGCACCCAATGTAGATATTCAAAAGTGTACGAACCATATAGAAAACGCATTCGGGCGCATGGGCATCCACATATCCAAGCGAGCATACAACCAACTGGAACTGTTCGTCAACTCATTCCCTGGCAACTGCTTCGGAATGAGCGAAGACTACGACCGTTTCCTCACCCTATCGGATGCAGCCGTCAGTTTGATGTACAAGGAGAAGATAGTACATAGCGAGGACACACCTTTCAAAGTGTACTATACCGACCGACAGGGAGTGCCAGTAGCCATAGATATATCGGGAAAGGAAGGCAAGAACAAGTTGACAGACAACAGCAATTTCTTTGTGCTCGGACCTTCAGGCAGCGGCAAGAGTTTTTACGTCAATTCCATGGTACGCCAAGCCCATGAGCAGAATACCGACATCGTGTTGGTGGACACAGGTAATTCGTATGAAGGACTGTGTGAATACTTCAACGGCAAGTATATCTCGTATACCGAAGAGCACCCCATCACGATGAATCCTTTCCAAATCAAGAGAGAAGAATGGAATATCGAGAAATTAGGCTTCTTGAAAAACCTTGTCATGCTGATTTGGAAAGGCAGTCAAGGTACGGTAACAAAGACAGAAGACAAACTCATTGAGCAAGTCATCAACGAGTATTACGAGGCACACTTTGGGAAAGACAGTATTGGTCGTTTGTGTTTCAACAGCTTCTATGAGTTCAGTACAAGACGTATACCGGAAATCTGTGATGAGAACGGACTGCGAGGAATCGACTTGGCATCCTACAACTATCTGTTGAAAGAGTTCTACAAAGGAGGTAGTCACGAGTTGACACTCAACGAGAACATGGACAGCAGTCTGTTCGACGAGACCTTCATAGTGTTTGAGATCGACAGTATCAAGGACGACCCGCTACTCTTCCCTCTTGTCACACTTATCATCATGGATGTGTTTCTGCAAAAGATGCGTATCAAGAAAAACCGCAAGATGCTCATCATCGAGGAGGCGTGGAAAGCCATCGCATCGCCCATGATGGCAGAGTACATCAAGTATCTGTACAAGACCGCCCGTAAATTCTGGGCCAGTGTTGGTGTGGTGACTCAGGAGATACAAGACATTATCGGCAGCGAAATCGTGAAAGAAGCCATCATCAACAACTCCGACGTGGTGATGTTGCTAGACCAAAGCAAGTTCAGGGAGCGTTTTGATACCATCAAGACGATACTCGGACTGACGGATGTGGACTGCAAGAAGATTTTTACGATTAACCGACTTGACAACAAGGAAGGACGCGCGTTCTTCCGAGAGGTGTTCATCCGTCGTGGACAGACCAGTGCCGTGTATGGCGTGGAGGAACCGCATGAGTGCTATATGACCTATACCACGGAGCGAGCTGAGAAGGAAGCATTGAAACTGTACAAACGAAAGTTAGGATGCAATCATCAGCAAGCCATCGAAGCATATTGCAGGGATTGGGATGCAAGTGGCATCAGCAAGTCATTGGCTTTCGCTCAAAAAGTGAACGAAGTAGGAAAAGTGCTGAATATTGGAACCTCTTCTAAGGGTAAGCCTTTCTAAGCCTTATTAAGCCTTTCTTGGGGTATGGGGATTTGGGATTAAAAGATCAGAAGTGGGCTTGGACAAAAACGGAATAAAAACACCAGTCTGTTTTTCTGAGCCTTCGGCTTACTGCTATGGTTCGTATTTCCCTTACGAGAGTGAACTCTCGACGGGAAGTCCGCCCCACATCAGTAGTGGCGCATGCGCCACTCAGAAAAACATACTGGCGATAAACCGAGATAAACCGATGATGTTTGCAAAACAAAGACGCTGACATGTCAGTGTAATTATAAACAAAACAATAGCAACGGATGAAACGACTTCTAATCATCATGCTGACAATCTGTGTATGGACCAATGAAGCCTGTGCTCAGTTTCACAGCATGAACTACGACAAGGAAACAGTGGCAGCAATGGCTACAGCTTTCGGAGCGGAAGCCGTGGCAGAAGGCTATTACAGCGAGCAGGTAGGTGCAATCTTGAAGCACTACAATGCAGCAGAGTTGGCGGCAGCAGGGATTTTCGCCAGTAAGTTTTTGGAACGCAAAGCAATGACCGATTTGGGATTGTGGAACAGCAGTACGGAGAACTACTATTACAAGCGCATCTACAATATGGTGAGTCATAAGATAATGCCAAAGATATGGACGGTCTCGAAGATGATGCTCCACTCTCCTCAGACCGCTTTGTATTGGGGCAGTTATCTGGTAAAGGTATGCGATGATACAAAGAATTTGTGTATGCAGTTTGAAAGTGTCGTCACCAACTCTACTTTGACATTTGCAGACATACAGTTTCTGGAAATCAACAAAGAGATAGCAGCCATACTGAAACTGTCGGACATTGGCAATATAGACTGGAAAGGGATGCTGAATGATTTGGCGAAAGTACCGGGAAACTTCACGGTGGACAATCTGACGGCAGACATTGACAACCTATACAATATGGGAGTGGGACTTGCCATATCAGGCATGACCAATATCGGTGACGCACTGTTGCAGAAAAGTGCGTTCAAAGAAGTGTTTAACGGCAAGGTGAGCAAGGTCATAGACATATACAATAGCTATAACGACCTGTTTGAGCAATTTGACAAAGATGTGGGCAACACCTTATTGGGTATGGTAGGCGGTAAAGACAATGTAGCAGGATTGTTCAATATAGCCGACTACAATCTCACGTCGTGGATAACCGACTATATGAGTGAGGCAAATGGACAGTACTACACCCAGCGCTGGTATATCTACCGTAGGGACAGAGGATCCGAAACCATTGTGGAGTATAATCCACCGACGGACAACAACAGTATATTGAAAGGCGACCACTGGTATAGGATAAACACCAAAGACCCCGATTTCTATCCAGACGGTAATCAGATAGAAGCCATTCTACAAAACTCAGAGAACCATGCCAGATGGTCACGAGCCAAGGTACAGCAGCTGAACAACAAGAATGACGGATATAATTACAATATAAGCTATCGGTTAAGCAGCTATATCATCAGTAAAAAGAAAAAGCAGAAGCAAAAAGCCTTCGCTTATCACATCACGGTTACAAAAAGTTGGAACAGAGAAGAAACTGCCTATGAAGACGTGTTCGACTCCTATTCAATGGAACTGAATACTTTTAAGGCGCAACTGCAAGCACGCCTGTCGGAACTGAATGACAATGAAGAAGGTTACACCTATTATATAGGTAGCGACACACGCAACTACTATCAGGCAACCGATGCAGCCAAGCTGAAAGGATGCGAGAGTGTAACCATCAGCGTGACATGCTCAGACGGTGTGACCTTGGGACAAGGAACAACGCAATACAAATGTAGCGAATGTGGCAAGTCGCTCAATGCACACAGCAAGGAATGTGCAATGAGGACAACTGTAACGGAAGGCAATTTGGATTTGTCGGAGTTTGACAGAAAGCAGCAAGAAGCCGACAGCAAAGTGGCTGTGCTTCAGGTGCAGATAGGACAGTTGGAGGCAGAAAACAAGGAGTTGCTTCGCAAGATAGCCAATTCCAGTGTAGAAGATGCTGCCGTCTATCGCCAACAATACAATGCCAACAAAAACCAGATAGACAAACTGAATGTGGAGTTGGCGACATGGCGACAAAAGCAGAAAGAAATAGCAAAAGCCAAGGAAGAAGCAAGCAAGGACAATGACATAGCAACCGATGACTTCTATCACATTCCAGCCATCATGAACGATTGCAAGACAGCCTACAACCTCACTTGGCAAGACAAAGGAGTGTGGAATGGCTATGTGTATACACGTAAAGCAACCGTCCCAAACATCAACGGCATCGTTACCTTCAAAGCAACATTGTCGATAGCGAGAAAGCCCAAGATTGTACTTGGTGTAAAGGTACACCGTGCCATCATGCAGATAGCATGGGACTTGACATCGGAATACACCAATACCAGTGTGGTAGACGTGATGACGCTTGACAGAAGCAAGTCAGAGCAAGAAAAAGCCGACGAAGTAAACCGCCGAATATCCGAGATAGCAAGGGAATATCCATCATGCAAGATAACCACAGAATACGCCAAGAGCGACCCGATGGAAGAGCAGACCAACAGCGATGTGAAACATCTGTTGTGGTCGAGTGACCGACTGGAGATAGCACGAGAAGTGGACAGCCGTATCACAAAGATTTACGCTGACTTGGTATCGCTGGAAAAGATGATGCACTACAAGCGGAGCATCATAGATGTATTAAAAAGTGCATTACCAGAGATTGACGATAACATGGGACGCAGACAGACCATATTGGAAGAATGCTATGAGCGTTGGATCAATGGAGCCAGAGGCAGAAAGGAGGCAAGTGGATGAGGACGACTTTGATGATAGTAATGCTATTGACACTGTTACCCAATGCAGCAAGAGCCCAATGGGGCTTTGACGTGTCGAGTGTGGAAGCCTATATCAATGACCACAAAAAACAGCGTAGTCTGCTCTTGGCACGAAGTACATTGGAATACAGCAACCAATTACTGCACGACTATAGCCAGAAAGAGACAGGTGAATACAAGACACTGAATGTGGAATTGGACAAATACACCAGGGCGTTTGATGTGATAGACGTGATGTACCAGTCGTTGCGCACCGTGCTGAACGTAAAAAGCACCTACGAGAATGTGAGTGAACGGATTAGCGACTACAAGCGGTTATTGGAAGACTTCAACAGAAAAGTGGTGAAGCGCAAACATATAGCCCTTGCCGACACCATGCTATTATCCATCAATGCCAGAGCCATCAAGCAAATAGCAGCAGATGGAGAACAGCTATACAAGAGTGTGAACGATTTGGTGCTGTATGCTACAGGATCTGCAGCTTGTTCCACCTCAGACTTGATAATGGTATTGGAAGCCGTCAACAATTCGTTGGACAATATCGAGAGACATTTGAACAGAGCCTATATTGAGACTTGGCGATATGTTCAGGTGCGCATGGGATATTGGAAAGAGAAAGTGTATCGGACAAAGACCAAGGCTGAGATATTGGATGATGCGTTTAGACGGTGGCGAAAGGCAGGAAAACTGGGTAAAGAATAAAATAAATAGCAAATGCAAATGGGACAGATAAGACATATAAGGATGTTGGCAATTTGGGCGGTTGGAGCTGCTGCAACAACAGCATACGCCCAGAGCGTGACATATAATCACGATCCAGCGAAAAAGAACCAGATAATGGTAATGGAGACAGGAGGAGGTTCACTGACTCCAGAACTATACTACTGGACATTTCACAAGAACTACAAAAAGTCGGCAGCAAGAAAGAATAAGCTGACCTATCGTACTGTAGCAGGTTTGAACGCCTATAATCAAGTGGCATATGCGGAGAATATAGACTCCGCACTGACAAGTAGAGCTGCGATAGAGGCATTGAATGTGGCAGACAGACAGATTGACTTGGCGTGGACAGCCGAAGGCAGTAAGATAGAAGCAGCAATGGCAAGGTTCAAACAGAACATAGACCGTATAATGTTCGTTGGTGGCACAGCCAATGAGAAGCAACGCTGGACAGAGTATTACAACATGTACAACTGCGCCATCAATGCCACAAAAGATGCCTATATGCCTAATGCACAGCGAAAGAAAGAATACCTACGCATCTATGATGATGTGGTAAGGCAGAACGAAACACTGTTGCGCTACCTTGTTCGACTGCATAGTGCATCACGCACCAACACCTTGCTTACGGCAACAAATGAAAGGACGTTGCATAAAGGAAACATCTTGAGCGAAGCAAAGAGCAGATGGAATGAGGCAGTAAAAAGATAAATGTCTTTTATGGGGTAAACCATTTTGGGCCTTCTTGGGAGGACTAAGACATTGGAGAAACGATAAAACAAAATATGACATGGATAATAATATTCAGATTTTCAACAATGAGGAGTTAGGGACGATACGCATTATGGGAACACCGGATGCACCATTGTTCTGTTTGGGTGATGTGTGCAAGATGTTGGGATTGAAGTCTTGGCATGTGAAAGAACGGCTTGGAGATAACATCGTTTCAACCGAGGTTATCTCTGATAGCCTTGGAAGACAACGAGTTGTGAACTTCATTACAGAAGACGGACTGTATGATGTAATCCTTGACAGCAGAAAGCCAGAGGCAAAAAGATTCCGCAAATGGGTGACATCAGAGGTATTGCCAACCATCCGCAAGCACGGGGTGTATATGACCAAAGACACATTGGAGCGAGCCATCACTGAGCCCGACTTTTTGATACAGTTGGCAACAACGTTGAAAGAGGAAAAGGCGAAGCGCTTGGAAGCGGAACAACAATGCGAGGCACAGAAACAAATCATTGGAGAATTGGAGAAAAAAGTCAGTTATCTGGACTTGATATTATCATCCACCAGTACCATGAGCATCACCCAAATAGCGCAGGACTATGGTATGTCAGGACAACGAATGAACAAATTACTGCACGGACTACGCATCCAATACAAGGTTGGTGAACAATGGATATTGTATGCCGAATATAAGGACAAATGCTATGTGAGCAGCGAGACCATCCATTTTATGACCAACGAAGGGGTTCCATGTACCACACTTAACACCAAGTGGACACAGAAAGGACGGCTGTTTCTCTATGACATACTGAAGAAAGAGGGCATCTTGCCCAAAATGGAATGGTCGAAAAAGGCAGCGAGGGACAAAAACGCCCCAAACGAGACAAGAAATTGCAACGATTTAGAGTAAAACGCATATGGCAGACAACAGTAATATTTTATCCGACTTCGGCATCAATCTCCTTGAAGAAGATATAGATGACGTGATATTCCAGACAAACGAGTTCCTGTGTGATGCCACATTCACAGGTTCACAGGGGCCGTTTTGGTGGATTCTGCAAATGAGTATGGCATTGGCTGCACTGTTCTCAATCATTGTAGCGGCAGGTATGGCGTACAAGATGATGGTGAAGCATGAGCCCCTGGATGTGATGAAACTCTTCAAGCCATTGGTCATTTCAGTGATACTCTGTTGGTGGTATCCACCGGCAGATACAAACATGACAAATAGCGGCAGCAGTTGGTGCGTATTGGATTTTCTATCCTATATACCCAACTGCATCGGCAGTTACACTCATGACCTATACAGTTCGGAGGCGACACAAATCAGTGACAAGTTTGAAGAAGTGCAGCAGCTCGTCTATGTACGAGACACGATGTACACCCATATCCAAGCCCAGGCAGACGTGGCGCACAAAGGAACCTCCGACCCCAACCTGATAGAAGCGACAATGGAAAATGCAGGAGTGGACGAAGTGACGAACATGGAAACCGACGCATCCAAGCTATGGTTCACCTCACTGACAGCAGGAGCTGTGGTAGGTATCGACAAACTGGTGATGTTGATAGCATTGATAGTGTTCAGAATCGGTTGGTGGGCAACGATATACTGCCAACAAATCTTGCTCGGAATGCTCACGATTTTCGGACCGATACAATGGGCATTTTCCCTGCTATCGAAATGGGAAGGAGCTTGGGCAAAATGGCTGACACGCTATCTGACCGTGCATTTCTACGGAGCTATGCTGTACTTCGTCGGATTCTATGTATTGCTGCTGTTTGACATCGTTCTGTCCATACAAGTGGAGAACCTTACAGCCATCACAGCCAGTGAACAGACAATGGCAGCCTATCTACAAAATGCATTCTTCTCAGCAGGTTATCTGATGGCAGCAAGTATAGTGGCTTTAAAATGCCTTAACCTCGTTCCTGATTTGGCAGCTTGGATGATTCCTGAGGGAGACACAGCATTCTCAACGCGAAACTTTGGTGAAGGCGTGGCTCAGCAGGCTAAGATGACGGCATCTGGAGCAATGAGCAAGATAATGTAAAAACAACGACATAAAACAATAAAGAAAACGAATTATGGAAAATAACAAGATGACAGAGTTGGAACTGAAGATTGATAAGTGGCTTGAAAACGAGCAGTTCGTGGCATTTGCCAACGAACGAATGAACAACGTGATGTTGAACAAACGACATCCCATTGATCCGATGTTTGAGGAGATGGATAAAGGGTTTGACGAGGAGGACGAGTATGTAGTGCCGATGGTGGAATACCTGAGCAGCCGATTGCACAAGGCGAAGCTCTGCAAGAACAGACGCAAGCGTGAGAAGGAACTGTGGTGGGTTTGGTATGAGATTGCCATGCAGGGCATCTACATAAAGGTGTTCAACTGCTACTATGAGAATCTGGTGGAAGAACTGCGACTGGAGATTATGCCGATGCTGTACAGAGAGTATATGCAGTTGCAGAAGAAAAGCAAGAAGTAAGCTATGGTAATCAAGAACTTAGAAAACAAAATCAAGTTGGTGGGCATTGTCTGTACCGCCTTCTTGATTGGTTGTATCATCATCAGCGTGTCGAGTGTATGGACAGCAAGATGTATGGTGACAGATGCCCAGCAGAAAGTGTATGTACTGGATGGCAACGTCCCCATATTGGTGAACCGTACAACGATGGATGAGACCCTTGATGTGGAAGCCAAGAGTCATGTAGAAATGTTTCATCACTACTTCTTTACACTGGCACCTGACGACAAATACATCAAATACACGATGGAGAAAGCCATGTATCTGGTGGACGAGACAGGATTGGCGCAGTACAACACATTGAAAGAGAAAGGTTTCTATTCGAATATCTTAGGTACAAGTGCCGTGATTTCGATATTCTGTGACAGCATCAAGTTCAACAAGGAGAATATGGAGTTCACCTATTATGGACGACAACGTATTGAGCGACGCAGCAATATCCTGACACGAGAACTGGTGACAGCAGGACAATTGAAGCGAGTGCCGAGAACGGACAATAATCCACATGGACTATTGATAACAAACTGGAGAACGCTGTTGAATAAGGATATTGAGCAGAAGACAAAGAGTACGTATTAGACAAAGAAATGACATACGACAATGAACATCAAGCGAATGATATTCGGGGAGAAAATGCCCGACAAGGACGATCCGAAATATAAAGAGCGATATGAGCGAGAAGTGAAGGCTGACGTAAGTTTGCGGAGACGCTGCATATAGACAAGTTTGCAGCAAGCATACAGCGATTTGCAGACAGACACCGAACTGCGTTCCTGGTGATAGTGTTCGGATTTGTGGTAGGCAGTTTTGCATGGAACATCTATCGACTGGCAGTAGTGTACAATCACAAGCCCAATCAACGGACAGCGACAGAAATGCAAGACAGTCTGTTGAGAGAACGACACAAAGCGTTGGAACATCATAAAGGAAAGGTAGACAGGGAGCGTGAGCAAGAAGTAGAACCCATAAACAGACAAGGCAATGAAGATAACAGAAAAGATAAACTTTAGACAGCCAAAGTATATGCTTCCTGCCATACTCTATTTCCCATTATTGGGAGCCTCGTACTTCATCTTTGACTTGTTCAATGCTGAAAAAGCCGAAGTGACGGACAAGAGTATGCAAACCACAGAATACTTGAACCCCGAACTGCCAGGAGCAAAGACAAAGGGAGACGGTATCGGAGGCAAGTATGAGAATATGACCAAGGCATGGGGGAAGATTGGCGATTACACCGCTGTGGACAACATCGAGCGAGACACCCCAGAAGAAAACCAGGAACAATATGAATCAAAATATACAGAAAACGACATTGCCCTGCTTGATGAGCAAGAGAAAAACAAGGCACAAGCAGAAGCAGCCGATGCCAAAATGCGTGAGAAAGAAGCAATGGCGGAGTTGGAGAAGGCCCTCGCGGAAGCACGATTGAGAGGACAGACAAGTGCAGGTGGCGGCAATACGGAACATGGTGAGTCAGCAGCCATCAACGGAACGAATAATCCCAATGGAAGCAATCAAGCATCAGTAGAGCTTTCGGGGAAGATTTCAACCGACCCAAATGCCGTGAACAAACCATCGAATGAGGAAAAGCCAAGTGAGATGGTGAAAAAAGTGAGGACTACATCAGACTATTTCAATACCCTTGCCCAAAATGAGCAGGAGCCAAAGTTGATAAAAGCCATCATTGATGAGAACGTGAAGGCAACGGATGGATCGAGAGTGCGCTTGCGACTGTTGGATGATGTGGAAATCAATGAGTATGTAGTGAAACGAGGCTCTTACCTATATGCCACAATGAGCGGTTTCGCGTCGCAGCGAGTAAAAGGCAGCATCAGCAGTATCATGGTAGATGACGAATTGGTGAAAGTCAGCTTGTCGCTATATGACACCGATGGATTGGAAGGACTATATGTGCCGAGCAGCCAGTTCAGAGAGACAACTAAAGACGTGGCAAGTGGAGCTGTAAGTGGCAATATGAACATGAACACATCCGGTACAGGCAGCAGTTTCTCGCAATGGGGGATGCAAGCCATGCAGAATGCCTATCAGAAAACCAGCAATGCCATCGGCAAGGCGATCAAGAAGAATAAGGTGAAGCTGAAGTACGGGACATTTGTGTATATCATCAATTCAAAGGAAACCAAAAAGTAACAACACGTGAATATGAAAATCATTCAGAGAATAGGTTTGGCAGTAGCTGGACTAATGGCGACTATGACCATGCAAGCGCAAGAAACATATCAAGAGTTGGAACAACTGACAGTCAACGAGGAAGTGACCACAGTAATCACGGCAAGTGAGCCGATACGTTTTGTAGACATTTCTACAGATAAGGTTGTGGGCGACCAGCCCATCAACAATACCATCAGACTGAAGCCCAAGGAAGGCGGTCATGCAGACGGAGATGTGTTGGCGATTGTAACCATAGTAACAGAACGCTACCGCACACAATATGCCCTACTCTATACGACAAGGCTAAAGGAAGCTGTAACAGACAAGGAAATACGCAAACATGAGAAGACCGCCTATAACAACCCAGCAGTGAGTATGTCTACAGAAGACATGACACGCTATGCATGGAAAGTGTGGAACTCACCAGCAAAATTCAGAAATGTGGCAAGCAAGGCGCATCGAATGGTGATGCGCATGAATAACATCTATGCAGTAGGCGACTACTTCTTCATTGATTTTTCCGTAGAGAACAAAACAAACATACGCTTTGACATCGATGAGATACGTGTGAAATTGGCAGACAAGAAACTGTCGAAAGCCACCAATGCACAAGTCGTAAAACTGACGCCAGAGTTGATGTTGCAAGGTAACAAAAGCTTCAAGTACGGCTACCGAAATGTCATAGTTCTGAAAAAGATGACCTTCCCCAACGACAAGGTACTGACCATCGAAATGACGGAGAACCAGATAAGCGGACGCAACATCAGTGTGAGCATAGACTATGAAGATGTGCTGTCGGCAGACTCGTTTAATGCGGTAATGTTGGAGGAAGAATAATGAAAATGAAGAGCATAATGATGGCAGTGGCATTGATTGCCACTGCTTCAACGATAAAAGCGCAAACCAATAGCGACAGAATATCAGTAGGTATTGGTATGCTCTATGAGCGAGGATTGGATATGACCATATCCTATGAGCATGAGACAAAGTACCACAATGCGTGGGAGTATTTCGCAAATGGTTATATCAAATGGGATGAGTGCAAGTCTTGTGACCACGTATGTCCTGACTCCTTTTGGAGAAACTATAGAAGCTATGGTTTCGGTATTGCCTATAAGCCATGCGTGACCAGAGGACGTAACCATCATGGCAACCTACGTATCGGAGCTTCTGGAGGAAGTGACACCAAGGATTTCTTGGGAGGCGCACATTTCGGTTATGAGCACAACTACACGCTGCGAGGAGGTTGGAAACTCTATTGGCAAGTGAAGGGTGACATAATGATAAAAGGTGAAGACCTATTCAGAACAGGTGTCGTATTAGGTGTGAAACTGCCAGTAAAGTAAGAAAGAAGGTGAAACCAAAGAAAGACGAATGATGAAACGAAGATATAAACATTATATAATAGGTGTGCTGATGGCTGTACTGTTGGTAGCCTGTGATGCACATCGTGATATCCCTGATACAGCAATGAAGCCCTGCCATATTCTGTGTACGGATGGCAATGTCATGTCGTATGCAGACTATGAGAAGTCGGGAAAACAAGCCATAGCCGTAGTATTCCATATCAACCAACGAGAAGATGTGGAAGGAAATGGTTATGCCGTTTATCTATGGGATATAGCTCCAGAATCCTTTGCAGATAGTATCGGTGTGGCACAAGGCACGTCAGCAGATTTGACAGCTTATGATGGAAACACCAATACCTTCGCCTTGTATGGAACGACTGATACCTTCTCCCCTTTGGCAGAGAAAGTTTTCGACATTTGGAGATACGGACAGAGTGCCTATATCCCGAGTGTGGCACAAATGCGACTGCTGTATGCTACCAAGGCTGTAGTGAACCCCATCATCGTGAAATGCGGTGGAGACCCATTGCCGGATGAGACCAATGACTGTTGGTATTGGACATCGACAGAAGTGAAAGGGCAACAGACAGCCAAGGCATGGCTCTACTCTTTAGGAAGTGGAGCCATGCAGGAAACGCCAAAGATACAGGCGCATAGAGCGAGACCGATAATTACGCTGAATGATTGAAAGGGAGGTTTATGGAAGAAAGTAAGGAGTTACAAGGGTTCTACAAGATATTCAGGGCGGTGATTTATATCTCCGTACTGATGGAGTTCTTTGAGTATGCCATAGACCCAAGCCCGATGGGAAGCATTGTATGCGATTTGCATAGTCGTATCAAGCAGTGGATGATATACCAGGATGGGAATATGGCATATAGCAAGATTGCCACCTTTCTGTTGGTGTGCATCACTTGTGTAGGCACGAGAAACAAGAAGCATCTGGAATTTGACGCAAGGAAACAAGTACTTTATCCATTGGTGAGTGGTGTAGGCTTCATTGTGTTATCCGTCTGGCTGTTCAATACACCGATGGAAATGCGAGTGTATATTTTCTCGCTGAACACCTTATTATATATGGCAGCATCCATCATAGGTGTGGTGTTGGTACATATAGCCTTGGACAATATCAGCAAGTTCCTGAAAGAAGGACTGTTGAAAGACCGTTTCAACTTCGAAAACGAGAGCTTTGAACAATGCAAGGACCTGCAGACCAATGACTACAGTGTGAATATCCCTATGCGCTACTATTATAAGGGTAAGTTTAGAAAGGGATGGGTAAACATTGTCAATCCCTTTAGAGGCACATGGGTGGTGGGAACACCAGGTTCTGGTAAGACTTTCTCCATCATCGAACCATTCATCAGGCAGCACTGTGAGAAAGGTTTTGCGGTCGTCTTGTACGACTATAAGTTTCCGACACTTGCGACGAAGCTGTATTACCATTATCTGAAGAACAAAAATGCCAAGGACAGCAAGATGCCAAAGGGCATGAAGTTCAATATGATCAACTTCGTGGACGTGGAATATTCAAGAAGAGTGAACCCTATCCAGTTGAAGTATATCAACAATTTGGCAGCAGCGAGTGAAACGGCAGAAACATTGTTGGAGTCGTTGCAGAAAGGCAAGAAAGAAGGCGGTGGCGGCAGTGACCAGTTCTTTCAAACATCAGCTGTGAACTTCTTGGCGGCATGTATCTACTTCTTCTGTAACTGGGAGAAAGAGCCATACGACAAGGACGGCAACATGCTGATAGCAGAAAAGGTGCAGGACAAACAAACGCTGCGTATGATACCCACAGGAAGGGTATTCGACAAGATGGGGAACGAAGTGGAACCTGCCTATTGGCTGGGCAAGTACAGTGATATGCCCCATATCCTTTCCTTCTTGAATGAAAGCTATCAGACCATCTTTGAGGTATTGGAAACAGATAACGAGGTGGCACCATTGCTCGGTCCGTTCCAGACGGCATTGAAAAATCGTGCAATGGAACAGTTGGAAGGTATGATAGGTACGCTACGTGTGTACACCTCCAGACTTGCCACAAAGGAAAGCTACTGGATATTCCATAAAGATGGAGATGACTTCGACCTGAAAGTCAGTGACCCCAAGAACCCCAGTTATCTGTTGATAGCCAATGACCCCGAAATGGAAAGCATCATTGGAGCGTTGAACGCCCTAATCCTCAATCGACTGGTGACGAGAGTGAATACCGGGCAAGGCAAGAATATCCCGACAAGCATCATTGTAGATGAGTTGCCCACCTTGTATTTCCACAAGATAGACCGACTGATAGGCACGGCACGAAGCAACAAAGTGAGCGTTACGTTAGGTTTTCAGGAGCTTCCGCAGCTGGAAGCCGACTATGGCAAGGTAGGTATGCAGAAAATCATCACCACAGTAGGTAATGTGGTGAGTGGTTCGGCACGAAGCAAGGAAACATTGGAGTGGTTGTCCTCGGACATCTTCGGTAAGGTGGTGCAGCTGAAGAAAGGTGTGACCATTGACCGTGACAAGACAAGCATCAATCTCAATGAGAATATGGACAGTCTGGTGCCAGCCTCGAAAATCTCGGATATGCCGACAGGATGGATATGTGGTCAGACAGCACGTGACTTTGTGAAAACCAAGACAGGACGCGGTGGCAGTATGAACATACAAGAGAGCGAGGAGTTTAAGACCAGTAAGTTCTACTGCAAGACAGACTTCAACATGGCAGACATCAAGAAAGAAGAAGATGGCTATGTGGCATTGCCCAAGTTCTACACATTTAAGTCGAGGGATGAGCGAGAACGTATCTTGTATAAGAATTTCGTGCAAGTTGGAGAGGATGTAAAGTCAATGATAAATACGATACAGAGGTATAAGGTGAAGTAAATGCAGTCTTTGTCATTGAGCCTTACTAAGCCTTTTGGGACAGACTATGCCAAGGGTGTGGAGATAACAGATGATAAGAGTAATGACATGAACAGGATAAAAAAAACGATAATGGTAGCGTTGATGATGTGCTTGTGCCTGGTGGTAAAGGTACAGGCACAGACTACAGTGCAGAGCCAGTCGGACTTGGGAATATTTCGTTTCCCTCTTTTTGAACGTGCGGTACGCTGCATCAAGTTCTATGAAGGTTGGCACGACATCAAGCGCAACTACCCCTATATAGGATGGGGACATTGTGTGCAGCCACATGAGAACTTCAAGAGGAACCTGACATTGGAGCAAGCGGACTCGCTGCTACGCAGTGACCTGAGAACCTTTTGCGGAATGTTCCGCAAGTACGGCAAGGATTCGTTGTTATTAGCAGTACTTGCTTACAATGTGGGGCCGTATAAAGTGCTTGGAGATAGAAGAAAGTTCCGTAAAAGCCGATTGTTGCAGAAGATAGAGCGTGGAGAAAGGGATATAGAAAGGGAGTATTTGGACTTCTGCAGATGGAAAGGAAAGGTGATTGCTTCGATAAGGAGAAGACGGAATACGGAGCTTAGGCTGTTGTATGAACCTTGAATATGGGTGGGCTTTAGACAAAAACCGATAAAAACACCGCATCAGTTTTCCGAGTCTTCGACTTGCTTTTCATTCATATAAAGCCTTACGAGAGTGAACTCTCGACTGCTTTATCTGAATGCAAAGCTGTGGCACGATGTGCCACTCGGAAAACAAATACGGCGATAAACAGAATAAAAACCATTGGGACTTGCAAACTGTGGCCGTCTCTCGGAAAACAGATGCCATATGTTCATTAATATAACATCAGTGGTGCTTGCAAAGCTATACACTGGAAAATGTGCCACTTGGAGACATCAGATTTTTGCATTGGGTGAATACAGGGTGATGTCTATAACGGGGAGTTTACTACCATTGGCGTTGACATCCCGAATAAAGTCATCACACTCTGCTTTTGTCATTATTTCCCTTACAAATGCGTAATATAGAAAGTCCAAAGTCGTTAGATAAGTGATTTTTTGCGCTGCACAATAATCCTTGATGTCACGAAGATTGCTGCTGCCAATGACATTGTGCGTAAATCTGCAAAATGCCATACAAGCACTTTCTCCTTTGCCATACTTAGATCTTAGCTTAGCATACTCCAACCTCATTTGTCCCGTGGGTTCAAATGGAAGGAGAACCATGTTCTTCAGGAACTTCATTTGGTTATCTATCTGAGTGCGTATAGAAATAGTCTCCTCATAGACAGCACTAAGTATTGCATGGTCATATTCTGGAAGAATCGTCGGCAATAAAGATAGTTTCCCAGCTTTTGAGAAGTGGATTAGGACATCCGCATCAAGAATTATCTTCACTTTCTCCATATCCAATTTTTCTCATTAGTTCAAGATAATGTCCTTCTGATATGCGCTCTTCATCGAATAGTCGTTTAGCCTTTGAGCCATAGTCACCAAGAACAAGATTTTCGTTGCCTTTGTGGTAGAGGGAACGATCATATCCCCGGAGAGATGCTTCCTGTCGGATGCGCAAATTCATTAAGGACTCTGCGTTCTGAGGGGAAATCAGTTTAAGTTCCTTCAGTCTGACAATAAGAGTAGAGTGAGAAACACCGTAAAGCTGTTCAAGCCGTAAGGCAGTATCGATGGAAACCGTTTTGCTTATCAACTCATTTGCAGAAATTTTATAAGACAATCCCTCTTTGGGCATGAGCAAAGCCGAAGCAAACATGTTTGCAGAACGCTCTGCGACATCACCAGACATAGTTAACTTACAGAAATGCGGTTTGGGATTGTCATCAAAAAAGAGATGAAATAACTCGTGAGCGATGGTAAAATGCTGACTACCTCTTGTTGCATTGCTACTAACAAGCATGAACATTTTACCATCGTTTGATTTAAGAGACAGTCCCCAAGTTCCATCCGACAAGGGTCTGTATATTGTCATGATGTTCAACTGGCGTAGAGCCGTTTTCATGTTGAGGGGTTCGCTTGCGCCAACTCGAAGCATCATCCTCATTTTGAGCGCAAGCTCTTCGGCAGTTTCAATGGTGAGTTTTTTCATATTGCCAACAACCTTTCCATTTTCATGTAATTCAATACAATCTCCTTGAACGTACTGACCTCTCTAAGGTCATTTTCACTGAGATTGTCGGCACGAAAAGCACACACAAGCATGTTTTTAACAGCCTTTTCATCTGGATCAAACAGCAACTCCATCTCACAACCAAACAGATTGCAAGCCTTTTCCAAAACATCAATAGGCGCTTCTCTCTCACCAGTCTCGTAGTTGGCGTATGCAGACCTATTGATGCCAAGATAGGCAGCAACTTGCTCCTGCGTGTAGCTGTTTGTTTCACGCAAGGCTTTCATGTTACGTCCTATAATCTGATTTTCATTCATAATATGTCGGCATTTATTGTTAATGATGTGGCAAAGTTATATCAAATAATTGAATTTTGCAAATTTTGCCACGGTAAAAGCAAGACAGAATGCCTTTTCTTTGGGAATGCTATATATGGGACGATAGGGTGGGCTTTAGACAAAAACCGACTAAGCCAGTAGGTGGAAGTATACAAAAACCGATAAAAACACCGTATCTGTTTTCCGAGTCTTCGACTTGCTTTACATTCATATAAAGCCTTACGAGAGTGAACTCTCGACTGCTTTATCTGAATGCAAAGCTGTGGCACGATGTGCCACTCGGAAAACAAATGCGGCGATAAACAGAATAAAAACCATTGGAATCTGCAAACTGTGAGCACTACTTGGAAAATAGATGCTGCGATAAACAGAATAAAAACCGTTGGGGCTTGCGAAACTATGCTGTCACTCGGAAACATAAATAAGGTCTTGTTCCGACAATATAGTTAGGACAAGACCTTATTTATAGGTAGTAATAACCCGTAAAAACAAACATTTAATGGCAACAATAAAATTGAAATTCCGTCCGTCGTCAGTACCCGAGACTGAGGGAACGTTATATTATCAGGTGATACACAAGCGAAAAGTGAAGTGGATAAGCACTGGGTATCATGTATACCCATGTGAATGGGACGAAAAGGCAGGCGAAGTGCTGATTCCGCCAAACAGCGAACGAAAAGCAGAATTAGAAAAGATGCAGAACCAAATAAATTGGGAGTTGAAGCAATGGGACAGCATTATCGTGGAAATGGAAAACCAGCATAAGAATGTCACTATAAATGAACTGTGTGATGCATTCAATAAAACCAAGACCCAAAAGACCGTCTTTATGTTTCTACAAGAACAGGTGACGAAGAAAGAGCAGATGAAACGGCAAGGGACAGCCATGACATACTCTAACGCCTATCGGCGGTTCAAAGAGTTTCGTGAAGGCAAGGACTTGACCTTTGACGAACTCACTCCAGACATGATGGAGTGTTATGAGGCATGGCTCAAAGACAGAAGGTTGAAGCAGAACAGTATAAGCTGCTATCTGCGAACTCTCTGCACCTTATTATATAAGGCAACCGATGAAGGAATGAGGATAGACAGCAATCTGTTCAGTCATGTGCGTCTGTCATACGTCAAAACCACCAAACGAGCCATCAGCGAAAAAGAAATGAGAGCCATAGCCATGCTGCAATTGCCCGAAGGTACGTCTATAGCCTTTGCCCGTGACGTGTTTATGTTCAGTTTCTATATGCGAGGAATGCCGTTCGTCGACATCGCCTATCTGCGGAAGAAGGACTTGAAAAATAAAATGTTGGCTTATAGCCGCAAGAAGACCAACCAATATCTGACGGTGGAATGGGTAAAAGAGGCGCAAGAAATAATCGACCGATACGCACAAATAAATTCCGTCAGTCCCTATCTTCTTCCTATTATTCAGCAAGATGACGGAACCGAACAAAAACAATATCATCGTATGTTGGAGAACATCAACTATAATTTGAAGAAGATAGGTGAAATGACAGGGTTGAAAATGCCACTCACCACATATACCGCACGGCATACATGGGCAAGCATCGCGAGAGACATGGACATACCCATTCCAATAATCAGCGAGGGCATGGGGCATAACTCCATAAAGACAACGCAAGTGTATCTGAACTCCATTGATGTGTCGAAAATCAACGAGGCAAACAAGAAAATAATACGGAAAATAAGCAAAAAATAGCATGTTGCCTTCTTTTTACTGAATACAAATCCCAGTAAAAAGAAGGCAACATAACGATAAGAATAAGGACAGTCCTAATCATCGTTACCAATAATAACATGTTTTTATGTCGGGCTATTAGGAGAGTTTGGTTCTGGCATGCGGAGAGACTTGCCCCATAGTGGGTCTCTATAAGTTTTTTCTTCATCTTATACTTCTCCTTCAATTTAAGAAATTCACTAATTTCAGACAAGCTTCTCGGTTCAGAACAAAAGGCAAGGAGTAATTCTTCTTTACTTACTGCCTTTTTCCCTATACTCCTTGCTTTTTTGTCTTCACTCCTTGCCAAGAAATCACCACTCCTTACTTTTTCCGTATTACTCCTTGCCAAATCACAGCCGATGATTTCAGTCTCATTGTGTTTTTCTGCAAGGACACGATAAAAGCATATGGATTGTATCTACGACCACACAAACTTGAGGTGGAATTTTTGCACCTCAAGTTTTCATACTCTTCGTCGGTCAGTTGAAACATGAAATCTTGGTGCAAAAATATAAATTATTCAGTGAAAAGTCAGAATCGAAATGTTTAACAAATGAATGTCTCTCATCCGTATTTTGTACGTCAAAATACGGATGAACCGAATTTGGACTGAAAATCAAGGTGTTTTATGGTGCTGATATGGTAGATTTATTAAACATTTCTACGTAAAATCGCAAAATGGCGGAAGATTTTCGGGAGAATATGATAATAAATGCAAGAAAAAATGTACCTTTGCAGCACGTTCCGTATTTTGACGTACAAAATACGGATGAACGGATAGAGACACAAAGCCACTATGAGGTGAAAATGCGGCACAATCAGCACATTTGATTTGTGGAACATTGAATCCCATAACTGGACAAACATACACACAGATAGTATGATTTTATGAACAATGTTATTGTAAAATTGGCATCGTCATCCCAGGTGATGGCAGCCAGCAGTGACATAAAGTAGCGGAGAGGTTATGGAGCAGGATTGCACGGTTTCTCAGTCTACAGCCGACGAAATAAAGAGTTTTCAGACAACTGAAAGCAAAGGATTTCCAGAGGGCACACACGTTTCTGAGCCAGACGAAATGACTGGTTCAGCGATAAAGAAGTGTTCGCAGGTGAACAAGGAAACTGAGACTGAGAAAGAAAACGAATCCATTCCCGAAGTGGTTCCAAGTAATGACGATAAAGATAACTGCACGTCATGGAGTTATCTTTTTGTACACAATCAAAAAGTAAAGTCGATAGAAGAACAGCTAAAGAAAGATGGAGTAACCCATTTTGTGCATAAGACAATAAAATATGTCCCCCGTCACAGGAATAGAGGCGGAATGCGCGAAGTGGAAACCCCTTCTGTAAGTGGACTGATATTCTTGCAAGGTGACTCAGAAACATTACAGGACTACTTAAATAAAAACGTAAATTCATACAAACTCTGTAAAAATTGTAGTACAGGAAAGGTTGCCACCATCCCCTGCAACCAAATGGAGCCATTCATGCGTGTGGCAGAAACCGAGCCAGAACGTCTCCGTTTCCTTCTTCGTCCTTTTGTTTATTATTCCAAGAACCGTACCCTACTTCGCATTGTGACTGGTGAATATGCCGGACTCGAAGGTTATGTAATCCGCATAGCGCGAGACCGCAAGCTCGTCATGGATGTCGGTGGAATGGCAGTAGCCTTATCAGGCGTACATGCCGAACGTTTTGAGGAAGTAAACAAGAACGAGGCAGACAAAAAAGAGCGCGAGCTGTTCTACAAGCGCAACCTACATGAGCGCAACGCCTTTATCGACCGATACTTTCATCAAGTAAAGACCGCCCAAGAGGTGTCGGCCCAAGTAGAAAATATAGAAATACTCCGTCTTCAAACTCTTGCAGATGTAAGAGACAAGAAACTGGATATGAAAGATGCCTATGACACCTTCTATTTTATGATAGAAGAGATAGGCTACTACTATGCACCTTTCATCGACTATTTCAAAGACGAGCTTAGACCCATCTTTGAAGCAGGAAGAACCGTAAAGGAAGAGATAGAGAAAGCTATAAAGATATTCAAGGACAGCGACAAAGAACTGCATAATCGCTGCGAAACAGAATTTGAGGCGTTGCAAAACAACTACGGCTATCTGTTTGAATAGTTTTTATTAGTCATCGTAGAGAAGTAAAAATGGAAACCGATTTCTTCGCATATTCTCGTCGAAAAATAGAAAAAGACAAAGAAGAAGGTCACTTTGAGGCTGCTCACAATCGTGAGATGGCACTCCGTTGCTTTGTCAACTTCTTGGGTAAAGAGGAATTGTCATTAAACGAATTGACTCCAGAACTTATGGTAAAATTCGAGGAATGGTTGAATACCAAAGGGCGTAAACAATCAACGACTCGACTCTATCTATACCAAATCAGTTCGGTATATAATATTGCAGTAAAAGAAGGAATTGTTCCAAAACTTAAATTACTGAAAGGCGTAAGAGTTGCTTTGCCAGCCAAAAAAGAACGTGAATTGCTGTCAGTTGATGAATTACGTAGAATGCGTTATGCCGACCTGTCTGATTCCATACCACAAACTTTTGCCCGTGATATGTTCTTCTTTTGCATCTACGGCAGAGGCATCAGTTTTACAGATTTGGCAAACATCAAGGAAACCGACATCAAAGGATTCACATTAACATACATCTCACAAATACCAGGATTGCCACGTATAACCGTACAATGGGATGCAGCCATGCAGGAAATCGCAGACCGCTACCCCTCTGATTCAGAATTCTTATTCCCTTTCATCAAATCAACAGATATGCAAATGGCGGATTGCGAGGTGAAAAGGGTGCGACAGAATGTGATGAGAGCCTTTAAAAGAATTGCTACTCGTTGCAACCTATCTATTGTTCCGTCAATGGGAATGGTAAAAGATATCTATCAGAGAGCTATAGATAGGGTTAGTGTGAGCCAGATAATCTGATGTTTTACGCTATAGAGACACGTTGGAATAAGACAATATCTCTATAGCCCCTTGAACAATAGAAGAAAGAAATAATCAAGTAATCGCATATACAAACGATATAAAAATAGAAATATGAGTATTGATAGAAATAAATATTTAGGTGAAGTGCTGCACACCCACAAATTGCGCCACATAGAAAAATTCGTTAAAAAAGTAAAAGACAAGCGTAATGAAATTAAAGAAGTCATGTCTGAACACTATGGCGAAAAAAAATATACGGCTTTCAATTCTGGAAGTATGGCAAAACATACAGCCACAAACATTAAGTTTGACATGGATGTTGTAGAGCCTTTCAAACATGATGCTTTTGATACACTGCAAAATATGTTCGATGATGTTTATAATACATTAACCGAGAAGTATGGTAGTGTCGTTAGGAAACAAAAAGTGTCAATCGGTTTGGAATTTCCTAAAGAGGACGGTGATGAACTTCCAATTCAAATAGATGTAGTACCTGGTCGAGAGTTATCTGATGATGACTACACTGAAACAAAGGATCTAAACCTTTGTTTCAATGAAGATCTTTGGGGATTTAAAAAGGGAACGTGTACAAAAACAAACATCAGCAAGCAGATTGAGCATATTAGCGGAAAGAATACTGAACGCAAAGTTATTCGACTTTTAAAGATATGGAAGAAGCATAAGGACAAAGACTATAAGTCGTTTCTATTAGAGTTGATAACAATAAAAGCTCTTAATGGAAAAGACTCAGGCGGATTATGGGAAGATTTGAAGGTCACAATGGAATACATCCGTGACAACATCACGAAAGATAGTTTTCATCTTTATGACCCAGGAAATGGCAACAATGACGTTGTAGCCTCCATGGACTCATATAAACGACAGTCTTTGAAGAGTGATATGGACAATATGCTCAGAAACATTGAGACTAATGATGAGACATTCTTGCCTTATTATTTCCCGAAAAATGAGAAATATGAGGAAAAACAAGACGATGGTTACAAACAAAAAGAAGGGTTCAGTGGTGTATCATATCCACAGAATCCTCAGAGATTTGGATAAAGATGATAGAAGAGAAAGCAATTAAAGAAGTTGAAAATGAAACTCCTGATGAGGATAGCGGAATGACTATGGGAATGTGAGGTGAGTTTTAATCTATAAATCTTCGCTGGAATGAAGATTTATGGCAATCAAATTTTTTGATATGTTTGCAGGCATCGGCGGTTTCCGTTCAGGACTTGAAGTAATAGGTGGTTTTGAGTGCGTCGGATACTGCGAAATCGACAAGTATGCAAAGCAGGCATATGAAGCAATGTATGACACGGGAGGTGAACTTTACTTTGATGACGCAAGAAAAATCGTACCCGAACAGTTACCCGAGTTCGACCTTATTACCGGCGGATTTCCTTGCCAAAGCTTCTCAATCGCGGGAGCAAGAAAAGAATTTGACGATACAAGAGGAACGCTGTTTTTTGAGATTGCTCGAATTACTGCCGTTAAAAAACCTAAGTATCTCTACCTCGAAAATGTTCCCGGTCTGCTTAACCATGACTCAGGCAAAACATTTGAAACAATCCTCAATACATTGAATACAGGGTCCCCGAAAAGCATTAAGCTTTTTGGGGAGAGGAGGTGCAGCATAGCGTGCGAGTTTTTAACCGCTTGCGGTTGGAAACGAGTAAGCAGAGCTTGCACCGACGAGGGGTATGATGTATGCTGGCAGGTACTTAACAGCAAAAATTTCGGAGTACCCCAATCACGAAATCGAGTGTACATTATCGGATATAATCGAGGAAAATGTGCCGGAGAAGTATTATCTTTCACGCAAACAAGCGGAAAAGCTCTTATACAAAGAAAAGCCAACGCAAGGTGAACGAATCTACTCATCAAAAGGACTAAGTTGTACTTTGACAAGCGGTTTGGGCGGGTTCGGCGGACATTCGGGACTTTATCTCATTGAAGATACTGAAAACTTTGGCTTGCCGATAAAGTCTAAGACCAAAGACGGTTATCAGATGGCATATCCCGGTGACAGCATTGATACCGCCTTTTCGGGACAAAATTCAAGGCGTGGCAGAGTCGGAAGTCAGATAGCACACACGCTTACTACTTCCGCAACGCAAGCGTATTATTTTATCGACCTGAACCCCAATCCGAAGCTGACAGAAATTGCAAGGTGCATAACCGCAAGGCACGACTTGGGAATCAGTAACCGCAAGGCTGAACATTCGGGAGTTTTTGTAGAAAATTCAGATGTTCTTGATGACAATGAAAAGTTTGCAGTAGCCTTTATTGAGCCAAACGGAGAAGTCCATATCGGCAGAATAAGAAAGCTTACTCCGATGGAGTGCTGGAAATTACAAGGTTTCACGGACGATCAATTCGACAAAGCAAAAGCGACAGGACTATCCGACAGCAGGCTATACAAAATGGCAGGAAACGCTGTGACAGTGAATGTAATTTCTGAAATTGGAAAGATTATTAAAAAGGTGGATGAATCAGCCGATTAAAATTCTGTTATAATCCTGATCGGCTTGTTAATTTTCTTACAATTATCTATTACAAATTTTGTTCCCCTGCTTTTTCCGTCCCAAAAGGCTAAAACCATATCAGCATATGAAATGATTTCAAGATTTCTTCTTAAAGGCGCAACTTTGCCGTATAAATTGTACCTTGGCAGAAATTCTGTGTATTTTAAACTGTGTTTTAAAGCAAACATTTTAGCACAGCTGTCAATGCCTTTAGCACCGCCTGAAATTATTTCAACAGTATTTTGGGGAATATAATCCTCTAAATTGGTGATTGTAAGTGATCTTGAACCGATTATGGCAAGTTTCATTAAAATCCCTCCAAATAAAGTGAACCCACCGTAAGTCCATTATGACATTATATCATAAAAAGAACTTATAATAAACTCAAAGTAGGTTCACACGGAGGAAATTATGAAAAAGCAAATTAAACATCTGTCACTGCGCATTGACGAGGAGCTTCTGCGTAAGTTTGACTATGTGGCAAAATACGATGACAGGTCAATGAATTGGTATATGCTGCACCTGATAAAGGACGAAATAGTACGCTTTGAAGAAAAGCACGGGAAAATCCCGGAAAAAACTGAATAAAACAAAATATCAATCGTTTCTGACAGCGATTGATATTTAAAATAGATATACAGCCGTTGGTTGAGTTAAAAACTTAATCAACGGCTTTTTGTCGTTTCAGGGGCGATTGATATTCCGAAATGGAGTGATGAATATCAAAACCCCTGTGAGTTGGATGGGAAATAAAACTTCCATCCTTCATATTTTGTACGCCCTGTTTCCTCTGAATTACGAGAGATACATTGAACCATTCGGAGGTTCGGGAGCTGTACTTTTAGGCAAGAAAAAACCTGATAAGTTTGAGGTTTACAACGATTTCAACCATAATCTTGTAAACCTCTTTCGCTGTATGCGTGACAGACCAATGGCGTTCATAGAAGAACTCGGATTTTATCCGCTTAATTCAAGGGACGATTTCAATGCTATAAAGAACTTTTTTAAACAGGAGAAGTTTGAAGATAAGTACCTTGATGAAGAATTGAAACTGACAAAGATTATACTGCCTGACTTGAAAGCAGAAGAAATCATAGAATTGTATATAAAAATGAAACAGGACTACGACTTGCGCAGAGCAGTAATGTTTCTTAAACTTCTGCGATACAGCTATTCAAGCGGTGGAAAATCCTTTGCCTGTCAGCCATTTTCAGTAGTGAGCCTTTTTCAGCTGATAGAGCAAGTCGGAAAAAGACTTGAAAATAATGTGATTGAAAATCAGGATTTCGAAGTTTTAATAAAGCATTATGACCGAGAAAATGCCTTTTTCTACTGCGATCCGCCTTATTTTTCAAGTGAGTATGTTTATCAGTGCGGTTTCACTTGGGATGACCATCAGAGGCTGAAAAACACACTTGCAAATTCAAAGGGCAAATGGCTTGTATCATATAACGATTGTGAGGAAATCCGTAATTTATATGACAGTTACTCATTCTTTGATTTCACAAGGCTTCACAATATGAAGCAGCGAATCAACGCAGGCGAACAATTCCCTGAACTGCTAATCAGCAACTACGATATGTATGAAAGGCAGAAAAACAAGCCGTTGCAGTTGAGCCTGCTTGATTTAACCACCGAACAACAAATTGATTTAGAACAAATTTTGAAGGAGTGTATTATTAACAATGGAAAATAGAATTTATGTAAGTATACCGCTTGACGCACTTATTGTATCAGGAATCACATCCGACTGTGCTGTGCAGATTTCAGCTATGGACGGAGCAATTCTGATTGAGAGATGCGATGATGATAGTGAAGAATGTTGTTGCGACTGCATCTGCGATGAGTGCAGAGCAGAACTCGCAGAAAGCGAGGACGAGTAATGCTCAGGTTGTTCAGAGTTCTCGGAAAAAGAGGAAGAATTACAATCCCCTATGAAATCCGCCAGCGAATCGGATTCAGATACAACGATGTTTTATCATTCACCCAGCAGGATGACGGCTCGGTAGTTGTAAGGAAAGAAAAAATCTGCGATAACTGTAATGAATTTGCAGAAGAATATGAGGAAAATTACACCCTTGAAGATTTCCTTGACAGTCTGTCCGAGAAAGAACAGAGAAACGCACTTTTGCATCTTTCTCTGCTGTGGGCAGAAAAGCAGAAACACTAAATCGGAGGTAAATTCATATGGCACAGAATACAAATTTTAATGGAAACAAAAACAACAATCAGAAAAGGAAACTGCCGTATATCAAGGTAAGGATTGATAAGCTCGTTGACGTAGAAGATTGCAACACAAAGGCGTTTGCAAGCGTTACTGTCGGCGGTGCTGTGGCTATTCACGGAATCAGAGTGATGAACTCAAGAAAAGGCTTATTTGTTGCAATGCCTGCAAGTAACTATGTTGATGAAAACGGCGAAACGAAGTTCAGCGAGATTGTTCATCCGATTTCAAAGGAGTCAAGAGATATGCTCAATAGCAAGGTTATGGAAGCTTATCATCCTTATACTTGCACAGACGAGAATAATAGTACCTCTTGCAGTAACACTCTGCTTTGGCTTTTTGTCAATACGACTTGAAGATACAACTATTCTGGACTTTATCCGCTATGCTGTGAAGTATTTTATATCAACTCAACAGACTTATTTTTGGGCAGAAAGGGGCAAATAAATGAAAAACAAGCAGAAGAAAACAAAGCAAAAAGGTAAATCGGCTCAGGACTTGATGGGCATAAAAACCTTTACGAAAAACGGCTTGAAGGTCGGCAAGGAAGAACTTATTTTCTATATGGTTCAGCCGACAAATATTTCTTACTTTCTCACACGAATATCGAAATCAAGGTGCGCCACCTGATGATGGTGCTTTCTGCTGTGCCGGAGATTGAAATCACTTGTACAGATTCCTGCGAGTGTTTCGATACAAACAAAAGCTATATCAAGAGCAGGATTGAAGCTGAACAGAATGAAAAAGTAAGGAAAATTCTCGCTAAAGACCTTGATTTTCTCGACAGCATTCAGACCGAAACCTCAACTGCAAGGCAGTTCCTGTTCATAGCAAGGTGCAAATCTTCAAAATCCGAAAATGTTTTGCAGAAAGCAAACAGAGTTGAGAAGATTATATCCGATCAAGGTTTTGAAGTAACCCGAATGAAGAAAGCAGACATCAAGCGTTTTCTTGCAATTTACTTTGAAGCAAGTATGAACGGCGATTTAATGCCCGATTATGACGGCGAGCAGTATATTTCGGAGGTGGAAAATGAAGAAGAAAATTAGTACCATCGCTGTGATTTCCGTGTTCTCAATCATTATACTGTTATGTGTAGTTTCGATTGTGTCACAGAAAATCACCGAGCATAAAGAAAAAACAGAGTTTGAAAAGCTTGCAGAAATCGTTACTGAAGAAACAACGAATACAGATACTGAAACAGAAACGATAAGAAAGCCAAGTCTGTTAAAAGTCAGTGATTCTGATGATGAATTTCAAACTGAACAACCTGTGTATTACACAACCTATTATGAACCTCATTCAATATCAGAACTCGTTTCAATGAATTCCGAATGCTTCGGCTGGATAAGCATATCAGAAACAAATATCAATTACCCTGTTATGCATACACCAAGCAATCCGCAGAAGTATCTGAACAAAAACTTTTATGGCGAGTACAGCTATAGCGGTACACCGTTTCTTGACGCAAGGTGTTCAGCCGACAGCACCAATCTCATAATCTACGGACACCATATGAACAACGGTGCAATGTTTGCAGACCTTTGCAACTATACCGATTATTCATACTTCACGGAGCATCCGACAGTTGTGCTTGAAACTAAAGACGGGGCATTTGCTTACTCCGTCTTTTCAGTTATGAAAGTAAAATCCGATGATGATTGGTACAGATTCACAACACTTGGAACGGAAAAATCATATGAAAAGAAAATATCGTATGCAAAAGAGAAATCCATATACGACACAGGAATCACACCTGTTTGCGGTCAGCAGATTTTAACGCTTTCAACCTGTTACGGATACAATCAGGATGACCGAATACTTGTGTTAGCAGTCCGAAATTAAAGGGGGTAAAATTATGGGACTATTCAATAGAAAACCAAAGGTACTCACACCCGAGCAGGCAGAGGAAATCTACACCAAAGATTTCTTTGATATGATTCTGCCTTCAACAATAAAGTTTTTCACCGATTATTATATTGTCGGCGACTCATACCGCAGTGTATGGGCGATCAGTGAGTATCCGCCGTCAACTGAAGAACAGGCGATTCTTTCACAGCTTGCAGACAGAAACGGAGTAACTCTCCGCATATATCACAGACTTGTTGAGAGTATGGAACAGCGTAAAATCATACAGAATGCCACACGCAAAAACAAGCTTAAATCAAGCGGTAATGATGTAAACGAAACGATTGAAGCACAGGGTAACTTACAGGATGTTGTCACTCTTATGGCAAATCTGAGGAAGAACAAAGAGGCGTTGCTCCATTGCTCGGTGTTCGTTGAGCTTAAAGCCAAGAGTAAGCAGAAATTGAAGGAGTTGCAAACCGATATTGCAATGGAGCTGACACGGTCAAAAATTGAAGTTGACCGTCTGACTTTACGACAGAAAGAAGGCTTCCTGTCTGTAAATCCTATTGGCAGTAATCAGTTCGGCAGTCTATATGAGCGTGTATTGCCTGCCTCATCAGTTGCAAATCTGTTCCCGTTTAATTTCAGTGGTAAGACAGATCCAAACGGTTTGTATATCGGCAGAGATAAGTACGGCACTAATATTCTCGTTGATTTCGACAGACGAACAGAGGATAAGACAACGAGCAACATCCTTATTCTCGGAAACAGCGGTCAGGGCAAAAGTTATCTGCTCAAATTGATTTTAACCAATATCAGAGAAAGCGGAAAGAAAATCTTATGCCTTGATCCCGAAGCGGAGTATGAAGATTTGACAAACGCTCTCGGCGGTTGTTATATCGATTTTATGTCAGGTAAATACAAAATCAATCCCCTTGAACCAAAAGCATGGAATGATGGTCAGGATGAAGTCGATAAGGATGCACCGCCGGCATTTAACAAAGTAACTCGATTGTCACAGCACATTGCGTTTCTAAAGGACTTTTTCAGAATCTACAAGGATTTCACGGACGCACAGCTTGATACAATAGAAATTCTGATTATGAAGCTGTACGCACGATTCGGCATAACCGACACAACCGATTACAGCACAAAAAAGCCTACGGACTTTCCTGTGATGAGTGATTTTTACGACTTGTGTGAGGAAGAATATATGACCTACGACCACAAGCGAAAGTATCTTTATACAGAAGAAATCCTGCAGGAGGTTTGTCTGGGTATTCATTCAATGTGTGTCGGTTCGGAAAGTAAATACTTCAACGGTCACACGAACAT
>ENA-UEYI01000463-UEYI01000463.1-human-gut-metagenome-genome-assembly--contig:-NODE-463-length-40760-cov-27.264017_pt1 | contig 40760 bp, 30 predicted proteins | sample MGYA00242900_ERZ507916 | MGnify/ENA primary metagenome ERZ507916 (study PRJEB26167, sample SAMN06115521) | human gut metagenome | host: Homo sapiens | place: China:Chongqing | collected 2015-09-02...
CATGAGAGGTTTGAAGACCATTTACAATTTCAGGATTATCTACTGATAATTTTTTACTTGTCACCAGTGTAATCTTATCTGATAATATAGTAATGCCATTATTTAACCACCAGAAATCTTCATTCTGCTTATTTTTTAAAGTATCAGCAATACATGAATTGACAGAATTATATCCTTGATAATCCCGAACATTTGACTCAAATATTCCCTTTCTTAGTTTTTTAGAAGAATCTGTTATAAATGTGTAATATTGAGATAAATTTATCAAAGCGACATATTCATTTGTCTTTCCCAATGTTATGGCTTGATCTGCTAAGTCAACACATATATTTACATCAGGCTCACTATTATATAATGTGACAAGTTCATTCGCACCAATCAAATCAGCTTTAACTAAAGCATTGGGATATAATTTATTAACAACACATTTAAGTTCTTCCATTTGTGCAACAACATTAGGATGCACATCCACCCCCAATGTTACATAATAATAATGAAAACATACTTTGGGCTGTTTAGTAATCAATTTTGTTATGGCATCTCTAAAAAGCATAAATATCTCACATACTCCTTCACAATATCTATCTTTGTATTGGTCCACATCATGTGACATATCCAAAAGGTTTTCTGAAATTGTTTTCCATTTCATTATTGCATCCTCTCCAAAACCAGTGGTGTTTTTGGATTGAAAAATAGCAAATTCCAATTGAGCCCCTTTGGGACAAGTTAAATTTACAAGTTGATCAGGAGCAATAATTTCATCATTGAGAAATATATAAGCTGCATCGCATCCACCATCATTCGATCCCCCTATAATGCCGTTTTCAATTTCTTCATTACTAAATTCATAATCTTTCAATACCTGATTGGCTGCAAAAAATTCAAAATATGAATTCTCGTTGTTATACTCACTCGAGTTTTGACACTCTTGTTTAATGATTTCTTTGAGTAATATCTGATTATTGGTCATAGTAAATTATTTCTATTAATTAGCGCAAATATATTGAACTAAAATGGCAAATCCTGTCCATATTCCGAACAAGGCTCATTAAGGACTTGAATTTCATTATCTTCAAATAGCTGTGCCTGCTTTTGAAGCTTCTCCAAATACAAAGTGCGTTTTGAGATATCGTTGATTTCTTCTCGGCGGGCCTTACTTAGTTCCAAGAATTCATCATTTTGATCTATGCCAAGGAATCGACGTCCCAATAGACTTGCCGCGATGCCAGTTGTACTGCTACCTGTAAATGGGTCTAAAATCCATGCCCCAGAAAGGGTCGAAGCCTGAACGATACGAGAAAGCACACACAATGGTTTTTGCGTAGGATGCTTCCCGCACGATTTTTCCCATGGAGCAATAGCTGGCAATCGCCACACATCACGCATTTGAGTACCACCATTAATTATTTTCATTAGTTCATAATTAAAATAATGGGGTACTTTTTGCTCTTTACGCGCCCAAAGAATGTATTCAGCCGAGTGAGTGAAATACTTGCGTGACAAATTTGGTGGCGGATTTGTTTTCTCCCATGTAATACAGTTCAATATCTTGAAGTCTAATTCCGTCAAGCATCGGGCTACTGAGAAAATATTATGATAAGTACCACTTATCCAAATCGTTCCATTGCTTTTTAATTTATCCCGACAGGTGGCAATCCATGATTTGTCAAAAAGGTAATCTTCCTCATATCCGTTAGACTTATCCCAAGCACCTTTATTGACAGAAACCATTTTACCGCTTTGAACGCTTATTCCTCCGTTTGATAAATGATATGGCGGATCTGCGAAAATCATATCAAACTTAAACTCAAAAGAATTAAGTAGTTCAATACAATCTCCTTTCAAAAGGGTAAAATCCCTATTTACCGATCTATAGTATGGAGTTAACATCAATGAAATGTTGCTGTTGACACAATTTCAAAAATATTTCTATGTTCCTTTATCCTTTCCAAGAGATTCTTGAACATATAAGCGTCATGTCTATTGGTCTTTTCTTGAACCATTAATAGTTTCGCAATCAATATCAAGAATTTAACACTATATTCACCTTTTCCAGCTAATTTGCTGTATTTCTGGGCTTCATTATTTACTTCAGCCAACAAATTCTCCGGGGACAATAAAAGTTCCTGTTCTTTTTTAGATTTTAAAGGAGCTGTCCGACTCCATTGTTCAAGTAAACTACTTAGCAATAGGTCTGTTTCATGGGGTTCACTATAATGTTTAATCAACATATCTACAGCCCAATGAATATGTTTAGGAGTACGGATGCGACTCCATCTTTCACCTTCTTTCTGACGATATCTTAGCAGAATATCAAAATCAGACAATGTCCCTTTGTATATTCCTAAAATATATGTGCCATTAATTGGAATTACACATAGCGGTTCTTGTACATTACATGTCATTGAAATATTTTGATTTGGCATAATTCTTACTCCTCATTTTAGTTTTTTAGAAATAATATCGTTCTCAAGATCCGCAATGTTATACAAGTGGTCCAATACATCAAACGTTTCTTTTAGGTTATTCTTTGCACTGCGCCAACCGCAACCATCGGTAAACCAAACAAATTTGAAATATCCCAAATCTTTGGTTTCCATGGTAATAGTTTTGTAACTACGTGCCGTTTCATTTAACTTGGACCCACTGCTTGTATAAAAGTTTGTTTCTATGCCATAAACAGTGTTCTTTCCTTTTACAACAAAATCAAATCTTTTTTCCGCACGACCATTATTGGAAATAGAAGACAAATCTATTCCCCATTTAGCCTCAATCTCATGGATATACATTTCCTTGAAATAGGTTTCTCCTTTTACAAGTCCTGCTTTACAAAGAAAACCCTCTACAAGATTTTCCATTAAATGACCACCACGGTTCTTACGTCCGTTCGAGTCAAGACCAGTTTCTATACCTGTCACGTAATCCACAAGATTGTTGACAATATGATTCTCCATCAAATCAAAAAGACCAGTCTTCCGCATGAATTTCACGTAATCTTCATTTGTGCAATTTGGCTTGTCAAAATGAAAGTCAATCTGTCCTTCTTCATCCATAGCCATAATATCAAGCTCACGCTTAGCTAAAAGAATAGGGATACATTTTAATGTTTCTGGATATTGTACCAAAATATTCCTGAATTCATCCTCGATATTCTTGGAGCCAATAAGCGCATTTAAGATATTGAGTGGAATTTTAATAGCTTCCACATTATTAAATACCTTATCAAAATCAACATAATATTTATAATCGGCAATAGATGGTCTGAAACCAGCAAGCCAAGCATCAAAGTCTCTCATATCAGTAAGCATTAGCAACATTTGAAATCATTATTTCAGAAATAGCACCACGTCCATTTCCCTTTGAATTTATCATCCTTGCAGCAAATACACGTTTAATAGAGAACATCTTATAAAGATGATCAAAAAAATCGTCTTCATTGTCTACGTTCAATGGGTCTGAATTACTTGCCACGAATAAAGATTTTTGCTTTGCAATTAGAGCGCAAAAATCGCGTAACCGTATCTGCTCGGCATCATCAAAACCTTCTTTTGCGTAAGATGTAAATGCAGAAGTATCTGTCAGAGGACGATACGGAGGGTCAAAATAAAACAAAACATTATCATGGGCATATTTGCCAGTTTGTGCAAAATCACCACAAAGAATTTCAACTCGCTGAAGGACGGCAGAATCTGCCCTTAATGTCTCCTCATCGCAAATTTTAGGATTTGCATATCTTCCATGTGGAACATTGAACTTACCTTTAGAGTTTACACGATACAATCCATTGAAACAAGTACGATTCAAAAAAATAAATAGTGCAGCGGTTTCAACCTCTGAGGTATCTCTTTCGTTAAAACGCTCACGTTGAGCAAGAAAATACTCTTTTCTATCAACTTCATTAAGTGGAAGATATTCATTTTGAAGTCGGTTCAATTCAAAAATTAAATTTTCGACATCATATTTTATTACTCGATATGTACAGATAAGCTCTGCATTGATATCATTTATAATAGCTCTTGTTATGTTTGGGTATTCTTGTAAAATCCAAAACAATACTGCTCCTCCCCCAACAAATGGTTCGATATACGTCATCTCATCCCTACGTGATAAATCACGAGGTAGAATTTTTTTTATATCATCAAGAAGTTGAGTTTTCCCTCCAACCCACTTGATAAATGGTCTTGCCCGATATGTGTCTAATCTTTTCATTTAATTCTAAATTTACTACTAAGAAAATTCTCGCAGTATTGTGCAAATATAGTGATAACGCTTCACTTCCCCAACAAAATGAGAAAAGAAAACAAGAATACTCTTAAGCATTTACCTCCGATTATCTTCTATAATTTTACCGTTCCACTACCCACACCATTCCATTGAAAGAGGAGGCTGTTGAAATATTAAAGCGTTGGAAACAGAAATGTGGCAACAAGCGGTTTGTTTTCGGTATGCTTGATGACGAGATAGACCTTGACAACAGAGAAACGTTATACAAGAACAGAAACAACGTCACAAAGTGTATAAACCAGTCTTTAGTAGTGGTAGGTGAAAAGTTAGGATTCTCCCATCCACTTACTATGCATGTCTCGAGACACACGTTTGCAGTGATGGCTTTGAATGACGGAATGGAAATGTCGGTTGTGAGCAGGTTGCTCGGTCATGCGTCCACTGGCGTTACAGAGAAAGTGTATGCCAAATATCTGCCAGAGACTTTAGAAGAGGAGGTAAATCGGCTTGATTTCAGTTTTCTTGCAAGTTGAAAAACGCTTGTCACGTGATTCGCATTTGATTCGCATTCAATAATTCTCGGGGTGGCAAGATTTTGTAACTCACTGATACGCTGCTCTGCATTTGATTCGTAAATTATGCACCAAAACGAGGTAAAACAAAGGTGACTAACATTTAATTGTTAGTCACCTTATCTTATTTTCAATAAGTTACCTCTTTAAGGAACATCAATATTCGTCCTCGTTGAAGAAGAAATCTTCCTTACTTGGATAGTCAGGCCAAATGTCTTCGATGCATTCATACACTTCGCCTTCATCTTCCATTTCCTGAAGGTTTTCGATAACTTCGAGCGGAGCACCAGAACGCATGGCGTAGTCGATAAGTTCTTCTCTGGTTGCTGGCCAGGGCGCATCTTCAAGCTTTGATGCGAGTTCAAGAGTCCAATACATAATTCTATCGTTTTTAATCTGCGTTTTTTTTATTGAGACTGCAAAGATAGTAAAAAAACAAATTTCAAATAGAATGCGGGTTTAAATTTAGTTAAAAACCTGTCAATTGCTTGTTTATTTGCAATCCTTGTCCCAAAAAATCTCTTCAATCTGGTTGTGGATGTTGTTGAAGCGTGCAAGAACGAAGAAATAGTCGCTCAGACGGTTGAGGTATGTCAGCACGTTCTGGTCCACATCGTGCTCGTTGGCGAGAGTCACAACGCGGCGTTCGCAGCGGCGTGCCACGGTGCGGCAAATCTGTGCGCGCGAAGAGATGCGGCTGCCTCCGGGAAGCACAAAATTGCGGAGAGGAGGCAATTCGGCGTCGAGCAGGTCTATCTGATGCTCGATGTTGGCTATATCGTCATCGTCAAGTCCCATTGCCTTTGTGCCTGGGGCGGTCTCGGTGGCGAGATACGCTCCGATGTTGAAGAGTTTGTTTTGAATTACGCGTAGGAAACTTTTGATGTCCGACGGCACGTTGTGCAGGTTGTCGAGCAGTCCGATGTGTGCGTTCAACTCATCGACTGTGCCATACGCTTCAAGGCGCACGTCGTCTTTTGACACGCGCTTTCCGCCAACGAGCGACGTTGTCCCTTTGTCGCCGGTGGCTGTGTAAACAATACTTTTCTTTACCATAATATCAACGGTTTAGTTGTTGCAGTTTTTCTATCGCTTCCTCCGCGCTTTCCACGAGCTCCACCAATGCGACAGCCTCCGGAGCGGCAAGGCGCTGCTCCACAAGCGACTGCAGCTGGTTGTAGAGTTGGTCGAACACGCCGTCTATGTTCACCAGCAGGATGCGTTTCGAGAAGTTACGGCTCACAGTGAGGGAGGCGAGGGTGCTCATCACCTCGTCGATTGTGCCGATGCCTCCGGGGAGCGCGACGAATATTTGTCCCAGCTCAATCATACGCGCTTTGCGCTCGCTGAGGTCGAGAGTGTATATCATCTCGTCGACAACGGGATCCGACAGCTGCCGGAACACTTCCGGAATCACACCAGTGACCGTTGCGCCGTGCTGTTTGGCAGTGGCTGCGAGAATGTGCATCTGTCCGGCGTTGCTGCCGCCGTAGATCAGACGTGCGTTCATCTCGCCGATGCCCTTGCCAATGGCACTGACGGCATTGGTGAAGTTGTCGCTGAGGTCAGATTTTGAGGAAAGGTAGACTGTTATGTTCATGCGTATGATGTCGTTTTTATTTTGATTTCTTTGATTTCTTCAAGGCCTTTCGCGAGTCGGATTTTTTCTTAGACTTTTTGGCAGTGCTCACCACGTCGCCCTCTTTGTTGACAGAGGTTGCGGCGGCCTTCTTGTCGGTCTCGTTGCCCACGATTGCAAAGTCGAGCTGCTTCTTGTTGAGGTCGGCGCGCGCCACTTGCACGGTGAGCTTGTCGCCGAGCTGGTATACGTGTTTCTTGCGGCGCCCGATGAGGCAATAGTTCTTCTCGTCAAACTCGTAGTAGTCGTCGTCGAGGTCGCGGATAGGCACCATGCCCTCGCATTTGTTCTCGTCGAGTTCCACGTAGATTCCCCATTCCGTCACGCCCGACACCGAGCCTTCGTAGATTTGTCCCAGTCGGTCTTTCATGAATTCCACCTGCTTGTATTTGATGGAAGCGCGTTCGGCGTTGGCTGCCAGTTGTTCCATGTCGGAAGAGTGCTTGCACTCGGTTTCGAGTTTCTCGCGGTTTACGGCGCGTCCGCCGTTGAGGTATTTGTCGAGCAGGCGGTGCACCATCATGTCTGGGTAGCGGCGGATGGGCGATGTGAAGTGGGTGTAGTAGTCGAAAGCCAAGCCGTAGTGTCCTACGTTGACGGTTGAATATACAGCCTTCGACATTGAACGGATGGCGAGAATCGACAACAGGTTCTCTTCCGGCTTGCCCTTTACGCTTGATAGCATCTTGTTGAGCGAGTTGTTGATGTCGGTGCGCTTGCCCGTGGTTCTCACCTTGTAGCCGAATCGGTTGGCTATCTCGGCGAAATTGGTCATGCGGTCGGGGTCTGGGTTGTCGTGGATACGGTAGACAAAAGGTTTGGCCTTCTTGCGTCCGCCGGGATTGCCTATGTCGGTGGCTACCTGCTTGTTGGCAAGAAGCATAAACTCTTCCACAAGTTTGTTGGCGTCTTTCGACACTTTGAAATACACGCTTATCGGGTGTCCGGTCTCGTCGATTTCAAAACGCACCTCGAAGCGGTCGAAGTTGACCGAGCCATGCTCGAAGCGGCGTTTGCGCAACGCTTTGGCGAGACGGTCGAGGGTGAGTACCTCCTCGGCATAGTCGCCCTTGCCGGTCTCGATTATTTCCTGCGCCTCCTCATAGGTGAAGCGGCGGTCGCTCTTTATCACGGTTTTGCGGATGCGGTGGTTGATGATGTTGGCGTTGTCGTCCATCTCAAAGATGCATGAGTATGCCAGTTTTTCCTCGTTGGGGCGCAGCGAGCAGATGCCGTTGCAGAGATGCTCTGGGAGCATCGGGATTGTGCGGTCGACGAGATAGACCGATGTGGCGCGCTTCTCTGCCTCTTTGTCGATGACTGAGCCAGGGCGCACATAGTGGGTCACGTCGGCGATATGCACGCCGGCCTCCCAGTTTCCGTTTGGCAGTTTGCGCAGCGACAACGCGTCATCAAAGTCCTTTGCGTCGCGCGGGTCGATGGTGAATGTTGTCACGCCGCGCATGTCCTCGCGGACGGCTATGACCTCCGGTGTTATTCCTGCGTCGATTTTGTCGGCGGCAGCCTCCACGTTCTTAGGGTATACGTAAGGCAGACCGTATTCGGCAAGGATGGCGTTCATCTCCGAGTTGTTTTCTCCTGTTCGGCCGAGAATGTCGACCACCTCGCCGGTAGGGTTCTTGTCATCGTCGTTCCAGTCCACGATGCGCACAATTGCCTTGTCGCCGCTTTCGCCGCCTTTGATTTTCGCTTTTGGTATAAAAATGTCGCAGGCAAGGAATTTGCTGTCGGTCACGAGGAAGGCGTAGTTCTTGCTCACCTTCAGAGTGCCGATAAACACTTGCTCTTTTTTCTCTATAATCTCAAGCACCTGCGCCTCCGGCTCGAAACCCTTGCGCTGTGCGCACAGATGCACGCGCACGCGGTCGCCGTTGAGGGCGTGCTTTGAATTGCGTTCGGCTACAAAGACAGGCACTTCCGCTCCGTCGACGATTACGCTGTTTTTCCCGTTGCTGCGTCGCACGAATGTGCCCTCGGCGGAGGTTGTGATTTCAGAAGCCTGGTATTTTCCCGGCACGAGTTCCACAAGATAGCCGTCTCGGGTTAAGTCGTCGAGAATGTCGGCAATGAGATATTGGTCGCTGCGTCCGGTGACGCCAAGGTCAACAGCCACTTGCTTGTAGTTGAATGATTCCTTGTTGTGGTTGTTGAAAAAGTCAACAACCAGGGTCTTGATTTCCGACTTCTTTCCTGATCTTTTTTTCGTCTTTGTTGCCATATTGCGTCTTTCTTTTTTTCGTCGTCTGTTTTGTACTATATTATGCAAATTTAGTCATAATCCACGAGATTTTTCTAATTTTGCACCGGAAAAAAGCAATCATAATAAGAAGAAATGAAGAAAGCATTGGTCGAAAAGAAATATTTGGCAACGTTTGTCCTGATAACGTCGCTGTTTTTCATGTGGGGTTTCGCCCACGCAATCCTTGATGTTCTCAACAAGCATTTCCAGGAGGTGCTTGAGATGACAAAGACGCGGTCGGCGTTGGTGCAGGTGATGCTCTATACGGGCTATTTCACGATGGCCATCCCTGCCGGACTGTTTATCAGCCGTCGGGGATACCGGGCTGGCGTGATTGTCGGCTTGTTGCTCTATGGCATTGGTTCATTGCTGTTTATTCCTGGCGAATGGCTGATGTCGTTTGAGTTTTTTCTGTTCTCTCTGTTCGTGATCGGTTGCGGACTGACGTTTCTCGAAACGTCGGCAAATCCGTATGTCACCGAACTCGGTGCGCGCCAGACGGCAGCCGCGCGCCTCAACATGGCGCAGTCGTTCAACGGACTTGGTGCGATGTGTGCGCCGATTGTAGGCGGATGGCTGATTTTCCGCGACAATGCCAGCGTGGCGCTCCCTTATATGGGTCTTGGCATCTTCGTGCTGCTTGCGGCGGTGGTGTTCACCCGTGTGCGCCTGCCGGAGATTCACGAAGACGACAGTGCCGCCGGCTCTGCGGAAAAGGCAAGAAACGCATCGCTGGCACGCAACTTTGCGTTTATATTCGGCGTGTTCGCACTGTTCTGCTACGAGATTTCGGAAATCTCCATCAACAGTTTCTTTATCAACTACGCCACCGACGGCAACTGGTTTGACAAGCCCACGGCGACGACGCTCTTGTCGCTTGGCGGACTGATGCTGTTTATGGTGGGACGCGTTGTCGGCTCGCTCGTGATGAGCCGCGTGAAGGCGGAGGCGGTGCTTGTGGTGTGCGCTACGGCGACAGTGGTGACCACTACAATAGTTGTGGCCGACTGCGGCGCGCTGTCGATGGGCGCGTTGATTGCCGGCTATTTCTTCGAGTCTATAATGTTTCCTACGATATTTGCCCTGTCGCTGCGCGGCTTGGGCGAGAAGACCAAAAGGGCATCGTCGTTTCTGATGATGACGCCTGTGGGCGGCGCTGTGGGGCCGTGGCTTATGGGATGGATGGCAGACGCACATGGAATGGTGCTGTCGTTTGTCGTGCCGTTGGCAGGATTCGTTGTGGTCTGGATTTATTCTATATTTACACTTAAAAATTCCAAGCAATGAAAGAACATTTGACAATAATAAAAGTGGGCGGTAAGATTGTGGAAAATTCTGAATCGCTCAACGCCCTTCTTAAGGATTTCGCCGCGGTGGATGGCAAGAAACTGCTCGTGCATGGAGGCGGACGCTCTGCCACGCAGATGGCTGCCCGGCTCGGTGTGGAAACGAAGATGGTCGACGGACGCCGCATCACCGACGAGGCTATGCTCGAGGTGGTCACTATGGTCTACGGCGGACTTGTCAACAAACGCATCGTGGCAGGACTGCAAGCCCTTGGCATTGACGCTGTGGGACTCACAGGGGCTGATATGAACATTGTGCTCAGCGACAAGCGTAAGGTGTCGGCAGTGGACTACGGATGGGTCGGCGACGTGAAGAGGGTGAATGCCGAGGCTGTGGCGACGCTGATTGAGAGCGGATGTTGCCCGGTGGTCGCTCCGCTCACCCACGACGGTTGCGGACACATGCTCAACACAAACGCCGACACGATGGCGGGAGAGATGGCAAAAGCCATGGCGGCGCACTACGACGTGACGCTGATGTTCTGTTTCGAGAAGCCGGGCGTGCTTGCCGATGAGAACGACGACAGCAGCCTTATTCCTACTATAACACCCGCCGTGCTCGACGATTTGAAGTGCCGGGGAGTGGTGAGCGGAGGTATGATTCCGAAACTCGACAATGCCATTGCCTGCGTGTCGGCAGGGGTGGAGTCGGTGGTGATTACGCAAGCCGACAGGATAGCCGATCCGTATGCGGGAACAAAAATTTGCCTGTAGATTGACAAAAGAGACGAATAAAAGTGGGAAACTTCGGTTTTCCCACTTTTTTTGTGTATGTTTGCATAGCAATAAGAAAACAACAAAATATCACAAGATATGGAGAAAGAGTTGAACATTGATTGGGCGAATCTGTCGTTCGGGTATATTCCAACAGACTACAACGTCCGCTGTACTTACAAGAATGGCGAGTGGGGCGAAATCGAAGTCTCTTCGTCAGAGTTGATACCAATGCACATGGCTGCAAGCTGTCTGCACTACGGCCAGGAGGCTTTCGAGGGATTGAAAGCGTTCCGTGGCAAGGACGGTCAGGTGCGCGTGTTCCGCATGGACGAGAACGCAAAGCGCATCCAGCGTTCGGCTGAAGGCATTATGATGCCGGCGTTGCCAGTGGAGAAATTCATGGAGATGGTGAAAATGGTTGTGCGTCTGAACGCACGTTTCATCCCGCCTTACGGCAGCGGAGCATCGCTTTACATCCGTCCGCTCGAAATCGGTATGTCGGCTCAAGTTGGCGTTAAACCTGCCACGGAATATCTGTTTGTGATTTTCGTTTCGCCGGTTGGACCTTACTTCAAGGGCGGATTCAAGACCACGCCTTACGTCATTACCCGTAAGTATGACCGCGCCGCACCTCTCGGCACAGGCACGTTCAAGGTGGGCGGAAACTATGCCGCAAGTTTGCGTGCAAGCTGCGAGGCTCACGCTGCCGGATATTCGGCAGAGTTCTATCTCGACGCACGCGAGAAGAAATATATGGACGAGTGTGGCGCTGCCAACTTCTTCGGAATCAAGGACAACACATACATCACTCCGTTGTCTACGTCAATCCTTCCGTCAATCACCAACAAGAGCCTTATGCAGCTCGCCGAGGATATGGGCATCAAGGTGGAACGCCGTCAAATCCCGGAAGATGAGCTTACGACGCTTGAAGAGGCTGGCGCTTGCGGAACGGCGGCTGTAATCAGCCCTATCGAGCGAATCGACGACCCTGAGAACAACCGCTCTTACGTAATCTCGAAAGACGGCAAACCGGGTCCTCTCAGCACAAAACTCTACAACCGTCTCCGCGGCATCCAGCTTGGAGAGGAAGAGGATGTGCATAACTGGAACACGATTATCGAGCTGTAAGTGACCATGGTAGGAAATCTTTCGGCTAAAGACGTGTTGCTGAAGTTCTACGACGAGGACAGCGACCTTTTCAAGCTGCTTTGGCATCACAGTTGCCAGGTGGCTGAAATGGCGCTCGACATTGCGTCGCGTTTCCCGGAAGCCGACCAGGATTTTGTCTACGACGCGTCTCTGCTCCACGATGTCGGAATCATAAAGACGCATGCGCCGTCGATTTTCTGCAACGGCGACGAGCCTTATATCCGTCACGGCATCCTCGGCGCGGAAATGCTGCGTGGCATCGATGCTTCAATGGAGCCGTACGCGCGGGTTTGCGAACGTCATACGGGCGCGGGAATATCGGCTGCTGAAATTGAACGCGACAACCTTCCGCTGCCTCACCGCGACATGATTCCGGTGACGCTGGAGGAGAAGATTGTATGCTATGCCGACAAGTTTTTCTCAAAGTCGAAAACCGACACTGTGAAGACCGTCGACAGCATTCGCGAGGATCTCGCCAAGTTTGGCGAAGACCAGTTGGCACGTTTCGACGCTATGAACGCCTTGCTGAATCACTGACGGCAGCATTGTTATAAAAACAGAGCCGCCTGCAATCCCGGATTGCAGGCGGCTCTGTTTTTTAACAATCGGTCTACAAATCAATGTCGACCTCCACGGGACAATGGTCTGAGCCGAAAATCTCGGTGTGTATTTTTGCATCTTGCAGCTTGTCGTCGAGGCGCGCCGACGTGAGGAAATAGTCGATACGCCACCCTGCGTTCTTCTCGCGGGCATGGAAGCGATACGACCACCACGAATATATGTCGGGCGTGTCGGGATGGAAGTGGCGGAACGTGTCGGTGAATCCGGCGTCGAGCAGCTCGGTCATCTTTCCGCGTTCCTCATCGGTGAATCCGGCGTTGCGGCGGTTGGTTTTCGGGTTTTTGAGGTCGATTTCGCGATGCGCCACGTTCAGGTCGCCGCACACCACCACGGGCTTCTTGCTGTCGAGCCCTTTCAGATAAGCCCGGAAATCGTCTTCCCACGACATCCGGTAGTCCAGACGGCGCAGACCGTCCTGCGAGTTTGGCACGTAGACCGTCACAAGGTAAAACGTGTCGTATTCAAGCGTTATCACTCGGCCCTCGGTGTCGTGGTCGGCAATGCCGATGCCGTATGCCGCCGACAGCGGTTCGTGGCGGGTATAGATGGCAGTGCCGGAGTAGCCTTTCTTCTCGGCATAGTTCCAGTAGGAGCGGTAGCCGTCAAACTGCAAGTCGAGTTGACCAGCCTGCATCTTTGTCTCCTGCAGACAGAAAAAATCGGCGTCGAGAGCGTTGAACGACTCCTCAAAGCCTTTGCCAACGCAGGCGCGAAGCCCGTTGACGTTCCAAGATATAAATTTCATAAATGTAGTCCTGTTATAACCTTTTATGCAAACTTACACAACATTTTCGGAATAAAAAAATTCACTGTTGCAGCAAAATGGAATAAATTCAGTAACTTTGCAACCATTATTAATGAATTATTATGAATTTTGTATATAAAACAGTGGTTGTCGCGGCGACAGTGCTTGCAGCCACATCATGCATTCAGGACGAGGCTCTCAACACGGAATGCGACATCATAACCTGTTCGTTTCCGTCGGAGATCGTCGTTTCTGACCCAACAATCACCAACAATCGCGTGACGGTAAATGTCGTGCCTGACGCTGACATCTCGAAGCTCGCGCCTACGTTCACGCTGACCGAAGGCGCTACAATCAGTCCGGCAAGCGGCTCGGTCCAGAACTTCCTGAACGCTGACGACCATACCGTGAACTACACCGTGACTTCGCAGGACGGCGAATGGCACAAAACCTACCGCGTGCAGGTGGTGCAGCAGCTGAAGCCGAGCGAATATCTGTTCAACAAGGTGGAGCTCGACCCTACGAAGAAATATTCAATCTTCAACGAATACGACGAGAATGGCAACTTCCTGATGGCTTGGTCGTCGGGCAATCCGGGCTACGTGATGTGCGGCGAGGCAAACAAAGCGGCGCGCGCTGCCTACGGCAAAGATAACTACAAAGACCATATCTGGGAATTCTTCCCCACGCTGGCAGTATTCCCAGAAGGCACAACGATGAAGACCGACAACGATAACGTGACCAGTTTCGTGAACGGTGGGAAGTATGCCCAGCCGGAATACATCCGACTGGTGACGCGTTCAACCGGAGGATTCGGCGCACAGGTGAAAATGCCTATCGCCGCCGGCAACATCTTCCAGGGCGAATTTGACTTGGGCAGTGCCGTCTCCCAACCTCGTGAAGCCACTCGGTTTGGCGAGCCTTACAACTACAAGCCCGTCAAGCTGTCGGGCGAATACCGCTTCAAGGCCGGCGACGTGTTTACCGACGGCAAAGGAAACGTAGTGGTCGGACGCAAAGACATTTTCTCAATCTACGCAATCTTCTTCGAAAGCGACGACGACGTGAAGTTTATCGACAGCAACGTGCACTACAACGACTTCATGCACCCCAACATGGTGGCTCTCGCCAACCTGACCGACGCCCACGAGACTGGACTGGGCGACGACGACTGGGTGAAGTTTGAAATCGAATTCGACTACGACAAATACAAAAAGGCAGTAAATGCAGACCTTCTTGCGAAGGGTGTCTACCGGCTGGGCATCGTCATCGCTTCAAGTGCCGAGGGCGACTATTTCCGCGGTGCCGTAGGCAGCACGCTCGACGTGCGCAACATCAAAGTAACCAACGAATAAAAAATGACTACAATGAAGAAGATATATGCAGTTATCATACTGGCGGCGGCAGCATTAATCCCATCTGCTGCGCAGGCGCAGCAGAGCCGCACACAGAAGATTATCAACGCCGCCCTCAAGGGATGGAACATTGAGCTACGCGCGGGCTACAACATCGGCGGCACATCGCCGATTCCGCTGCCTGCCGAAATCCGCGAAATCAAGAGTTACAAGCCTTCCGTTGGCTTTTCGGGCGAGGCCGACTTCACGCGGTTCTTCGACAAGCACTGGGGGGTGGGCTTCGGAGTGAAACTTGAAAACAAGAATATGGAGACCGACGCCCGCGTGAAAAACTACGGTATGGAAATCCTCAGTGAGGGCGCCGTTGCAAGCGGCCGATGGACCGGCGGCGTGAAAACGTCGGTGCGCAACTCGTTTCTGTCATTCCCTATCGTGGGCGTCTATAAAGTGCATCCACGCACCAACCTCAAGCTGGGCGTATTCCTGTCGTACCTAATCGAGGGTAAATTCGACGGCTTCGTCTACGACGGATATCTGCGCAACGGCGATCCGACGGGTGAAAAGGCAGTGTTTACAGGCGATGCGACGGCAACTTACGACTTCTCCGACGAGTTGCGCAAATTTCAGTGGGGACTTCAAGCCGGAGTTGACTGGGAAGCGTTCAAGCATCTGAAGCTCTATGCCGACCTTTCGTGGGGATTGAATTCGGCTTTCCCCGAAAGCTTCAAGACGATAACATTCAGTATGTATCCGATATACTTCAACGTTGGGGTAGGATATTTGTTCTAACATAAAAGCAATCAGAATATTATGGGAAAAATCATACTTACGGGCGACCGCCCTACAGGAAAACTTCACCTTGGTCACTACGTAGGCTCGCTGCGACGTCGCGTTGAGCTGCAGAACTCAGGTGAGTACGACAAAATTTTTGTGATGATTGCCGACGCTCAGGCATTGACCGACAACGCCGACAATCCTGAAAAAATCCGCCAGAACCTCATCGAGGTGGCTCTTGACTATCTGTCGGCGGGATTGGATCCTGCCAAGACTACGATTTTCGTGCAGTCGGCGGTGCCGGAACTGACAGAATTGGCATTCTATTATATGAACCTCGTGACAGTGTCGCGCGTGCAGCGCAACCCTACGGTGAAGACAGAAATCAAGATGCGCAACTTCGAGACGAGCATCCCTGTGGGATTCTTCTGCTATCCGGTGAGCCAGGCTTCCGACATCACCGCTTTCCGCGCCACCACAGTGCCTGCCGGTGAGGACCAGGAGCCGATGATTGAATTGACCCGCGAAATCGTGGGTCGCTTCAACAACGTATACGGCGAGACGCTTGTTGAGCCGGAAATCCTGCTGCCTACAAACGCTGCCTGCCTGCGTCTGCCGGGAACCGACGGAAAGGCAAAGATGAGCAAGTCGCTCGGCAACTGCATCTACCTCAGCGACACATCAAAAGATGTTGCAAAGAAGGTGAAAGGCATGTATACCGACCCTCTCCATCTCAACATCAGCGACCCCGGACACCTTGAGGGCAACTGTCCGTTCATATATCTCGACGCATTCTGCACCGATGAGAAATTCAAACGTCATTGCTCGGAATTCGAGAGCCTTCAGGATTTGAAGGACCGTTATTGCGCCGGTGGCGTGGGCGACGGCACGGTGAAGAAGATTCTCATCAACGTGCTTGAGGAAGAGCTTGCTCCGATACGCGAACGTCGCAAGCAATGGGAACAGGATATCCCCGGCGTGTTCGAGATTCTGCGCCGAGGCAGTGAGGAGGCACGCGCAGTGGCTGCCGAGACTCTTGCCGATGTGCGCCGTGCAATGCGAATCAACTACTTCGACGATCCTAAGCTGATTGCTGAGCAGGCAGCCAAGTATGCCGGCAAATAACGCTTAGACAATACGTTACAATATAGGACAGGCATATACGGGTGGAGAAACAACCTGTTGTGTGCCTGTCTTTTTCCTTCCAAACCTCAGTATGGACACAGCAGTATTTCTCGGCACCGCCGAAAACTTCGTATACGGGCTTTGCAGCGCATATTTCATCTATGAGTGTGCGACATACTTCCGCCACCGCCGTGAGCAGCGCTTCTACCGCACGGCAGCGGCGATAATGGCTTTTTGGTTCTTGCTGGTGCTGAAGGATCCAATCTATTCGTGTATCGACACGCAATTGCATCGACACCTATACCGCACGTTGCTGCTTATTGACATGTCGGCGGTGTTCACATGTGTGTTTTTCGTGGTCGAGCTCTTGTCGCCAATCTACATCACGTGGTCGCGCATCGTGCAGAATTCGGCATTCTACCTGCTGATGCTCGTGCTCTACATCGTGACGGCAAACGACATCTTCTTTGACATCAACATCGTTGGTATGGCAGTCTACTGTCTGATATGGGCGGTGCGCATCGCCGTGCTGACAAAACGCTACCACTACATCGTGCGGCAAAACTTCTCGTCGGCCGACAAGCTGTGGATGTGGCGGGCGATAGCGATGTTTCTGTCGGTGCTGGTGGCTTGGATATATTCGTGCTATGTTGAGTCGAGCATTTCCAACATCGCATATATCGTGATTGTCACGGTGGTTTGGGCTGTGGTCAACCATCATTACCGCAAGGTTGGGCGCAGCATTGACGAAGTGAGGCAGATTATGTCGGAAAAGCAGCCGGCGCTGGAAGGTATGCCCGACTTCAGCGCGGAGGTAGAGGCACTGTTTGTTGAAAAGAAACTGCACCGCAACCACGATTTGTCGGTAAGCCAGCTGGCACGCGAGATAGGCACCAACCGCAGCTATTTGTCGGCATGGCTCAACAATACGCTCGGCACTAATTTCTGCGACTTTGTCAACGGCTACCGCATTGCCGATGCGGAGGCGATGCTTGCCGGCGGCGACTGCTCCATGACGCAGGATGAGATAGCCACAACGGTGGGTTTCAATTCGCTCAGCACGTTTCGGCGCGCCTTTATCAAGAAACACGGAATCACACCGCGGCAATATTGCCGCGACAAACGGCATAAAAAATAGTTGCGGGCGCGGAAAAAGGGGCTCTTTTTTGCGAGCCCGCAATTAAATGTATAATTTTGCGGACTGCGGACAGGCTGCTTTTTTAGGTCTGCCGGGTTTGACATTTTAACAATTCGAAGCAATGAGATACAGACGTAATTGGATTGTGCCTAAGGGCAAGGAACTTACGGACATGGACCGCAAGATTTTGTTTTATCAAGAGCACGGACACCTTGTGCCGTCGCCGAAACTCATAAAGACACCAGAACAGATTGAGGGTATCCGCCGCAGCGGAAAAATCAACACCGGAGTGCTCGACCTCGTGGAAAAGGAAATACATGCCGGAATGAGCACGGCGGAAATCGACAAGCTGGTGTATGACTACACTGTCGACCATGGAGCCATCCCGGCGCCGCTCAACTATGAGGGCTTCCCTAAGAGCGTGTGCACGTCGATCAACGAGGTGGTTTGCCACGGCATTCCGTCGGAGGACGAAATCCTCGAGGAAGGCGACATCATCAATGTCGACGTGTCGACGATTCTCGACGGATACTATTCCGACGCCTCCCGCATGTTCATAATCGGAAAAACCACGCCGGAGAAGGAAAAGCTTGTGCGTGTGACAAAGGAATGCCTTGAATTGGGCATGAAGGCGGCAAAGCCTTATGGCTTTGTCGGCGACATCGGACACGCTATCGAGCGCCACGCCAAAAAGAACGGGTTCTCTGTGGTGCGCGACCTTTGCGGACACGGCGTAGGACTGGAGTTCCACGAAGAGCCTGAGGTGTTGCACTTTGGCCGTCCGGGAACGGGAATGCTTCTCGTGCCGGGTATGGTATTCACCATCGAGCCGATGATCAACATGGGCAAATGGCAGGTGTTTGTCGACGAGGAAGACGGTTGGACCGTAGTGACCGACGACGAGTTGCCGTCGGCGCAGTGGGAACACACGTTCCTGATGACCGAACGCGGGTTGCAGATCCTTACTTATTGACAACCGTCGGGCGAAAACATAACGGCAGGGGAGAGGCATGCAGGTGTTTCTTTCCTGCTTTTTTGTTAAAAACAACATTAACTCTTGTTAAACGAGAAAATACCGCTTAAAAATTTACTTTCTCAGAAAAATAGTTGTAGTTTTGCAAGCGTATTATTGTTGTTGTATGTAATCAATGGAGTATTAAGATCTACCTTAAAAGAAGAATAACGCAGAATCTATGCCTTGAATCTGCAATAACGATATGCACAATAGAGAATAAATTGAGATTATTAAATACCTATGTAAAACTTAATCAATTCTTGAATGAAGAGCTTTAGTTTTCAGTTGAATCGTAGGGGACTTATCACGTTGCTTATGGCGATGTTGTTTGCGCTGCCTGCGTTTTCACAGAAAATGGCTGTACAAGGTACGGTCATCGATGAAAATGGCGAACCAATAATTGGCGCCAGTGTTGTTGATTCGAAGACGAAAGCGGGAACCGCTACCGACTTCGATGGAAATTTCGTGTTGAACGTTGACAAGAACGCTGTCCTGCAAGTCACTTATGTGGGCTACAAGACACAGAACGTTAATGTTGACGGCCGCAACAAATTAACAGTAAAACTTCAAACCAACAGCGTAGTGCTCAACGAAGTTGTGGCTATCGGTTACGGTACAGTGAAGAAGGAAGACGCCACTGGCGCCATCTCTACTTTGAAACCGGACGAAATCGAAGCCGGTCTTGCAACTTCCGCACAAGACCTCCTCGTTGGAGCCGCTCCTGGTGTGGTTGTCACATCAAACGGTGGCCAGCCTGAAGGCGGCGCTACAATCCGTATCCGTGGTGGTGCTTCTTTGAACGCAACCAACGACCCGTTGATCGTGATCGACGGCGTGCCTATGGACACAAAGGGAACACTCGGTTCGAGCAACCCATTGTCGTTTGTATCGCCTGAGAACATCGAGAACATGACAATCCTCAAGGATGCGTCGGCAACAGCAATCTACGGTTCGCGTGCATCAAACGGTGTCATCATCATCACTACAAAGAAAGGACAGAAAGGCAGACCACAAATCAACTTTACTGCCAACGCTTATGTCAACACTCCACGCAACTACGTGAACATGATGACAGGCGACGAGTTCCGTTCTTTCATCAACAATTATTATGGAGCAGAGTCGGCACAGGCACAGGCTCTTGGCACATACAACACAAACTGGCAGAAGGAAATTCTCCGCACGTCTGTTTCACATGATTACAGTCTCGGCATCGGCGGCACAGTAGGATGTCTGCCTTATCGTGTGAGCCTTGCCTACACAGGCAACAACGGTATCATCAAGACTTCAAAGATGGACCGTGTCACTCTCGGCGTCAACTTGACACCAAAGTTCTTCGACGACTTGTTGGCAGTCAACCTCAATCTTAAAGGTGCCTACGTAGCCAACCGTTTCTATGACGGATCGGCACTTGGCAACTCAATCGGTTTCAACCCGACTCTTCCTGTGAAGAACCCTGACGGCAACGCTTTCAACGGTTGGACAACATACGTCAACACTTCTGTTGCCGGTCCTAACGACCCAGGTGCGTCAATCAACACATTGAAGGCTCTCAACCCGGTGGCGTTGATTCAGGATTACGACAGCCGCTCTAAAGTATGGCAGAGCATCGGCAACTTGCAGCTCGACCTTGCAATGCCGTTCCTCCGCGACTTGCACGCAAACTTGAACCTCGGTTATGACTACAGCAAGTCGGACGTTACAAACATTACCGGAGCAAACTCTCCAATGGCTTGGAAAGGAGGCTACACCATCAAGAACTCTGACGGAAGCACTTCAATTATCCACGACGGCGCAGAAACTACAAAGTTTGAATGGCAGGAGAAATACAACCTTCTTCTCGACTTCTACCTTAACTATAAGAAGAACGTGAAGAGCATCAACTCCAACTTCGACATTACCGGTGGTTACTCTTGGCAGAAATTCCACCGCATTGGTCACGACTACAGCTACGCAACAAGTGGTGAGTATGCCGGTGAGAAATATCAGGGTGTGGCTACAAACTACTCTGGCTCACAGAACCAGTTGGTTTCTTTCTTCGGACGTGTAAACTACTCTCTGCTCGACCGCTACTTGCTCACTGTCACAGTGCGTGAGGACGGAACAAGCCGCTTCTCCGACGAGCACCGTTGGGGTACATTCCCATCGTTGGCTCTCGCTTGGCGTTTGCTTGAAGAGCCTTGGATGAAGGGTGCGAAGAGCGTGATGAACGACTTCAAGATCCGTGCAGGCTGGGGTATCACCGGTCAGCAGGACCTCGGCGACGACTTCTTCCCTTACTTGCCTGTTTACATGATTGGTAAAGACCAATACCGCTATCCTGACGGAAAAGGTGGCTGGATTACTGTCATCAAAGCCAACGGTTACAACGCCGACCTTAAATGGGAGGAGACAACCACTTGGAACGCCGGTATCGACATGGCATTCCTCAACAACCGTGTGACTACAAGCATCGACTTCTACAAGCGCAACACTGAAGACTTGTTGAACTGGGTGACTGTCGACGCTGGTTCTAACCTTACAAACGCAATGAACGCCAACATCGGTTCGTTGGAGAACATCGGTGTTGAATTCGCAATCACTGCCCGTCCAATTGTAAAGAAGAACTTCACTTGGACAACTTCTTACAACGTGGCTTGGAATAAGAACAAGATTACAAAACTGCTCAAGGGTGACGACAAGAATTACTTCGTTACTACAGGCGATGCTATCTCTGCCGGTACAGGCGGTACAGTGCTTGCTCATAAAGTGGGATATCCTGCAAGCAGTTTCTATGTTTACGAGCAGGTTTACGATGAGAACGGCAAGGCTATCGAAGGTATGTTTGTTGACCGCAACGGTGACGGCGTAATCAACGCAGACGATAAGTACATGTACCACAGCAAGGATCCTAAGGTGACAATGAACTGGACCAACACGTTCAACTTCAAGAACTGGGATTTCGGTTTCGCATTGCGCGCAAGCATCGGCAACTACGTGTTCAACGATGTTCAGGTTGCCAACTCATCGATTTCTTCAACAGCGTCTCTCCCAGTCAGCAACTTGATGGCAGACACTCAGCTGTTTAAGGAAATCAACTTGACACAGGGCACAAGCGACTACTTCGTGCAGAACGCAAGCTTCGTGCGTTGCGACAACATCACGCTCGGCTACACTTGGCCTACTCTTTTGAACAACAATCTCCGTCTGCGTCTGTATGGAGCAGTTCAAAACCCATTTGTTATCACAAAATATAAAGGTCTTGACCCAGAAGTCGGTGGCGGTGTAGACAAGAACATCTACCCACGTCCTGTGACATTCTCTCTCGGTCTTGTGGCTCAATTCTAATCATTAAATCGTTACAGACATGAATAAGAAATTCAGAAATATATTGGCTTACGGATGCCTCGCATTCTCAATGATGGCTATGCCTTCGTGTGTGGGCGACCTTGATATGAAGCCAAACGACCCGAACAGCAAGACCGAACTCAATTCGGCTGCTGAATATGAGGGATTCTTCTATCAACTTTACAACGGACTTGTAGTTTCTGGCCCTCAGGGCGGCTCTGACATCACTGTAGACGACGGCGGTGCCGGTACTTACATGCGTCAGCTTTGGAACCTTGAGGAGCTTCCGACCGATGAGGCTCTTATCGGTAAGAACTGGAACGACGCCGGTATCGATGAGCTCGACTTCTCTACATGGAGCCCTGACAACCACTGGCTTTATGAGGCAATGTCGCGTTTCACGTTCCAAATAAATATGTGCAACGAGTTTATCCGCACCATCGACAAGGCTGCAGGTATGATTTCCGATGATGAAATCGCAGCGATGAAACGTGAGGCAATCGTATTGCGCGCATTGTCTTACTATCACTTGATGGACAACTTCGGCAAAGGCCCGTTCACTAATGAGAATTCTACGGTAGGAGCAACGCCTCCAACGTTGACACGTGCTGAGATGTTTGAGAGAATCGTGCCTCAGCTGGCAGAGACAGTGAAGGATCTTACTCCTGCATCGGCTCAGAAATACGGCCGTCTGTCAAGAGAAGCCGGTTATATGCTGCTTGCAAAGTTCTATCTTAACGCGGAAGTCTACACAGGCACTGCCCGTTGGCAGGACTGTGCAAACGCCTGCAACGAGATTTTGAAGACTATCAACACTCTCGCGCCTGAATATAAATATCTCTTCTGTGCCGACAACAATCGTTTTGTAGGTAATGGCGAGATTATTTGGGGTCTTCCTCAGGATGAGAACAACCAGCAGACTTACGGCGGCACAACTTACCTTTCTATAGGCGCCTACAATTCCAATGTCTCTGCAACAACACAAGGTTTGCAAGGCACAGGATGGAGCGGTCCACGTATACGTCCGGAACTTGCAGATATGTTTGAGAGCGGCGACAACCGCTACCTCATCAGCAACAACGGTGGCAAGCTCAAGAACAATCTTGAGGATCTTGGCGACTGGGGTGCCGACGGTTGTGGTTTGATGTGTATTAAGTATGTATATACAAAAAGCGACGACTATTACAACACAACAGGCGCAACTCTGGTCAACACTTTCAACGGCACCGACTATCCATTGTTCCGTCTTGCCGACACATTCTTGATGCTCGCCGAGTGCGAACTCAACGGCGCAACAGGCTGCAACGGTCAGGATAACTTTGACAAGGTGCGCGCACGCGCAGGTTTGGCTCCGATTCTTCTCACTAAGGATAAACTCTTCGAGGAACGCGCCCGCGAGCTCTACTGGGAGGGACACCGCCGCAGCGACATGATCCGTTTCGGCAAGTTCACAGGCGGTGCCTACAAATGGTCGTGGAAGGGCGGCGCACTCCGCGGACGTTCAATTCCTGACTACCGCAAGGTTTACGCTATCCCAACCAAGTTTGTCCCAACACTCGGACAGAACGAGGGATACTAACATCAGTCTAACTCTACTAAACACAAGAAAAAAATGAAAAAGTATATAAATGTATTGATGCTGCTGGCGGTGGTGGTGTTCGGCCTTTGCTCTTGCGAGGACGATAAGGATCCGGTGCTCCAAAAACCTACCGAATTTGTGCTCAATCAGCCAGCCACTTCTGAACTTTATTATGCTCTGAACCCAACGGCTACATTGAACCTTACGTTCTCTCAGCCTAACTATGGTCCGGGCATCATCGCAAAATATTTCGTACAGGTGTCGCTCACTCGTGAATTTACCGACTTTGTGCAACTTTCAGAGGAGTACACCACTTGCTCTGTCAACGTCCCAGAGAGCAGCATAGCCGAGGCTATGTGCAAACTCCGCGGCGTTACAAACGAGGACAACTACACTGACGAGCCTGCACGTCCGGTTTATTTCCGCGTGCTCTCTACTGTTGAAGATTATCTTGGCGGCAAGGAAGACGCTGCCGGCTATTCAATCCTCTCAAATGTTGTTTGTCTCAGTCAGGTGAAGGACTACTATGCAGTTAAGTTGCCGGGCAAGATTTACTTGGTTGGTGACTGCAATGGATGGAACGAACCGTCGAAGGCAAATGCCGCCTTGTTTGTTGGCTGGACGCTTTCAGAGGCTGACGACGCTATCGACAGCAAGATTTACACAGGCGTGTTCGATATTCCTGCAGGCAAATTCCAATTCCGCTTCTATCGCTCTCTCTCTGGTTGGGATGTTGATTCAATCGGTGCGCAGGTTGATGACAATCCTGTTGATATCGAGTGGATTGACGGCGTTGGCTTCAATGGCTCTGTTTTTGATGGGGGCAAGGGTTCGTTCCAGTACAGCAGTTGGGCTGGCGGTAAGATTAAAATCACTGTCAACCTCAAGGCAATGACCGTAGAAATGGTTCCTGCCGAATAATATGAAATCAGGCTTATCGCGGCGGTTGTCAGCAACCGCCGCAAGGAAGCCGGTTATTACAGAATTTACAAATAAAGACAAAAAATGAAAAAATTCAGTATATTACTTTCATTGGCATTGGCTGTAGGTTTCACAGCCTGCGACGATATCGAGGATCCAATGCCACCGCAAAGCAATCCGCAGGAAGCGATTATGGCTGCAGACGGTATCGCTGTGGCTCATGCGTTGCCTACTGATTTGAACCTCAAGGACTTCGTTGATAGCGAGCTGGGTGTGCCAGTGCTCAAAATCACCAGCGTTGACAATCAACCAGCCGGCAGCGAAGTGAATGTTGAAATGCAGGTTTCCGCCACAGAGGATTTCAAGAAGCCTGTCAGCGTGCTTACAACAGTTGTCGACAATGTGGCTTATGCCAACTATCTCGACATTGACAACGCTCACCGCCAGCTGTTTGGCAAGAGCCCTGCCGCAAAGACCACTTATGTGCGTTTCGAACTCACGTTGACCCACAACGGAACAACAGTGCGTTTCGGCGGCGCCGACACATATTTCGACGCTTCATCGGTAAATGTTACGCCTATTGACCTTGGCATCAAGATTGAGTCGGCATACTACGTAATTACCGACGCTGCGTTTGGTGACGGATGGGATGCTTCAGCCATCAAGCTCGGACATAGCGACCAGAACGTATACGATGATCCTGTATTTACATCTATTTGCACTCTCCCTGCCGGCTCAATCCAATTTATGGGCGCAGAGTCGATGGTGAAGGCTAAGGCCGATGCAGGCAATGAGTTTATGTATGCTTGGGGTCCTGCTGAGTCGGCTATGAGCGGCGAACTTATCTACGGCGAGAACTCACGTCCTGTAACTATTGCAAAGGCAGGAGAGTATACCGTGACAATCAACATGATGGAAGGCACATTCACTGTCAAGGCTTACTCACCGAAACTCTATGCTGTTGGTGGATTCAATGGATGGGGTCACGATGTAAACGTGTTCATCTACGAGCGCAACGGCGGCGTACACAGCGGTTTGGTTGACATGTCAAAGGCTGGCAACAAGGCATTTGAATTCAAATTCTCGACACAGCCCAACTGGAACGAAGGCAGCACTGCCTACGGTGTCGGCGCAGAAGCCAACCTGTTGAGCACTGACCCAGGAGCCAAAAACTTGAAACTTGACAAGGGTGGCATCTACTATTTCACTGTCGACACCGACAAAATGACTTGGAAGGCGATGGAAATCACTTCGTTCGGAATTATCGGCGACGCTACTCCTGGCGGATGGGACGCTGAAACTCCACTTACTTACGCCGGTGGTCTCGTTTGGAAGGGTGAAGTTGCTCTTGTCGGCGGTAAGGAATACAAGTTCCGCGCCAACAACAAATGGGACTTCAGTCTCGGCGGTTCGCTCGACAATCTCAACGAGAACAACGCACCAAACTTCAAGTGTGCAGAAGACGGAACGTATGAAATTACGCTCAATCTCAGCAACAACCAGACTTGGAAAGCGTCAGTTGTGAAGAAATAATACTCCAATTGATATAATTTGTATTGAAAAAGGAGTCGTCTCAGGGATGAGACGGCTCTTTTTTTCTTGTTTTGTGGCATAGTGTTTTCATTTGTAAACTGAAATTTGTAACTTCGCACACAAACTTTCAGAATATTAATCATAAACTAAGCAAAATAATGGAAGACGAAAGACAAAAGCAGGAAGCAGGTATTCCTGAAAACGCTTTCCGCGAGCTGAAGCCGGGCGAGGAGTATATCCCCGTGATGCGCCCCGACCGTCAGTATCCGGAAGTGACTCCCTACTCTGTGATAATGGGTCTTGTGATGGCGATTATCTTCAGTGCCGCGGCGGCATATCTCGGACTGAAAGTGGGGCAGGTGTTTGAGGCGGCAATTCCTATTGCAATCATCGCAGTCGGAGTGTCGGGCGCGTTGAAGAAGAAAAACGCCCTCGGACAGAACGTGATAATCCAATCTATCGGCGCCTCGTCGGGAATCGTGGTGGCAGGAGCCATCTTCACCCTCCCGGCGCTCTACATCCTTCAAGCCAAGTATGGCGACGCCATTACGGTAAGTTTCATTGAAATATTCCTCAGTTCGATGCTTGGCGGTGTGCTCGGCGTGTTGATGTTTATCCCGTTCCGCAAATATTTCGTTTCCGACATGCATGGCAAGTTCCCGTTCCCGGAAGCCACAGCTACCACACAGGTGCTTATCTCCGGCGAGAAGTCGGGCAGCCAGGTGAAGCCGCTTATCATTGCGGGCGCTGTCGGCGGTATCTACGACTTCCTTCTCTCCACATTCGGATGGTGGGCTGAGACATTGACGTCGAAAGCGACAGAATTCGGCGCCCACGTGGCAAGCCAGGCCAAGATGGTGTTTAAAATCAACACCGGAGCGGCGGTGCTCGGTCTCGGCTACATCGTAGGTTTGAAATACTGCTTCATTATTTTTGCAGGTAGCGCGTTTATCTGGTATGTCATCGTACCGTTGCTCGGAATGAGCCCGGAGGCAGCCGCCATTGATCCCGAGGTGCTGTTCAAGACACAGGCACGCTACATCGGTATCGGCGGTATCGCCATGTCGGGCATCATCGGCATCATCAAGTCGTGGGGCATCATCCGCTCTGCCGTAGGTCTTGCCGGACGTGAATTCCGTGGCAAGGGCGGCAATGTGGCAAAAGTGAAGCGCACACAGAAAGACATTTCGATGAAAGTGCTTGCCTTCAGCCTTATCGCAGCGTTGGCAGTGACATTCGCATTCTTCTACTTCGGCGTAATCCACAACCTCTTCCAGACCCTTGTGGCATTCCTGGTGGTTACGGTGATAGCGTTTCTCTTCACCACGGTGGCCGCCAATGCAATTGCCATTGTGGGATCGAATCCGGTGAGCGGAATGACGCTGATGACGCTGATTGTAGCCTCAGCGGTGTTTGTGGCTATCGGACTTAAAGGAGCCAGCGGCATCGTCACCTCGATGATTATCGGAGGCGTTGTCTGCACGGCTCTCTCGATGGCTGGCGGTATGGTCACGGATATGAAAATCGGCTACTGGCTTGGCTCCACTCCGCAAAAACAGCAGCAGTGGAAACTTGTCGGCACACTCGTGTCGGCAGCAACTGTCGGCGGCGTTATCCTGATTCTTGCAAAAGTGTATGGCTTCTCAGGGCCGAACGCACTCGCCGCACCGCAGGCCAACGCGATGGCAGGCGTTATCGAACCGTTGATGATGGGTGGCGACACGCCGTGGCTGCTCTATGGCGTAGGCGCAATCCTCGCCGTGCTTCTCAACTGGCTCGGTGTGCTGGCATTGGCTTTCTCGCTCGGTATGTTTATCCCTATGGAGCTCAACGCGCCGCTGCTTGTCGGCGGTTTGGTCAACTGGTTTGTGTCAACCCGTTCGAAAGACAAGGAACTCAATGCGGCACGCACAGAGCGCGGCACGCTTCTCGCCAGCGGATTTATCGCCGGTGGAGCATTGATGGGCGTGGTCAGCGCCGGAATGCGCTTCGCAGGCTTCGAGTATACTTGCGGATTCAGCGAGTCGACGCTCCAGATTGGCGGTGTGGCTGTCTATGCGCTGCTCATCGGCTATCTCGTTTGGGACTGTATGCGCGGAAAGAAAGCGTAAGCGGGGGCAACCTCCTGAATTTGAAAAATCAAAGAAAAATGTCGTGGATGCATCATGTGTGTCCACGACATATTATTTATTCTTTTTATTTATCAACAAATTAACTTAATGAACAAGACAATTTTCAACAAGCGTGCAAGCCTGAAGTTCTCGCACTTCTCCAACAAAGGCTACTCCTTGTTTTCTGTGCTTGGAAGAGTGGTGGCTATCGGTGCGCTCAGCGTAACCACGCTTACCTACGCCAAGGCAGAAGGCATCAGCGTGGAGGGAGCCAAGGCTGATTCAGTCTTTATCCGTGGAGGAAAGGCTTACGAACTGGATGGTGTGACCGTAACGGGGTCGCGCGCGCCGATGACAGTCGAGCTGTCACCAAAAATTGTGACGGTCATGACCCGCGAGGACATTCAGCGGTCGGCGGCACAAACAATCAACGACGTTTTGAAACTGGCTACGGGCGTAGATGTGCGTCAGCGTGGAGGTTTCGGGGTGCAGACCGACATTTCGATCAACGGTGGCACCTTCGACCAGATTGCAATTTTCCTTAACGGAGTGAACATCTCCAATCCGCAGACGGGGCACAACGCCTCCGATTTTCCTGTCGCACTTGCCGACATCGACCATGTGGAGATTATCGAGGGCGCATCATCGCGCGTGTTTGGCACATCGGCGTTCAACGGCGCCATAAACATTGTGACTAAAAAAGCAAGCGCAAACGGCGTCGAGGCAAATGTGGAAGCCGGCAGCTTTGGCAGCCTCGGGGCACAGGGCAGGCTGCAGATGGCTTTCAGAAGCGGAAAGTGGGAACAAGCCTATTCCGTAAGCGGCGGATACAAACGCTCGGACGGCGGCACCGAAAACAGCGACTTCGAGAAAGGACAGGGCTATGCCAACTTGTCGCTGAGCTACGATCGCCGCCTCGACATCGGGGCGCAGCTGGGCATAGCAACCCAAAGTTATGGCGCAAACACATTCTACAGCGCCAAATTCAACAATCAATATGAGAAAACCGACCATGGAATCGCTTCTCTTAATGTGAGCGTCCACAACCAAGGCAGGACTTGGGAAGTGACGCCTGCGGTATATTACAACAAATTCAAAGACCATTATCAATTGACGCGTGGCAAGGAAGGCGCCGCGGCGGGAGAGAACTACCACAACCTTGATGTTTTTGGCGGTGCGGTCAACGCCTATGTCGACTGGATTGCGGGAAAGACCGCCGTCGGTGTCGACATCGGTAAGGAACGCATCTATTCCACGGCTCTCGGCAACCAGCTCGATGCGGCCGACTATAAAAGCATTCCGGGCTCCGACAGGCAGTACACCCGTAAAGGAGAACGCACAAACACGAATGTGATGCTGGAGCACAATTTCATATTCGGAGGGTTCACACTCTCTGCCGGAGTGCTTGCCAACCGCAATACGGGACTCGACAATAAATTCAGATTCTATCCGGGAGTGGACGCCAGCTACCGTCCGAACGCCAATTGGAAGGTATACGCCTCATGGAACAAGGCTCTCCGCATGCCCACCTATACCGACCTCTACATAAGCAATGCCGTGCAGCAGGGCGACGCCTCGCTGAGTCCGGAGAAAAACTCCGCATTCAAAATAGGCTCACGCTATCGGCAGACGGGATTTTCGGCGGTGCTTAGCGGATTCTACACACATGGCAAGGATATGATTGACTGGGTTCAGACTACGGAAACAGAGCTGACCGACAGCAAATACCACGTGATGAACATCGGAAAACTCGACAATATGGGCTTCAATGTTGACGCCGAAATATATATGAACGAGCTGTTGCCGAGATGCTTCGTGACAAACATCAGACTGGGATATGCCTACATCAACCAAAACCATGAGACGGAAACAGAGATACTGAAATCGCTGTATGCGTTGGAATATCTGCGCCATAAGGCCGTGTTCGGCTTGGACCATAAGATTTGGAGCAAGCTGTCGGCGTCGTGGAGCGTAAGATGGCAGCAACGGATGAACGGCTATCATCCGTACACGAAAGTGGACTGCAAGGTGATGTGGGACGACCGGAAATATAGCGTATATGTAAAGGCCGACAACATCACGTGCCACCGCTACTACGATATCTCTGCCGTAAAGCAGCCGGGGCTGTGGGTGATGGCAGGTGTAAGTGTGAATCTTGGATGGTGACAGCCGCCACAGGAATGAAAGCAAACGGGAAGCAGCATATTGTTTCCCGTTTTTTCGTTTGAGCCAGCGGTGATTTTGAGAATCCTGGAATAAAAAAACAGCGCGCTGTTATGTAGCACACTGTTTTTGCGGAGTGAGCGAGATTCGAACTCGCGATACGCTTTTGGCGTATACACGCTTTCCAGGCGTGCCTCTTCAGCCACTCGAGCATCACTCCTCGTTTTTGCGTTTGCAAAGATAGTGCAAATTGAGAGAAGAAAAAAGAGCTTGCTTGTTTTTTCTTCCGAAATGCAGCCTATCTTATTGAAAGATAGTGCAAATTGAGAGAAAAACTGTGCAAACCGAGCGAAAAATGAAGATTTTCTTCAATTTTTCCGAGGTGCAGCCAGTTTTATCAAAGAAAAAAGAGCTTGCTTGTTTTTTCTTCCGAAAAGACAGCGATTTTAGTCTATGCCAAAATCGAAGGTCCCGCTGTAGCCGCCGGTTCCCATAGAGTTGAAGATTATGCAATATTCTCCGGGTTCAGCGGTGATTTCCACTATATAAACGCCCTTTTCAAGTTCTTGGGTTGTTGCTTTGACTCGGTCAGACTCTTTTACGCCTGTTGATGATGTGCCAAAAGGTTTGATTTTGACCGTTGCAAGATATCTTTTATCCTTCTTTACCTCAAATTGAGCAATGCCAAAGTCGTTGACGGAATACATCGGCGCAAACATATAATGTGTCATCGAGTGATATGCGTCGACTGCGCCAAAGACGAATTTGAATTTTGCAGTTCCTGTAAATCGGTTTTGGCTTTTAGCATCAGCAAACTCTAATCGTGCAGTCTTGCTGAACGTTCCCGATATTTTTATATTCTTATATTTGATTGGAGTCATTGCCGTTTCCGTGTCTCCATTTATCATATATAATCCAACGGCTTGCTGTTGTGCAAAAGATACAGCACTGCAAATAATTGAAATTAGAAGAGAAAAGATGATTCTCATATTGCGTAAAAGACGATAATGTTTGTTCTGTAAAATTATATATTTTAAACCTGTTGGTTGAATTAGATTAAATATTCACTAATCTAATTCAACCAACAGGTAAAAGTAATGAAAAGGAATGCGTATGGATTCAGAGATGACAAGTATTTTGAACTGCGACTCTTCGCTCTACATGATTGTCGCATCACTCGAAATGTCGGACGAGTAAAAAATACTTTTTTTGATGTTTTTCAGAACTTACGAACATAGAATTCGCAGATATCTATTAACTTTGCACTCGAATATAAAAAACGCGATCTTTGAAAGTCTGTAACGGAACTTAACGAAATAAATTTGACTTCCGCCTGGCGTTTAGTTCAGGTGTCCTAAGCGAAAGCTTATGGATATACAATGTTAGAGTTGTAATTGTTTCACTGATTTAGTCATATTATGTTATATGATTTAGTATTATGTAGTGTACATATATAAAGAAATAAGTAGTTGGGGAACGTTCAGACTCTCATCTTTCGCTATAAATTAATTATAATATGGAAAAGAATGTAATCAGAAAGAGAGCCGCAGAGCTGCAGAGCAAAGAAGATTTGCTGCTTCTTCTCAACGACATCGTCAAGGATGAGTTGGGAATGGATGATACATTCTCTTTTTCAATGCAGCAGTTAACCTACTATTCTAACCCGAACAACGTACGTGGACGTTATCATCATTTCTCTATCCCAAAGAAATCCGGCGGGAAGAGGAGTATCGCAGCCCCATCAAAAGGCTTGGGACACATATTATATTATGTGAATATACTGTTGAAGGCCATGTACCAGCCTTCTGACTTTGCAATGGGTTTTATTGAAGGCCGCTGCGTAGTAGATAATGCGATGCGTCATATAGGCCAGAATTATGTGTTCAATACTGACCTTGAGAATTTCTTCCCCAGCATTGAACAACCTCGAGTTTGGAAGCGCTTCCAATTGAAGCCTTTCAACTTCAAACAACCGATTGCAAACATATTGGCTGGGTTGTGCTGTATCAAAGGGAAAAAAGAGGATGGTCCTGTAAAGTATGTTGTGCCGCAGGGAGCTCCGACCTCACCACTCATTACTAACGCAATCTGCGACACACTTGATCGCAGACTGAGTGGGCTTGCCCGTCGTTTCAATCTTCATTATTCGCGATATGCTGATGACATCACCTTCAGCTCCATGCACAACGTGTATAAAGAAGATGGAGATTTTCGCACTGAGCTGAAACGCATAATTGAAGGTCAAAACTTCAAGATGAATGAAGCCAAGACACGTCTCCAAAAGATTGGAGAACGTCAAGAGGTAACTGGCCTGACCGTCAGCAATAAGATCAACACCAGTACCGCATATGTAGCTGAAATTCGCAATCTCCTCCATATTTGGGAAAAGTATGGCTATAATGAGGCATACAAAAGATTTTATCCGAAATACAAAGAAAGCAAAGGGCACATAAAAAAAGGCGAACCGTTGCTGGAGAATGTACTGTACGGAAAGCTCCAGTACCTGAAAATGGTAAAGGGGTATAAAGATCCCGTATATGCAGCACTGCAGGCTAGGTACGACAAGTTGACTTGCCCTGTGAATGCTGAGGTCGAACAGAAGTTTGACTATCTTCGTTCCTTCACCCTCGCAGAGTTTGAAGAAATCGTAGATAGTCAGATTAACTACGCCCTTTCAAAAGAAGGCAATCTATATGGAAAAGTTGTTCTTAACGGGAAAGATATCATCATAAGTATTTCCAATGATGCCAAGTCTCAGCTTGTAAAGAATAAGATTATCACAGATGAAGCTCTGATAGCAAGTGTAAAACCGACAAAGAGTGTCATTCCTATAAACTCTAAGCCTGGGCTATATGTCGTCTTGACAGCTAAAAATGGTAAGGTTCCATTTTGGATGATGACTTATTATGATCCAACCGTAACAGATATTGACTTGAGCGAGGTTCCTGTAGCCGAACTCGTCAATATATGGGAGAAAGATGGCGTAGATGCAGCCATCGAAGCATATGAAAATGGTATTCTGTTCAAAGGAGAAGGTGTGAATAAAGCAGCAAAAAGTGCCAAAGACAAAAAGAAAACAAAGAAGCCACAGAAGGGAGTATCCCTCCCTTCTATGAACGAATTGATCCCTATCGATGACGTTGACTTTATAGATATGGCTGCCATCGCAGCTGTCGAAGAAGAGATCAAGTCTGGAAAAACCACTGAAGTTAAACTCAGCTTTTCATTGAATGATGAATCTGATGATTCGGGCTCTGATGAATTGGATTCCATTATTGATGAGGGTTCATTCGACGATTTATAGAGTATGGAAAAATATGATTTCATCAAGTTAATGTTGAAAAGCCGCAACCTGTCAGTAAATGACAAAAAGCGGTTGGTTCTTCTTGCAACTCGAGAAATTGAGAAGAATGAAAACAATGCCAAAGAGGATGGAACAAAGGCTCCAGAGGAGGAAAAAACCACTAAAAAAGAACAAATCCATGCTCCGAAAGATACCGCAGCGTTTCTTTCGCTGTTCAATCATGAAGATGGCTTCAAGTTTCTGACTCATAACTTTGACCCAGACTCAGAAATGGAGTATGATAAGCTTGTGAAAATGGCACGGGAATTATTCTTTAATGTTACCTCTATGGATAATGATAATAGGCTTATCATACCGTCTAGTCTATATGCACTGATGCGAACAATACTTTTAGGTGGTGACAATAATACTTGGATGGATAGCAATGGGAAAAAGCAAACTGAAAACTTTGCATGTAGCAAATGGATTCAGTGGGCGAAAACCAATCCTAACATTCACGTTCTTACCAATGTATCAATTGAGAAGGTACTTATGGCATTCCGCAGTACTATACGTCTAGTACCAAGTGGTGCTGATTCAGACAGTCGATTAGAAACCATCGTTAAACGTCAAGCGAAAAAGCATGCAGATTTAACGATTACATCTGACCATTTGGAAGATGCAGACTTCTACACGTATGTCCGTTTTTTAGAAAAAGGCATCACCCTCATATTGGACGACATGTCCAAATACTCAAAAGAATCCCCGAAAGTCAAGATTTCTTTTGATAGCTCACGCAACGATGAGTACAAGTTGTGCGTGATAAAAATAACCCAATACGGCTCTTTCTCTTCCAAGTCACTTGAGGATGTCCAGAATAAATTCAATGGCGGTGGCGGAGATTTCTATAGTATAAAAAACACTCTATGCGGCTATTGCAACTGGTCTGTTGAGACTAAATGGGGTGATGAAGTCAAACGATGGAACATCCTTGATGATTCCGGCAAGGAACAAGAAGAGAATTTGGGTTCTCTTGACATTCCTGGTTTCACTCATATATTAACTTATTACAGCAAACTTAAGTAATGAACAAGATAATTCTCATAGATGACAACAAGTCAAACCAAAGAGAAATCTATGGTGCCACTTTTGTGGATAATGGTGAATTTGAAGATTGCCTTATCCATAAAGAAGAACTGAACGAGAATAGCGATTTTTCTTTCCTTGATGACGCTGCATGCGTTTTACTTCATGATTCATTGACAGATTATGTAGATGGAAAGTTTGTGTCAGGAAGCAGAATGGCAAAAGAGTGCGTTACCGACAAAATTAAAGCGGATAAAATTCCTTATGTCGTTTTTAGCGACGGGCACTCTGTTATTGGCGACTGGTCACAGACTAACCCCAATGTAGTAAGAAGTATAAAGAAATCGGAATTTTATCGCAACCTGAAAGGATTCCTTGAGGCATTTCGTGAGTCGGGCACTATTGACCTAAGATTAGTTGCTTATGGCAACGAATTCGAAAAGAGAGGACTCATTTATTTGCTTCAGCAGATATTTGACGAGCTACAAAATTCTAATGATAAGGAAACTTTGACATTATCATCGACAAATACTGATTTGCTAGAGCAATTCTTTGGCAAAATAAACCACGTTTCGAATAATATAACGTTTGAAAGGTTGTGCGATAGCATCAACGCAGGAAAGCTTACTGTCGGAAAGTTCAAGGCTTACATAAATTCTTTGGCCAGTCATGCAATAAAATATACAGTTTTAGCTCCTAAACAGAACATCCTTCTACTCGGGAATGACCTTTCTCGGGATAGGATGTCAGACATGAGTAATGTTACATTCAAACCCCTAAACACCTTCCAACTTGGTGAAAAAGGCGAAAAAGAGATGTTTGATAATATCTCTTCTTGCATTCCTTCGGATGTTGATGCAATTATAATAGACGTTGATAGTACGAAGACGCCTGACGCTTGTTTGTCCTATGCTTTGGCTATTAGACTATCTTTATATGAAAAGAAGGTGGCTGCATTGGCTCCAATTATATTTATGTCAAGTCTTACACCCGATATTTTCAAGAATAGTCCATACTCAACCCTACTTCAAACTAAAGGCATTTCATTTGAAACCCCTTTATATACCCCTACTGCGGTTGAATTGATGGAACCCTTATCAGCAAAGGATTATCGTCCATTCTTTTTGGATTTAATCAAGGTAAAGCCGAACTCCACTGAGGGTCGGCATTCTATTGCAAATCAATGGGGAGCAGATGTCCTCAGCCGCATTGTTCTAGGTACAGAAATAGACAATGCATTATTAAAACAAGCCAGACAATCTTTGTATTTCAAGTATGTGCTTGCCCTTACCTTGTCAGAGGATGCTGTTCTGTCTTTGTTGTCAATTGGAGAAAGCACATCTGAAGAAACTGGAAGACTGACGACAATAAACGCTGTGGGGAAAAAGATTTTGCTGATTGACGACGAGGCAGACAAAGGATGGAGTGATGTCCTAAAACAGATGCTTAATGGTTCCTCTTTCAAGACTATTAAAGAGCATGCCGCCGACTTCTCTAGTCTTTCAGAGGAAGCTCAGAATGAAATTAAATCTGGGAATTATGATCTTATATTCTTAGACCTGAGAATGAATGGAACTCAGGAAGAAGGTAAAATTAGACCAGAGGATTTTTCCGGAATGAAAATTCTCAAGTCAATAAAAGAGCTAAATAAAGGCACACAAGTAATCATGTTCACCGCATCAAACAAAGCATGGAACATGAAAGCTCTGATGGATGCTGGAGCCGACGGCTACTATATCAAAGAGTCACCAGAGTTCGCATTTTCTAACAGTTATTCTGTTAGCAATGCCAATGAACTATCTCATTGCATAACACGATGCTTGAATAATGGCTACCTACGTGATGTATATCTCAAAGTTAAGCGAATAAAAGAACTGATTAGCGAATCTTCCCTTTACGGAGAAAGGACTGAAGAAATTCTTTCAAGCATAGACATAGCGTACGATTTATTAGCAAAAAGTGACAATAGAAATGAATATAGAGCATATTCTTATCTACAATTGTTTTTGGCTATTGAAGAATATGTTAAGCTTCCAACTGTCATTGATTCGTCAGACACTGGACTATACCTTTACAATGGTGAGATGAGATATCGTATCCTAAAAGACAAGGTTGCGACCAAATCAGGCGTATCATATGATTCAAAGATATCAATGGTCAATGGTCACTACTGCATTAAAAGCAACAGGTACACAAATCGTTTTTTTGATACGAACTTTCTTGTATCTGCTGTGTTGATTTATAAATTCAGTCAGGAAAATTCTGCAGCCTTGGAATGGACGAAAATATACAAAGCCCGTAATGAGAAGGCTGCACACCCCAAGAGTTCAAACGTTTCAGTTGGTGACTTTGAAAGAATACTTAATTTCATGTTGTATTTCTTTAACCCCAAAAACAACAAATGGAGAGAACCGAATCAGGCGTTTCCCGATATAAAACTCGAGGATCAGTTGAAAATGTTACAAGATAAATTTAAGTAAAATATAACTATGGCCATTTTTTATCCTACCATAGAAAAGATAAAACAGTTTAAGGTTCAGCCCACTGATGGGGAGAGAACCTTACTCAACTTTCTCGAACGAACACTTGACGATTCGTTCGAGGTGTACTTCAATCCATTCCTAAATGGTGACCGTCCAGACGTGCTCATCATGAGGAAGAGCTATGGTGTGATGGTCATCGAGGTCAAAGATTGGAATCTCGACAACTTTCAGCTTAATGAAAAGAGAAAGTGGGTGTATATACCCAACAACTCCGTTGTCAAATCTCCTATTGATCAAGTCTTAAAGTATAAGAACAACCTATTTGATCTTCACGTAAAGGAGTTACTTCAGGCTAAGATTAGGGACTTTCGCAACTTCAATATTGTATCTTGTGTTGTATATTTTCATTGTGCCTGTAAGTCATATCTTGAGAAAATGCTCGTTACCCCCTATAAAGATGATAAAAAATATCAGACTTTCCTAAAATATAATATTGACTTCTTAGGACAAGACTCTTTAAATCAAGAAGATTTCAACGCCCTGTTGAAAAAGAGATACCTTGTTGCTGAACGTCCTTCTTGGTTCTTTACAGACAACTTATACGACAACTTCAAGCGTTTACTTTCCCCTCCTCTTCATCTCCGTTCTCAGGGAGAGACCTACAACTATTCAGACAAGCAAAAGGATATAATATACGGAGAATGGAAAAATGGACACCGAGAAGTCCGTTTGGAGCAACGCGTTAAAGGAGTATTTGGATCGGGGAAGACAACAGTTTTAGCTGCTCGTGCCGTACAAGCATATAAAAGAGCATTAGAGAGGAATAATAATCCGCGAGTGCTCATTTTGACCTTCAATATAACTCTGAAGAACTTTATTCATGACAAAATGAATAGAGTCGATGAGACCTTCCCCATTGAGAACTTCATCATCATCAATTATCATCAGTTCATCAATGCTGAACTGAACAACCTTAACATCGAGTTTGAGGTTCCTGAAGGACTAGATCCCGAGCATATCTCTGAATATCTTGAGTCTAAATATTACGGCAACATTAAGCTCTTTGACGAGCATAAGAATGAAATTTCTAAATATGATGCTGTCCTGATAGATGAGATTCAAGACTACCATCGTGCTTGGATGGACATCGTGAAAAACTATTTCCGTGACCCATTGGGTGACTATGTTCTGTTTGGCGATGTAAAACAGAATATCTATGGACAAACGACACAGAACAAAGATGTCGTTACAAATGTTCGAGGTGTAAATGAGTTAAAGTACTGTTATCGCTCAGACTTCAAAGTCCGGGATCTTGCCCAATCATTCCAAAAAAATGTCTTTGGAGAAAAATATGATGTAGACGATTTTTCCGAAAACCGGTCATATTCATTTTCATTTTTGGGGCAGGAACAGGAGAAGGAGGGTTATATTAACTATATGTACCTTCAGGACAAAAATCCCGTGACTGCATTGTATAACATAATCCGAGGGAATATCCTTAATAAGAATTCAAACATCTCACCCAATGACATAACCATTCTTGGCTATACAACAAACTTATTACGTACTTTTGACTTGTACTACAGGTATGCAAGTAGGGAGAGAACGAACTCTATGCTTGAAACCGTTGAGGTCATGTACATGACCCATCTGAACTATATAGGCAAGAATAGTGATAACAACCCAAATGCGGGGTGGTTCAATAGCATCTGTGAACATTTTAAGAAGAAACTTTTCCCAAACAGACAGAAGCTGTATGACAATGACATCACAAAAGTCCGTCAGCACGTAGCAAAACTGTTTTCTATTTACGATCTTTCTACAACATTCACGAACACGTTTGAACAGCGTCTGGACGAAGAATGTCAGAAGTGTGGAATAACTCTTGAAGCGTTTAAGGCATTTATAAAGCATTACTCAGAAATTCTTTCTCAATTCAAGCAAGAAGTATATACAGACAATTACAAAAACATCAGAGATAACAAGAAACTGCACTTTTGGATGAACAGTGGCACTCTCAAAGTGTCAACAATAAATTCTTTTAAAGGGTGGGAAAGTGAAGTGGTTTTCCTTATATTGGAGCCAAAATATGAAACATCAACTACCTTTAACTTGTCGTTTGATGAATTACTATACACGGGATTAACAAGATGCCGTCGCAATCTCGTTGTTATAAATTTTGGCAATCAAGAATATGACGCAAAGATAAGACCTCTAATTGAACGACTTAAATAAAACTATGATGTATGCCAGCAAATAAGAATGCGATGACTCGCTATAAAATACTTGACGAATTACTAAGCAGTAGATATCATAATTATTCATTGGACGATTTGACAGAGCAGGTAAACAATCGTTTGTCAGATATGTATCCTGATACAAATGGGGTTGTAAGACGAACGATAGAAAAGGATATCTATTATTTGGAATATGAGGGTCCCTTTATGGTAGAAATAGAGCGATATACAGTCCAAGGTTATAATAAGGAGAAGCAGAAACATTATATCAAGCAATGCTTGAGGTATGCAAAGCCCTCTTTTTCTATATTCAAAAAGGAAATGACTGACGATGAAGAATGCCTACTGAGAGAGACTTTAACTTTGTTGGGACAATTTGATGGTCTTCCCAATTTTGACGCATTAGAGGGGTTGAGACTGGGATTAGGAAAAAGCAAGAGAAGGACACCAATTATTTCTTTTACTAAAAATCCCTTAGAAAACTCAAATTTACTTGGGGAGTTGTTTACGATGATATCACGAAAACTTGTGATAGAACTTCGTTATCATATTTTCAATGCTCCCCAAAATATTCTTTCAATAAACCTATATCCATATTTCCTCAAAGAATACAATAGGCGATGGTATATTTTTGGAGCCGCAGAGGAAGACGAGAAACTACTATCGTTCAGTTTGGATCGAATTGATGGTATAAAGCCATTGGCATCTCATAAGTATATTGAATATAGAGGAGATGTAAATGATATTTTCGAGGATATTATTGGGGTGACTCTCTATGAAGAATCACCGATATATCAAATATATTTTTGGGTCAGCGATTTGTCAAAGGGATACGTTGCAACCAAACCATTGCATGAATCACAAAAACAAATTGGCGGAAGCAAAGACTTGGAATTTCGCAATACATATGCTTGGCTAAACGGGGGACAGATTTTTAGAATAGATTGTAAATATAATTACGAACTGATTAGAGAGTTATGTTCTTTTGGTAAAGAACTTTTAGTCTTGAGCCCAAAAGAAATACAAAATAAGGTGAAAAGCAGAATTGACGAAATGGTTCACGACTACCAGAAGTTACAAACAGACAATCAATGGTAAAACTGCAACAGCTATCGCTTGTAGCGATTTTTTGTTAGCTGTTACAGAATCGTTCATTGATAATAAAAGCTCAAAAACTTGCCTAAAATTACACGTTTATGACGTTTGCAAAAGTTAAATACGTTAAATCTTCGTCATTTTCACCCTCAATAGAATCCACGCAATCACTTTTCTACCGTTTTAATCTATAAAATCCCTTAAATTGGCGTAATATTATGGCATCGGGGCGATTTTTTTCGCCTCGATGCTTGATTTTCAGGCA
>ENA-UEYI01000467-UEYI01000467.1-human-gut-metagenome-genome-assembly--contig:-NODE-467-length-40645-cov-13.423043_pt1 | contig 40645 bp, 31 predicted proteins | sample MGYA00242900_ERZ507916 | MGnify/ENA primary metagenome ERZ507916 (study PRJEB26167, sample SAMN06115521) | human gut metagenome | host: Homo sapiens | place: China:Chongqing | collected 2015-09-02...
CTGGTAAATGAGTGATATAGGTTTGCCGCCCACGTTGTTCCAAGTGATTCGGGTGAGTTTGTAAAAGTTAGGTGGGCCGAAGTCGAATGAACGGCCAAAGAGTAAAATGGCATGGCGCGCTTCATCTACTTTCCATACGCCACCACCATAGGGGCAACTCTCACCAGGGTGTAGTAAGTCACGATGCAGATATACGTGGCCAAAGCGTAATTCACCGTCTTGTGTGATAATGAACTTTTGATACATGAGGGAGAATATATTAATTTGCTAATATGTTAGTGTATAAAATGAAGGAGTACAAGTCCCTTTTGTGTAAAAGAGCTATTTACGTAACGCGTGCTTTCTATCGCGCGATAAAATGCTTTATCATTCTATCGCGTGTTAGAAAGCACGCGTTACGTATATAGGGTGTATAATAAGCTTACTTGTCCTTCTTACCAAACACCGAAAAGTGAACATAGCGTTTGGGGTGTGATTTGAGGTCGATCATGAGCGAGTCTGCATTGCGCAGAGTGCTATTGAGGTTATCATATACCCCACGGTCGTTTAAGAAGAGTCCTAATGTATTGTCGGTACTCTTCAATTTAGTGTCGAGTGTAACTGACATATCGCCTAAATGGTTGGTCAGGTTGTGAGCACTCGCCAACGTAGCATTGACGCTATTCAATGTAGATTGAATGTCTAATTTAGCTAAGTTGCCTGTGAACTTTTCAGCATTAATGCTAGTTTGCTTTAAGTGTGCAACCATTTGAGGCACGTCATTTTGCATCATTGCGTTCAAGCCTTCAGATGTCTGTTTCAGATTTTCAGTTATAGCTTGTGCGTTGTGCAGCGTAGCCGTTAAGGCAGGGTCACCCGTCAGACGATTAAGGTTGGCCATGATAGAGTCAAGCTTGGGCAACATCTTCTCAATTTGTGGCACCATTTCGGCTACCTTATCCATTGTACCAACGTGCATGGAACCTTGAATGGTATCCCCCTTCTCAAGGTTGCGCGTAGGGTTAGGGCCTAATAGCAGTAGCATTTTTACGCCTCCCATTAATTCCGTTTCGAGTTCGGCACGCGTTTGTTGGGGAACGTGCATCTCTTTGTTCAACTCAATACCAACAATAACGTTTTCACCGCGTTCGTAGTCATATTCAATGGTGCGTACAATGCCCACGGGGTAGCCATTTGCATAAACGGCATTTGATACGGCCAATCCAGCCACGTCTTTAAACTTAACGTAATAGGTGTTGGTTGACTTAAATACATTGATGCCCTTTAGGAAATTGAGTCCAATGAATAGCAGCACTAAGGCTACTACTGCTGTAAGGGCAATTTTCATTTCTTTTTTCATTATCCAGGTTGTTGTGAGGTGAGTCACTTCTTTTCTTGTTCTTTGGCGCGTGCTTCGGCTACAGATACGGATTTTCCATTAACTGTTGCTACCACGTAGGCACTGCTTAACTTTGTCTTTACGGTGCGCAATGCTTTTTGGGCATCGGCGTAGCTGGTGTAGCTGCCGTAGTAGTACTTGTAAAGTGTGCCTTCTTTAACGCGGCTAATGCTCAAACCTTTAAACTGCGCATCAGTAGTGGAAATCTCTGTTTTCCCAGCTCCCACTTGTATGCGGTAGTTCACCTTTTGTTTGGCAGAGGTCTTAGACGCCTTTTTCGTTTCGTTAGTCTTATCGTTCGTTCTTTGTTGTGTTTTGCCTTTAGCCAGGGTCGTTTCATTCTTCTTGGACGTTTTGCTAAGGCTCGTCTTCGAATTATTTTCTACCTTATTCTTTGACTTTATCTCCTTCGGTGCGTCTTTCGATTTGCTATTAGGAGTGGATTCTTTGCTGGTAGGCTTCGGGCTGTTTGCCTGTTCTTTTTTTGTATTGCTTGCTTCCTTTGCCCTGGTTGTGTTGCCTTGAGCCTTTGACGTAGAGGCAACATCTTTGGACTTAGGCGTTTCTTTACCCTTTGTCAAAGTGTTCTTAGACTGTGCGGCCTCTTTTGTTTTCGTCGTATTTTCTTGTGGTTTAGATTTTTCTTTAGCGTGATTGGTTGGGGCCTTCACCTTTGCTTCAACTTCTCGCTTTGCTTCAACTTCTCGCTTCGGTTCAGCTTTCGGAGTAGCATGCTTCGCAGTCGAATGCTTCGCGTTATTGCTTCGACGTGAAATGAGAGCTACGTCATTATCGTTAGGCGTTTCGACGATGCGCGTCGTTGGAACGGTGGCAACAGGAACAACAGCAGCCTCACTGTTATTAAAGTTTGAAGGCTCGGCTAAGGGTTCGCTCACTTTGGATTTAGGAAGGTCGGCCGTCATGCGAGTAGGAAGATTCTCAGGAATGTCGTGTACGCCCTTTTCGTGCATGCGCAAGTAGGCTAAAAATCCATTATAAATGCTACGGCTGAGTTCCATCACGCCTTGTTGTGAGTTGAGGTAAGTCTCTTCTGCGGGAGTGGTGATAAAACCTAACTCAGTGAGCACGGAAGGCATTGAAGTATTGCGTAACACCAAGAACCCCGCTTGATGTACCCCCTTGTTGGGACGCCCTGTTGAGACGTATTGCTTCTGAATACAACTTGCTAGGTCGACACTTTGTTTCATGTATTTATCTTGCATAAACTCAAAGATGACGTAGCTTTCTGCCTTATTGGGGTCGAAACCTTGATAAGTTGTCTTATAGTCGTTCTCAAGTGTAATTACAGCATTCTCGCGTTTGGCAACGGCAAGGTTGGCATTGGCGCGGGCCATACCTAAAGTGTACGTTTCTGATCCATAGGCTAATCGGCCTGCAGGTAATGCGTTTGTATGAACAGAAATAAAGAGGTCGGCCTTGTTGTTATTGGCAATGTCGGCACGTCGTTGTAGAGGAATGAATACGTCAGTTTTGCGAGTATAGACCACCTTCACGTTGTGACAATTCTCTTCCACCAATTTGCCAAAGGCCAATGCTACGCGTAGGTTGATGTCTTTCTCTTTGGAGTAAGCACCCACTGCACCAGCATCGTGTCCGCCATGTCCAGCGTCAATAACGAGTGTAAAGTTACGCTTTTCTGCATTGCTCCATGCCACAGTGGGTAAAAATGCGACAAATAGAACAATATATAGGAGTTTAGATAAATAATTTTTCATGTTAATAGTGTGTATATCACTCAAAACGCCCTGCTTTTGTGCATCGTTTCTTCTGCCTACAAAGGTAGTGTAAATTTAGAAAATGTGCGATAACTATACGCACCTTTCAATAATAATAAAGGTTATAAATCCCAAGAGTAGGGCATAGGTGGCTTGCTTTTGATAGCCATGTGCATGCGTTTCGGGAATCATCTCGTCGCTCGTTACGTAAAGCATAGCACCGCCAGCGAAGCCTAACATGATGGGTAATAATAAAGTAGATGCTTGTCCCATACCAAAACCGATGACAACGCCTACGACTTCTAAGAGTCCTATTACAATAGAGATGCAGAAAGTGCGCAGTGGCTTTACGCCAGCCATTAATAGGGGAGCAATAATAACCATTCCTTCTGGTACATTTTGTAGCGCAATGCCTAAACTTACCGTCCAATTATTGTCCGTTGCAGTATCGCTAATGCTCACGCCAGCAGCCATGCCTTCAGGTAGCTTGTGTAAAGCGATGGCGAGTACAAATAATAGGATACGATTGAGCGAAGCATTATTGTGATGTTCCGCCTCGTTAAGTCCTGTAATGTGGTGAAGGTGGGGCGTAATGAGGTCGAGCACGTTGAGAAACAAAGCTCCAGCCATTACGCCACTGACCGCCCACCACCATTGCTGGGCTTGCTCAAAGGCAGGAACAATGAGTCCCAGTGTAGAAGCAGCTAACATTAGGCCTGCACAATAGCCGAGTAGCGTATCATTCCATTTATGAGGCAACTCTTTGATAAAGAATCCTATTGCACTGCCAATGATAGAGGCTCCGCAGAGCCCAACAGCACTTACCCAGACCTGTGTCATGACGCTTCACTTGTGATTGTACGATAAAGTTCTTGGCACGCATTCTCTAATAAGGTGATGACCAATTCAAAGTCAGTAGCGTCACCATAATAAGGGTCGGGCACTGTGGTGTACGTTCGATGAGAGGTTAAGAAGTCGGCCATGCGCACCACTTTGGCTTTATCGTCTTGTGTATGTGCCATAGCAGTGATAGCACGATAATTGTCGTTGTCCATTACCACGATGTGGTCAAAGCGTTGGAAGTCAGTTGGGGTGAATTGACGGGCATGGCTATTAAAGTTATAGCCATGCTTACGTCCACACTCTCGCATACGGCTATCGGGCAATTGTCCGACGTGCCAATTGCCAATGCCTGCAGAGTCTATTTCGAAATCTGCTTCTGATTTATGGTCCTTTACAATCGATTTCATAATGCCTTCAGCAGCAGGCGAACGGCAAATATTGCCCAAACAGATAAATAAAACGGTATGTTTTCCTCTTTTCATGTTTTCGTATGTATTTTTATTGAAGTTGCAAAGGAAATTATATTTTGTGGCTCGTGCAAGAGAATTGTGTCACAAAGTGTGGTGATTTACTCAAGTTCCAGTTTAGATAAATTGTTGTTTTAAAAAAAATGAGCAGCAAAATTTGGCACATTCAAAAAAAGTTCCGATATTCGCTTTTGTAAAGCCAAGATAGCTAAAAGTGAGTTGTTCGCTTTGTGTGCTATAGTTGAAAGATTCTTTAGAAAATGAACGATTTAAAACAAGATTTCTTGACTTATTTAGAAGCGGAACGTGGCTATTCTCCCACAACCATTGCTACTTATAAGAAAGCACTTGTGTCGGTCGAGATATTTTTTAAAAGTATAGATAGTCAACTTTCTTGGCAAACGATTGATGCCGATGTGATGCGCCAATGGTTGGCCGCCCAAATGGAACGAGGTGAGGGAGCGCGTACTATGGGTAAGGAACTCAGTGCGGTACGTAGCTTTTATAAATACTTGCGTCGAATGGGGGTGGTAGATCATAATCCGATGTCGCTCATACAAAATCCGAAAGCGCAGAAGATTCTTCCTTCGTTTTTGAAAGAACAAGAGGTAGAACGACTTTTTGATGATGTAGATTATGGTAGTGACTTTGTAGGTGTACGCAATCAAACTATGTTACTCACCTTTTACCACACAGGAGTACGTATGGCTGAGTTGATTGGATTGAATGTAAATGATATTCAACTTACAACATGTGAACTGCGTGTGACGGGTAAACGTAATAAGCAGCGTGTCGTGCCTTTTGGCTTAGAATTGTATGAAGCCTTAGTGAAGTACTTGCACGTTCGTCAACAGTTCTACGGCAGCAGTGAAGGGCCTGTGTTTATTACACAGAAGCGACAACGCATCAATCGACGACAGGTGGGAATAATTGTAAAGCGTTATCTCTCACTTGTTACTACGCAGAAGAAAAAAAGTCCGCACGTGTTACGCCACACCTTTGCTACGGCAATGCTTAATAATGGTGCCAGTCTGGAGGCTATTCGAGAACTGCTCGGACATGAAAGTATTTCAACTACAGAGGTGTATACGCATACGTCGTTTGCTGACCTTAAAAAAGAATATGAACTAGCCCACCCAAGGGCATAAACAAAAAAGGAGGTTACTATGGAACTCAAGATTCAAGCCATCCACTTTGATGCAACTGATAAGTTGAACGCATTTATTGAAAAGAAAGCAAGCAAGCTCGAAAAGACTTGCGACAACATAATTAAGGCTGAGTTCGTGCTTAAGGTAGTTAAGCCCGAAACCGCAAAGAATAAGGAAACGGCATTGAACGTTTCACTCCCAGGAACAGACTTGCACGCAGAAAAGGTGTGCGACACATTTGAAGAAGGTGTTGACCTCTGCGTTGATTCTTTGCTTCGTCAGATTGAAAAGTACAAGGAACGTCAAGCTAAGTAAGTCATGCCGCGTGCATGAAAGAGGGTAAACGTATTTCACGAAATGGGATACGTAAACAGATATTAACCATGAAAAAGCCCTCTGCTTGAAGGATACCGAAATAAAAGGTATTGAGAAATGATGTAAAAGTCTTCTTGATATCTGTTTGTGCCGTCTGCCATTCGCTTGTGAAGGTAGATGCTGCAGACGGTTGAGAGATTACGAACTATTAATAGGAGGCTCAGTGAAATACGCTGAGCCTTTTTTGTGAGTATGTGAAACTTTTTTCTGTCTCTGCGTAAAAAAATAAGGATAATATTTGTTAGATATAAAATTAATTGTACCTTTGCACTCGCAAAAGCAAAAAGCATAGCAACTCACACGTTATGGTGTGTTAGTTCAGCTGGTTAGAATACATGCCTGTCACGCATGGGGTCACGGGTTCGAGTCCCGTACACACCGCATTAAATCCTTCAAAACGATAAAAGTTTTGAAGGATTTTTTTTATGGCAGATTCTAAAAAATACTCAGTTCAACCTTTTAAGATTGTAAGGTCTTAAAGTTAGTTTAGTTGATTATTAAAGTGATGTAACCTTATAACTATCAACTAAAAACAGATTTTTAGAATGCCCTTGTATATATTTACGTTATAACTTTGCAACATTAAAAAACAATATGTATCTTTGCGTTTAGAAAAACAATAAAAACATATAAATATGATTAATTTTAAGATGCTACTCGCTTCATTGCTCGTAGCAGGTGTTTCGGCACAGGCTACTTTGCGCAAGTTGCAAGCGAAAAGAAAAAGTCTGGTTATCCTTATGCCTTTGTAGGTGTACAAGGTGGTGGTCAAGTAACGTTTGGCAATTATGATGCTACGAAACTCGTTACCCCAATTGGGGCTGTGAACATTGGTGGAATGTTTACACCCGTAGTAGGCGCACGCTTGCACGTAAGCGGAATTAATGAGAAGGGTGGACTTAAAAGCCTTGACAAAACTTACAAGTATAAGTTCGTTACCTCTAACCTCGATCTTATGTTCAACCTTTGCAATGCGTTTGCTCCTAATAAGCATCACGTAGTAAATGCTTATTTGTTGGGTGGCGTTGGCTTGGGCTATGCTTGGGATAACGATGATTTGAATAAGTTGGCAGGTGATAATATCACCAGTGTAACGAATGATAATGTAAACCTTCGTTGGAGCGATGACCGCTTGGTACACAACTTCCGCGTAGGTGCAATGCTCGACTTCGAATTGAGCCGCTTGGTAGGCATCAATCTTGAAGTTACTGCCAATAACTATCACGACCGTTTCAACTCAAAGTTGAATGGTAAGGGCGATTGGCAAGTGCAAGCATTGGCAGGTATCAACTTTAAGTTTGGCCGCAAACGCATTACTGAAGATAATGCCAATATGGTCTCTCAACAAGACTACAACCAAATGCAGCAAGCTCAACAGACTCCCGCTCCTGAATCAAAGCCTGAGCCTAAGCCAGAACCAAAGCCCGCAGCGCGTGTGTTGCACGAAACAAAGGCTGAAGTGTTCTTTACCATTGGTTCTTCTGCTGTTACAGGAACGGAAGAAGCTAAACTTCGTGCTTTCGCACAATGGATGAAGGATTATCCTAGTGCAAAGGCTGTGCTTACAGGTTATGCTGATGCAGGTACGGGTAATGCAGAAATCAACCGTGCTATCTCAGAAAAGCGTGCAGAACATGTGAAGAAGATGTTGATTGAGAAGTATGGCATTGATGCTTCACGCCTTTCAACTGATTTCAAGGGTGATAAAGTTCAGCCCTTTAAGGATAATGATTCTAACCGCGTAGTAATTGGTGTAGCTAAAGAACAGTAATCGAATTTAGCAATACATATATAATAGTATATGAGGCGCTCTATAGTTTTACGACAAACTATAGAGCGCTTTACTTTTTTATAGAAATAACGGCTTTGCAATGAATTGTGAGATAGCTAAGCTATATGCGTCTTGTTTATTTAATTTCTGCCAAATAGTCAAAATGTTCTCCTTCGACGAGCTTGGTTGCTTCGAGTTGACAAGTATGAGCTATGCCTTTTAAAGTATCGAAGTCAACGTACAGCCAATCAAATGATTTACCCTTACATTTTCCGTACACCATGTTGAAGTCTACTTCGCCATAGTAGGTATTTAGATCGTTTGTTGAGAAATCTTCGTCATCGTCAAATAGATAACAGAGGTCAGAAGAGTCAGCTAAGATTTTTCCACCAGGTGAAAGCAGACTCTTGCAACGAAGGAGTAGAGTGGAGAGATTGCTTAACTTCCCCGCAATGCCTAATCCATTCATTAATAATAAGATGGTATCAAACTTGAAGTCAAACGATGCTGTAAAGATGTCAGCACAAATGCTATGCCGGGCACCATGTAAGGTGCGTGCTTTGGTAGAAAGAGGTGAAATGTCAATAGAAGTAACGTCCAATCCCCGTGCTTCTAAAGCTAATGTATGGCAGCCAGCTCCTGCTCCGACGTCCAAAACGCGACCTTTGCATAAATTGAGCGCGGTACGTTCAATACGTGACATGTGAGATTCTTTGCGAAATAATGTCTCAATCGGCATCTCGTCGTCGTCAAATAGACTCGACTGTACAATTAAATGATGTTGTGCATTGCCAAGGGTGGCGTAGTCCCAAATGGCTTGTCCCATTGGATCGTATTGGTCAGATAGTATCATAATGCGACAAAGTTAGTGTATTATTGTAAAAAAACATAGTAAAAAGATTATTTCCGGTATTAGAAAGGTGTAAACAAATACGGGTGATAACGGATGGAGAGAAGTATATACCTATGTATAATAATAGTGCTTTGTTGGCGTCAAATACTTGCTTTAAATAGGTGAAATGGCCTTGCAAAGAATAAAAAAAGCGTTTTGTTGAAAAAAAAAGCATGAAATATTTGGTGCGAAAGAAATAATGCCTAACTTTGCACCCGTTTCCGAGAGACATCTACGAAACATGGGCAAATACCAGAGTGGCCAAATGGGGCAGACTGTAAATCTGCTGGCTTACGCCTTCGGTGGTTCGAATCCATCTTTGCCCACCTGCTTCTTTTTATAGAAAAAACTTGCGGAAGTAGCTCAGTTGATAGAGCACTAGCCTTCCAAGCTGGGGGTCGCGGGTTTGAGCCCCGTCTTCCGCTCTAAAAAAACTTTTAACGTTTTTGCTGTTATAGCTCAGCGGTAGAGCACTTCCTTGGTAAGGAAGAGGTCGCGAGTTCAAGTCTCGCTAACAGCTCTCTTCTGAATTTTAAATCTTACTTGTTGAGATTGAATAACAAGGAAATTCATTCAAATAAAAAATAATACACAGCTATGGCTAAAGAGAAATTTGAACGTACCAAACCGCATGTTAACATCGGTACTATTGGTCACGTTGACCACGGTAAGACTACTTTGACTGCCGCTATCTCTAAGGTTCTCCACGAGAAGCTTGGTACTGGCGAAGATGTTAAGTCATTCGATCAGATTGATAACGCTCCTGAAGAAAAGGAACGTGGTATCACTATCAACACTGCTCACATTGAGTATGAAACTGAAAAGCGTCACTATGCTCACGTAGACTGCCCGGGTCACGCCGACTACGTAAAGAACATGGTAACTGGTGCTGCTCAGATGGACGGTGCAATCATCGTAGTTGCTGCTACTGATGGTCCTATGCCTCAGACTCGTGAGCACATCCTTCTCGCTCGTCAGGTAAACGTTCCCCGCCTCGTTGTATTCTTGAACAAGTGCGATATGGTTGAGGACGAAGAAATGCTCGAGCTCGTAGAAATGGAAATGCGCGAACTCCTCGAACAATATGACTTCGAAGAAGATACTCCTATCATCCGTGGTTCTGCACTTGGTGCTTTGAACGGTGTTGCAAAGTGGGAAGATTCTGTAATGGAATTGATGAACGCTGTTGATAACTGGATTCAGGAACCCGTTCGTGACGTTGAGAAGCCTTTCTTGATGCCTGTTGAGGACGTATTCTCAATCACTGGTCGTGGTACTGTAGCTACTGGTCGTGTAGAAACTGGTATCGTTAAGGTTGGTGACGAAGTTCAGATCCTTGGTCTTGGTGAAGATAAGAAGTCAGTTGTAACTGGTGTTGAGATGTTCCGTAAGATCCTCGACGAAGGTGAAGCTGGTGATAACGTAGGTCTTCTCCTCCGTGGTATCGATAAGGCTGAAATCAAGCGTGGTATGGTTATCACTCACCCGGGTGTAATCACTCCGCACAAGAAGTTCAAGGCTTCTATCTACGTATTGAAGAAGGAAGAAGGTGGTCGTCACACTCCATTCGGTAACAAGTATCGTCCTCAGTTCTATCTCCGTACTATGGACTGTACAGGTGAAATCCACCTCCCCGAAGGTACTGAAATGGTAATGCCTGGCGATAACGTAGAAATCTCTGTAGAACTTATCTACGCTGTAGCTATCAACGTAGGTCTCCGCTTCGCTATCCGTGAAGGTGGCCGTACAGTAGGTTCTGGTCAGATTACTGAAATCCTCGACTAATACGCGGGATTAACCGATAAAACAATATAGGTGCTTGCCTCCATCTTGAGGCGAGCCCTATTAAACGGGAATAGCTCAGTTGGTAGAGCACTGGTCTCCAAAACCAGGTGTCGGGAGTTCGAGCCTCTCTTCCCGTGCTAATAGATACATATATGTTCCAGAAAGTAATTGCATATTGCAAAGATTCATACGACGAATTATCTCATAAGACCACGTGGCCTACGAGAAAGGAGTTGACTCACAGCGCGATTGTTGTGTTAACAGCTTCCATCATCATAGCACTCGTGGTGTATCTCATGGATACGGTATTTGAGTCAATCATGCAACTTATTTATCCTCAAATTTAAGTTGATATGGCACAAGCAGAAATGGCATGGTACGTTTTGCGTGCTGTAAGCGGAAAAGAAATGAAGGTTAAAGAGTACATTGATGCTGAAATTAAGAATGGCCGCCTCGGTGGCCATGTTTCGCAAGTACTCATTCCAACCGAGAAGGTGAAAGCACTCCGTGGTAGCAAACAAGTTATCAAGGAACGTCTCTATCTTCCCGGCTATGTTCTTGTTGAGGCTAGACTAGTTGGTGAAACCGTTCACGAGTTGCGCAACACACCTAATGTGTTGGGTTTCCTCGGTGGAATGGATAACCCCACTCCCCTTCGTGAGAGCGAGGTGAACCGTATCCTCGGTAAGGTTGACGAGCTTGAGAATGAACCTCAGGAAATCGAAATTCCTTACATCGTAGGCGAGAACGTTAAGGTTACTGATGGACCGTTTAGTGGTTTCTCTGGTGTGATTGAAAAGATTGACGAAGAGAAGCGAAAAGTGACTGTCATCGTTAAGGTGTTCGGTCGCAGTACGGGCCTCGACCTTGGTTTTATGCAGGTAGAAAAGGAATAAGAGCGTACGGTCAATGTTACGTGTACTGTATCGCACATTATTCATCGTCACATTTTAATATTTTAATAAACAACAATGGCTAAAGAAGTTGCTGGATTAATCAAATTACAGATTAAGGGCGGCGCTGCAAATCCATCACCTCCCGTAGGTCCTGCTTTAGGTTCTAAGGGTATCAACATCATGGATTTCTGCAAGCAGTTCAACGCCAGAACTCAGGACAAGGCTGGTAAGGTATTACCTGTTGTCATTACTTACTTTAATGACAAGTCTTTCTCTTTCGTAGTAAAGACTCCTCCTGTAGCAATTCAATTGCTGGAAGCAGCCAAGAAGAAGAGCGGTTCTGCTGCTCCTAACCGTACCAAGATCGCTGAGATAACTTGGGATCAGGTTAAGGCAATCGCAGAAGATAAGATGCCCGACTTAAACTGCTTCACAGTTGAAAGTGCAATGCGTATGGTAGCTGGTACTGCCCGCAGCATGGGTATCACAGTAAAGGGTGACTTCCCTGGTGAATAATTTAAACTTCAATTTGAACAATGAGTAAACTGACAAAAAATCAGAAGTTAGTCGCTGACAAAGTTGAAGCAGGGAAGGCATATTCATTGAAAGAAGCCGCATCTCTGGTAAAGGAAATTACTACTACCAAGTTTGATGCTTCAATCGATATTGATGTACGCTTAGGTGTTGATCCACGTAAGGCTAACCAGATGGTTCGTGGCGTTGTTTCATTGCCAAACGGAACAGGTAAGGTTACTCGTGTGCTCGCACTCTGTACTCCTGATCAGGAAGCTGCTGCAAAAGAAGCTGGCGCTGACTACGTAGGTCTCGATGAGTATATCGAGAAGATTAAGGGTGGCTGGACTGATATTGATGTTATCATCACTATGCCTGCCATCATGGGTAAAATTGGTGCCCTGGGTCGTGTGCTCGGTCCTCGTGGCTTGATGCCTAACCCCAAGAGTGGTACTGTAACGATGGATGTTGCCAAGGCTATCCGCGAGGTTAAGCAGGGTAAGATTGACTTTAAGGTTGACAAGAGCGGTATCGTTCACACTTCAATCGGTAAGGCTTCTTTCTCTCCCGAACAGATTTTCGGTAATGCCAAGGAATTTATGGCTACCATCATTAAGTTGAAGCCCGCAAGTGCCAAGGGTACTTATGTTAAGAGTATTTATCTTTCATCTACCATGAGTAAGGGTATCAAGATTGATCCCAAGTCTGTAGAAGAAAACTAAACTGAATTACAATCATGAAGAAGGAAGATAAAGCTATTATCATCGAGAAACTCGGTGAACAACTTAAGGAATATGCACACTTCTATCTTGTTGATGTAACGGGTATGAACGCTGAAGCTACTTCAGCTCTCCGTCGTAAGGCATTCGGTGCTGGCGTCAAGATGGTAGTTGTTAAGAACACACTTTTGCACAAGGCTTTTGAAGCATCTGATGTAGATTTCTCTGCACTTTATGATTGCTTGAAAGGCACTACTGCAGTATTCTTCTGCGAGACTGCTAACGTTCCTGCTAAGCTTCTCAAAGAAGTTGGCAAGGATGGCATTCCTGGTTTGAAGGGTGCTTATGCTGAAGAAGGTTTCTACGTTGGTGCAGATCAACTCGAAACTCTCTGCGCTATCAAGAGCAAGAACGAGGTTATCGCCGAGGTTATTGCTTTGTTGCAGTCACCTGCAAAGAACGTCATCTCTGCACTCTCTGGTGCAGGTCAGACTATCCACGGTGTGCTTAAGACTTTGGGCGAACGCCCTGAATAAAATCCCAGCATAATACTAATTTAATCTTGGCTGGGTAACCCCAAATAATTAGAAAAATAAACAAAAAAATACATTTAAGAAAATGGCAGATATCAAAGCTATCGCTGAAGAATTGGTAAATTTGACAGTGAAGGAAGTAAACGAGTTGGCAACTATCCTGAAGGACGAGTATGGAATTGAACCCGCTGCTGCAGCTGTTGCTGTTGCTGCCGGTCCCGCAGCTGGTGGTGCTGCTGCTGAAGAGAAGACTTCTTTCGACGTTGTTCTCAAGAGCGCAGGTGCTGCTAAGCTCCAAGTTGTTAAGGCCGTTAAGGAACACTGCGGTCTCGGCTTGAAGGAAGCTAAGGACCTCGTTGATGGTGCTCCTTCTAAGGTTAAGGAAGGCGTTGCTAAGGAAGAGGCTGAAGCACTCAAGAAGGCTCTCGAAGAGGCTGGTGCTGAAGTTGAACTCGCTTAATAAGGTATTCCCTTCTAAGGGTTATGGTTATGAATCTTCTGGTAGAGGGTTCATAACCTTTTTGTGTCTATACATTTCATAGCACAACTCTCAGTTTATTGGTTTATTAGTTTATGAGCTTTCGGGCGTTTGAGCTTTCTCTTTTTCTTATTTTTTGCTCCGCTCTTGGTATAACTTTTAAACTCATAAACTCTTAAACTTTTAAACACTTATTCTTTCATCTCAACACAATTGACGAATGTCTTCCACCGTAATTAATAATCGTGTTAACTTTGCGTCTGTAAAGAATCCGATGCCTTATCCCGATTTCTTGGACGTTCAGTTAAAGTCTTTCAAAGATTTCTTGCAGCTCGACACGCCAAGTGAATTGCGTAAGAACGATGGCTTGTACAAAGTTTTTGCTGAAAATTTCCCTATTGCTGATACACGCAACAACTTTGTATTGGAGTTTATTGACTATTACATTGATGAGCCTCGTTATAGCATTAAGGAGTGTCTGGAGCGCGGACTTACTTATAGTGTGCCTTTGAAGGCCAAATTAAAGCTTTATTGTACTGACCCCGATCATGAGGACTTTGATACGGTGGTTCAGGACGTCTTTTTGGGCGCTATTCCTTACATGTCTGACAATGGCACCTTTATTATTAATGGTGCTGAGCGCGTAGTCGTTTCTCAGTTGCACCGTTCGCCAGGTGTATTCTTTGGTTCGAGTGTGCATGCCAATGGTACGCAGCTTTATTCAGCTCGTATTATCCCCTTTAAGGGTTCTTGGATTGAGTTCGCTACCGACATCAACAATGTGATGTACGCCTACATTGACCGTAAGAAGAAGTTGCCTGTTACGACTCTTTTACGTGCCATTGGTTTTGAAAGCGATAAGGAAATTCTTCAGAACTTTATTTCAGCTGAAGAGGTAAAGGTGAATAAGACGAACTTGAAGAAGTTGGTTGGTCGCAAGTTAGCAGGTCGTGTGCTTTCAACAAGCTTTGAGGACTCTGTTGACCCTGACACGGGTGAAGTTTATACGCGTAGCCGTGTTGAGGTAGTTTGCGAGCGTTTGACTGAGATTACTCCTGAGATTGCTGATCGCATTCTCGACTCAGGTGAACAGACTATTCTCGTTCTCTCAGAAGAGCCTTCTTCTACTGACTACTCTATCATCTTCAATACCTTACAGAAGGATACGGCCAATACTGAGCAAGAGGCTGTCAACTATATCTATCGCCAATTGCGTAATGCTGACCCTGCTGATGATGCTTCTGCACGTGAAGTTATCAACAACCTTTTCTTCTCTGAGAAGCGTTATGATTTGGGCGAGGTAGGTCGTTATCGTATCAATAAGAAGTTGCGCTTGAATACGGATATGGACGTTCGTGTATTGACACGTGAGGACATCATCGAGATTATCAAGTACTTAGTTGAGTTGATCAACTCTAAGGCAACGGTTGATGATATTGACCACTTGAGCAACCGTCGTGTACGCACCGTTGGTGAGCAACTTTCTAACCAATTTGCTATTGGCTTAGCACGTATGAGCCGCACCATTCGTGAGCGCATGAACGTTCGTGACAATGAAGTATTCACTCCGACTGACTTGATTAATGCTAAGACTATTTCAAGCGTAATCAATTCATTCTTTGGTACGAATGCCTTGTCACAGTTCATGGACCAAACAAACCCCTTGGCTGAGGTAACGCACAAACGTCGTCTTTCAGCCCTTGGTCCTGGCGGTTTGTCACGTGAACGTGCTGGTTTCGAGGTGCGTGACGTACACTATACGCACTATGGTCGTCTTTGTCCGATTGAGTCACCTGAAGGCCCGAACATTGGTTTGATTTCTTCACTCTGCGTTTACGCAAAGATTGATGACCTTGGCTTCATCGAGACTCCCTATCGTAAGGTAGAGAACTCGATGGTTGACATGAATAATGATGACATTGTTTATCTCTCAGCAGAAGAGGAAGAAGGCAAGATAATTGGTCAGGGTAATGCCCCCTTGAACGATGACGGTTCATTCATTCGCGACAAAGTTAAGTGTCGTCAAGATGCTGATTATCCTGTAGTTCCGCCTTCAGAGGTTGAATTGATGGACGTATCACCTCAGCAGATTGCTTCAATCGCTGCTTCTTTGATTCCGTTCTTGGAACACGATGATGCTCACCGTGCATTGATGGGATCTAACATGATGCGTCAGGCAGTTCCTTTGATTCGCAGTGAAGCTCCTATTGTTGGTACGGGTATTGAAAAGCAAGTGTGTGAGGACTCTCGCACCATGATTACTGCAGAGGGTGAAGGCGTGATCGAATATGTTGACGCTAAGACCATTCGCATTGCTTACGACCGTTCGGAAGACGAAGAATTTGTAAGCTTCGACTCAAACGTTAAGGAGTACGACATACCTAAGTTCCGTCGTACTAACCAAAATATGACCATCGACCTTCGTCCAATTTGTGACAAGGGTCAGCGCGTTCACAAGGGCGATATCCTTACTGAAGGTTATGCCACTGAAAATGGAGAATTAGCACTCGGTCGTAACCTCTTGGTTGCTTACATGCCTTGGAAGGGTTACAACTACGAGGATGCCATTGTATTGAACGAACGCATGGTTCGTGACGATGTGCTCACTTCTGTTCACGTTGACGAGTATTCACTCGAGGTACGTGAGACGAAGCGTGGTATGGAAGAGTTTACCAACGATATTCCTAACGTAAGCGAGGACGCTACGAAGGACTTGGACGATACCGGTATCATTCGTATTGGTGCGCGCGTTGCTCCAGGCGATATCTTGATTGGTAAGATTACGCCGAAGGGTGAAAGCGACCCCACTCCTGAAGAGAAGTTGCTCCGTGCTATCTTTGGTGACAAGGCTGGCGACGTGAAGGACGCTTCATTGAAGGCAAATCCTTCATTGGCAGGTGTGGTTATCAACAAGCGCCTCTTTGCTCGTGTACAAAAGACTCGTTCTGAGAAGACAGCAGACAAGCTCAAACTTCAGAAGTTAGATGACGACTTCCAGAAGGACGTTAACGACTTGAAGGAAGTAATGATTAATAAGTTGCTCTCACTCATTAGCGACAAGGAGTCAATGGGTGTGAAAGACAACATCGGTTCTGAGGTAATTGCTAAGGGTACGAAGTTTAACGAAGTAGTACTTAGCGCATTAGACTACACTTCAGTAGAGTTGCACGATTGGACAGACGACGAGCACGCTAACAAGTTGATTCGTCAGTTGGTAATCAACTACTTGAAGAAGTACAACCAATTAGACGCTGTTTTGAAGCGTAAGAAGTTTGCGATCACCATTGGTGACGACCTTCCTTCAGGCATCATTCAGCAGGCTAAGGTCTACATTGCCAAGAAGCGTAAGATTGGTGTCGGTGATAAGATGGCCGGTCGCCACGGTAACAAGGGTATTGTGTCAAAGGTAGTACGCCAAGAAGACATGCCGTTCCTTGCCGATGGTACTCCTGTCGACATCGTATTGAATCCGTTGGGTGTGCCTTCACGTATGAATATCGGTCAGATATTCGAGGCCGTGTTAGGTGCTGCAGGTCGCAAGTTAGGTGTTAAGTTTGCTACGCCTATCTTCGATGGTGCTAAGTTGGAAGACCTTTGCGAATGGACAGACAAGGCTGGCTTGCCCCGTTACTGCTCAACGCAGTTGTACGATGGTGCTACGGGTGAAGCCTTTGACCAGAAGGCAACAGTGGGTGTAACCTACATGTTGAAGCTCGGTCACATGGTAGAAGACAAGATGCACGCTCGTTCAATCGGTCCGTACTCGCTCATCACGCAACAACCTCTTGGTGGTAAAGCACAATTTGGTGGTCAGCGTTTTGGTGAAATGGAAGTTTGGGCCATCGAGGCCTTCGGTGCGTCACACGTACTTCAAGAGATTCTTACCATTAAGTCAGACGATGTTACGGGTCGTGCTAAGGCATACGAAGCTATCGTTAAGGGTGACCCCATGCCAACACCAGGTATTCCTGAGTCACTCAACGTATTGCTTCACGAATTGCGCGGCTTGGGCTTGAGCATCACGCTCGACTAATAGGAGGGAATGTTTAATAAGTTTATAAGTTTATAAGTTTAATAAGTTTATGAGTTTAATAAGTTTATGAATTATATCAAAACTTAAACTCATAAAACTCATTAAACTCATTAATCTCATTAAACTTAATAAACTTATTAAACTCCCGCTTTCAACTTTCCACTCTCAATCAATCCTACAAAAATGGCATTTAAAAGAGATAATAAGATAAAGAGTAACTTTACGAAGATTACCATTGGTCTTGCTTCACCTGAAGAGATTATGGCAAATTCGTATGGTGAGGTGTTGAAGCCCGAAACCATCAACTACCGCACCTATAAGCCTGAGCGTGATGGCTTGTTCTGCGAGCGCATTTTTGGTCCGACGAAGGACTATGAGTGTCACTGCGGTAAGTACAAGCGCATTCGTTACAAAGGCATCGTCTGCGACCGTTGTGGTGTTGAAGTTACAGAGAAGAAGGTACGTCGCGAGCGTGCAGGCCACATTCAGTTGGTTGTGCCTGTAGCTCACATTTGGTACTTCCGTTCTCTTCCCAATAAGATGGGCTATTTGTTAGGTATTCCTACCAAGAAGCTCGACTCAATCATCTATTACGAACGTTACGTAGTTATACAGCCCGGTCCTTTGGCCGACGATGTAGCCGTTAATGATTTGTTGACTGAAGACGAGTACATTGACTTAACAAAGCGCCTTCCTAAAGACAATCAGTATCTTGACGATTCTGATCCTAATAAGTTCATTGCTAAGATGGGTGCCGAGGCCGTTTACGACCTTTTGAAGCGCATCGACCTCGATAGCCTTTCATACGAGTTGCGTGACCGTGCCAACTCCGACTCATCAATGCAGCGTAAGAATGAGGCTTTGAAGCGCTTGCAGGTAGTAGAATCATTCCGTGCAAGTCGCGATCGCAATAAGCCCGAGTGGATGATTATGAAGGTAATCCCTGTCACTCCACCCGATTTGCGTCCCCTCGTTCCATTGGATGGTGGCCGTTTCGCCACTTCCGACTTGAATGACCTCTATCGTCGTGTTCTCATTCGTAACAATCGTCTGAAGCGTTTGCTCGAGATTAAGGCCCCTGAGGTAATTCTCCGCAACGAAAAGCGTATGTTGCAAGAGGCTGTTGATAGCCTTTTCGACAACTCACGTAAGTCGTCTGCCGTTAAGAGCGATAGCAACCGTCCTCTCAAGTCACTCTCTGACTCATTGAAGGGTAAGGCTGGTCGTTTCCGTCAGAACTTGCTCGGTAAGCGTGTTGACTATTCAGCTCGTTCGGTAATTGTCGTTGGTCCTGAATTGAAGATGGGTGAGTGCGGTCTGCCTAAGTTGATGGCAGCCGAACTTTACAAGCCATTTATCATTCGCAAGCTCATCGAGCGTGGCATTGTTAAGACCGTTAAGAGTGCCAAGAAGATTGTTGACCGCCGCGAACCTGTAATTTGGGATATCCTTGAACACGTAATGAAGGGACACCCTGTATTGCTCAACCGTGCGCCGACACTTCACCGTTTAGGTATTCAGGCCTTCCAGCCCAAGATGATCGAAGGTAAAGCTATTCAGTTGCACCCATTGGCATGTACAGCGTTCAACGCCGACTTCGATGGTGACCAGATGGCTGTTCACCTCCCCTTGAGCAACGAGGCAGTGCTCGAAGCACAAATGTTAATGCTTCAGAGCCATAACATTTTGAACCCTGCCAATGGTGCGCCTATCACTGTGCCTTCACAGGATATGGTGTTGGGTCTTTACTATATCACCAAGCTCCGTCCTGGTTCTAAGGGTTCAGGTCTTACCTTCTATGGTCCAGAAGAAGCCCTCATTACATTCAACGAAAAGCGAGTTGACGTACATGCTCCCGTAAAGGTGTTAGTAGATGATATTGATGAAAATGGTGCTAAGATTAAGCACATTGTTGAGACTTCAGTAGGTCGTATCATCGTTAATGGCATCATTCCTGACGAGTGTGGTTACATCAACTGCGTTGTAGCTAAGAAGTCATTGCGTGACATCATCTCAAAGGTTATCAAGACCGTAGGTATGGCACGTGCTTGCGAATTCCTCGATGGTATTAAGAACCTTGGCTATCGCAAGGCATACGAAGGCGGTTTGTCATTCAACTTGGGTGATATCATTATCCCTGACGAGAAGGCCGACATCGTAAAACGTGGTAACGAAGAGGTTGAGCAGATTACCATGAACTATAACATGGGTTTCATCACCGACAACGAACGTTACAACCAAGTTATTGATACTTGGACCCACGTTAACACCGATATTAAGAAGACATTGATGAAGCAGATGACAGAGGCCGACCAAGGCTTCAACGCTGTGTTCATGATGTTGGACTCTGGTGCCCGTGGTTCAGCCGACCAGATTGCCCAGTTGGCAGGTATGCGTGGTTTGATGGCCAAGCCTCAGAAGGCAGGTGCTGAAGGTGCTCAGATCATTGAAAACCCGATCCTTTCAAACTTTAAGGAGGGTATGTCGGTGTTGGAGTACTTTATCTCAACCCACGGTGCTCGTAAGGGTCTTGCCGACACCGCTTTGAAGACAGCCGACGCTGGTTACTTGACTCGTCGTTTGGTTGACGTATCGCACGACGTTATCATTAATGAAGAAGACTGTGGCACACTCCGTGGCCTTGTATGTACAGCTCTTAAGGATGGCGATGAAGTTATTTCATCACTTTCAGAGCGTATCTTGGGCCGTGTGTCAGTTCACGATATTATTCACCCCACAACGGGTAAGCTCATTGTTGCAGCAGGCGAAGAAATCACCGAGCCCATTGCAGCCGAAATCGAAGCTTCACCCATTGAGAGCGTTGAAATCCGTTCAGTGCTCACTTGCGAGAGCAAGCATGGTGTCTGCATGAAGTGCTACGGCCGCAACCTTGCTACCAGCCGCATGGTACAAAAGGGTGAGGCAGTAGGTGTTATTGCAGCTCAGTCAATTGGTGAGCCTGGTACGCAGTTGACCCTCCGTACCTTCCACGCTGGTGGTATCGCATCAAATGCTGCCGCCAATGCTACTATCAAGGCCAAGAGCGACTGCCGCGTAGAGTTTGACGAACTTCGTACCGTTGAAGCTCACGATGATGAAGGCAACGCATGCAAGGTTGTAGTTGGCCGTTTGGCTGAAGTACGCTTTGTAGACGAAAATACAGGTATTGTACTTTCTAATCAAAACGTACCCTACGGTTCAATGCTCTTCGTTGAAGAAGGTCAACACGTTGATAAAGACACAGTCATTGCTAAGTGGGACCCCTTCAATGCTGTAATCGTTACCGAAAATGCGGGTAAGGTACAATTCGAGAATGTAACCGAAGGTATCAGCTACCGTGTTGAAGAAGATGAAGCAACAGGTTTGCGTGAGCGTATCGTGATTGAGTCAAAAGACAAGACCCACGTACCTAACTGTCACATTCTTGACGAGAAGGGCGAAATCATTCGCACCTATAGCTTCCCTATCAATGGTCACATTGTGGTAGAAGACGGTCAAGAACTCAAGGCAGGTGATATCCTCGTTAAGATACCTCGTGTAGTAGGTAAGGCCGGTGATATCACTGGTGGTCTTCCCCGTGTTACAGAGCTCTTCGAAGCGCGCAACCCGAGCAATCCTGCTGTGGTAAGCGAAATCGATGGTGAGATTACCATGGGCAACGTTAAGCGTGGCCACCGTGAGATTATCGTAACACCTAAGTTTGGTGAGGTGAAGAAGTACCTCGTTCCACTGTCAAAGCAAATCTTGGTACAAGAGAACGACTTCGTTCGTGCTGGTACACCACTTTCAGACGGTTCAATTACTCCGGGCGACATCTTGGCTATCAAGGGTCCCACGGCAGTACAAGAGTACATCGTTAACGAGGTACAAGATGTGTACCGTTTGCAGGGTGTAAAGATTAACGATAAGCACTTCGAAGTAATCGTGCGTCAGATGATGCGTAAGGTTCAGATTAACGAACCTGGTGATACGCGCTTCCTCGAACAGCAGATTGTTGACAAGCTCGACTTCGCTGAAGAGAATGATCGCATTTGGGGCAAGAAGGTAGTTGTTGACGCTGGTGATAGCGAAACGATGAAGAAGGGTATGATCGTAACAGCCCGTAAGCTTCGTGATGAAAACTCACAGCTCAAGCGTCGTGACCTCAAACTCGTTAAGGTGCGTGATGCTATGGCAGCTACTTCTACTCAGATCCTTCAGGGTATTACCCGTGCAGCATTGCAGACGAAGAGCTTCATGTCATCAGCATCATTCCAGGAAACAACGAAGGTGCTCAACGAAGCTGCTATCAGCGGTAAGACTGACTATCTCGAGGGTATGAAGGAGAACGTAATTTGCGGTCACCTCATCCCTGCTGGTACTGGTTTGCGTGAGTTCAGCAAAATCGTTGTTGCTGACAAAGACGAATATGAAGACGAACTCACTGGTAAGTAATATTTCTCGGTACTAATTATATAAAAATCCCCTACATACAACGTGCGTTGTGTGTAGGGGATTTTTGGCTTTAACGTACACTGCCATTTATTGAAATATATTGGTGTCCGTTAAAACTCAAAAAGGCGCATACTTGGATAGAATGCTTACATTGTATATTGGGGGCGAAAAATTTCCGCAACATGATTTTTATGGGGATTTGTGGGCGATGTAAGATAAAAGGTCTATTTTTGTAAAATCGAACTAAAACAATTTATAATGATGCAGATAAAAACGATTCTATTCATGATAATCTCAATCATTCCTTTTACTTGCTTAGCACAAAAATCTAAGCAAGTAAAAGCAATCAAAAAAGTAGAACCTATAGAAACGGAAGATGAAAATCATCCACCTATGGGATCGCCAATAGTCAATCTGCTAAAAGCTATTGATTATGCAGAAGTATGTGATAATTGTATCCTCACACCTAATTGCGCAACTGAATGTGAAGAAGATGGGACAGTATCCACTGATGAAACCACTTTGGATGTTATAAAATATATTATCAATAGAGATGTCATTGGATACTTTGAACTTGGCGAAGAAGTTAACTCTCCACTGAAATTGAAGAAATACAAGGAGAGCCAAGATTACAAGAATAATCTGACTTTTCTCAATGGAGTACGTTCATGCGTAATGAACCATGAATACTTCATTGAATCCGATTTTGACTCAAAATTTGAACTTGATAGCCAAACATTTAAGTTTGAAATACCTGCTATCTACGAATGCGAGATTACTACAACAGACACACATTTATCAAACGATGGATACTTTACAACACCCATTCTTGATGAAAACCTTGCACACGAAATAGAAACGAACAAGGTGAAAACTTTCTTGTTCGTAAAAATAGCAGAAGATTGTGGAGAATACATTCAATTTATACCGCAAAGATTATATTTGGCAACTGTCAAAACTGGCAAGATTTTGTACGAATATGAATTTAAGGAAGAACCAACTAAAAAAGAAGAAATAGCTGCCTCTACTGCTGCAACTCCTTCTGAAGTTGTGGAAACGATACCTCAATACCCTGGTGGAGAAATGGCAATATTCAAACACATATTTGAGAACATCAAATATCCAGTGGACGCAATGGAAAAGGGCATTCAAGGTAGAGTTGTAGTAAACTTCATTATTGAAAAAGATGGAAGTATTGGTAATGCGTCAGTTGAAAGTTCCTTGTATCCTTCTCTTGATGCAGAAGCCATACGAGTTATCAAGACGCTTAAAAAGTTTACACCTGGAACTCAAAATGGCAAGCCTGTAGCTGTCGGTTATCATCTTCCGATTACTTTCCGTATGCAATAAGCCCCCACCTTCGGGTAGTCCATCATTCAGCCGCTTTGCGCATTGGCTTTCTTTGCCGTGCGTGAGGCGGTTTTTTTGGCTCGTCCTCCGCTCCCGAGCCAAAGAAAAAGTATGCCAAGAGGCGCACAGCAAAGAAAGCCAAAGCGCAAGCCAAAGCGACTGAATGGATTGGACTGCCCGCCCCCCCAAAAAAGGCATTTCTGGTAAACTCCTTGCAGCCACCATTCAATGTGGTACACGTTCGTTTTCGCTTTTCATCACTGACGAGCGATCCACGCTCCGCCTATACTACACAAACGAATACAACTATTCCGATGTGTTCCACCTCACGACTCAGACCAAGCGCAAACTCGCGTTCTCTCGTTCCACGGCTTTCTGCTGTGGCAAGTCACTTTTTAATGAAATAGTGAGCCATTCTAACTATTTCGTGAAATGTTATTATTAACTTTGTTGCAATTCATAAAGCAAAGTTGAAACTGAACAGAATCAAAGTTGAGCTTGTTGAGAAAGACATGTCGCAAACGCAATTGGCTCAACTGCTGGGCAAGAGTTTTAGCTCGGTTAATGCCTATTGCAGCAACCGCACGCAGCCGTCGCTTGACGTGCTGAAGCAAATTGACGACATTCTTTCGGTCAATGTGCGAGACCTCATTATTGACGAATAAGCCACAAAATAGTTATGGCAAAAAAGCGATCAAGTCAAAACCACAAAAGAGCATGGAAGAGGCTCTTGGGGAGTCGTGCAACAAGATGCGCGGTTCAGTTGAGCCGTCTGAATACAAACATGTGGTGCTAAGCTTGATATTTTTGAAATACGCTGGCGATCAAGTACCAATGGTGCAGACTCAGGACCATTCATTGACTTTATGCTTGGCGAAATACTCAAAACACTTGAATTGCACAAAGGGGAACTGATACAAAGTGTTCCTGATAAAGTTCCCAATATAGTTCCCAATAAAATTCCCAATAAAGTTCCCAATAAACTAATAGAGTCTTATCCCAACATTACGGCAAGTGCTTGGAATGTGTACGCACTGATTAAGCAAGACTCTCGCATGACCATTGCCCAAATGGCAGAAGCACTGTCCGTTAGCGACCGCATGATAAAGAAATACCTGACGGTGCTGAAAGAGAACGGATTGGTGGCACGCATTGGAAGCAACAAGACTGGATACTGGCAAATCACGAAAATATAGCATCTCTGCCTTATGCCCTACTTCAACGAAACCCAACTGGAGGTATCTATACAGCATCACTTTGCTTGCACCATTAAATGGCGCATATTGAAAAATCAATGAGTTGCGTATTTTTTTATGGGTGATTCATGGTGATGCATTGACGAAGTCAACAAAAAGAAGCGACTTCAATTGCTATCTATTTAAAATAAATAGCAATTGAAGTCGCTCTCGATTGTTAGAATAAATTAGTTACTTTGTGGCAACGTAACGGTGTTGAACGCGCTTACATCAGGAGTGGTGTGTTGCTCATGAATGATTTTTACCAACTCTTTTACGATGTCGGGGTGAGCAGACGATACGTCGGTGTCCTCGTGAATGTCGGTAGCAAGGTTAAACAACTTGCATTGGCCGTGGTTAACATAAAGTTTCCAATCACCTTTGCGGACGGCCATCTGGTTGGTTTCATGAAATTCCCAATACAAGAAGTCGTGTTCTACTTGCTCGCCTGTGCCTAACAACGTGGGGGCAAACGATATGCCGTCAAAGTAGTCGTGCTTTACCTTTTTGTTGCCAAAACGCTCTGTATAGTTTTTCTGCCCAATAAGGTCGCAGAAGGTGGGCATTATGTCGTAAAAGGCTAAGATATGGTCATTGACAGTACCCGCCTTAACATGCCCTGGCCAACGCACGATGAATGGTATGCGAATGCCACCCTCAAGACATGAACGCTTCTTGCCCTGCAACTTACCGTCACGGCCAAAGAAATCGGGGTCAGCACCTCCCTCTTCGTGTGGGCCATTGTCTGATGAGAAGATAAGTATCGTGTTATCGTCAAGCCCCTTTTCCTTGAGTTTGGCCATAATCTCGCCCACATAAGCATCAAGGCGCGTAATCATGGCTGCAAACTGTGCGTGCGTGTTGACAGTAGCATGATAACGATCAACACCAGCGAAGGTCTTGTCGTTGCAGAAGCTGCCATAATAAGCCTTTAATATCGAGTCGTTGGGCTGATAAAGCTCGGCATGGGGCAAGGTGTAAGTAAAGAAACCATAGAAGGGGGTGTCTTTAGTTTGAAGATCAAGCCACTCAAGAGCCTCACGATGTATCATGTCGCCCGAATACTGAGTGCGCTTAGCGTAGTCGGGATTGGCGCAACCGTCACTATACTTAACGTTCTCGTCCATCGTGATGCGAATAACATCGGTATCGCCACGACGCGGACTATAACGATTTAAGAAATTGGGATAGTATCGATGCGCCATATACTGACAGATGTAGCCATAATATTCATCTATGCCACGCGTTTTGGGCGTAGAAACGGAGCCTTCGTAGCCACCAGCCCATTTGCCAAACATTCCAGTAGTGTAGCCGTTGGCCTTCATTATCTCAGGCAGGATAACGTGGTTGGGGTCGTAGGGTTCTTGTCCTACACGGTCCGGCTCTGAGGTTACACCATATTTTATGCTGGGGCGTCCCTTCCAATACTCATTGTTGCCACGCACATGAGTGTGACCCGTATGTTGCCCCGTCATGAGTGTAGCACGTGAGGGAGCACTCACGGGACTACCCGCATAAGCTTGTGTAAAGCGCATGCCTTCGCTGGCCATGCGGTCGATGTTGGGAGTGGCGATGTAGGGTTGTCCGTAGCAAGCTAAGTCGCCATAGCCCATGTCATCGCAAAGTATGAATATAATGTTAGGTTTGTCAGCGTGTTGTGCCAAAGCCGAAAGACTTGCCATAGCCGCTCCACCTAAAAAAAGATTGCGCGTAAGATTCATAATATTGAATGGTATATTGTATTGTGATGTTTGTTTAGAAAGATTATTTTATCAACTTTACGCCCCCTTGTATAAATACGCCTTTGAGTGCTTTGTTGCGTTGGGCGCGACGACCGTCGATGTGATAAACAGGAGCAGCTTTTTGTAGATTATCAGGGGCCACTACCACAGGACTAACCGAGGTCACCTCTTTTTTAGGGGTGAGGAATAACTGAAAGTCATAGGTCTGTCCGTGTACATCATCGTCGGCACCCTCGAGTGCATTGTCGGTAATGCGTAGGCGCAAGCGTGTTTTGCGTGATTGAGTAATGGCGGGAACGCTTATTTCTGTTCGGCCAGAGGCTGCATTCATAAAGTCATGTTGCGACTCAAAGATACCATCACCGTCCCAATCAAAGTAGGCCGTAACAGTATAATCTTTGCCTACGTTTTGTGCTTCGTAGCTGAGCGTAAAAGTGCCTCCTGCGGTAACTGTCGCTGTGTCTTTTCGCTGTAGGAGATAATAGCTTGAGGGCTGAGCTGTTGCAACGTAGTTTAACTTTTGTGGCACGTCGTTGACACTGCCAGCAATCGTGAGCGAGGTTAAATAAGCATTGCCTCTTTCGCCACATGGCAACATATAAATACCCAACTGCTTAGCATACTCACTGCGCTCATAGAGTACAGGGGCTTCGTAGTCATACTTGGTCTCTTGGATGTCCCAATAGGAGTTGCCACGATTGTAACGTATGTGATAGGCGACTACCTTTCCTGTGCTCTGCTGATAGTTGAGACCTAAGGTGCCGTCCTTTGAAGTGTCGATGGTTTGGTCGGTGCTACACATATAATAGTAGCCTAAAGGGGTAGCTCCAGCAGTTGTGTTGGATTTGATTTCGTATTCTACGGGGGTGTTGCCTACCTTTATTTGTGAGTTTTCGGCTACGTGCGAGCTTTGAATGTACTTCTTCGACGTTACATTTTGGATGTAATAACAATTAGCATTGGCTGTGGATATGAACTGCCAATATTGCTTTTGCGTGTTGGTGTTAGGCGATGCATTGAGCATGCCTGTGTTTTCGTAAATGTAAGAATTGGTATCACTGAAACGGTGCAACAGATACACCTTTCCTTCGACAGGAAATGTGTGCTCCTCGTTGGTTTGTGCCACCAAGGTGTGTGTGGCACAAATGAACAAGAGGCCACAGAATAATTTTTTTATCATAGAACTTAAATTTAGGGAAAAATTAAACTGTCCGTTGCGAAGGTAAGGAATATTTTCTTTTTGTCAAAATATTCTTTTCAATTTAGAATTTTCATTTCGCGAAACGCACTCCAAGCTATAGGTACGCACACGGCAAAAGAGAGTACGTCGCTAACAGCTTGACACATCTCGACCCCTTGCAACCCACAAAGGCGGGGTAAAATAAATATTAAAGGAATGAAGAACAAACCACTGCGCGCTGCTGCAACAATATTGGCACGAATGGGTTTGCGAATGGTTTGCATCAACATGTTGGTCAGTCCTATGGTAGGGAGCAGCACAAACGTAATCATCTGCCAACGCAAGGCTGCCGTACCCACACTAACGACTTCTGGGTCATGACGAAACAAGGTGATAATCGGTTCAGCAAAGCAATAGCCTACTGATGCACATAGGGCTAAGAAAATAGTGCCGATTTTAATGCAATAAAAGTAACCTTCTCTTACGCGATTATAGAGTTTGGCTCCATAACAAAAGCCACATAGGGGCTGAAAACCTTGTCCTAAACCTATGATTATGGCAAAGATGAAGAAGCAGAAGCGTGTAACGATGCTCATTCCTGCTATGGCAGCATCGCCATACGCACCAGCAGCAATGTTGAGAGCAGCAGTAGAGAAGGCTGTTAAGCCCTGACGCGAAAGCGACGGAGTGCCGCCAAAGATGATTTCTTTTACATACGATAATCGTGGCGAGTAATGGCGTAAATTGATGCGTATGCCCCCATTTTGACGGGTCATATAGAGCAATACGAAGAAGCTACCCATCTGACTCAACACGGTGGCCCAAGCTGCTCCCGCAATGCCAAGGGCAAAGCCAAAGATGAGCAGGGGGTCGAGCACGAGGTTAATAATGGCTCCCGTTAGTATGCCATACATGGCATAGGCAGCGTTGCCTTGAAATCGCATCTGATTGTTCATCGTGAGCGAGGCAGTCATAAAAGGGGCACCTAAGAGTACTATGCCAAGGTATTGTTCGGTATAGGGTTGAATGGTGGGAGTCGAGCCTAATAGCTCGGCCAATGGACTGAGCCAAACGTGTCCTACGATGGCTAATAATACACCGAAACTAAGGCTATAAGTAAATCCCGTGGCCGACATTGTACGAGCATCGGCCGTTTGGCGTGCGCCAAGCTTGCGCGATATGTAATTGCCCGAACCATGCCCAAAAAAGAAACCTACGGCTTGTATTACCGACATGACCGAAAACACAATGCCTACAGCTGCAGTACACTGTGTATTGATTTTGCTCACGAAGAAGGTGTCGGCCATATTATAAAGGCTGGTGACCAACATAGAAATGATGGTGGGCAAGGCCATAGTGAGTATAACCTTGTGTACAGGAGCCTGAGTGAGAAATTTATAATTATCGCGCTTCGTTTTCATACGGCAAAGGTACGAAAAAGGTGTGTAATGTGTACGGACATATAGCAACGACTTATTGTAATCCTACCTTTTAAGAAACCTCTACAAAATGTTTCAGAAAGCCCTAAATAGGCATTTCCGGTTTACGTATATTTTACCTTTGCATATTTTATGTTTCATGTTTCATTTTTATGTTTCAACTCGTTGATTATCAATACTTTAGAAGGCTGAAACATTGAACTTCGATGTTTCATTTTTGCTTTCAATGTTTCATTCTCAAAAACACAGTGGGAGAAAAACAAAAACACTGTGGGAGCGATTCAAAAACACTGAGGGAGCGATAACGCGCTCCCTCAGTGTTTTGAAAAGTGAAACATGAAACTTAAAATGAAACATTCAGGACGAATGTTTCATATTTCTAAATGGTTGATATTCAATAAGTTGAAATATAAAAATGAAACATGAAAGATAAAACAGGAGCTTTGAAAACGTATAGGGATAGCGTGTAAAAAAACGGTATTTTACCTTATTTTCTTCTCAAACTCCTGCAAGCAATGTACCAAAGCCTGTACTCCCTCAATAGGCATGGCATTGTAGATAGAAGCTCGGAAGCCACCTACCAGTCGATGACCTTTAAGTGCATAAAATCCTCGGTCAAGTGCAAACTGTAAAAACGCATCCTCCAATTGTTGGTAAGGCTCGTTCAACACAAAGCAACAATTCATCAACGAACGACTTCCTGCGTCCACCGTACATCGAAAGAGAGGATTGCGATCAATCTCAGCATAAAGTAAGTTTGCACGTTGCTGAGCCCGACGTTGCATCTCCGTCACCCCGCCTTGTGCTTTCACCCAGCGCAGCGTTTGCAAGGCCGTATAGATGGCTAAGGTAGGGGGCGTATTATACATAGAATCATGGGCTACGTGCACACGATAGTCAAGCATAGCCGGTAAGTCACGTTTGATACTATCGAGCCAATCGTTATTGACAATCACAAAAGTTACCCCCGCCATCGAAAGATTCTTCTGTGCGCCGCCATACACCATGCCATAATGGCTAAAGTCAATCGGTCGTGAAAGAATGTCGCTTGTCATGTCAGCCACAACGGGTATGGGCGACTTTAGATCGTTGCGCATCTCTGTACCATAAATCGTATTATTAGCCGTTATGTGCAGATAGTCTGCAGTAGTGTCAATCATGATTTCGTTAGGCAAGGTATGATAACCCTCTTCACGTGAAGAGGCGGCCTCGCTCACTTTGCCCCAACGTTGAGCAGCCTGCATCGCTTGGTGAGCCCAATGGCCACTATCAATGAATTGGGCATGATGATTTAGGAAGTTCATTGGCACCATATCAAACTGCAATCTGGCGCCTCCCCCTAAGAAGAGAATGCTAAAGTTATCTGGCACGTTGAGCAATTCGCGCATCAACTGTTGCGCCTCGGCCAATACAGCCTTAAACTGTGGTGTGCGATGTCCCAACTCCATGAGCGAAAGTCCCATTCCCTCAAAGTTCGTTACTGCTTGTGCTGTAGCCGCCACCACCTCAGAGGGCATAATAGCTGGGCCTGCTCCAAAGTTATATAGTTTCATGAGTTAAGTTTAGTGAGTTTAATGAGTTTAGTGAGTTTAATGAGTTTAGTGAGTTTAGAATAGCCGTATGCTATTCATCTTACTCAAAAAAGCTCCATTTGCGAAAGTAAAAGTTTTTAAAAGAACAACGTGTACGTTAGAGGCTAAATCTTTAAATATCGCACACATTTTAAATAAGTGTGCGAGAAAAGTAGTATCTTTGCCGCGCAAAACATTAAAACAATGGGAGATATACATGCTTCATGTATATAGCCATTCACACATCAATATAAGATATGAGTGAACAATTAAAGAAAATCAAACAACTCGTTGAGCTTCGTCAAAAGGCACGCTTAGGCGGTGGCGAGAAGGCTATTGAGAAACAACACGCCAAGGGCAAGGCTACAGCTCGCGAACGCATTGAACTTTTGCTTGACAAAGGCTCATTCGAAGAAATGGATATGTTCAAACTTCACCGTTGCCACAACTTTGGCATGGAGAAGAAGCAATTTTTGGGCGACGGCGTTGTAGCTGGTAGCGGTACGATCAACGGCCGTTTGGTTTACGTCTTTGCACAAGACTTTACCGTAAATGGTGGTTCTTTGTCAGAGACCATGGCTCAAAAGATATGCAAGGTAATGGACCAAAGTATGAAGATGGGTGCTCCTTGCATTGGCTTGAACGACTCAGGTGGTGCTCGTATTCAAGAGGGTATCAACGCATTGGCTGGTTTCGGTGAAATCTTCCAACGCAACATTGAAGCCTCTGGCGTAGTACCCCAAATCTCAGGTATCTGCGGTCCTTGCGCTGGTGGTGCCGTTTACTCTCCTGCATTGACCGACTTCGTAGTAATGCTCGAAGGTATCAGTTATATGTTCCTTACTGGTCCGAAGGTAGTTAAGACCGTAACGGGTGAGGACGTAACCCAGGAAGACCTCGGTGGTGCAGCCGTTCACTCAACGAAGAGTGGTGTTTGCTACTTTACGGCTAAGACAGAAGAAGAGTTTGCAGGCATTATCCGTCGCCTTCTCTCTTACATTCCTCAGAACAACATGGAGCGTGCTCCCCGCATTGAATGCACCGACCCCATCGACCGCAAGGAAGATAGCTTGAACGAGATTATCCCCGACAATCCTAACATGGCTTACGACATGTATAAGGTAATCGGTGCCGTAGTCGATAACGGTGAGTTCATGGAAGTACACCGCAACTTTGCACGCAATATCATCATCGGTTTCGCACGATTCAATGGTCAGAGTGTAGGTATTGTTGCCAACCAACCCAGCGTTTATGCAGGTGTACTCGATTGCAACGCATCACGTAAGGCCGCACGCTTTGTACGCTTCTGCGATTGCTTCAACATTCCTATCGTCTCATTGGTTGACGTACCAGGCTTCCTCCCAGGTACAGGTCAGGAATACAACGCTGTAATCGACCACGGTGCAAAGTTGCTCTACGCTTACGGCGAAGCAACAGTGCCCAAGGTAACTGTAACGTTGCGTAAGAGCTATGGTGGCTCTCATATCGTAATGGGTTGTAAGCAACTCAAGGCTGACTTGAACTACGCATGGCCTTCTGCCGAAATTGCAGTAATGGGTGCTGCTGGTGCCGTAGCCATACTCGACGGCAAAGAAGCTAAGACGAAGGAAGACCCGAAGGCATTCCTTGCAGAGAAGGAGAAGGAGTACAACGACCTTTTCACCAATCCTTACAAGGCTGCTGAATATGGCTATGTTGACGACGTTATCGAACCGCGCAACACGCGTTTCCGCATTTGCCGCGCATTGGCACAACTCGAAAACAAGCGCGAAACACGTCCTGCAAAGAAACACGGCAACATTCCTTTGTAATGTGCAAATGTGAGAATGTGCAGATGTGTAAATGAGGAATTGCTTATTCGTCGCTAATGCGTCATAGAAGCGTCAATTCGTCACATCATTCATCTGCACCTTGCCACATTAGCATATTAGCACATTATCACATTGACCACAATGAAAACATTTCAATATAAACTTGGCAATCAGACCATTACCATTCGTCTTGACGAGAAGCAAGGCACCATAGCCGACTTCTTGGTAGATGGTTACCACACAAAGCCTACCGACGAGGAGATGCCCGCCTTTGCAGCAGCCATTTCGCTCGCTCTTATTGAACACGAGGTGGAGATTGTTCACGATGACGAACCAGGCGTTATCACCGTTCAGCGTCATCGCACTAATTGGAACAATCCTGCCGACTTGATGACTCAATTTTAAGCTCAATAATCATCGCAATGAAACAATATAAATATACTATCAATGGTGCTCAGTTCGATGTCACAATCGATAGCATCGTTGGTTCAAAGGCAAAGGTCGAAGTAAACGGCATTCCCTTTGAAGTTGAAATGCAGGGTTCTTCACTCGTTGAAGAAGCTTTGCCTACTGTTACCACCGATGGGGCAGCTCCTGCTGCAGCCCCTGCAGCTCCCGCAGCTGCTGAAGCTCCTGCTGCTCCTGCAGCCAAGAGTGGTCCTGGGGCGGGTGCACCTGTTAAGGCTCCACTCCCTGGTGTCGTTACAAAGATCTTGGTTAGCGAAGGTCAAGCCGTTAAGAAGGGTGAGACTGTTCTCGTATTGGAGGCTATGAAGATGGAGAACAACATCACTGCTGAGGCTGACGGTACTGTCAGTGGCATCTGTGTGAGTGCAGGCGATAGCGTCATGGAAGGCACTACGCTCATCACCATTGCCTAAGCTCATTACTTATTTAACACAATAAAGGCTCGTTTTGATTGCAATGCTGTAATCGAAACGAGCCTTTTCTTTTGGGGGATAAACTGTAATTTGAAGGCTTAACATGAATGAGCATTAACGAAAAAAATTAATGAAATAATTAATGGATAATTAATGATAATTAATGTTCAAAACAAAGCGCGAAGCGCGCTTAAACTTAAACGTTAACTACGTTATGTTACGCGCTTCGCGCTTTGTTTTGAACATTAATTATCATTAATTATTTCATTAATTTTTTTCGTTGATTATTTCGTTATTGAACGTTCAGCGTCAATTGTGTTCATTAACGAGTCTGATACGTTCGAAACGACCTTGCGGCAGAACATTTTGCCACTCTCCTGTATCATCTTCCAATCGTCCATCGTCAGCGCTTTTACGCTCCCCTTATAATAGAGGTAGTGTAGGGGAGTGAGCCGAACGAGACCAGGGAAGCTGCCTTTGTAAAGCTGTGCTCGTGTTCCAAAGCTAGAGTTGTACACAATCGTTTGGATACACATCTCGCTCGGTACGAAAGTTGTACGGAAGTAGCGTACCAAGGCGGGATTGGTATCTAATACTTTCTTGACATAGCGTGCACAGTCGAGCGTAATGGCCCAATAGTCCGAACCGAAGTAGATGTCACGTCTTACGCCATTTATCAATACCTGCGGACGGCGACGCAATCCACAGATAGAAAGTAACGTGCGCGAGGCTACCACCAACTTATTTTTCAACCAACGATTGCGTAAGGGAAGGTCGCGAAAGGGGTGATAGTGGGTAATCTTGCGAAGTTGGTCTTGATTATCCGTGTGACTTAGGTTATAGCCACCAATAAACTCGGTGTCTTGATGTTCGATAAAGAAAGTATGAATGCGGTGGTTGCTCCACAAAGGGTAGTCTTGTGCACTCAAACAAACCAAGTGCGTATAGTCGCGACCGCTATTGATGACGGCTTTAATTAGTTCGTATTGATAGGCCACTTGTTCCCATCCGCCCCAACTCACGTGGTGACGTGGCACAAAGTGTACCTTCTTAGGCAGCAAACGTCGGAAGGGCGCATCGTTTACATTGGCATCTACGTGTACGTAAAAGTCGGCCTCATGATCGAGTGCAGCTATCAAACGCGCTAAGTGATCAGGGTCAGTATAGGCCGATATAAGATATGCTATCATTATTGGCTATGTTTTTTTAAAAATAACTAACTCTTTAGGGGGTAAAAATAGTTTGTTTAAAATTTTAAGGTTATAAAGTTAGTTTGATTGATAATCAACGTAATGTAACTTTATAACCTCCAAACTTAAAACTTGATTACTTGCTATCTAAGATAGTATAACCTGCAGCTTCGATTGCCTGGTGTAGTTCGTCAATGTGCTTTTGGTCGCGCGTTTCGAGTACCATGCGAAGGTTGCACGAATTAACATCAGGACTTTCGCCATTACGCTCGTGGTGAATAGAGATAATGTTGCCGCCCAATTTACAGATAGCTTGGCAAAGACCAAGGAGTGACCCTGGACGGTCGGCCATCTCGATGAGCATCTCGGTAGTGCGGCCGCCTTTCATCAAACCACGATTGATGACACGACTCAGTATCGTCACGTCGATGTTGCCACCGCTGACAATACAACATACATTCTTGCCTGTAATATCAATTTTGTTGAACATGGCGGCTGCTACACTTACGGCACCCGCTCCTTCGGCAATGAGTTTGTGTTGCTCAATCAAAGCGAGTATAGCGGCACAAATCTCGTCCTCCGTCACGCTCACGATGTCGTCGACGTATTGTTGTACAATCTCGAAGGTGTGTACGCCAGGTTCTTTTACGGCAATGCCGTCGGCAATGGTCAACACGTTGGTGAGCGTTTCGATTTGATTATGGTCAACGCTGTTCAACATACTGGGTGCTCCTTCTGCTTGCACACCTACTACGCGTACAGAGGGCTTGAGCGCCTTTACGGCATAAGCCACGCCACTGGCCAAACCGCCACCGCCGATGGGTACAAAGATAACGTCGATGTCAGGATTTTCGTTTAATATCTCCATGCCCACCGTTCCTTGTCCTGCTATCACCTGTTCGTCGTCGAAGGGGTGGATAAAGGTCATGTGTTTCTCTTCGTTGAGTTGCATGGCACGGGCATAAGCATCGTCGTAAACACCAGGTACGAGGCATACATCGGCTCCCATTTCGCGTGTGGCTTCCACTTTCGAGATAGGTGCTCCTGAAGGCATGCAGATAAGGGCGGGTATGCCATAACGGCGTGCGGCTAAAGCCACGCCTTGGGCGTGGTTGCCAGCAGAACAGGCTATGACGCCGTGTTCCTTTTCTTCTTCACTGAGTTGCGAGATCTTAAATCCAGCACCGCGCACTTTAAACGAACCTGTTACTTGTAGATTTTCGGGTTTCAGAAATACGTTTGCACTGGGATTGATCTTTTGCGTTGGAATGAGTTGCGTGCGACGCACCACATCTTTCAACATCGTAGAGGCTTTGTATATTAAGTCGAGTGTAAGCATACCGTATATTGTGTTTTTGTTTGTAATTGAATAAAAGTAATTACAAAAGTAAACATTTTTATCGAACTTTATGACACTTGTAAAAGAAATGTGTGGATAAAACATTAATTAAAAGATGAGTTTGTAAACTGCAATTTATAAGCCTCTCCCCCTAACCCCCTCCCCGGTCGGGGAGGGGGTTAGGGGGAGAGGCTTATAAATTGCAGTTTATCTATTTTCGTTGCGTTGTAAACGTTTCCAATTAGTGTTCTAAATTGCCTTAATGTTTTTCGAAAATTCAGATGTTGAACAAAAAAGCGTAAACAAATTTGTAACGATAAAAAACTTTTTGCATTTTTGTAGTTTTAGAAATGCATGGTTGCTAAAGGACGAATGCACAATCCTCTCTTTCCTGCTTTATTAGGCGTTCGTCGCAACGATGTAAACCCTTTAAATAACAACCTTTAAATAATAAAACATGGAACATGCAAAAGGTAAATTAGGCGTGATGTGCGTCGGTCTGGGTGCGGTAACAACCACCTTTATGACTGGTGTACTCATGACTCGCAAAGGCCTTGCCAAGCCCGTTGGCTCAATGACTCAGTATGATAAGATTCGCGTAGGACGCGGTAAGGACAAGAAGTACTTACACTATGGCGAAATCGTTCCCCTTACTTCACTCAACGACATCGTATTTGGTGCTTGGGACGTTTATCCTGCTAACGCTTACGAGAGTGCATTGAACGCAGAAGTGTTGCGCGACCGCGACATCGAACCCGTACGTGATGAATTGAAAGCCATCGTGCCGATGAAGGCCGCTTTCGACCACAACTACGCCAAACGCCTTGACGGTGACAACGTAAAAGATTGCGCTACGCGTTGGGATATGGTAGAAGCTTTGCGTGAAGATATCCGCCGCTTCAAGGCCGACAACCATTGCGACCGTATCGTAGTAATTTGGGCCGCTTCTACTGAAATCTACGTTCCCGTAGACGAAAAGGTACATGGCACACTTGCCGCCCTCGAAGCAGCAATGAAGGCCAATGACTGCGAACACGTAGCTCCTTCTATGTGTTATGCCTATGCCGCATTGGCTGAAGGTGCTCCCTTCATTATGGGTGCTCCTAACACGACGGTCGACATTCCTGCTATGTGGGAAATGGCCGAAAAGACGAAGATGCCTATCGCTGGTAAAGACTTCAAGACGGGGCAGACACTCGTTAAGTCAGGTTTCGCTCCTATCATTGGCACTCGTTGCTTAGGTTTGAGCGGTTGGTTCTCAACCAACATCTTGGGCAATCGTGACGGACTCGTGCTCGACGAACCCGCAAACTTCCACACGAAGGAAGTATCAAAGCTCTCAACCCTTGAGAGCATTCTCGAAGCCGACAAGCAGCCTGACCTCTACTCAAACTACTACCACAAGGTACGTATCAACTACTATCCCCCTCGCAACGACAACAAAGAAGGTTGGGATAATATCGACATATTTGGCTGGATGGGTTACCCCATGCAGATTAAGATTAACTTCCTTTGTCGTGACTCAATCCTCGCCGCACCTCTGTTGCTCGACCTTGTGTTGCTCTCTGACCTCGCAGCTCGTAAGGGCCGTTATGGTACGCAGCGCTTCTTGAGCTTCTTCCTCAAGAGTCCGATGCACGACTACACGGAAGGCGAAGTACCTATCAACCACCTCTTCCAGCAGTACGTAATGCTGAAGAATGCTATTCGCGAAATGGGTGGCTACGAGGCTGACGAAGAAATTGATTAAAAGACAAGAAACTGGCAAGTGATAGCCAATATCTAATGTATGAAAATGCTAACACGTAATGGAGTGTGTTCTATAGGTAGACTCTTCTCATTATGTGTTAGCACTTTTCTTCATATATGAGTTACGGGTTGACGAGTTAACAGGTTGACGAGTTAACAGGTTGACGGGTTAACAGGTTGACGAGTTAACAGGTTGATGGGTTAACAGGTTGACGGGTTAACAGGTTGACGGGTTAACAGGTTGACGAGTTAACAGGTTGACGAGTTAACAGGTTGACGAGTTAACAGGTAAGTTAGTTATCTTTAAAACGCAGCAAATAAAGGCGACCATTTGCACATTTGCACATTCTCACATTTGCACATTGCCCCGCATTTGCACATCCCCCGCATTTGCACATTCTCACATTTGCACATTTGCACATTTGCACATTCACTACATGAAACGACTATTCACAATTTTAACACTGCTGATGGCCTGCATGGCCGTTTATGCACAGCGCACCCTATCGGGCACGGTTGTTGACGCCAAGACAGGCGAGAAACTGCCCTTTGTCAACGTGGTGTATACCAATGGCGGTGGTACGCAGACCGACTTAGACGGCTACTTCAAGTTGCCCTTTAAAGCTGGCCGTTTGCGCTTCTCGGTGATTGGTTACGAAACCAAGACGATAAGCGTCAAAATGCCTGGCGACTCCCTTGTGTTTAAAATTGATGCCATGGAGAAGTCGTTGGGTACGGCAGAGGTGACGGGTAAAAAGACGAAATATTCGCGTAAGAACAACCCTGCCGTTGAACTTATGCGCAAGGTGATAGCTGCTAAGAAAAATAGTGACCTTCACCAGCATGACTATTATAGCATTGACAAGTATTCAAAGATAACGTTTGCCTTTAACGAGGTGACGGACAAGATATTTGAAGAAGGAAAGTTTAAGAAATTTCCCTTCTTGAAAGATCACGTTGAGGTGTGCAACGAGACGGGTAAACTCATTCTCCCCATTTCGGTGGACGAAACCGTGTCGCAACTCATCTATCGTAAAGAGCCGAAGAGTGAAAAGACCATTATCTTGGGGCAGCGCTCAAATGGTATCAATGACTTGCTTAATACGGGCGACATTGTCAATACGATGCTCAAGGACTGCTTTACCGATGTCGACATTTATAAGGACGAAGTGCGCCTCTTGCAGTATCCCTTTACCAGCCCTATCTCGTCGAAGACGGCCATTAGCTTCTACCGCTACTTCATTGTTGACACGCTGAAGGTGAACAATCAGGATAAGTGCATACAAGTAGACTTTACGCCTAACAATCCACAGGACTTTGGCTTCTCAGGCAGCATCTATATTATGGCCGACAGCACCTATCGCGTGCGTAAGGTAGATATGGGTATCCCTGTGAGAAGCGACGTAAACTTTGTAGAGCGCATGCGCATTATCCAAGAGTTTGAACAATTGCCTACGGGCGAGCAGGTGTTGACGCGCGATGACATGCTGGTGCAACTCAAGATAGCTAAGTTCTTACAGAAGTTCCAAGTAAAGCGCTCGACGGAGTATAGCAACTTTTCGTTCGAACCTATTCCCGACCGCAACTTTAAGTTTAAGGGCGAAACGCTTACGGCCGCTAATGCACAGATGCAGGACAATTCCTTCTGGGAGGAACATCGTGCCGATACGCTCTCGCGCAGTGAGAGTTCGATGAGTCAACTCATTCATAAGTTAGAACAAGTGAAGGGTTTCAAACCTGTGCTTTGGGTGGCCAAGGCCTTTATCGAAAACTTTGTGGAGACTTCGGTTAATCCTGAAAAGCCTTCAAAGGTAGATATAGGCCCGGTCAATACGATGATAACGCAAAACTTCGTGGACGGACTTCGCCTACGTGCTTCAGCACAGACTACGGCCAACTTTAACAAACACCTCTTCTTGAAAGGCTATATCGCCTATGGCTTTAAAGACGAGAAGTGGAAAGGCATGGGTGAGGTGACTTACTCTTTCAATAAGAAGGCTTATTTGCCACGCGAGTTTCCAGTGAATAATCTTACGTTCAATTATTCGCGTGACGTGATGTCGCCTTCTGATAAGTTCTTACCAACGGATAAGGATAACGTCTTTACCTCGTTTAAGTGGACCACAGTGAAGCACATGATGTACTACGAAACGTACAAGTTGTTGTGGGATCGCGAATGGGAGAACGGCCTGCGCTTCAACGTTCAGGCACGCACCTCTAAGGATACGCCAACAGGTGAACTCCTTTATCAAGTCATGCATGGCCCTGCTATTAGCCAAGAGGGCGGTGCATTCAATATGCCTTACATTCGCACTTACGACTTCAGTGTAGGGCTGCGTTTCCAACCCGGCGTAACATGGATTAATACTAAGCAGCGTCGCATCACGGCCAATAACGATGCGCCTATCTTTGCGCTCAACCATACAGCTGGACTTTACAATTTAGCGGGTGGTAAGGATTATGCTTACAACTTTACCGAAGCAAGTATCTACAAGCGCTTCTGGTTGGCTTCATGGGGTAAGATGGACTTTATGGTAAAGGGCGGTGTGCAGTGGAATAAGGTACCTTTCCCCTTGCTCATCATGCCTGCAGCCAACTTGTCGTACATCATGGAGGACAATACCTTCAACTTGATAGACAACATGGAGTTTATGAACGATCGTTATGTGTCGTTGATGTACTCTTGGGACTTGAATGGTAAGATTCTTAATCGCATTCCGTTAATCAAGAAATTGAAGTGGCGTGAATACATCGGTTGCAATGTGCTTTGGGGTACATTGACGGATAAGAACAATCCTATGCTCTCGCGCAACGCGAACGATACGCGTTTGCTCTACTTTCCTGGCACATGGGAGGGGGGCGTCTTTGCATCGCAGTCGCGCCCAATGGATCGCAAGGTGCCTTATGTAGAGGTGGTTGCTGGTATTCACAACATTTTCAAAATCTTCCACATCGAATACGTGCGTCGTCTTAATTACATCAATGCTGGCACACAAAAGTGGGGCATTCGTGGTATGTTTAGATTGACGTTCTAAAAGGAAAGGATTCTTAAACTGCAATTTATCGAAGAGAACAAGAATAAAAATTAATGAAATAATTAATGTTCAATTAATGATAATTAATGTTCAAAACAAAGCGCGAAGCGCATAACATAAAT